>Ga0207683_10000126_pt1 | contig 62598 bp, 51 predicted proteins | sample KBSM73metaG_FD_184333 | JGI IMG/M metagenome (GOLD analysis project Ga0207683, IMG submission 184333) | Miscanthus rhizosphere microbial communities from Kellogg Biological Station, Michigan, USA - KBS M7-3 metaG (SPAdes) (version 2) | ecosystem: Host-associated > Plants > Roots > Rhizosphere >...
GAGCAAGGCGCCTGGTCGCAGTACCTGGAAGTAGGCATCGGTCCCGACGCGGAAATCTTCACCAAGACGCAGCCGATGGCTGCGGTTGGCCTGGGTTCGATGATCGGCGTGCACCCGAATTCGACCTGGAACAATCCCGAGCCCGAGATCGTGCTGGCCGTCGACTCTCGCGGCAGGATCCGCGGCGCTACCCTGGGCAACGACGTCAACTTGCGGGACTTCGAGGGCCGCAGCGCGCTGTTGCTCGGCAAGGCCAAGGACAACAACGCCTCGTGCGCGATCGGTCCATTCATCCGCGTCTTCGACGATGGCTTCGCGCTCGACGATGTGCGAAACGCCGAGATCACACTCGATGTGCACGGCCCCGAAGGCTATCACCTGCGCGGCGCGAGCTCGATGACCAAGATCAGCCGCGATCCCGAGGATCTGGTCGCGCAGGCAATCGGCGCGAACCATCAGTACCCCGACGGTTTCATGCTGTTCCTCGGCACGATGTTCGCGCCGGTCGAGGATCGCGGCGCTCCGGGCATGGGCTTCACGCACAAATCCGGCGATCGCGTCGTGATCGCGGCGGCGCGCCTGGGCGCGCTCGAGAACCAGGTGACGACCAGCGACAAGGCACCGCCCTGGACATTCGGCGCCGGCGAATTGATGCGCAACCTTTCGGCGCGCGGACTGCTGCGCGCCGGATGATCACGAGGAAACCAAGATGAGCGATCTCCACCGCAACTACATCGCCGGCGAATGGACGCCCGGCGCCGAAACCGCGAACAACATCAATCCGTCCGACCTGAGCGACGTCATCGGCGTCTATGCGCGCGCCGACCGGACTCAGGCCGACGCGGCGATCGGCGCCGCTCGCGCGGCGTTTCCTGCGTGGGCCGCGTCGTCGGTGCAGGATCGCTTCAACTGCCTCGACACGATCGGCAACACGATCCTCGCGCGCAAGGACGAGCTCGGGCGCCTGTTGTCTCGCGAGGAAGGCAAGACGTTGCCCGAGGGCGTCGGCGAAGCGGCGCGCGCCGGTCAGATCTTCAAGTTTTTCGCCGGCGAAACGCTGCGCCTGGCCGGCGAAAAGATTCCTTCGGTCCGCCCCGGTATCGACGTCGAAGTCACCCGCGAGCCGATCGGCGTCATCGGCATCATCACGCCGTGGAACTTCCCCATCGCGATTCCCGCCTGGAAAATCGCGCCGGCGCTCGCTTATGGCAATTGCGTCGTGTTCAAGCCGGCGGAGCTCGTGCCCGGATCGGCATGGGCGCTGGCCGAAATCATCGTCAACGCCGGCGTGCCCAAGGGTGTATTCAACCTCGTGATGGGACGCGGCAGCGTCGTCGGCGAGGCGATGATCAACGATCGCCGCATCGACGGCATCAGCTTCACCGGCTCGGTCGCGACCGGCCACGCGATCGCCGCAAAGGCGATAAAGCGCATGGCCAAGCTGCAGCTCGAAATGGGCGGCAAGAATCCACTGGTCGTGCTGGACGACGCCGACCTGGGCGTGGCGGTCAATTGCGCGATCAATGGCGCTTTCTTTTCCACCGGGCAGCGCTGCACGGCGTCGTCGCGTCTGATCGTCGGCGCGGGCATCCACGACCGTTTCGTTTCCGCGCTGTCAGAACGGCTGAGCAAGCTCAAGGTCGACGATGCGCTGGCGCCCGGGACCGACATCGGCCCGGTGGTCGACGAGGCCCAGCTCAAGCAAGACCTCGAATACATCGGAATCGGGCAGCAGGAAGGCGCGAAGCTGGTGGCCGGCGGTCAAGTTCTCGAGCGCAGCAAAAAGGGCCATTACCTGGCGCCGGCTCTGCTGACCGAGGCTAACAACGCGATGCGCACATCGCGCGAGGAAATCTTCGGACCGGTCGCCAGCGTGATCCGGGTCAAGGACTACGACGAAGCGCTGGCTGTGGCCAACGATACCGACTTCGGACTGTCCGCGGGCATTGTCACAACGTCGCTGAAGCACGCATCGCATTTCAAGCGCGCGAGCGAGGCCGGCATGGTGATGGTCAACCTGCCCACCGCCGGCGTCGACTACCACGTCCCGTTCGGCGGCCGCAAAGGCTCGAGCTACGGTCCGCGCGAGCAGGGACGCTACGCCCGCGAGTTCTATACCGTCGTCAAGACTGCCTACACCTTGCCATAACCGGATCGGCTACTTGTAACCGACAATCGAGGTCGGAATTAGTGTCGACAATTTTTACGAACTCCTGATCTTTATCTTCCGCCTTCGTATCTAAGCTTTTGTAATTATTCAAATCGTGGCCTTCGGTACGGTTGTTGCGTACAACCTGTCCGCACGACACTACAATGACGGAGAAGGCCATGTTTGCACTGATCAAGTCGACGATCGCCGAGGCCTGTCCGGTCGCCTTTCCTGCTGCTGCGCTCTCGATATGGGCCGAGCCCGCCATCGGCGGCACGCCAGTCGGCCAAGTTCCCGAACCGGCGACCCTGCTTCTGCTCGCCGTCGGCCTTATCGTGCTTTGGTGGGGGCTGAAGAAGCGCAAGCCCTGACCCACTCGCGCCGCGCGACGCGTTTCAGCGGCCTACCATTGCGAGCACGTCTGCCTTCAGGAAGCGTTCGACGACCAGCATGAAGCCGATCGATGGGATCAGCAGCAGCAGCGCGGTGATCGACGCGATCTGGTAATTGCCGCCCATGCTGGCGTTGAACATCAGCAGCGGCAAGGTCGTCACATCCGGGACGCCGACGAAGTAGGTGCCGGTAAATTCGTCGAGCGATTCGAGAAATACGAAAATCGCGCTGGCAATCAGACCGGGGGCGGCGATCGGAAGCGTGACCGTGCGAAAGCACGTCCAGGCCGAAGCCCCCAGGTTGCGCGCCGCCTCTTCGAGCGAAACGTCGACCGAGGCGAACGCGGCCGAGGCGATCCAGACTGCCAGTACCAGTCCGTGCGAGGCATGCACGAGCACGACGCCGAGTATCGTGCCGTTGAGGCCGATCTGATAGAACACCTGCGCTATGTTGACATAGACCGGCAGGTTGGGCACCGCCTGCGGCAGCAGAAACGCGAGCAGGATCGCGCTGCGCCAGGGCAGCCTCAGCCGGGCCAGAGCATAGCCGGCCGGCACGGCGACTGCCAGGCTCAGAAAGACCGTCAGCACGGCAATCCATATGCTGGTGCCGAGCGAGGCCAGCGCGTTGCCGCGCGGCTGAAAAACCCGGTACCAGAAGGTCAGCCCGTACTCGAGCGGCAGCTTGCTCGGGAAGTACCAGCGTTCGGCGAACGCCCACAGGAACAGGTTGAGCAGCGGCCCGAAAATCGCAAAGGCGAACAGCGCCAGAAGCACGGCGCGCAGCAGCGACCGCAGCGGCGAAGGGAGCGTCATCGCGTTCATGCGACTGCCTCGATCTTCTTCGCCGTGTGCCGCAGGTAGAACCAGGCCCCGCCCGCGGCAAGCACCAGCGACAGCAGGCACAACGCGTTGGCGACCGGATAATCGGCGAAGGTGTTGATCCGATAGGCAACGTCGACGGTGACCATCGTCGGCGAATTCGGATTGATCATAAGCGGCACCGACAGCACCGAGAGCATGGTCACGAAGGAAAGTACCAGGCCGACCAGCAAGGTGCCGCGCACCTGCGGCAGCACGATGTCGAGCAGCACGCGCAGCCGCCGCGCGCCGAGGTTGCGCGCCGCCTCGATGTGCTGCGACTCGAGTGAGGCCATCGCGCCGGCCAGCAGCAGGGTTACGAACGGCGCCTGCTTCCAGACGAAGGCGACGACGATGCCGCGCCAGTCGAGCATGCTTTGCGCCGACAGGGGCTCGATCAGCCCGCTGCCGATCAGGACATGATTCAGCATCCCGTTCTTGGCCAGGAAAGTCCGCATGACCTGTCCGGCGACAACGAACGGAATGAACAGCGGCCAGCGGTAGAGCCAGCGCAGCGTCGCGACGGCGCGCGGATTTTCGCCGAGGGTAAGGTAGCCTGCGATCGCGATCGACAGCAGGCCGATCAGTACCGTCGACAGCAGCACGATCGCCAGCGTGAACAGCAGGTCGGTCGTGTAGAGGTCGAACGCCTTGCTGAAATGCTCGAGGGTAAAGCCGCCGCCCTTGCCGCGAAAGGCGACGATCGCCGACATCGCCAGCGGCGCGATGAAGAACGCGCCGACGACAGCGAGCGCCGGCGCGGCGAGGGCGACCCCGGTCCAGCGATCAGCAGACCCTCTCGCCGCGGCCAAGCGTGGCCCTCTCGCCGCAGCCCTAAGCAGTTACTTCAGGACGACCCGCTCGTAGCCTTCGACAATTTGCTTGAAGTAAGGCGACAACGGAAACGGGCGGCCGTAGTTGGCCAGATCCTGCGGTGAGACATCGGTGAACAGCTTGTTCCACGCCGCCTGATCGAGCTTGGGCTGCACGTACTGCGGATCGATGCCCGGATACCAGTTGAACTGCTTGATGATGCCGTCGGCCTGCACTTCGGGGCTTTCCGCGAGCTCGATAAACTTCTTGGCGAGCTGCGCATGCGCCGCCTTTGCGGGAATCACGTAGTACATCGGCTGGCCGGGAAGTCCCGGCGATGGCAGCGCCAGCTTCATCTTGGGACTCATGCGCCCGTCGGCCTGCCACGTGTAGAACATGTCGACCCAGACGGGGCCGATCGCGATCTCGCCGCGGTTCAGCATGTCCAGCGTGCCCGCGTTGCCCGGCGTCATCACGACGTACTGGTTGAAGTCCTTCAGGCCGGCCAGCGCCTTGTCGATCGCCGGTCCCGAAGAGGCATCGAACGGGCCCTTTTCCAGCTTGTCGCCGATGCCGCTGTACGCCGACACCCAGCCGGTGACGAAGCCCACGCCCGACATCCCGCCCTTGACGCCGTTATAGCCAAATTGTTTCGGGTTCTTTTTCACCCACTCGGTCAATTCGGCGAACGATCTCGGCGGCGCCTTCACGAGCTCCGGGTTGTAGGCGAACACGATCTGGCTGTGGAACATCGGCATCACATAGCCGTCGACGTTCGCGCCCAGCGCGTTCTTGGCCGTGTCTCGCGAGACCAGCTTGCCGGCGCTGATGTCGTTGCGATACGGCATCAGCAGCTTCTCGTTGACCATCGTCGCCGAGGCGAGCTGGTGGATCACCGCCACATCGACATCCCAGTCGGCGTTGCCCGCCTTCTGCTGCGCCGACAGCTTTTCGTAGATCTTCTGCGAACCCGAATCGCCGGGGCCGGTGCCCACGGCGCGCACCTTGACGCCGGGGTTCGCCGCTTCGAACTTGGGCGCCAGGTAGTTGTTGACGTAGTCGACCATGTTCTGGTCGCCCGCGGTGACGACGTTCAGCGTGGTTTGCGCGAACGCCGCGCCGGCGAAGGCGAGCGCAGAAGCGAGTGCCATCAGGCGAGATTTCATCGAACCCTCCTATTTTGTTCCGGCGGCGATTCTCGTGGCGGATGTCGCTCGCGCAAACGGCGCACCCGCCCGCACCGCCGCCGCAGTGCAGTCACAATTGGCGACAATACCCCAAATCGTGCGGCGCCGACATCGGCGTGTCCGGCTACGCCGCCGGACGCATTGCGCCCGCGGCGGCCTTGTCAGCCCTGTCCTGGTCCGGCGGAAACAGCAGCACCGCTTCGCGTGGAACGATGACGCAGGCGGCGGCCCCTTCAGGCAGGCGGTCCGGCGCATGGACCCACACATCGCCGCCGGCGGTGCGCACGCGATAACGATAGCCCTGGCCGACATACACGGCCTGCGCGATCGTCCCCGAGAGGACCAGGCTGCCATCCGCCGACGCCGTCGCAGTCCCCAGCCGGGCCGAATCGCTGCGAAAATGCGCGCGCACGCGCCGCTCCGATCCGCCGCCCACCGCCGGGATCAATACGCCGTCGTCGCGCTGAGCGACATCTATCGCGTTGTCCGCTCCCATGAATCCGGCCACGAATGCCGACGTCGGTCGATGAAAGATTTCCTCGGGCGCGCCAACCTGGACAATCCGGCCGGCGTCGATGACCGCGATCCGGTCGGACAAGGTCAGCGCTTCCTCCCGATCATGCGTGACGTAGACCGCCGTGATGCCGATTCGCTGCTGCAGCGCGCGAAGCTCGTGGCGCAACTCCAGACGCACCTTGTAGTCGAGGTTCGACATCGGCTCGTCGAGCAGCAAGAGGTGCGGGTCGATCGCCAGCGCGCGTCCGAGAGCGACGCGCTGGCGCTGGCCGCCTGACAGCTGCGTCACCGGCCTCGGCTCGAAGCCGTCGAGTTGCAACAGCTTCAGCATGTCGGCGACCCGGGCGGCGATCGCGGCCTTCGTCCAGCCTCGCATGCGCAAACCGTAGGCGATATTGTCGGCGACGTTCATGTGCGGCCACAGCGCATAGGACTGGAACATCATCGCGGTCCCGCGCGCTTCGGGCGGCAGACCGGTTATCTCCTTGCCAGCGACCCGGATCGCGCCCGATTCCGGACGCACGAATCCGGCGATCGCGCGCAACAGCGTGGTCTTTCCGCAGCCGGAGCTGCCCAGGAGCGCGATCATCTCGCCGCGCTCGACGCCCAGGCTTACGCGATCGAGTACACGCGTCGCGCCGTACGAGACGGTCAGCGCTTCGATCGAAAGATACGGCGGGCTTGCGTTCAATGAGTCACCGCGATCACGCCGCGTCCGAGGCAGCCGGAAATGCGCTCGAATATCGCGGTCGGTGCATCGGCGATTGTGGCGTAATTGCAGATGGCGTTCAAGGTGTTCAGTTCAGCTGGAACGAGAGTTGCATAGGCTTGGCTGATTACGACGATCGTGCGTCCTTCCGCCCGTTGAGCGACTGATCGCTCGGTGATGACGGCGCCGATCAGGTGACGCGTTGCGTCGCAAAACGCCGCGCCGTGTCGCGTTCGCGCGACCCGGCAATGACGATGTCATGACGACGGACGTTTGGCGGTTTGGCTTATGCTGTTTCGGGGCCGCGGCGACAAGCCGCCGACAGGCGCGCGCGGTCCGGAATGATCAGGGGAACTCACGCATGACTACGACGATGAACATTTTGCGCAGGATGTCGATCTTGGTGGCGGCGTTCGCGCTCATTGCACCGCGTGCAGCGGCCGCGGATTTCGTTTTTTCGATCACCGAGGGTGTCACCTACTATCAGACCAACCGCGAAATCCAGGCGCGATTCCAGCCGTTGTCGGACCTGCTGGCGAAGGCGCTCAAGCGGCCGGTGCGCATGGTGGTAGTCAGCCCCTACAACGACCTGCGCGAAGGTCTCGCCAAGCAGGAATATGACCTGTCGTTCATCCATCCGGCGCACGTCTCTCTCGCTGCGATCAAGTCGGGCCAGTATCATTCGGTCGCGTGGACGACCGGCTTCACCGATTACTCGGTGTTTCTGCTGATCAACAAGGATCAGCCGTACGCCAAGTTCGATGATCTGAAGGGACACACGGTCGTCAGTCCCGATCCGGATTCGATCACCGCGGCAATGTTGCGAGCGATGCTTCGCGACCAGAAGTTCGGCTCGACCGACGTCAAGGTGATCACCACGCGCTACCAGGACGCGGTGCCGTTTTACGTCGAGTACGGTTTTGCGCAAGCGGGCGCGACTGCGGCCAAGTCGGTGGCGAAGTCGTGGACCTCCAAGGGTGGCAAGATCCTGCTGACATCGCGGCCGACGCCGATCAAGCAGTTCATTGCCTCGTCCAGGCTGTCCGCCGACGACGACGAGAAAGTGCGCGCGGTGCTGACGACGCTGGGGCAGAACGATGGCGGCAAGCACGCTCTTACCACGCTCGGTTACCAGGGATTCGTAGCGCCGAATCGCGACGACGAACTGAAGGCGATCGCCTGGCTCGGCCTGTGAGACGGCGGGCCTCCGGGCCGCCGCCGATGCACCGCGTCGCCGCCGCGCTGATTGCCCGGCGCTGACGATGGCATCCGGACGCGCGAGGCGGCCATACACGGTCCGGTCATCTCCCACGCACGGCCGGGGAGCATTCGCGACCCGGACGATAAGAATGGGCGCCCGCATCGTCGAGTACCGCGGCGCCCGCTCGAGCTGGGATGTCGCCTGCGAGCGGCCTCCGAGCGATCCCTCCGACCCCTACCACACGCTGCTGTTCGAGCTTTCCGATGGCAGGGTGATCGATGCGGGAGTGCGTGGCAACGCGGCGCGCTGGATCAACCACGGCTGCGAGCCGAACTGCGAGGCGATCGAATATGACGACGGTCGAGTCTTCATTCACGCCAGGCGCACGATCCGCGCTGGAGAAGAGCTGACCTACGATTACCGCCTGAGCTTCGTCGGCCCGGTCAGCCGGCGGGCGCGCGAAGCGCTGCGCTGCCACTGCGGCGCGAAGCGCTGCCGTGGCACCCTGCTGCTGAAACCGCCGGCAAAAGCGAAACGGCGCGCGCGGGCGGGCTGATTGCACCGATCAGTGCTTGGCGAGCTCCAGCTTGCCGATCTGATTGCGATGCACCTCGTCGGGTCCGTCGGCCAGGCGCAAGGTCCGGGCGTGCGCATACGCCTGCGCGAGGCCGTAGTCGTCGCAGACGCCTGCGGCGCCATGCGCCTGGATTGCCCAATCCAGGATCCGGCAGGCCATCGCGGGCGCTGCGACCTTGATCATCGCGATTTCGGTCCTCGCGGCCTTGTTTCCCACCGTATCCATCATGTAGGCTGCCTTGAGCGTCAGCAGGCGCGCCTGGTCGATCATGATGCGCGACTCGGCGATCCGCTCCAGGGTCACCGTGCGTTCAGCCACCGGCTTGCCGAACGTCGTTCGCGATTTGACCCGCAGGCACATCTTTTCCAGTCCACGCTCGGCCAGCCCGATCAGGCGCATGCAGTGGTGAATGCGGCCCGGTCCCAGCCGACCCTGCGCGATCTCGAACCCCCTGCCCTCGCCGAGCAGCATGTTGGATTGCGGGACGCGCACGTTCTCGAAATCGATTTCCATGTGCCCGTGCGGCGCGTCGTCATAGCCGAACACCGGCAGATGACGCAGGACTTTCACACCGGGTGAGTCGCGCGGCACCAACAGCATCGACTGCTGCGCGTGACGCGGCGCTTGTCGGTCGCTCTTGCCCATCAGGATAAAGATGCGGCAGCGCGGATCGCCCGCACCCGACGACCACCACTTGCGCCCGTTGACGACGTAATGGTCGCGGTCGCGCACGATCGAGCTTTCGATGTTGGTCGCATCAGAGGATGCGACGTCGGGCTCGGTCATGCAGAACGCCGAGCGGATCGTTCCCGCCAGCAGCGGCTCGAGCCATTGCGCCTTTTGCTCTGGCGTGCCGTAGCGCTCGAGCACTTCCATGTTGCCGGTGTCAGGCGCCGAACAATTGAAGACTTCGGGCGCCCAGAGCACGCGCCCCATGATTTCGCACAGCGGGGCGTACTCGATGTTGGTCAGGCCCGCGCCCCGAGCCGATGCCGGAAGAAACAGATTCCAAAGACCGGCTGATCTGGCCGCCGACTTGAGCTCTTCGACCAACTGCGTCGGTTGCCAGCGATCGCCGGCGGCCACTTCCTGGTAATAGCGCTGCTCATTCGGATAGACGAATTCGTCGAAGAATGCGTTGAGGCGAGCCTGCCATTCAACAACCGCAGGCGAGTAGTCGAAGTCCATCGTCATCCTTTCGTAGCGCGGTTTCGCCGCTTCAGCCGCGCCGCGTTTCCTGCGCGCGGCTTCGCTCGACCTGTTTCCACGCGAGCTCGGCCAGCGGCCGGGCACGCCGCCCGGCCTCCAGCGCTTGCTCGCTTGCGGCATTGCCAGCCAGAGCACGGCTCAGAACGCCCTGGAGTATGCCCGCCATGCGAAACATGTTGTACGCCATGTAAAAATCCCAGGCCTGCTCGCCCGGTTGCTCGAGCGTCGGATTGTCGCGCAGATACATCGCGACGTATTCGGCCTCGGTGGGAATCCCGAGTGCCGCGAAATCGCAGCCGCGCAGGCCGCGGAACTCGTCCGGCGCGAGCCGCCAGGCCATCAGGTGATAGGCGAAGTCGGCCAGCGGATCACCCAGGGTGGACAACTCCCAGTCGAGCACCGCCAGCACCCTGGGCTCGTCCTTGTCGAAGATCATGTTGTCCAGGCGGAAGTCGCCGTGGACCAGCGACGTTCGCTCGCCCGGCGGAATGTGCCGCGGCAGCCATTCGATCAGCCGATCCATCGAATCGATGGCTTCGGTCGCCGACGCCTGATATTGACGGCTCCAGCGGTCGATCTGGCGCGCGAGATAATTGCCGGGCCGGCCGTAATCGGCGAGACCGATCGCTGCAAAGTCGACGCGATGCAACGCGGCGATAACCCGATTCATCTCGGCGTAGATCGCGCGGCGCTCCTCCGGCGCCATTCCCGGCAGCAGCGGATCCCAGAGGATCCGGCCGTCGACAAAATCCATCAGGTAGAAAGGCGTGCCGATCACCGTCTCGTCCAGGCACAGGCAGTGCGTGCGCGCGACCGGGACCGCGCTGCCGGCGAGCGCACGGATCACCCGGTATTCGCGATCGATCGCGTGCGCCGACGGGAGCAGCTTGCCCGGCGGCTTGCGGCGCAGCACATACGACTTTCCGCCGGCGGTGAGCTTGTAAGTCGGATTTGACTGCCCGCCTTTGAACTGCACGACGTCGAGCGGGCCGGCGAAGCCCGCGATGTTGGCGTGGAGATATCGCTCGAGCGCAGCGACGTCGAAGCGAAGCGCGTCGGCGACCGGACGCGTACCTGCGAACTGACGGTAATCGCTCATCTACGCCTGGCCGGAATGCTCTAGACGGCGGTGACGCCGCCGTCGACTGCGACGATCTGGCCGGTAATGAACGCGCCCGCATCGGAGGCCAGCAGCACGGTCAGACCCTTCAGGTCTTCCGGACCGCCGACCCGCTTCAACGGCGCCTTGGCCGCAACTGCTTCGCCCATCATCTCCAGCACGCCCTTGGTCATCTTGGTCGGAAAAAAACCGGGCGCGATCGCGTTGACATTGATGTTGTACTGCGCCCATTCGGCCGCGAGTGACCGCGTGAAACTGACCACCCCACCCTTGGTCGTGTTGTACGCCAGGGTCGCGGGCCGGCCGGGGTCGCCGCCGCCGACGAGTCCAAGTATTGATGCGATGTTGATGATCTTGCCCTGCCGGCGAGGCAGCATCGACCGGCGGCCGACTTCCTGGCATACGACGAACATCGAGGTCAGATTGAGATCGACGACCTTCTGCCACGCCTCGAGCGGATGGTCGATCGTGGCCGCGCCCCAGGTGGTTCCGGCGTTGTTGATCAGCACGTCGATCGGCCCGAGCGCGGCGATCGCCCGCTCGACGACCGGGCCGATCGCGGCCGGTTTCGACAGGTCGGCGACCAAGGTCACGACGTCGGCGCCCAACTGCGCTCGCAGCTCGGCCGCGGCCTCGTCGAGCTCGTCTCCTTTGCGCGCAACCAGGGCGAGTCTTGCACCCATCTCCGCCAGCGCCTCGGCCATCTGCAATCCCAGTCCGCGCGAACCTCCGGTGATCAGCGCGGCCTTTCCGGTCAGATCGAATCGTTGCTTGACGCTCATGGTCGTTCTGCCGCCCCTCTTTTGTACGTAGATTGTGCGATTGGCAACGGCTAGCCGCGCGTCCGCGCACCTGCCGTGACCGCCGCATTCAGGTTAACATTGTCCGCCAACGCGGGATCGATTGCGTCGGTCGACGGGGCCTTCCGTCATCCGAGTTGACGCCATCGTCCCCGACGCGCAGAGGTTGCCCGATGACTGCAAACAACAGGCAGGTCCTGCTGGCCAGCCGTCCGCGCGACCAGGTCAGCGAGGACAATTTTCGATTCGTCGAAACGCCGATCGCGCAGCCGGGCGATGGCGAGGTGCTCGTCAGAAACGAATGGCTGTCGCTCGATCCCTACATGCGCGGCCGGATGAACGACGTCAAATCCTATGTGCCGCCGGTACAGCTTGGCGCGGTGATGGTCGGCCAGACCGTCGGCGAAGTTCTCCAGTCCCGTGACGCGGCTTTCCGTCCTGGCGACAAGGTGCTGACCTCGCTTGGCTGGCAGCTGTACGGGGTCGCCAAAGCGCGCGATCTGGCCCGGATCGATGCGGCGCGCGCACCCGCATCGGCTTATCTGGGCCTGCTCGGCATGCCCGGTATGACTGCGTGGTTCGGCCTGCACGAAATCGGTCAGCCCAAACCAGGCAACACCGTCGTCGTCTCAGCGGCATCGGGCGCGGTCGGCAGCGTGGTCGGGCAGCTCGCAAAGATCAGCGGCTGCCGCGCCGTCGGCATTGCCGGTGGCAGCGCCAAATGCCGGTACGTGATAGAAGATCTCGGCTTCGATGCATGCGTCGACTACAAGGCGGGCAATCTGGAACACGATCTGAGCGAAAGCTGTCCCGACGGCGTCGACGTGAATTTCGAGAATGTCGGCGGCGAACTGCTCGACACGGTCCTGCGCGCGATGAATCCGCACTCACGCGTGGTCCTCTGCGGACTGATCGCCGAATACTGTGCCACCGAGCCTTACCGCTACAAGTCGCTGCGCGCAATCCTGGTCAAGCGCATCAAGATGCAAGGCATGATCGTGTTCGACTGGAAGGACCGCTACGGCGAGGCGCTGCAGCAACTGGCGGCCCTTTTCGTAGCCGGTAGACTCAGGTACCGCGAGTCGATCGTCGAGGGCATCGACAATGCGCCGCGCGGTCTGATCGGTCTGCTCAAGGGCGAAAACTTCGGCAAGCAGCTGGTCAGGCTAGCCTAGCCACCTTATCGGCGCCGAGTATTTTCCTCTGCGCCCGCACAGCGCATGCGGCACGGTCGGAAATCACCGCCGTCTCGGCCCGCTTGATCCCGTCGGCCGCGCGGCGTATGGTCGCAGCATGATCGCGACCGCGAACACGCGTCTCGCGAAAGCGCCCCGTCGAACGTCGACAGGCGCTCAACCAGGAGGAATGATGATGAAAAGGGCATTGGTATCGATCGTCACATCAATAGCGTTCGGAGGCATGCTGACCGTCGGCGCCGCCGAGCTCAAGAAGGAGGTCACGGTCGAGATTCAGAGCGCAGGGCTTCACGCCGACATGGCGCCGGGGATGTATGTCTGCGCGGAAGGCCACTTGCATATCAAGGGCACCGTACAGAACCTCACCGAGGCGCCGGTCGGTCCGATCAAGGTCGCCGGCAAGGTATTCGATGCCAACGGAAAGGTGCTGGGGACGGCGACCGCATCGACCAAGCGTCCGGTGCTGAACCCCAACGACACGGCGGACGTCAATCTGGAATTCCTCACCGTAAGCGGGCCGCTGATCAAGCAAGTGAAGAACCAGACGCTCGAGGTCGTCGCCGTGAGCCCCAAACCATAATTCAGCCTCGGGTACCGCGGGGTGCCGGCTTCGCCTCCCGGCGATGAGCGATGTCCTCACCCCGTTCGATGACGCGGCGGCCAGCGCAACCGTCATTGCGTCGACGCAGCGCTGGCTGGAGCGCGCGGTCATCGGGCTCAACCTGTGTCCGTTCGCCAAGGCCGTTCACGTCAAGCGGCAGATTCGTTACGCGGTCAGTGCGGCGACGACGGCTGACGAATTGCTCGCGGAACTGCGGCATGAGATCGATCTGCTGGAAAAGGCGGATCCGGAAGAGATCGATACGACGCTGCTGATCCATCCGCAGGCGCTTAACGATTTCATCGACTATCACAGGTTCCTGAAGCGCGCCGATGTCGCGCTCAGGACCCTTGGACAGGAAGGAAGCCTGCAGATTGCGAGCTTCCACCCGGCCTACGAGTTCGCCGGCAGCGCCCCCGGCGACATCGCGAACTTCACTAACCGTTCACCATACCCAATGCTGCATCTGTTGCGCGAGGCCAGTATCGACCGCGCCGTGGCGGCGTTTCCCGATGCCGCCACGATCTACGAGCGCAATATCGATACGCTGCGCCGGCTCGGTCACGAGGGATGGCGACGGCTGTGGACAACCGACCGGGCTTGAGATGTCGGGATCCGGTGCACCTGCCTAAGGCTTGTCGACGATATCCTTCTTCAGGCCTCCGATTGCACCCAGGACTTCGTCCTTTTCCTTGGCTGGAACGTTCAATTTGTCGAGCGTCGCCACCAGAAGCCTTACCGACGCGTCCCAGTCCTTGTCGGTGATGCCCAGACCGGCATGGGCGGTCTTCATGTCGCGCCCGGTATAGACGCAAGGCCCACCGGTCGCCGCGCACAGTTGATCGACGATCAGCTGGCGAATGCGCTTGATCGAGTCTGCGCTGTGGCCGACGAAGAACTTGCCGAACTGCTGATCGGTGGCAAGCCGGCCTAGGAAATCGTCGGTGACGGCGGCGAGTGCGTCATAGCCGCCGAGCCGCTTGTACAACGTCGGCGCCTGCTGGGCCTGGACCGGCACGCAAATCGCCAGCGCGAGCAAGCCGGCGGCAACAGCTGTCTTGATGTTCATCGGCATCCTCCATCCTGGGTCTCGAAACGAGACAGCAAGCACATACGGCGCCAGCGCAGTCTTGGATGCAGGTCGCGCCCTCGGCTGCCCGCTGACGGACCGGCCGCGGCTAACCTTGCCGCCGACGGCCGAGGCCCGCGTCGGCAAAAGCGATACGGCCGAACGCGCCAAGTCTACGTCGGCGGGCGCGGCTAGGTCGATCGCTTCGGGGCTGACTGCGTCGCATCGGCCGGCGCGCCCTTGTCGCCTACCCTGGCGCCCTGCACCATCTCGGTCATCCAGTTCACCAGCAACGACGTATACGAACGCTGCGAGGCTTCATCCGACAAGCCGTGATCCGCGCCTTGAATCATCCGGTAGGTAAGTGAATGGGCTCGCGTGCACGCCTCCACGTAGCTGGTGATCACGGTGTGCGGGATCACGCCGTCGTTTTCCGATTCGATCACCAGCACGTCGCCCTGAAACTCCAGGCATGCGCGCAACGCCCGATTTTCGGCTGGTGGAATCAGCTTCTTCCGATACGTGACCAGGTCGTGGTCGCGGTGCAATTGCAGCTTGGGTAATTCCCAGCCGCTATCGAGATAGAGCGCCGGCGCGCGCAGCGCCAGCCATTTGACGGCGCGCATCGACGTAAGAACGGCGGCCAGGTAACCGCCGTAACTGCTGCCCACCACTGCGATGGCGGAGTTATCGACGTTGGGGTTGCCGGCGATCACGTCGTAGGCCGCCACGACATCAGCCAGATTCTGCTCCCGCGAGACGGCTTCGTATTCCACCCGCGTTTCCGCGTGGCCGCGCAAATCGAAGGTCAGGCAAGCGCATCCCAGGGCGGCGACCTCGCGCGCCCGCGTCAGGTATTGTTGCTGACTGCCGCCCCAGCCGTGCACGAACAGTACGCCGGGAATCCGGGTGCCGGGCATGATCAGCGTTCCGGCGACGTGACCGTCGCCGATCGCGACTTCGATCGCCTGCTCACGGGTTGGCATAGCGCTCGATACGCACGTACTTGGTCATGGCCCCCGCGTGCTCGTCGACGCCGCGAAAATACACGTGGGCGTCGGCGGGGATCGACCCGGTAGAATACACTTCGGTGGTCGCGGCGCGGACGACGTCGAGCGATCGGTCGGCACGAAAAGCTTCAAGCGCCGCCACTTCCGCCGCGCTCGCGCCTCCAGCCCGCCACGACTGCTCCAGCACGCCTGAGCGCCACTGTCCCCGGCCATCGATACCCTGGACGACATCGTAGTTGCAGCGCGACGCGAACATGCCGCGAAACGACGCCATCGCGCCCGTGTGATAGCCGCGGGCCTGATCGATGGCGGTCCCGACTTCGCTGGCCAGCGCGAGCTTGGTCAGCTGGTCGAACCCGCCGCGCGCAATGGTCAGGTCAGAACCGCCGTACACTTGCTCGCCGTGATGATTGGTCGTGAGGCGCTGCACGCCGCAGTAACTTGCGCGCATATCGTCGACGCATATCTGCCCGACGCTGTGCGTAACCACGTCCGCCAGGTCCTGTTCGAGAACCAGGCCATCGCGGGACAGTGCGGCGTCATCGAGGGACTCCAGCTGCGCGTCGAGCGCTCGTTCATCCTCGACGATCGACTGGCCGAGTCCACCTATGCCCGCCGGAAGCTTCAGGCGGACGCGTCCCAATTCAAGCAGTCGCATCCCGGCGACGCGGGCATCCCGCCTCGCAAACGCCGAGTAGCCCGGAAGCACCAGGTCGCGAACGCGATCCGTGAATTCCGGAGACCACCCCTCCGGTGAGTGCGACTCGGCATCGGGCAACGGATGGGTGATCGTCTTCGTGGCGGTGAATGCAAAGGGAACGACACCACCGAACAAATCCCCCTCCCCTCTTATCCCCAGGCGCTGTGCGGCGTCTATCCCGACCAGCGTATCGTTCGGCACGAAGTACAAAGCGTCAGGATAGCGAAGCGCGGGATCGTATTCACCCGCGAAACCGCAGCCCTTGATCGCGGCGAGCCGGGACGCGAGCTCGCGCAGAGTCACGCTTTCGTGATGGCGAGAGGCACGGCACGAATAGGTGACGACGATGCGGCGGCGCTTCGTTGCCAGCGTCATCGGTCAGGATCTTCTGCCGCCCGCAAGACCGCCGCCGACATGAAGGTCTCAGCGAATGCTTACGCGATCTCGAACAGGCCGGCGGCGCCCATGCCGCCGCCTATGCACATCGTCACCACGACGTATTTGACCCCGCGACGCTTGCCCTCGAGCAATGCGTGCCCGGTCAGCCGAGTCCCCGACACGCCGTAAGGATGTCCGACGGCGATCGCGCCCCCATCGACGTTCAGGCGATCGTCGGGTATTCCCAGCTTGTCGCGGCAGTAGATGACCTGCACGGCGAACGCCTCGTTGAGCTCCCACAGACCGATGTCGCCGATGTTCACGCCGGTTCGCGCGAGCAGCTTCGGCACGGCAAAGACCGGCCCGATGCCCATTTCGTCGGGTTCGCAGCCGGCGACGGCGAAGCCGCGGAATATCCCCAGCGGCTCGAGGCCACGCCTCGCGGCGAGCTTGTCGCTGATGACGACGCACGCGGCCGCGCCGTCGGAGAACTGGCTGGCGTTGCCGGCGGCGATGACGCCGCCGGGCAGCGCGGGCTTGATCCGCGCCACCCCCTCATAGGTCGTATCGGCGCGAATGCCTTCATCCGACGCCAGCGTGACTTCGCGCGTGTACAGGCGATTGGACTCCTTGTCGGCAACTCCCATCGTCACCGTCAGCGGGACGATCTCGGCGTCGAACCGGTGCGCGGCCGCGGCTGCAGCCGCGCGCTGCTGGCTGCGCGCACCGTACTCGTCCTGCGCTTTGCGCGAAATGCCGTAGCGCCGCGCGACGTTCTCCGCGGTCTCCAACATCGGCCAGTAGATGGCGGGCTTGTTCTCGACGAGCCACGATTCGCGCAACATGTGCTTGTTCATTTCGTTTTGAACGCACGAGATGGATTCGACGCCACCTGCGACGAACGCCTCGGCTTCGCCTGCGATGATGCGCTGCGCAGCCAGCGCGATCGTCTGCAGGCCCGACGAGCAGAAACGATTGACCGTGGCACCAGGGACGCTGACCGGGCAACCGGCGCGGATTGCGATCTGGCGCGCGATGTTGTGCCCGGTGGCGCCTTCGGGAAACGCGGATCCGATCAGGACGTCGTCGATTTCGCCAGACGCCAGGCCCGCGCGCTCGATCGCGTGCCGGACGGCGTGGGCACCCATGGTCGCGCCGTGCGTCATGTTGAGCGCGCCGCGCCAGGATTTCGCGAGTCCGGTGCGCGCGTAGGATACGACGACTGCGTCGGTCATGACGGCATGCCTCAGCTATTGAACGTCTTGCCTTCGGCGGCGAGCCGGGCGAGCAGCGGCGCCGGCTGCCAGAATGCCGGATCGCCGCGGCCCGAGGCGGCAAACCGGTCCATCGCGCGGATCACGTTGAACAGGCCGATCGTGTCGGCGTAGTGCATCGGTCCCCCGCGATAGAGCGGAAAGCCGTAGCCGGTCAGGTAGACGACGTCGATGTCCGAGGCCCGCGTTGCGATGCCATCTTCCAATATGCGCGCCCCTTCGTTGACCAGCGCATAGATGCAGCGGTCGACGATCTCCTGGTCTGCGATCTTTCGCGGCGCCATGTCATGCTCGGTCCGGTAGCTCGCGATCAAGGCGTCGACCGCGGGATCGGCCAGCGCGTCGCGGCGTCCCGGCTCATACCGGTACCAGCCGAGGCCGGTCTTCTGGCCGAAGCGGCCAAGCTCGCAAAGCCGATCGGCGATGCGCGAATAGACCACCTCCGGCTTCTCGACATAGCGGCGCTTGCGGATGTACCAGCCGACGTCGTTGCCGGCGAGGTCGCTCATGCGAAACGGCCCCATCGCCATGCCGAATTTCTCAAGCGCGCGGTCAACCTGGGTCGGCGACGCGCCTTCCTCCAGCAGGAAAAGCGCCTGGCGGAGATACTGCTCGATCATGCGGTTCCCGATGAAGCCATCGCATACGCCCGAGACGACGGCGGTCTTGCGCATCCTCTTGGCGACAGCCATGGCGGTGACCAGCACATCGCTTGCGGTCCGGGCGCCGCGCACGACCTCGAGCAGCTTCATGACGTTGGCTGGACTGAAAAAATGCATGCCGACGACATTCTGCGGACGCGCGGTGAAGCCGGCGATCTTGTTCAGATCCAGTGTAGACGTATTGCTGGCGAGGATCGCAGCGGGCTTCGCCACCGCGTCCAGACGCTCGAACACGAGCTTCTTCACCGACAGGTCCTCGAACACCGCCTCGATGACGAGATCGGCGCCGGCAAGATCATCGTACGTCAGCGTCGGCTTCAGCATGCCGATTCTGCGCTGGAGCTCGACGGCGGTGAGGCGGCCCTTGGCGAGCGCCTTGTCGTAGTGCTGGCGGATAGTCGTCATACCCTTGTCGAGCGCTTCCTGCTTTGTTTCTAGCAACGAGACCGGAATGCCGGCGTCGAGCAGGCAGATCGCAATGCCGCCGCCCATCGTTCCGGCCCCGATTACCGCCGCGGCATTGATCGCGCGCGGCGCGGTGCCGGAGGGAACATCGGGAATCTTGGCCGCCGCCCGCTCGGCGAAAAATGCGTGGCGAAGCGCACGCGATTCCGGCGTCTGTGCAAGCTGAATGAACAGCTCCCGCTCGTAACGCAGGCCGTCGTCGAACGGCATCGCGATGGCCGCTGCCACCGCATCGATGCATTTGAGTGGGGCGGGAAAGCCGCGGGTCATGGCGCCGACGGTGTTGCGCGCAAACTGAAGCAGAGCATCTGCATTCGGATAGTCGATGACGATGTCGCGCACGCGCGGCAACGGGCGCTGTCCGACACCGGCGCTCGAAGCGAATGCCAGAGCGCCCTGCAACAAATCGCCGTCGACGATGGCGTCGAACAATGCCGTGTCGCGAAAGCGTTCGCAAGGCACGCTCGCGCCCGAAACGATCATGTTCAACGCGGCTTCGACACCGATTGCGCGCGGTAGCCTTTGCGTGCCTCCGGCGCCCGGCAGCAAACCCAGCCTGACCTCCGGCAGTGCGATTTGCGCGTGAGGCACGGCGACGCGGAAGTGGCAGCCGAGTGCCAGCTCCAGTCCGCCGCCCATGCAGCTGCCGCCGATCGCCGCGATGACGGGCTTTTCGCTTGCCTCGGCAATCGCGATGACGGTGGACAGCGTCGGTTCGGCGCGCGCCTGTGGCGTGGTGAATTCGCGGATGTCGGCGCCACCCGAGAACAGGCCTCCGGCGCCGGTCAGAATAATCGCGACGACCGACGAGTCGGCCTGGGCGCGATCGATCCCTTCGACGATCGCTGTCCGTAACGGGTGGTTCAAGCCATTGACTGGCGGATTGTCGAGCGTGATCACCGCCACCGACCCGTGCAGCGCGTACCCGCTACTCATTGCAAATTTCCCTCCTGCGTGTGGCGTGGCGACGCGGATCCGGAGCCGGTCGACGCATCGCGGCCGAATCGGCATAGCGGCCAGGCGCGTCACTCCTTGGCGATGCTACCGGCCTCGCGCACCGCTTACAAGCGGGCCCCGGACACGATATCGCAGGCCGCCTCGATCAGTAGGGGCGCGGCGAATTCAGAGCAGCAGCATCGCACCCACCGCCACGGCCATCGTCGCCATTGCCAACCACCCGGCGACCTTGAGCCAACCCCGCACGGCAAACTTGCCGAGCACGCGCGAATTTGTCGCCAGCAGCATCATTACCGCCATGATCGGCACCGCGGCAACACCGTTGATAACCGCCGCCCAGACCAGCGCGCGGATCGGATCGATGCCGATAAAGTTCAGCAAAACGCCGCCGGCAGTCGCCAGTGCGACGATCGCATAGAAGCCTCGAGCCTGGTGCGGCTTCAGATCGAGGCCGTGCTTCCAGCGAAAGGTCTCGGCAACGGCGTACGCAGCGGACCCTGCGAGCACCGGGACCGCCAGCATGCCCGTGCCGACGATGCCCAGACAGAACAGCACGAAGGCGAACGGTCCGGCGACGGGTCGCAGCGCTTCCGCTGCCTGTGCTGACGTTTCGATGTGAGTGATGCCCGCCGGGTGCAGGGTCGCTGCCGCGCTGATGATGATCGCCAATGCGATCAGGTTCGAAAAGGTCATGCCGGCGATCGTGTCGAATTCGATGCGCCGCAATTGGCGACTGGTCGAAGCCGCGTTTGCGCGCTTGCCTCCCGAAGCTGCCGCGGCAGCCTCCTCGACTTCCTGCGCCGCCTGCCAGAAAAACAGATAAGGGCTGATCGTCGTGCCGAAAATCGCGACGACCAGCATCACCGCAGCGGCGGACAAATCCATTCGCGGCAGCGTGATCCCCGCCACCACTTCGCCCCACGGTACATCGACCGACAGCACGACGCCGACGTAGGCAAACAGCGCAAGCGTCAGCCATTTGAGGTAACGCACATACTGGCGATACGCCATGAAGACCTCGAGGCCGAGACACACCGTGCCGAAGGCCGCCGCATAAACCTGCGTGGGGCCGCCCGCGACAAGGTGGACGCTTTCGGCCATCGCTGCGATGTCAGCAGCCACATTGATCGTGTTCGCGACGAATAGCAGCGCGACGACCGCGTAGAGCACCGGCGCCGGGTAGTGGCGGCGAATATTGCTCGCGAGGCCGTGACCGGTCACCCGGCCGATGCGCGCGCTGATCATCTGTATGCCGATCATCAGTGGCAGAGTAAGGACCACCGTCCAGCATAGGGCGAACCCCAATTGCGCGCCCGCTTGCGAATAGGTCGCGATTCCGCTCGGATCATCGTCCGCGGCGCCCGTGATGACTCCGGGGCCAAGCTTGCGTAACCAGCGCTTTGCATGCGTCTTCATCTGTCGTTCCCGCGAGAACCGTTGTTGACGACATCGGTTCGCCGCCAGGCGAAATGGGCAGCAAGAGCCATGCCGGTGTCTGTAGGAGAGCGTCCTATAGCGACCGCGCGCATAGCGGAAGAAAAATCAGACAAACACCGACAGCAGCTGCGGTTCGCTTTGTGTACCTTTTGCCGTGTTGCCAGGCCGACTGGGAGTGACCATGAAATCCGTTCTCGACCCGACTTTCCGCTATACCCCGAGTATCCATACCGACCTGCGGAAGACCTTTGCGCGGCTCCGGCGCGAAGCTCGCGCACAAGAAACGCAGCGAGATGAACCGCGTCCGACGGCGAGCAACATCGCGATGCTCTTCAGCGAGCCAAAGCTGGCGCACAAATAAGCTCCCAGCCGCCGACGCCCCCCGGGCGGTCGGGGGCCGGCCTTCAAGACGAGACGAAGTCTGCCCATGAGCGACACCGCCACCGCCAAGACCCGGTCGAAGTCCAAAGCGAAGGGTCTGCCAGACACATCCACCGAGCTCGCTCCTCCGCCGCTGGAACACCCCCGGCCGCCGTTCGCAGAACAGCACCAGCACGCGCCTGGACTCGAGTCCGAACTCGACCCGCGTCCACGCTATCGGGCCGATCGCTACCGCGCTGCCCGCAAGCTCGAAGGCAAGGTCGCCTTGATCACCGGCGGCGATTCCGGCATCGGCCGCGCTGTCGCCCTGCTCTATGCTCGCGAAGGTGCCAACGTCGCGATCTGCTATCTTCCCGTCGAACAGTCGGACGCCGACGAAACCCGCACCGCAGTCGAAGCGGCCGGCACGAAGTGTCTGCAGATTCCGGGCGATCTTACCAACGCCGCCGCCTGCGACCAGGCAGTGGAACAGACGGTCGAAGCTTTCGGTCGGCTCGATATTCTGGTGCCCAATGCCGCGCATCAGCATCGGAAGAAATCGCTCGCCGAGGTCAGCGATGAAGAGTTCGACAGGACGTTTAAAACCAACATGTACGCCTATTTCTGGCTTGCGCGCGCCGCGCTTCGCCACATGCAGCGCGGCGCCGCGATCATCGCCACCAGCTCGGAAACCGGCATCCTGGGTTCGAAAGAGCTGCCCGACTATTCGGCGACCAAGGGCGCCATCAACGCATTCACCAAGACGCTGGCCCTCGAGCTGATCGAACGCGGCATTCGCGTCAATGCGGTTGCGCCCGGTCCGGTCTGGACGCCGCTGAATCCGTCGGACGCCGGCCTGACGCCGGATCGCGTCGCCAAGTTCGGACAGGACAATCCAATGGGACGGCCGGCGCAGCCGGAAGAGCTTGCTCCGACCTATGTCTTCCTCGCGTCCGAAGCCGACTCCTCGTACATCACCGGAACCATCATCCAGGTGATGGGCGGTGAAACGACTGGCGGCTAAGTCTCGGACCATTTCGCGCACTCGCTGAAAACGTCGCCCAAAAAAAGGGAGCGCCGGTGCGCTCCCGAGCGTGACACCGCTGACCTGTTTTATTTGGTCTTCACCGGCATACCAGCATTCGCCGGGTAATCTCCATGAACGCACGCGTCCAAAGCATTCCCGGTGAGTTTCTGGCACGGACCCGGGATACCCGCATATTCCTTGGTCAGAGCCGACTGGCATTCGCTGCGCTGCGCCGCAGGTCCCGCCTCACAGTTGGCACGCGCATGCTCGTAGGCCCGGATTCTGTCCAACGACATCGGCTGCTTGGTACCCGTCTGAGTCGTACCGTACGCGCCGGCGCCCATGGTATTGGTGGTAGCGCCAGTCGTGCCTCCGGCTCCTGCCGCAGGCGTAGCGGCGCCAGGTGATCCAGGCGTCTGGTCGGTAGTCGTGTTCGTCTGCGCGTAGCCGGTCGCGCCAAAGGCCCCCAACGAGGCGACCAGCAAGGCTTGCATTAAGTAACGAGGTTTCATATTCATCCTTTCGACTCGAGTGGCATTCGAATGCCGGCAAAGCTCTCCACCGTGCGCCGCGGAGATCGATTCGCGGGCCGGCCCTCCCGGCAGACACCGTAGACGGGTCGCCGCAGGGCTTGTGTCGACGGTGGGATGATGCCGCGCGAGAACGCGCGGAACTATCGGCGAATCGCTGTTTTGCGTCTAGGTGCGATCAGCGGCCGCCGTCGGCCGTCGTCTTACGTCGCGGCGACTGCGGCGGGTGCCGAGGATTTTGCGAGCGAACCGAGGCGACGGGCATAGACGGCGGTGAATTCCGCGCCCAGAAGGAAAACCTGCGCGGAGTAGTAGAACCACAGCAGGAGGATGATCAGCGCGCCCGCCGCGCCGTGCATCGACGCGGTGGTGGTATGCGTCAGGTAGATGCCGATCAGTAGCCGGCCGATGCTGAACAATACGGTCGTCACGAAAGCGCCGGCCAGGACGTCGCGCCACCCCAGGCGAATGTTCGGCAGCCACTTGTACAGCAGGGCGAAGCCGATCGTGAGCATGACGCCCCAGGCCAGGACATGCGCCACCGTAAGGACCACCGGCGATCCTGGCAGAACCTCGACACCGTGCGCTGCGAGCGCGCTAAGCCCGGTGCTGACTACCAGCGAGGCGAGGAACAAGAATCCGATGCAGACCACCAGGCCGAACGACAGCAGCCGCGACCCGAGGGCGGTGATCACGCCGCTTGAGCGCCGAGGCGGCGCACGCCAGATCATGTCGAGGTCGTACTGGAGCTCGGTGAGCACCGTCGTCGCGCCGATGATCAGCGTGGCCAGACCGACGGCGCCGGCCAGCCATCCGCTGGCGGCATGCGGCGCTGCGTGCAGCATGAATGCCACACCTTCGGCAGCATGTGGCCCGAGTAGAACCGCCGCCTGATCTGCGATCGCGCGCGCCGCGACATCCGAATCGACCCATATCCCGGCGACTGCGATCGCGATCAGCAGCAGCGGGGCGAGCGAGAACGCCGTGTAATAGGCGAGCGCCGCACCGAGGCTCGATGCACGATGGTCGATCCAGCCCGATACGGTTTCGCGCACCAGCAGCCACGCGGTTAGCAACCCCGGCGCGCGCCGGACAAACGCCGGCGCCGCGCCGATGCTGGGTTCGAGCGCATTGCCAGCGATCACCGCCCGCGGCGGCGGAATGCCGGTTGTCATATCGTTGGCGGGCGAATGCGTCGGTCGTTCTATCTCGCCTAGCTTAGCAGCCGCGATTTCGCCGGTCGAGACGGTTCGCTGCAACGCAAGTCGCAAGCGCGCGGCGGGCTTTGGCATGGGCCTTGCGTTGTTTTTCACAAGCCGCGTGCGACCGGCCCCGGCCGGGTAAATACGTCTGCGACGCCGAAATTCGGGCCGTTGCGTGCGCGCCGGGCAAAAAGAAGCTCGAAACGCAGCAAATAAGACACGCGCGGCTTGTAAACTTTGCAAACCTGCATCGACCGGTCCACCCCGACATGACCCGCCCTGCCGATCCGTTGGCAAAAGCCGCGACGCCGGGTGCGGGGGCGGCGCTCGAGCAGGCCTCCACGCTTTCCGATTTTGACGTCTTCCTGTTTCGGCAGGGCACCCACGCCCGCCTTTACGATCGCCTGGGCGCCCACCTCTTGACCGACGGAAAGCCTGGCGCACACTTTGCTGTCTGGGCGCCGAACGCCAGTCGTGTTGCCGTCATCGGCGATTTCAACGGCTGGCGCGGCGACGCCGATCTGCTGATGCCGCGCGCTGACAGTTCCGGCATCTGGGAGACCGCGGTCGCCGCCGCGGCAGGCGGCGCCAATTACAAGTACCGGATTACCGCGGCGAACGGAGACACGTTCGAAAAAAGCGATCCCTTCGCCTTCTATTGCGAAGTCCCGCCCCGAACGGCGTCGCGGGTCTGGGCCCTCGACTATGACTGGGGAGACGGCGAATGGATGCGCCGGCGATCGGCGGCCAACGCGCTGAGCGCGCCGATGTCGATCTACGAGCTTCATCTGGGCTCGTGGCGCCGCTTCGGCGAGGACTCGACTCGCCTGCCCGGCTACGGCGAGATCGCCGAGGAACTCGCGCGCTACGTCGTCGAGATGGGCTTTACGCACGTCGAGCTGATGCCGGTTTGCGAGCATCCGTTCTATGGGTCGTGGGGCTACCAGACGACCGGCTATTTCGCTCCGACGTCGCGTTACGGTACGCCGCAAGACTTCATGCGCTTCGTCGACCATCTTCATCAAAACGGTATCGGCGTCATATTGGACTGGGTGCCTTCGCACTTTCCCAACGATCCGCACGGCCTGGCGCAATTCGACGGCAGCCATCTCTACGAGCATGCAGACCCTCGTCAGGGCTTCCATCCCGAATGGAAGAGCTTGATCTTCAACTACGGCCGACACGAGGTCCGCGCTTTCCTGATCAGCAGCGCGTTGTTCTGGCTCGACCACTACCATATCGACGGCCTGCGCGTCGATGGCGTTGCCTCGATGCTCTACCTCGACTACGCGCGCGCGGCCGGCGAATGGATCCCTAACGAATACGGCGGGCGCGAGAATCTCGCGGCGGTCAAGTTTCTGCAGGATTTGAACCAGGCGGTGTACCGCGACTTTCCCGACACGCAGACCTTCGCCGAGGAATCGACCGCGTGGCCTGCGGTTTCGCGTCCGGTTTACGTCGGCGGCCTGGGATTCGGGCTGAAATGGAACATGGGGTGGATGCACGACACGCTCGCCTACGCCGCCACCGATCCGCTGTTCCGCCGCTATCACCATCACCAGCTGACCTTCAGCCTCTGGTACGCGTTCACGGAGAATTTCGTTCTGCCGCTATCGCACGACGAGGTCGTCCATGGCAAAGGCTCGCTGCTGGGCAAGATGCCCGGCGACGACTGGCAGCGCTTCGCGACCTTGCGTTGCCTGCTCGGATATATGTGGACGCATCCGGGCAAGAAGCTGCTGTTCATGGGCGGCGAGTTCGGCCAGCGCCGCGAATGGGGGCACGACGCCGCGCTCGAGTGGTTCGTGCTGCAGCACCCCGAGCACCGGGGCATTCAGGCCTGGGTGCGCGACCTCAATCGCTTCTACCGCGCAGCGCCCGCGCTGTATCAGCGCGATTTCGATCCCGCCGGGTTTGCCTGGAGCGATGCCGACGACGCCCAGAACAGCGTCGTCGGCTTTCTGCGCTTTCCCTCCGGCGAAGGCCGCACGCTGCTGGTCGCCTGCAACTTCACACCGGTGCCGCGCCGCAACTACGTACTCGGCGTGCCGGGCGGCGGATTCTGGCGCGAGGTGCTGAACAGCGACGCGACGGTCTACGGCGGGAGCGGACAGGGCAATCTGGGCGGCGTCCATGCCGCGCCGCTGCCCTCGCACGGCCGACCGTACTCGCTGACCTTGTCGCTGCCGCCGCTGGCAACGGTCATTCTGGAGCAGACGCCGTGAAGCCGGCAGCTACCGCCGACGGCCGCCGGCGCGCGGTCATCGAGAACATCTCGCCCTGCGTCGATCACGGACGCTTCGCGGCCAAGCGCTGTGTCGGCGACCTGGTGACGGTCGAGGCCGACATCTTCGCCGATGGGCACGATCGATTGCGCGCCTTGCTGCTTGTGCGCAGACGTGGCGCCGCCAAGTGGACCGAATTCGACATGGTCGCGCTGGTCAACGACCGCTGGCGCGGCGTCTTCCCCGTCACGGATATCGGCAGCTACGAATATACGATCATCGCCTGGGTCGACCGCTTCGCGTCATGGCGCCACGACCTCGCTCGCTGGGTCGCATCGGAGGATATCGTCCTCGCACTCCAGGCCGGCGCCGCGCTGATCGCCGGACTGTCGCGCCGCGCGCGCGGCGCCGATGCGAAGGCGCTGCGCGAATGGGCGCATCGCATCGGTGGCGATGAGCCCGCGGATGCGAGGCGCGCCACGGCGCTCGATGCGGCGCTGGCGGAAATCGCTGCGCGCCACGCCGATCGCAGCCTCGCGACCACGTTCGAGCCGGCGTTGAAGCTGACGGTCGACCCGCCCCGCGCCCGCTTCAGCAGCTGGTACGAAATGTTCCCGCGCTCCGCCGGCGACGGACGCACGCACGGGACCTTCGCCGATTGCGAAGCGCGCCTGCCCCATATCGTCGACATGGGATTCGACGTCCTTTATTTCCCGCCGATTCATCCGATAGGAATGACGCGGCGCAAGGGCAAGAACAACGCGCTGGTCGCTTCGCTCAACGACTGCGGAAGCCCCTGGGCGATCGGCGGCTCCGATGGCGGCCATACGGCCGTGCACCGCGAGCTCGGCACGATCGAGGACTTCCGCCAGTTGCTTGTCGCCGCACGCACCGTGGGCATCGACATCGCGCTCGACATCGCGCTGCAATGCTCGCCCGACCATCCGTACATCAGCGCTCATCCCGAGTGGTTTCGGCAGCGAGCCGACGGCACGCTGCAGTTCGCCGAGAATCCGCCGAAGAAATACGAAGACATCTATCCATTCGACTTCGAGAACGAGGACTGGCGCGGGCTGTGGCGCGAAGTCAGAGCGATATTCGACTACTGGATCGCGCAAGGGGTGCGCATCTTCCGGGTCGATAATCCGCACACCAAGCCGTTCGCGCTTTGGGAGTGGGTCATCGGGGAGATCAAGCAGGAGCACCCGGACGCGATCTTCCTCGCCGAAGCCTTCACCCGGCCGAAGATCATGCACCGGCTGGCCAAGCTGGGCTTCACCCAGTCGTATACCTATTTCAGCTGGCGCAACAGCAAGGCGGAGCTCACCGCGTATTTCACCGAGCTCACGCGATCAGATTCGCGCGATTATTTCCGCCCCAACGCCTGGCCCAACACGCCGGACATCCTGCCGGAACCGCTGCAAATCGGCGGCCGGCCCGCGTTCATTGCACGGGCGGTGCTGGCCGGGACGCTTGCCGCGAACTACGGAGTCTACGGACCGGCGTTCGAATTGCAGGAGCATGTCCCGCGCGAAGCTGGCAGCGAGGAATATCGCGATTCGGAAAAGTACCAGTTGCGGCAATGGGACCTGGGGCGCGCCGACAGCCTGGCGCCACTGCTTGCACGGCTCAACCGCATCCGTCGGGAGCAGCCGGCGCTGCAGCAGGACTGGCGACTCGATTTCCAGCCGACCGACAACGATCAGTTGCTGTGCTATGCCAAGTCGACGCCGGACCTGTCGAACGTCGTCGTCACGATCGTCAATCTCGATTATCACCATACGCAGTCGGGCTGGGTGACGCTCGACCTGGAAAACCTGGGCATCGCCGCCGACAAGCCGTTCCAGATGCACGACCTGCTGAACGACGCGCGTTACATGTGGCACGGCGCGCGCAACTATGTGCAGCTCGATCCGGCCTTTTCGCCGGCGCACATCTTCGTCGTGCGCCGCCAGTCGCGCCAGGAACAGAACTTCGACTACTACGCCTAGGCCCGAAATGGACACCTATTCCGACCTCGTCGCCGACACCGCTCCGGCAAGCGGGTCGCCCCAGCCGAAGCCATCGCTCGAGGATCCGCTCTGGTACAAGGACGCGATCATCTACCAGGTACACGTCAAGGCCTTCTTCGACAGCAACGGCGATGGCATCGGCGATTTTCGCGGACTGACCGAAAAACTCGACTATATCCGCGACCTGGGCGTCAACACGCTGTGGCTGCTTCCGTTCTACCCGTCGCCGCTGAAAGACGACGGCTACGACATCGCCGATTATCACGGCGTGCATCCCGATTACGGCACGCTCGCCGACTTCCGCCATTTCATCCGCGAGGCGCACCGGCGACACCTGAAGGTGATCACCGAACTGGTCATCAATCACACATCCGACCAGCACCCGTGGTTCCAGGCCGCCCGGCGCGCGCCGCCACAGTCGTCGAAGCGGAATTACTACGTGTGGAGCGACAGCGACAAGAAATGGCCGGAGACACGGATCATATTCACTGACACCGAAAAGTCGAACTGGACCTGGGACCCGGTCGCCGGCGCCTACTACTGGCACCGATTCTTCTCGCACCAGCCGGACCTCAACTTCGCCAATCCGAACGTCATCCGCGCGGTCGTGCGCGTGATGCGCTACTGGCTCGACATGGGCGTCGACGGCATGCGTCTCGACGCGATCCCGTATCTGTGCGAGCGCGACGGCACCAACAACGAAAACCTGCCGGAGACGCATGAGGTGCTGAAATACATACGGTCCGAGCTCGACTCGCGCTATCAGAACCGCTTCCTGCTCGCCGAGGTCAACCAGTGGCCGGAGGACGTCCGCGAATACTTCGGCAACGGCGACGAGTGCCACATGGCGTATCACTTTCCGCTGATGCCGCGCATCTACATGGCCGTCGCCGAGGAAGACCGGCACCCGATCGTCGACATCATGTCGCAGACCCCCGACATACCCGACAACTGCCAGTGGGCGATTTTCCTGCGCAACCACGACGAGTTGACACTCGAGATGGTCACCGAGCGCGAGCGCGACTACATGTACCGGACGTACGCGGCCGACAAGCGCATGCGGATCAATGTCGGCATACGCCGCCGGCTGACGCCGCTGATGGAGAACAACCGGCGCAAGATCGAGTTGCTCAAGAGTCTTCTGCTTTCGACGATCGGCTCGCCGATCCTGTATTACGGCGACGAAATCGGCATGGGCGACAACGTCTTTCTCGGCGATCGGCACGGCGTGCGCACGCCGATGCAGTGGAGTCCCGATCGCAACGCGGGATTCTCGCGCGCCGATCCGCAATCGCTGTATCTGCCGCCTATCATGGACGCGGTCTACGGCTTCCAGTCGGTCAACGTCGAAGCGCAGAGCCGCAGCCCTTCGTCGCCTCTGCAGTGGATGCGCCGGCTGATCGCGGTGCGCAGCGCGCACCCTGCTTTCGGCCGTGGCAGCCTGCGCTTCATCCATCCCGGCAACCGCAAGATTCTCGCCTACGTGCGCGAATACCAGGACGAGATCATTCTTTGCGTCGCCAACCTCTCACGCTCGAGCCAGCCGGTCGAGCTCGATCTGCGCACGTACAAGGGCCGCATCCCGGTCGAGATGCTCGGCCGTACGCCATTCCCGCCGATCGGCGATCTCCCTTACCTTCTGACCTTGCCGGCGTGGGGGTTCTACTGGTTCGTGCTCGCGACCGACGCCAAGGTGCCCGAGTGGCACGACGAGCGTCCGGTGCCGGTCGAGCTGCCGGTGTTGGTGATTCCCGAAGGTCTGCGTGCGCTGTTCGCCTCGCAACCGAGCGAGCCCAGCGACATACGCGGCTTGATGGCCGTGCGCGTGCGCACGATGCTCGAGCAGCAGATCCTGCCCGACTTTCTCGCCGCGCGGCGGTGGTTCGCGGGCAAAGGCCGGCCGATGGTTGCGGCGAGGCTGACCGAGCAGGACGAATGGCAGACGCCGGAGGGAAGCTGGCTGCTGGGATTCGCGCAGGTCGAATTCGCCGACGGCCAAACGCAGAACTACGCGCTGCCGCTGGCGCTGGCGTGGGAAGACAGCGACGGCGAGCGGATGCCGGCATTGCGCTATTGCACGCTGGCCCAGGTCCGCCAGCATGCGCGGGTCGGTATCGTCTACGACGCGTTCTGGGACCGCGCCTTTTGTCGCAGCATCGTGAAGGCGATGGGCAGCGATCTGGTCTTGCCGGTGCATGGCGGCAAGCTCGTGTTCACCCAGACTCGCGCATTCGCCGAGGCTTCCGGGGTCGAAGTGCTGTCGGCGCGCCACCCCGCATTCGAGCAAAGCAATTCGATCGTTATCCTCGACGAAAAGCTGGTGCTCAAATGCTATCGGCGACTGCGGCAAGGCATCAATCCGGAGATCGAGGTCGGCCGGTACCTGACCGACGTGTCGCCGTACCGGAACATTGCACCGGTGCTCGGCGCGCTGCAGTTCCTGGACGATGACGGACAGCCCACCGCACTCGCGGTGCTGCAGCGATACGTGCACAACCAGGGCAGCGGGTGGAACTACGTCATCGAATACTTGCGGCGCTATCTCGACCAGCAGCTTCCGCTGGCGCCGGATGAAGCCGACGCCGCTGCGGCGGCGAATGCCGCAGCGACTGCCGCAGATTCGGCCACCGCTTCGCCGGCCATCGTGCCGGCGCCTGGCCCAAGCGTCGCACGCGGCTCCGCCGGTGCGTCTGCGGCGGGCGCCGCCGCGATCAGCGCCGGAACGCCGACGCCGCACGCCAGCTTTCTCACGCTGGTCGCGATGATCGGGCAACGCACCGGAGAGCTGCACGTCGCACTTGCTACCACGTCGGGCGATCCCGCGTTCGATCCCGAACCGGTGTCGACCGACGACGTTGCCGCATGGATTGCCGCCGTCGTGGCCGAGGTCGATCAGACTTTCGATCAGCTATCGCAGCGCCAGGGCGATCTTCCGCCGCCCGTACGCGCGGCGGCCGGGCGACTGCTCGCGATGCGCGCGAGCTTGAAGGACCGCATCGGCGCGCTCGCACCTCGCGTCCTGACCTTCACCAAAACCCGTTTTCACGGCGACTTCCATCTGGGCCAGCTGCTGGTGGTCGAGCACGATTTCATCGTTGTCGATTTCGAGGGCGAGCCGTTCCGCCCGATGGACGAGCGGCGGCGCAAGCATTCGCCGCTGCGCGACGTCGCCGGCATGCTGCGCTCGTTCAGCTATGCCGCCGCTATTGCGCTCGACGAGGCAACCAGTGACCGGCCTGCCGATCGCGTTCGCGCCGCTGCGCACATGACCCGCTGGGAGCGGGAGACCGCGGCGGCGTTTTTGACCGCTTACGCGCGCGCTGTGCGCGGCGCAAGCTCTTATCCATCCGATCCCGTCGACGTGGCGCGGCTGATCGACTTGTTCGTCCTGGAAAAGGCGCTCTACGAAGTGCGCTACGAGCTCGGCTCGCGTCCGGACTGGGTTCGCATTCCCATCGCCGGCCTGCTCGAACGCATGCAAGTTGCGGCAGCAGCCTCGTGAACGCCGGCGAGCACGCGACGGCCGCGCCGATCAGCGTCTGGCGCGGCAAACCGAGGCCGTTGGGCTCGTGCTGGGACGGCGCAGGGGTCAACTTCGCGCTGTATTCGGAGAACGCGGAAGCCGTCCAACTGTGCCTGTTCGACCCCAAGGGTCGGCGCGAGATAGCGCGGATCGACATACGCGAGCGCACCAACTTCGTCTGGCATTGCTATCTGCCCGAGGCCCGGCCCGGCCAGCTCTACGGTTACCGCGTGCACGGACCGTACGCGCCGGAACGCGGGGACCGCTTCAACGCGCACAAGCTATTGCTCGACCCGTACGCCCGCCTGGTGTCTGGTCCGCTGCGCTGGACCGACGCGCACTACGGCTATCGCGTCGGGAGCCGACGCGAAGATCTGAGCTTCGACACCCGCGACAGCGCCTCGGCGATGCCGAAGTCCCGGGTGATCGACTCGTCGTTCACCTGGGGCAACGACATACGACCGCAAACGCCGTGGGAACACACGGTCATCTACGAATTGCACGTCAAGGGTTTCACCCAGCTGCATCCCGCGATCCGCCCCCAACTTCGCGGAACCTACGCCGGCCTGTCGACCGCGCCGGTGATCGCTCATTTGCAGCGGCTGGGCGTCACCGCGGTCGAGCTGATGCCCATTCACCAATTCGTCGACGACCAGGCGCTGGTCCAGCGCGGGCTGCGCAACTATTGGGGCTACAACAGCATCGGCTTTTTCGCGCCGGACACCCGCTATGCCGCCGGCGATGCGGTCAACGAATTCAAGACGATGGTCAAGACGCTGCATGCCGCCGGGATCGAAGTCCTGCTCGACGTCGTTTACAACCATACGGCCGAAGGCAATCAGCTCGGCCCGACGCTGTCGTTTCGCGGCATCGACAATCGTGTCTACTATCGTCTCGACCCCGAGGATCCGCGCCATTACGTCGATTACACCGGCACCGGAAACACGCTCAATACCGTGCATCCGGCGGCGCTGCAGCTGGTAATGGACAGCTTGCGTTACTGGGTCACCGAAATGCACGTCGACGGCTTTCGTTTCGACCTCGCTGCGACGCTCGGCCGCACCGATCGCCTGGTCGATCAGCAGAGCGGTTTTTTTCATTGCGTCCGCCAGGATCCTGAGCTCGCGCACGTCAAGCTGATCGCCGAGCCGTGGGACCTCGGTCAGGACGGCTATCAGGTCGGAAATTTCCCCCCGGGCTGGTCGGAATGGAACGGCAAGTATCGCGACGCCGTACGCTCGTACTGGAAGGGGGACGGCGGCGTCATCGGCGAGCTGGCGTCGCGGTTGTCGGGATCGAGCGACCTGTTCCAGGGCCGGGGCCCGACGGCAAGCATCAATTTCGTCACCGCGCACGACGGATTCACGCTGCACGACCTCGTCAGCTACAACGAAAAGCACAACGAGGCCAACGGCGAAGACAACCGCGACGGCGAATCCGACAATCGCAGCTGGAACTGCGGCGTCGAAGGCCCGACCGACGATCCGGCGATCCGCGCGCTGCGCGAGCGGCAAAAGCGGAATTTCCTTACTACCCTGCTGCTGTCGCAGGGTGTTCCGATGATTCTGGGCGGCGACGAGATGGGCCGTACGCAGCAGGGCAACAACAACGCCTATTGCCAGGACTCGGAGCTGTCGTGGGTCGACTGGAAGCTCGGACCGGACGCGCAGAATCTGATCGATTTCACCCATCGGCTAGTCGCGCTGCGCAACGGCCATCCGCTGTTTCGTCGGCGCACGTTCTTTCATGGCCGCTCGATCGCCGCTGCCGACGCCAAGGACATCGCCTGGCTCAATCCCGACGGCCAGGAAATCACCGGCGACGATTGGCACAAGGCGTTCGCGCGCTGCCTGGGCGTGTTCCTGTCGGGGCACGGCCTGGCCGAAAGCGATGCGCACGGCGACCCGCTCGACGACGACGACTTGCTGCTGCTGTTGAACGCGCATCACGAAGCGATTCCGTTCGTGCTGCCGAAGCCGCGCCTGACGCATTGGGTTGTGCTGCTCGACACCGCTATCGGCGCCGACGCGCCGTCACCCGAGCCGCTGCCGTTCGGCGCGCCGTACCCGTTGCAGGGCCGCTCGATGGCGGTGTTGTGCAGCACGCCGGGCAACGATGAAACGCCGGCATGAGATGGGCTTCGGGGCGATGGTCCTCGACGATGGGGCGGTGCGCTTCCGCCTCTGGGCGCCGGCGGCGCGCCAGGTCGGGCTGTGCCTCGACGGTGCACCGCATCCGTTGCCGCTAGCCGCCGCGCCGGGCGGGTGGTTCGAGCTCACGACGCGCGAAGCCTCGCGTGGCACGCGTTACCGCTATCGAATCGACGACGAATTATCGGTGCCCGACCCGGCGTCGCGGCACAACCCGCAGGACGTCGATGGACCGAGCATCGTCGTCGATCCGTTCGACGTCGCCTGGGACGATGAAGATTGGCTGGGCCGGCGCTGGGAAGAGGCGGTCGTCTACGAGTTGCATGTCGGCGCGTTCACCGCCGAGGGCACGTTCGCGGCGATCGAGGCGAAGCTCGACCACCTGTGCGACCTGGGCGTGACCGCGCTCGAATTGATGCCGATCGGCGATTTCAGCGGCAGGCGCGGCTGGGGTTACGACGGCGTCCTGCCGTTCGCGCCCGATGCGAGCTACGGCGAGCCCGCTGCGCTGAAGCAACTGGTGCTCGCGGCCCATCGGCGCGGGCTGATGGTGTTCCTCGACGTCGTCTACAATCATTTCGGGCCGGTCGGCAACTATCTGCACCGATACGCACCGCAATTCTTCACCTCGCGCCACCGCACTCCGTGGGGGCATGCGATCAATTTCGACGGCGAGGACAGCCGCGTCGTGCGCGACTTCTTCATCGACAACGCGCTCTACTGGCTCGACGAGTTTCACTTCGACGGCTTGCGCCTCGACGCCGTACATGCGATTCGCGACGTCGACTCGGAGCCGCCTTTCCTAGATGAGCTGGCAGCGACGGTGCGACAGCGGTGCGACAGCAACCGCCACGTCCACCTGATCCTGGAGAACGACGACAACGCGGCAAACTTTCTCGCGCGCGAAGCGGACGGCACCGCCCGGCGCTACACCGCGCAATGGAACGACGACATTCACCACAGCCTGCACACCCGTCTGACCGGCGAGCGTAGCGGCTACTATGTCGATTATGCCGATGCGCCGCTCAAGCATCTTGGCCGTTGCCTGACCGCCGGCTTCGCTTATCAGGGCGAGTATTCTCCGCTGCGCGGGCGGGCTCGCGGCAGCTCGACGGCCGGACTGCCGCTGACGGCATTCGTCTCCTTCCTGCAAAACCACGACCAGATCGGTAACCGTGCCTTCGGCGAGCGGCTGACCGTGCTTGCCGAGCCGGCGGCGCTCGCCGCGGCGGTCGCGATCGTCCTGCTCGCGCCTTCGCCCCCACTATTGTTCATGGGCGAAGAATTCGGCGCCACCACACCGTTTCTGTATTTCTGCGACTTCGACCCGGATCTTGCCGCGGCAGTGCGCGCCGGCAGGCTCAAGGAGTTCGCGCGCTTCGCCGATGCAGCCGGCGCCGCGACGATTCCGGATCCGCAGGCGGCGGCGACTTTCGCCCAGAGCAAGCTCGACTGGGAGTCCAGCACACTTCCCGAGCATGCCAGCTGGCTCGACCGCTATCGCGAGCTGTTGAAGGTCAGGCGCGAGGTCGTGATCCCGATGCTGGTCAAACTCGATCCACAGCGCTGCGGTTTCGCCATCACCGGTCCGCGCAGCCTTGCCGCGCACTGGTCGACCAGCGACGGAACCCGCCTGCTGCTTTTCGCCAACCTGGGGGGCGCACCCGACGCCGGACCGGCGCTGCCTCCCGGCAAGCTCGTCTACACGACGGGCAGCACGGCCGAGCAAGCGCTCGCCTCGCCCTGGTCGACCACCTGGTTGCTGATCGACCAGCGCAGCGCGGAGACGCGCAATGCCTGAGCGCGCGATCCTCGAGCACTTGTGTGAGCGTTACGGCATCGCGGCCGGCTACGAAGATGCGTGGGGCGCCTCGCGGCAGACGCCTGAAGGTACCAAGCGTGCGCTGCTGCGCGCGATGGGGATCGATGTCGCCGCGGCGGCCAACGATGCCTCCGGCGCCGACTCAGATGCCGGCGCAAGCGGCGAACCTGTGCCGGCCATCGTCGTCGATGAGCGCGCTGGCCGAATCGCGCTGCAACTCAGGCCGTCGAGCGCTCCGCCTTTCTCGGTCGATTGGCGGATCGATCTGGAAACCGGCGAAAGCCTGGAGGGTGTTGCCGCGCCGGCCTCCGGGGCCGACGGCGACGGTCGGAGCACGTTCGAGATCCCGCTGCCGCAGGCCAGCGGATATCACACGCTGACGATTCGCGACCAGGCGAACGGCGCGAGGCTTGCATCGTCGCCGCTGATCGTCACGCCTTCGCGTTGCTACAGCCCGCCACTGCTCGCCGGCGGCTCCCGGGTCTGGGGATTGGCGCTGCAGCTTTACGCGCTGCGCTCGTATCGCAACTGGGGCATCGGCGACTTCACCGACTTGCGCAATGTCGTCGGCGTCGCGGCCGCCGCAGGCGCCGACTTCGTCGGCACCAATCCGCTGCATGCACTGTTTCCTTCGCGACCTGACGCGGCGAGTCCGTACAGCCCGTCGAATCGCGCTGCCTTGAACGTGCTCTATATCGACGTCGAGGCGGTCCGCGATTTCGTCGACTGCAAGGCCGCCCGCGCGCGCGTCTACAGTCCCGCCTTCCAGAGCACGCTCGCACGCTTGCGAGCGTTCGACCACGTCGACTACGGCGCCGTCGCGCGTGTGAAGTTCGAGATTCTCGCGCTGCTATACGATCACTTCCGGGAACATCAGCTCGGCGCGAGCCTGGGCGAGCGTGGTCACGCGTTCCGCGATTTTCAGCGCGAACGCGGGCCGGCGCTCAAGCTGCATGGGCTGTTCGATGCGCTGCACGAGCACATCGCAGGGATCACAGGCGATCGCGGTGGCTGGCGGAGCTGGCCGGCCGAGTATCGCCCGCCGTCGGCCACCGTCGATGACGAGCTCTATCGCCGTCATGCCGATCGCGCCGAGTATTTCCAGTACCTGCAGTGGCAGGCGGAACTGCAGCTCGGCGCAGCGAGCGAGCACGCCCGCGCCTGCGGCCTTGCGATCGGACTGTACGGCGATTTTGCTGTTGGCGCGGACGCAGGCGGCGCGGAAACATGGATCCAGTCCGCCGTTTACGCGCCGGACATGAACATCGGGGCGCCGCCCGATGACTTCAATCTCGGCGGACAGGACTGGGGCTTGCCGCCGATGCTGCCGCAGCGTCTGAAGGCCGCAGGCTACTCCCCGTTCATCACCGCCTTGCGCGCGGCCATGCGCCATGCGGGCGCATTGCGCATCGATCACGTCATGGCGCTTATGCGCTTGTTCTGGGTGCCTCAGGGGACGGGGCCCGTCGACGGCGCCTACGTCGCCTATCCGTTTTCCGAATTGCTGGGCATCGTCGCGCTCGAAAGCGCGCGCAACCACTGTCTCGTCATCGGCGAGGACCTGGGAACGGTCGCACCCGGCGTTCGCGCCGCGCTCGGGACGGCGGGAGTTCTTTCGTACCGGCCGCTGTACTTCGAGCGTACCGGCGACGCCGAATTCGCGTCGCCCGAAAGTTATCCGGCGCAGGCGCTCGTCACCATCGGCACGCACGATCTGCCGACGCTGTCGGGTTTCTGGGCCGGGCGCGACATCGCCGCGCGCAGGCGGTTGCGCCTCTATCCCGACGAGAATGCCCCGGCGCAACAGCTGGCTGCGCGATCGCTCGATCGGGGACGGCTGATGCGCGCGCTCGAGCGCGCCGGGGTCCTCGCCGCCGCCGATGCGCCGCGGCGAATGACCGTCGATCTGATGATCGCCGTGCATCGTTTCCTGGCCCGCACGCCGGCGGCGGTCATGGCCGTGCAACTCGAGGACGTTTTCGGCCAGGACACGCAAGTGAATCTCCCCAGCACCACCGAAGACCAATATCCAAACTGGCGGCGCAAGCTGAACATCCCGCTCGAATCCTGGGCGTCGAACCGCCGCTTCGCCGCGCTCACCCGAATGCTGCGCAAGGAACGGCGACGGCGGGCACCGCACGGCCCGGATCGCGCCGGTGGCGACGGCTGGCCACTCGGCCGCGAACAGGGATGAACATTCCTCGAGCGACCTATCGCCTGCAGCTGCACCGCGATTTCGGATTCGCCGACGCCACCGCACTGGTGCCGTATCTCGCCGAACTGGGCATCAGCCACATCTACCTCTCGCCCTGGCTCAGGGCGCGGCCTGGAAGCACGCACGGCTACGACATCGTCGACCATGGGCAGCTCAATCCGGAGCTTGGTAGCAACGATGACTTTGACGCGCTCGCCGCTTCGCTGGCTCAACACGGCATGGCGCAGATGGCCGACATCGTGCCCAATCACATGGGCGTCATGGGAAGCGACAATGCGTGGTGGCTCGATGTGCTCGAGAACGGCCGCGCCTCGCAATACGCCGGCTACTTCGACATCGACTGGACGCCGCCGCTGACCGCGCTTTCGGACAAGGTTCTGGTTCCAGTGCTGGCCGACAACTACGGCGAGGTGCTGCTGCGAGGCGAGCTGCAGCTCGAATTCGATTCGGAAACCGGCGAGTTCAGCATTCGCTATTTCCAGCATCGCTTTCCGCTCGATCCGCGCTCGTACAAGTCTATCCTGCGCGATGCAGCGTCGCCGGCTGCCCTCCCCCGCGGCCAGGCGGCGTATCGGATGATCGATCTGGCGCACGCATTCGCGGCGTTGCCTGGGCATGACCATGCCACACCGCGCCGACTCGCCAGGCGCTGGCGGGACAAGGAGCGCCTGAAGCAGCAGCTCGCAGCGCTGGCAGCCGGGGCCCCCGAAATCCGCAAGCGCATCGGCGACGCCGTGGCGACGCTCAACGGCCGCCCGGGCGATGCAGCCAGCTTCGACGCGCTGCACGCGCTGCTCGAAGGCCAGGCGTTCCGCCTGACCGGCTGGCGAGTGGCGGCGGACGACATCAACTACCGCCGGTTCTTCGACATCAACGAGCTCGCCGCGTTGCGCGCCGAAGATCCGCAGGTCTTCGCCGATTCGCATCGGCTGGTGCTGCGTCTGGTGGCCGAGCGCAAGATCGGGGCGCTGCGCGTCGATCATCCCGACGGCCTGTACGATCCGAAGGCGTACTTCGAACGCCTGCAGGCCGCCGTGCGCTCTGCGCTGCGGCCGAGCCGGGCCACGCGCGCGCAGCGCGAAAGCCCCGAGCCGGCGGCTGCGCTCTACACCACCGTGGAAAAAATCCTGGCCGAGCACGAGACCTTGCCGGCGGATTGGCCGGTACAGGGAACGACCGGCTACCGATTCGCCAACCTGGCCGGCGGGCTGTGGGTCGACGGCGCGGCGAAGTCTAGGTTCGATCGTGTCTATGCCGCCTTCATCGGCGGATGGGTGGATTTCGATCAGATCCTGCGTGAAGCGAAATTGCTGATCATGTCCGGCGCGCTCGCGTCGGACCTCAACCTGCTGGCGCACGCGCTGACCCGCATCGCCGAGGCCGACCGCGACACGCGCGATCTTTCGTTCAACGTCCTGCGTCGCACGGTGATGCTCTACACCGCGGCGCTGCCGGTCTACCGCACGTACATCGACGGGCGCGGTCCAGGCGCAGCCGATCTTCGCTACATCGACTGGGCGATCGGTGTCGCCCGGCAATGGCGGCCTGCTCCCGATAGGATCGCCTTCGATTTCCTCCGCCGGGTGCTGACCGGCGAGGAGGCCGCTGTGCCGGGTCCGTTGCGCGCCGACATGGATCGCTTCGCGCGCCGCCTTCAGCAGTTCACCGGGCCGGTCATGGCGAAGGCGATGGAAGACACGAGCTTTTATGTCTACAACCGGCTGGTCGCGTTGAATGAAGTCGGGGGCGATCCGCGGCGATTCGGCGTCAGCGTCGCCGCCTTCCACGCTGCGGCGCACGAACGCCAGCGCGACTGGCCAGGAGAAATGCTGGCGACATCGACCCATGACAACAAGCGATCGGAGGACGTCCGGGCGCGGATCGCGGTGCTGAGCGAAATGCCCGCCGCATGGCGGCTCGCACTGCGCCGATGGGCACGTCTGAACCGGCGGCACGAAACGCGGCTGTACGATCTCCCCGCGCCCGACCGAAACGACCAGTATCTGCTCTATCAGACTTTGCTCGGCATCTGGCCTTCGGCTCAACCAAACGCCGGCGAGCTGGACGCGCTTCGCCAGCGCGTCCAGGCATATATGCGCAAGGCCATACGCGAGGCCAAGGTCCACAGCAGCTGGGCAAGTCCCGACGAGGCCTACGAAACGGCGTTGGCTTCGTTCATCGATGGCCTGCTCGGACGACTCGAGCCGAACCCCTTCCTGCATGAATTCCATGCGCTGCACGCCTTGGTCGCGCGCTGCGGCCTGTACAACAGCCTCGCGCAAACCGTGCTCAAGCTCACTTCACCCGGCGTTCCCGACATCTATCAAGGCAACGAGCTTTGGGACTTCAGCCTCGTCGACCCGGACAATCGGCGCCCGGTCGATTACGCCAGGCGGCGCACGCTGCTGAGAGAGATCGAGCGCTCGTTCGGATCCGACGGCCCGCATGAGTTGCAGGCACGCGAGATGTTCGAATCGATCGACGACGGGCGGCTCAAGCTGTATGTCATCTGGCGGGCGCTGGCGCTGCGCGCGCGCCGCGCGGAGATGTTCGAACGCGGGCGCTACGCTGCGCTTCCCGTCGCCGGCGCGCATGCCGCGCATATCTGCGCGTTCGCTCGCATGCACGATGGCGGCAGCGTGTTGACGGTGGTGCCGAGGCTGCTGCTGGACCTGACGACGCGCGCAACGCGTCTTCCGTTGGGCGCCGTCTGGGCCGATACCCGCTTGGTCCTGCCATCGCCGATGTCCTACCGCGACGTGCTCACTGGCTCGATCCGGCAGAGTACGCCGGCGAGCAAGGGCGCCCGTCTGGCCGTCGCGGACTTGTTCGATACGCTGCCGGTAGCCGTGCTCGAAAGCATCCCGTTGCCCACCTCCGCCACGCCTCCCGCGACTGCTGGCACGCGGCATGCTTAGATTCAACGATGAACGGACGATTCGCGCCGTTCATTGCCGACGGCAGCTTCGCTGCGGCCGCGGCTGAGGAGAAGTTGCCAGCTGACGATGACGTCTCTACCGGAGGACAACATCGCTGGTAAAGCTCAATCTACCAAATAAGGGGAAAGCCATGCGTACGATATTGCTGATCGTGGTCATCATCCTTTTGCTCGGTGCGCTGCCTACGTGGCCGTACAGCGCCGGCTGGGGTTACTACCCGAGCGGCGGTCTCGGCCTTGTGCTGCTGATCCTCATCATCCTGGCCTTGATGGGTCGAATATAGGTCGTCGCGCGACGCACCCGAGCGGACGGCGGCGCCAGCAAGCCTGGCCGCGTGACGGCGATGAAGGCAGCAGGACCCGGAGGTCGGGCGCGATCGGCATTGCTGCTGGTCGATTTCATCAATCCGATGGATTTTGCCGGCGCCAACGCGCTCGCTCCCCGCGCCCTCGCCGCTGCCGCTGCGGCAGCGCGCCTGAAAAGCCAGCTAAAGCGCAAGCGCGTGCCAGTCATCTATGCGAACGATAACTTCGGCGCCTGGCGAGCGGATTTTGCGATGATCGTCGATGCCTGCCGCCGCGGCGTCCCGGCGGCGCGCAAACTGGTGGCGACGATTGCCCCCGCCGACGATGACCTGTCGATACTCAAACCCAGGCACTCCGCTTTTTTCGGCACTCCGCTCGAATTTCTGCTGGACGAGCTGCATATCAATCAGCTGATCATCGCCGGCCTGACAACCGACAACTGCGTGATGTTCACCGCGCACGACGCCTACTTGCGAAAGCTCGCGGTGTTCGTGCCGTCGAACTGCTCGGCAGCCAAGGATCCGCGCGATCACCGCGGCGCGCTGCGCCACATCCGGACGGTGCTCAAGGGCAGGACGGCGCGCGTGTAGGGCGCACTGGCGCTGGATCGTTTCCGGCGGGTCGCCCCATTCGCGACCGACTACTGTTCTACAATGGAGCGTAACTATTGCAATGCGTCGGCCCGTTACAATGACCGAGCGCCGCTGAGCTTACGCCGGAGCGATGTCGTCGCTATGCCGCGCGATCGACTGCTTGGGGGCGCGCACCGATGACTCATGCTCGGGGGCCTCCCGCTCGCAAAGGGCGATATGCACTTCGGTTGCTGCGCGGAATGCCCCAATCGTGTCTTCGCTTTCATGCAGCGCGCGCATGCGCTCGATCTCGACGGCCACGGCTCGCTCGAGCGCGGCACGGACTGCGCCGGGTTTGGCTGCGCATCTGGCTTCGCGCAGGACGCAATCGGCGCGTTTTCTCGCGTTCAGCTTGATGGGCTGCAGGAGTTTTTGCCAGGTTCTACGATTTCGTTTTTTTGTTTGCGTGGCCATCGCACAGGCTCCTCACCTGCCCGAATCGACGATCCGGCGCGGGACAGACTATCGCGGATTGAGACCATGCGCTGCAATCGGACAGCTGCTGATTTTGTTGTCAGACAGCGCCTACATGTGCGGACGGCGAACCGATGCGATCAGCGCGACAGACCGAGGCCCGCCCGGCGCACTACGACCTCTTTTTGCTGGACGAAGACTTCCTTTTTGCCGAAGCCTTCCGTTTCGCTGCCGGCTTCCGTGTGGATGAAGCCCTCTTTTTGGCGGCAGGCGAGCGTTTGGATGAAGACGTCTTTTTGCTCGACGATGACTTTTTCGGGACCTTGCCCCCCGCTTTCCTTGCTTCCGACAGTCCGATCGCGATCGCCTGCTTGCGGCTCTTGACCTTTTTCCCCGAGCGACCGCTTTTGAGCGTGCCCGCCTTGCGCTCGTGCATTGCCTTCTTGACTTTGCTTTGCGCCTTCTTGCCGTATCTGGCCATGTTGGGTCTCCTTCGTGGTTTGCTTATATGCAGGTGCGGATGTCGACGCGCACGAACTCTTAGAGGCTCAATGCGTACAAACGTTCGTCCCCCGCTGCACGCAGTGAGATCATCATGACGCTTTCGATCCCGACATCGCTGCCGCCGATGGAGGCGCTGCTGGTGCCTGACCTTCCGCGCGGCCCGGAATGGCAATACGAGCCGAAGTGGGACGGGTTCCGCTGTCTCGCATTCAAGAATGGCACGACGATCGACCTGAAGTCGAAGTCCGGACAGCCGCTCGATCGCTACTTCCCGGAGATCGTCGCGGCACTGCGGCAGGTGAAGGCGGAACGATTTGCCGTTGACGGCGAGCTCGTCGTGCCGGTCGGAAGAGTGCTTTCCTTCGATGATCTGCTGCAGCGCATCCACCCGGCAGCGAGCCGCGTCGACAAGCTGTCCAAGTCACATCCGGCGCTATTCGTCGTCTTCGATCTGATGGCGGGAGCGGATGGCAAATCCCTGCTGGGCCGCGCGCTCGCCGACCGCCGTGTCGCGCTGGAGCAATTCGTTGCACGGCGCGTTCCTCCGGGATCTCCGCTCCGCCTGTCGCCGAAGACCCAGGCGTTCGGCGACATCGAGCGATGGTTCGGCTCGCTGGGTTCGGGGCTCGATGGCGTCATCGCCAAGCGGCGCGACCTCGCGTACCAGTCGGGCAATCGTCACGGGATGCAAAAGTTCAAACGCATGCGTACCGCCGACTGTATCGTCGGCGGCTTTCGCTACGCGGCTCGGGATCCGCTCGTGGGGTCGCTGCTTCTCGGGCTGTACGATGACGATGGCTTGCTGCATCACGTCGGCTTTGCTTCCAACATCAAGAGTGGCGAACGGGCCGGACTGACCCGGAAGCTGGAAACCCTGATCAAGCCCCCCGGATTCACCGGTCGCGCGCCTGGCGGTCCCAGCCGCTGGAGCACCGAGCGCAGCGGTGAATGGGAGCCGCTGGCGCCCAAGCTGGTCGCGGAGGTTCAGTACGACCATTTCAGCGGCGAGCGATTCCGCCATGGCACCCGATTCCTGCGCTGGCGACCCGACAAGGCGCCGCGCCAGTGTGTGATCGGCCAGGTGGCGCAGGAAGCGGCGAGCACGCTCGCGTTGCTGGAGGACGCGAATGTCGCGACATCGCCTTCCGCAAGCAATCGTACGGCGAGCAAGGAATCGAGGCCCAAACCTGCCCGGCGAACCGTCTCTGCAACGCCCGTGCGCTGATGTCGCCGGCCAGGAAGACCAGCGCAGGCATCCTTCTCTACCGGATGCGGGACCGCGCGGTCGAGGTGTTCCTCGTGCATCCCGGCGGCCCGTACTGGGTGCGCAAGGACGATGGCGCCTGGTCGATTCCGAAGGGCGAGGCCGCCGAGGGCGTCGACCTGCTGAAGACGGCATACACCGAATTTCACGAGGAAACCGGTTCGCCTTTGCACGGGCGACCGGTGCCGCTCGAACCCCTAAAGCAGGCAGGAGGCAAAGTCGTCCACGCCTGGGCGGTGCAAGGGGAGATCGATGCCGCGTCGATTCGCAGCAACACGTTTGCGCTCGAATGGCCGCCGCGGTCGGGCAAGACCGAGGAATTTCCAGAAGTGGATCGAGGCGCTTGGTTCGATCTGCCGACCGCGCGTCGCAAACTGCTGCCCGGACAGCGCGGATTCATCGATCAGTTGCAAGAGCTGCTGTCGGCTTCCTGAAGGCCTCCTACGGCTAAATCAGACGGCGTCCGATAGGAGTCCGGGGCGACGCGACGAATAATCCCGCTACAGGCGGAAGGCACCGGTTTTACGATCGGGGCCGCGCGCCCAAGTGACTTAGCCCAAACGCAAACCATGGAGACGACGATGCCAAGAACGACTACCGCAACCCGCACGCAGACCGCGCTCGACCTGCTGAAGGCAGACCATGCGGAAGCAAAGAAGCTTTTCCGGCAGTTCGAAAAGCTGAAGAAGAACGAGGACACCGACGGGATGCAACAAGTCGCGCAGACGGTCTGCGACGCGCTGCGGATTCACGCCCAGATCGAAGAGGAAATCTTCTATCCGGCGCTGCGCGAAGCCGGGGATGCCGACGACGCGCTCGACGAAGCCGACGTCGAGCACAGCCACCTCAAGGAGCTGGTCGAGCAAATCTCGAGCAGCGGCCCCGGAGACGAACATTTTGAAGCGCGGGTCAAGGTGCTTTCCGAATATGTCGAGCACCATGTGCAGGAAGAGGAGTCGACGATCTTTTCCAAGGCCAGGAAGGCCGACTTCGATCTGGTCGCATTGGGCCAGCAGCTCGAGGCGCGGAAGGCCGAGCTCAAAGGCGAAGAGCCGCCTGTCGATGTCGCCGCGCTGGCCGGCAGGCAGCAGGCGATGCAAAAACGCAACGGCCAGCGCGCCAAGCGACAGTCCTAACAATCGAGGGCTAAATGGCCTTCTGGGCGGCGCCGTCTGGCCGCCCCAGGACGGTCCGGCAGGCCTCCGGCCTCGCGGTCCTCGGGCACCGCGAGGCCGCCGCACATCTGTCAATGAATTTTACGGTGCCGCCGCTGCAGCCGGCGCCCCGATGACTAAGTGCTTGATAGCGTAGTCCCGCGGCAAGGTGGAACATCTCTTGCGAGTCAGGCGGGCCAACATGTCCTTACCCCATTCCACAGGCCCGGGGCCGGCCCGAAACGCCGGAGTCCGGAAAGTGGAAGGGATTGGCTTGGACTGCGATGCCGCCAAGCCGCGGCGCGGCTGTTGGTGGCGGAGCAACGCCTGATGCTCGAATACAGGGATGACGCATTGATCATGTCGCAAATACGCACCGCCGACTTTGCCCGGATGAGCACGTCCAAGCAGCTGTCGCTGTGGGCGATTCTTCGAGCGCAGGTGAGCAGCAAAAAACAGCTCGAAGCGCAAACGCAAGCCCCAGCCCCGGGGCAAAAAACCATTCCTGCGTCGCCCGCCAAGTAAGGTCCCCGCGGGGCTCGTGCGCTCCGCGACTGGCGCAGCGCACGAGGCAAACCGTCCTAGCGCGCGAAGAGCGCGATCAGGATGATGATCGGGATCGGCACACCGAGTAGCCACAACAGAACCGAGCGCATGGGGATCTCCTAGTGAGGTTGATCGTCCCGCCGCGGCAGTCGGCCGACGGCGGTTGTTGAGTTTGCTCGCGCGTTCCTACGCATAGACGCTATCGCGCAGCCGGCCGCCGACAGTCGCGGCGAACGTTGCGGAAAATGCGCCTACGAGCAGGGCGATGAACATCCACAGCGACGTGTAGGTTGCAGCCTTGCGCGCGGCGTCGGCAGCTTCGCGCGCCTTGGCTTCGGCGTCGGCGGCGACCGCTTTGCTCCGCGTATAGACGTCGTTGACGCGCTTGTCGGCGTCCTCCGGGCTCAAGCCGGTTCGCGCCGCCACCAATTGCGAAACATAAAGACGGTCCGACGGAGGGATGTCGCCACTGCGCAGGCCGTTGGCAAAGATTCTGCCGACTTCGGCGCGTGTCGCTCTGTCATCCGCACCGGCAGCTTCGGCCGGTTTGTCGGTGCGAAACAGGCTGTCGACGTAATACGCATTGGGATCGGCCCCTTCGATCGCACGTCCAGGCGTCGCGCCGTTCGATGCTGCCGCCACTCCCGCGGCACCTGCTCCGGCAACCGCGGCGCCCGTGCCTGCGGCCACCACCTTGGCCGTCCCGCCGACCAGCGCGCCGGCAGCCGACGTAAGCACCGCAGCGGTGATCACCGTTCCAACCGCCCAGGCGAGAAATCCGTGCGCGGTATCACGAAAGAAAACTTCGTCGCCATGCACGTCGACCCAGCGAGTGCGCAGCCGGCCGGCGAGATAGCCTCCGATCGCGGACGCGATCGCCGACATGAGCAGCAGCCAGATCGCGCCGGCGATGGTCATCGTCGTCGCCGATGCGCCTGAGTTCGACCAGGGCGACACGGCCGCGAAGCCGAGGCCTGTGCCCAGCGCAACCAGTATCAGTCCCATCGCCGCGGCGGCGAATGCGCCGCCGATGATCGCACCCCACGAAATCGCGGATGCTGTCGATTCGTTCCCTGTTCCCACGGCGACGACCGCCTTTTCAGGCCGGTAGATCGCAGCTTGCGGAGCTGTACCTTGCATGGCGCCTCCTCTTCGGTGTGGATTGCGGCAACTAGCCGCGCACCAAAGCAACGCAAGTCGCGTGCCATGCAAAATCCGCCCGATCCCCGGGCATCCGTCGCATCAACTGCTGCCTTGGATGTACGAATTACGAGAGCGCGAACAAACGTACCGGCAACAGTAACAAAGGCGCCCAGCGGATGATGAGCCGGTTCACGCCGCGGCGCGGAACTCGGACGGTTCCAGCCGTTTGGGCTTGATGCGCCGCGTCCGCAGCGAGGACCTGAGCGTCGCGGCGAGCGACGGCGCCCGCTTGGCGCGACGGGCCTGCCGACGCAGGAACGCCGGCACCAGGCGCTCGGCCCGCCGCGGCGCGCCGGCGATTTTTTCGCCGATCCCCTTGTGCAGCGCTCCGCTTCGCCAGGCATCGAACACCAGCGGGTTGATGTAGGACTTGCGACAGACGGTCGGTGTGTTGCGCAAGTCGCTCGCGACCTGCTTGACGGCATCGACGATGCACGACTTCAACGCCCGCTCGCTGACGGGATCCGGCAGCGGCGTGCCGTGCATGATCGCGATGGCCCGAAGTGTGGCGCCCCACGTGCGAAAGTCCTTGGCGGTGAAATCGTCGCCCATCGCTTCCTTCAGATACAGATTGACCTGGTCGGAATCGATCGGCCGCCGCTCGCCCGTCTCGTCGACGTACTGGAAAAGCCGCTGGCCCGGGAGCTCGTGACAATGGCGCACCAGCCGGGCAAGCCGCTTGTCGTCGACAGCAATCTCGTGCTCGGCTCCGCCCTTGCCGCGGAACCGGAACAGCAGGCGCCCATCGCGGACGAACTGCACATGCCGGTTGCGCAGCGTCGTCAACCCATAGCTGTCGTTGTCACGAGCGTACTCGGCGTTGCCGATGCGCACTCGCGTCGCATCGAGGAGGCTCACGATGACCGCGAGGACTTTTTCCCTCGGCAGTCCGGGGAGTGCTAGGTCGCGACGCAAGCGCCGGCGCAGTCGCGGCAGAGCTTCGCCGAACGCGGGCATGCGCTCGAACTTGGCGCCGTCGCGGAACAGCCGCCATTTCGGATGGTAGCGATACTGCTTCCGGCCGCGTGCGTCGCGTCCGGTCGCCTGCAGGTGACCGTTCGGCTTGCGACAGATCCAGACGTCTTCGTAAGCGGGCGGGATCGCAAGGCTCGCGATGCGCTTGAGTTCCGGCTCGTCGGTTATCTGCTCGTCGCCGAGCATGTAGACGAACTTGTCGCCCTGCCGTATCCGCCGGATGCCGGGACTCGCGTCCGACACGTAGACCAGGCCGGCGGCGGCCAGGATCGCTTTGGACTCTGCGGTTCGCTCGCTCAGGTCGTCCACGGGTCAGCCCTCGTAACGGACACGCTTGAACATCGCGCGCGTCACCGTCTGGCGGACATCGCCGATCGACGCCCACGGATCCTGGCGCAGGCCACGCAGGCGCTCGGGTACGTTGCGGACGTTGAAGTGATCGAAGCGCACATCGGCATCGAGCTCCTTCCAGCCGATCGGCGTCGACACCGGCGCCTTGGCGCGGGCGCGGACCGCGTACGGCGCGATAGCGGTCGCACCTTCGGCGTTGCGCAGGTAGTCGATGAAGATCTTGCCCTTGCGCTGCGCCTTGGACAGCGTCGCGATAAAGCGGTCGGGGAATGTCTCGACCAGGAGATCGGCGACCGCCTTGGTGAATCCTTTCGCCTGCGTCCAGTCGAGCGTCGGGCGGATCGGCACGACGACATGGAGGCCCTTGCCGCCGGTCGTCTTCAGAAAGCCTTCGAGTCCCAGGTCGTCGAGCAGCGCGCGCAGCACGCCGACGGCTTCCACGACCTGCGTCCAGCCGATGCCGTCGTCCGGATCGAAGTCGAAGATCAGCCGATCGGGCCGATCGAGCTTCGGCGTCCTCGAGCCCCACGGATGCAGCTCGACGACGCCCCACTGCACCAGCGCGACCAGCGCTGGCAGCGAATTGGCGGCGAAATAGGTCGCCGTCCCGTCGCTCTCCGGAACCTGGACGCGCGTGACCGCGGCGTTGACGCTCTTGTCGGCATGCTTCTGGAAAAAGCATTGCTTGCTCCAGCCGTCGGGACATCGCACCAGAGCCAGCGGACGGTCGGCGAGATGCGGCAGGATCCAGTCGGCGATGGCCTCGTAGTAAAGCGCCATGTCGCGCTTGACGAGCTTCGCCTCGGGGAAAAGCGGCTTGTCGGGATGCGAGAGCTTGATGCCGGCGACGGTATCGGTCGACGCTCCCGACACTGCCGCGGTCTTGCCGCCCGATGCGCGAGCGGACGGTGCGCGAGTGGAACTTGCCCGAGCGGGTGCGGCGCGAGAGGCCGACCGTTCGCGGGGTGCCGGTTCGGCGTCGCCGTTGCTCGCCTTGACCGGCGCCGCTTGCTCGCGCACGACGTCGGTCGCTTTCTTGTCTTCGCGCAAGCCCTGGAACGACGGATGGCGCAGCGCTCCGTCATTGCTCCACTCGGTGAACGCGATTTCGGCGACCAGCTGCGGCTTGACCCAGTGCGCGCCCTTGGCCTCGAAGCCGCGCGGCGGGTTGACGAAAGGCGCTTCCTTTTGCTCGAGCTTGGCAAGGATGGCCCGCAGCTTGGTCAGCGTCTTGTCGTCGAATCCGGTGCCGACCTTGCCGGCATATCTCAGCTTGCCGCCTTCGTGGATGCCCAGCAACAGAGCGCCGAAGCCACTGCGGCTCCCCTGCGGGTCAGTGAAGCCGCCGATCACCATTTCCTGGCGTCGGCCGCACTTGACCTTCAGCCAGTCACGCGTGCGCACGCCTTCGCGATACACCGAATTGGCGCGCTTGGAAATCGCGCCTTCGAGCTTCAATTTGCAGGCCTGCTCGAAGAATTCGGCGCCCGAGCCTTGCACGTCGATGCTGTAGCGCAGAACGGCATCGGACTTGCCCACCAGTGCGCGCAACAATTGCTTGCGCTCGGTCAATGCGACGCCGCGGAGGTCGTAGCCGTTGTGATAGAGCAAGTCGAAAACGAAATAGCTGATGGTCTTCGCGCGGGGATCGGACAGTGCGTTTTGCAGCTGCTGGAAGCTGGTCAAGCCTTTCGCATCGGCGACGGCAATCTCGCCGTCGAGCCACGCCTGGTCGACGTCCAGCCGCTGCAGCGCGGCAACGACCGACGGCAGCACTGCCGTCCATTCCTTGCCGTTACGCGAGTAGATGCGAACGTCGCCGTGGTCGATCCGGCTGACCATGCGATAGCCGTCAAACTTGACTTCGTGGATCCAGTCGTCGCCGGTCGGCGCGCTGTCGACCAAGGTAGCCAGCGTCGGCGATAGCGAGGCGGGCATCCTGGTCTTCTTCGCGCCGGCCGCCGACGCCGGAGACAACTGCGCTGCCTTGTTTTTCCCGTTGGCCCCGCCGGCGCTCACCGAGCGCGACGCTTTGCCGGCCGACGGCTTCGCGGCCTTGCGCGATTTGGCCGAAACGACATCGGCAAGCGCGCCGCCGCGCACATTCGCAGCGACCGAGCGGTTCGAATGCCATTCGTTCGCCTTGTCGCGCGCGATCTCTTCCAGGCTGCGGCCCGACACGACGCTGTCGGGCTCCTCTTCGACGATGCGGGCCGCGGCGCCTTCCTTCGCGTACTCGTCGCTCTCCTTGATCAGCAGCCACGCCTGCTTGCCCGATTTGCCGCCGTACTTGCTGCTGTGCGTGCGGATCAGGTCCCAGCCACCCTTGAGCTTTTCGCCGTCGAGCTCGAACTTGAGATGCCCCTTCTGATATCCGGCCACCGGATCGCCGATCGGATGCCAGCTGCCGCGATCCCATACCATCACCGTGCCCGATCCGTACTGGCGCGGCGGAATGATGCCTTCAAACCCGCCGTATTCGAGCGGATGATCTTCGACGTGCATCGCCAGCCGCTTGTCGTTCGGGTCGAGGCTCGGGCCCTTGGGCACTGCCCAGCTCAGCAGGACGCCGTTCAACTCGAGGCGAAAGTCGTAGTGCAGGTGACTGGCCGCATGTTTCTGGATGACGAAGCTCAACTCCTTCGCCTTGCCGCGAGCCACGCGGCCGCGCGGCTCGGGCGTCGCCCGAAAATTGCGCTTCTCGCGGTAGCGTTCCAGTCCCATGCTTGTCGAGCCGCGGGTTCAGGCCCGCTTGCGCTTGGCGGTCGAGCGGCCCGATCCGCGCGACGCGGCTACCATGCGCAGCGCCGGCTTGCCGGTCTCGGCCGAACGGCGCGCATCGGCCGGTTTGCGTCGCGTCGCGCCCTTGTCGAGACTCTGCTTCAGCAAAGCCGCGAGATCGATGATCTTGGCCGAGCGGGGCTCCTCGCCCTCCTCCGCCGTCCGCTTGGTGATCTCCTTGGTTTCCCCGGCCTTGATCTTTTCGTGGATGCGGCGCATCAGGTCTTCGTGATAGGTATCCTTGAACTCTTCCGGCTTCCAGTGCTCGGTCATGTCGTCGACCAGTCGCTTGGCGAGATCGACTTCCTTGCTGCTGACGCCGGCGCTCTTCAAACCTTCCGCCGGCAGCTCGAAGCCGCTGGCCCCGCGGAGCTCGTCGGCATGGCGCATCGTGACCAGCATTAGCGCGCGCCCTTGGGGAACGACGGCCGCCAGGTGCTCCGTCGTGCGAATGACGACTTGCGCTACTGCCACGCGCCCGGTCGCCCGCAAGGTTTCGCGCAGCAAAGCGTAAACCTTTTCGCCCCGATCGGCCGGCGCGAGATAGTACGGCGTCTCGTAGTACTGCGGCGGGATTTCAGTGGCCAGCACGAACGCCTTGATGTCGATCGTCCGGGAGGCCTTGACGTTGGCGCGCCGGAAATCCTCGTCCGACAGCACGACGTACTGGTCCTTTTCGTATTCGTAGCCCTTGACGATGTTGGACCACTCGACTTCCTTGCCGCTCTTCTTGCTGTAGCGCTTGTACCCGACCGGCGAAAGGTCGCGCTTGTCCAGCATCGAAAACGCGAATCCCTTGCGCTCTTCCGCGGGAAAAAGCTCGACCGGTATGTTGACCAGTCCGAATGAAATCGCACCTTTCCAGAGTGAGCGAGCCATGATCTACCCTTTCTCCTGCTCGATGACGTGGACGGTTATGCAATCGACGCACAGGCCGTGCGCCACCGGACGGACGATCAAAATGCCGCAGCCGACGCATTGCAGCAACGGTTTCTCGCCGGAGAGCTCGCACGCGCTCTTGCAGCCGGCGAGGTCGCACCAATGCATGTCGTACGGGCAAACGAGCATCGTCTCTCCTTGCATCGAGCCTGTGCATTCTGGCTGCGGCGGCCGAGGATTAGCCATCGGCGCGCGTCTTGTTCTAGCGTCGGCGCACTGCAGCACCGGTGTAGGAGCGTGTCTTACCCCGACGTCTCCTACAGAAAACTAGGACTCCGGCCTACAAGATCGCCTTGTGGCCCGCGGTATCGAACCGATACCATGGCAGACCGTCTGCGCTGACAGGATATCGATGGATTCCCAATCCGTTCCTCGCTCCACCGGCGCACTGCGCCTCGCGTCGAGCTCGCCACACGGACTGGCCGAATTCCGTCGCCTGCTCGATCGCCTGCCGGCGGCCGCGTATATGTGTGACAAAGACGGCCTGATTACATATTTCAACGGTCACGCCGTCCGCGTCTGGGGCCGAGAGCCCAAGCTCAACGATCCGGAGGACCGGTTCTGCGGCTCGTTCAAGCTCTACGCCGCCGACGGCTTGCCGATCAAGCATAACCAATGCTGGATGGCACTGGCATTGCAGGATCGCAAGGAATTCAACGGGCACGAGATCATCGTCGAGCGGCCCGACGGCTTTCGTGCAACGGTGCTTGCGCACGCCAATCCGATCTGCGGGGAATCGGGAGAGTTGCTGGGCGCCGTCAACGTGCTTGTCGACATCACCGAGCGCAAGCGCGCCGAAAGCGCCAAGGACGAATTCCTCGCGATGCTGGCGCACGAGCTGCGCAATCCGCTGGCGCCGATCCGCAACGCCGTCCACGTGCTGCAGCTGAAGTCCCCGCCGGTGCCCGAAATCACCCGGATGCTGGAGGTGATCGACCGGCAGATGAACCAGATGACGCGCCTGGTCGACGATCTGCTTGACGTGTCGCGGATCAGCCGCGACAAGATCGTCCTGCGCAAGACGCGCCTGTCATTGACCGAGGTCGTGAACACGGCACTGGAAACGAGCCGCCCCGTACTCACCGGATCGGGCCAGGCTTTCGCCGTTTCGATGCCGCCGATGCCCATTTACGTCGACGCTGATGCGACCCGCCTGTCGCAGGTGATCTCCAACCTGCTGCATAACGCCGCAAAATATACCGACCGGACCGGCCACATCTGGTTGACGATCGCCCAGGAGGGCGCGGACGCGCTGATCAGCGTCCGCGACACCGGGATTGGCATCTCGGCCGAAATGCTGCCGCGGATTTTCGACCTGTTCACGCAGGCGGACCGATCGATCGACCGCTCGCATGGCGGGCTGGGAGTCGGGCTGACCGTCGCGCGGAGGCTGATCGAGTTGCATGGCGGCTCGATCAGCGCGTCCAGCGACGGCGTCGGCAAGGGAAGCACTTTCACGGTTCGAATTCCGCTGAGCGCAGCGCAGCCTCAAGCAAGCGAGGACCTCTCAGCGCAGCGAACCGAGTCGCCGGGGGCCACGTCGCCCCTTCGCATCCTGGTGGCCGACGATAATCGCGATGCGGCGGAGAGCCTGGCTTCGCTGCTGCGGATGGTCGGCCACGAAGTCCGAATCGCCTACGACGGCGTCGAGGCGGTGGGAGTCGCCAGCGAATATCGTCCCGATGCGATCGTGCTCGATATCGGCATGCCGAAGATGAACGGCTACGATGTGGCGAAAAAGCTGCGGGCCGAATCGACCGGAAAAGAGTTGACCATCATTGCGCTTTCAGGCTGGGGACAGGAGGCCGATAAGCAGCGTTCCCGCGAAGCCGGCATCGACCATCACCTGGTCAAGCCGCTCGAGCCTTCGTCGCTTTTGCGGCTGCTGGCATCGAAACCGCGCCGCGGGCAGATCAGGCTCACCGCGTCCTGACGGCAGCGCATCGTCCGCGCGACGGCTAGGCGGGCGCAGCGATCGCCGGCAGCCGAAAGCTTATCGTCCCGTCGGTACAGTCGCACGGCACGCGAACCGCGTTGCCGATCGTCCTCACATCGTCGTAGCTCAGCGCGCGATAAAGCGTCATCGGCGGGAACTGCGTCTTGCGCCCCGCTTGCTTCGCCGACAGGCTGACGACGACTTCACCGCCGTTCGCCTCCGCCACAATGGCGATATCGATCGGGCCCGGATGCGTGTCGGACAGCGTGAGCAGCGACGTGACCAGGAGCTCGCGCAGAACCGGCTTCGATACCAGCACGCCACCGCTGCGCACGTCGGTCGATGCCTCGATGCCGCGCAGCGACCAGTCGTCGCCGGCGACCTTCAGGCATTGTCGCAGCGTCTCGTCAACCGTCGTCGTGGCTTTGTCCTCGGGGCGCAGCCATTCGACCATCGCGCGGCAGCTGTTCACCGCGGCGCGCGTCTGATCGGGCAGCATCTTGATGCACTCGTCGAGCTTCGGGCCGCCGGCACCGTTGTCGATCATGCGCGCCGCCAGCTCCGCGGAGAACTGAATCGTCTGCAGGTCGCCCATCAGGCTGTGCCGGATCGCCGAGGCGAGCTTGCGCAGCACCGCGTACCGGATCGCATCGGCATCCCGCCCGTTCGTGTCGCTCATCGCATCGGCCCCTCCCGCTGCACCAGCCGAAGCCACGGCCGCAGCGCCTACCGAGTATCGCAAAAAAACGGGAAATTTGCGCAGCTCTCGGCGCCACGAGAGCGCGGCCGCTAGAGCGGCTCAGCGACTTTCGTGGCGTTGCGACCGGCCGTTCGCGCTGCCATTGCCATTGCGGCGTCCCACCTCGGCAGCGCCGTTATGAAGCAAGTCGCGCGAGTGGATCGACCAATCCCCGGCCGCGTCCTCGAAGGCGCGGACCGCCTCGTTGCGGGCGCCGCGCTCGAGCATATAGGCCGTCTCGCGCACGACAGTGTCCTCGAACACACGACGAAAATCCTGCGCATCGGTCTGGCGCATAAGCGCGGACAGCAGAACCTTCGCTGCCCGGAGTTCCGCCTTCAGGCGGATTTCATCTTTCAACGACATTCATCCCACCCCTTGTGCCACCGGCTTTCTGCCGGCGCCCCACGACCCGACACGATCGCCTCAGGACGGGCCGCCCCCGGCGGTCGCCGGCACTTCCGGAGACCGCCGGGCAATCGAAGTATCAATAAACCTTCGGCTCGCCTGGAGCCAGATCCCTCTCCGTGCGGCGCTCGCGATATTCCTGCTCATCGTCTTCCCAGTACGGCGTGACGTTGTAGTAAGAATGGATCTCCGAGGCCCAGTTGGAATCGGCCATGCTCGGCCAATGATCCTTGTCGAAGCCTTCGGCGTTCTCGAGCTTTTCCTTGCTGACGTCGAGGATGAAGCCGTGCTCGCGCGCGTCGAGCGTCAGCGCGCCCCACGGAATCGCGAACAGCTTCGAGCCCATGCCCAGGAAACCGCCGAACGACAGCACCGCATACGCGATGCGGCCGGTGGTGACGTCGAGCATGATCGCTTCGATCTTGCCCAAGCCCTCGCCCGCGGCATTGACGACCTTGTCGCCGATCAAGGTCGCGGCGTCCATGACCTCAGGGCCTGGACCGCTGTTGTCCGGATTGTCGGACGGAATGATCTGTGCGCCCGACCGTTCTTGGGTGGTCGAGCCGTATGGATTCGCTTGGGTGGCCATAAAGAAACTCCTCACAAAAAATGCTTCGACGAAAAACGGTCCCCGGGTTTGCCGGAGTTGCGGAAGGCGTGGATGTTCGCGATCTTGCGTCGCCGGCTTGCCGCACTCTCCGTCCCGTAGCCATAGTCTCCCCGGGCGGCGGGCGGGCCAATCCGTATGCGTCCGATTTTGGTGTAGGTCGGCGCAGTTAAGGGCGTAAGACGAATGCTGTCATCGACAGCTTGAAGCGTTGGATGTGGTCCGAGCGTGGTGCCGCCGTATGACGATAGCGGTAGTCAGCGGACCTTGGCGAGGAGCTTGAAGTCCCGGACCAGCGCGGCGTAGGCGTCGTCGAAGTCCTCGCGCGGCACGCGCAGGATCGATGACGGGTGGACGGTGACCATCACGTGCTCGGCCAGGTCGCTCTCCAGCCACTTGCCGCGGTCGACGGTGACCCGGACCGACGGCCCGAGCAGCGCCTTGGCCGCGGTCGCGCCCAGGCACACGATGATGCTGGGCTTCACCAGCCGTAGCTCCTGGCGCAGCCAGTCGAGGCAGGCGGCGACCTCCTGCTGTGTCGGCGTCTTATGCATTCGCCGCTTGCCGCGCGGGAACCAGCTGAAGTGCTTGACCGCGTTGGTGACGTAGACCTGCTTGCGGTCGACCCCCGCTTCTGCTAGCGCTTTGTCGAGGAGCTTGCCGGCGGGACCGACGAACGGACGCCCCGCCAGATCCTCCTGGTCGCCCGGCTGCTCGCCGATCAGCATGATGCGGGCGTGCGCTGCACCCTCACCCGGGACGCCTTGGGTCGCGTTCTTCCAGAGATCGCAACGGCGGCAGGCGTCGATGTCTTTGGCGAGTTCGGACAGCGACGAAGGTTCGGATTCGCCTGGCGCGGGGGGCGAGTGTTTGACCATTGGGATCGCCAGTCTGAATGGCTTTGTTGAAGCAAGATGGGTGCCCGAAAGAAAGCGGCCCCGAGCACGTGCGGGGCAACTCGACGAAGCGGTTCGATCGTCCTCGGTGGCCGTCCTCGGTCGATCGTCCTAGATCGAACCTCCTAGTACTTTTGGCCTAATTCCGGTGACGGTCACGCGGAAAGAGTTACACGCATTTTCTGCTCTGAAGCAGGCATGCACGGCAGTGCCAAGCGTCGATCGGACTCGGCCGAATTCCTGTAGGAACTGACAGCTGCACTGACGACGGCGACCGGCGTAGCGTGCCTGCACTCGCATGTCCGATGCGTTGCGTCCGACAAATTTACCCGAGCGATTCTGGACAGGAGAAGCACCGATGAGTTGGACGCACTCGCCGAACGTGAACCGCTGCGGCAGGCGTGGAGTATGCAGTGCGGCGGCGCTCGCGCTACTGCAGGTCGGCTCGATCGTTGCCTCGGTCGACGCAACTGCCGTCACTAGTCAGCAGATCAGCTTCGCCACACTTAGCAGCAAGACCTTCGGTGCAGCGCCGTTCACGGTAAGCGGCACGGCGTCGTCGGGCCTCACGGTCAGTTTTACTTCGCTTGCGACCTCTGTCTGCACTGTCGTCGCTTCAACCGTGACAATCCAGGCTGCAGGAATATGCACGATCCAGGCTTCACAACCCGGTAACGCCATCTATGCGGCCGCTCGGCCCGTGAATCAGAGCTTCACGGTCGCCAAGGCGGCACAGACAATCACATTCGGTGGATTGGCGGGTAAGACATACGGCGCAGTGCCTTTCGCCGTTAGCGCAACGGCATCGTCTGGTTTGGCGGTTGTCTTCGTCTCGGTGACGGCCGCCGTGTGCACTGTGAGCGGCGCCACAGTCACCATTATTAGCGGAGGTACCTGCGCGATCCAGGCCCGTCAGTCCGGCAATGGAAACTACAACGCCGCCGCCAATATCAACCAGACCTTCGTAGTGGCGAAGGCCGCGCAAACGATTACGTTCGCGCCCCTCGCAGGCAAGAGCTACGGCAACCCGCCATTCACGGTTAGCGCGGCGGCTTCCTCAAGGTTGGCCGTCACGTTTTCGTCGAGCACGACAACCGTGTGCGCTGTGAGCGGCAACACTGTAACGATTGTCACCGGCGGCACGTGCACCATTAAAGCCTCGCAGGCAGGCAACGTCAGTTACGCTGCGGCAGCCGCGATAAGCCAGAGTTTCACGATTGCGAGGGCAAGCCAGACAATTACGTTCGGTGCCATAGCCAACTCGGCGTTTGGCGTCGCCCCCTTTACCGTGGACGCTACGGCTTCCTCGGGGCTCGCCGTGACCTTCGCATCGACGACCCCGACGGTGTGCACGGTCAGTGGCAGCACCGTTGCGATCAGGGCCGCGGGCACCTGTACGATCCTGGCAGCGCAGGCCGGGAATATCAGCTACAACGCCGCGGCTAGCGTCAGCCGAAGCTTCATTGTTGGTTTGAGTGGAATCGTCCGATACACGTACGATGCGACGGGCAACGTCATCAAGATTGAACCCGCAGGATCGCAGTAGCGAGACGAGCGATCCAACCGACGCCGAGATTTGCACTTTGCGCCACTACAAGGGTTAGCGATGACGCCTATTTCAAATACAACTTCGATGCTCCTCTGGGAGCAGTGCAACGAAGCGCGGATGCTGCAGCACCGTCGATCGAACACAACCTTAGCGTTTCTATGCGCGCTTTTCGCCGTCTTGATCGCCTTGGCCGCGCCTGCGCACGCTGCCGGAAGTTTTTGCACTCGTACCGACGGCGGCAATTCGCTGTGTGCCCCGATCGAGACCTTCTCAACTCCCCACTGGGGTCTGAGTGGGAGCGGCAGCTGGAGCGCGTTTTCCGTGTACAAGCCGGCGCCCTGGCCAGACTTTCCTAGCGCAGAAGCCCTTATCCAAGCATTCGTGTCGGCAAATCCGGCTGCCACCTCGTGCAATACAGCACCCTATGTGTATCGAGCATTCGCGTACGAGCCTCGCTTGGCTGGCTACTATGCGAACGTCTATCCAGCAACCTCGCCGATGAGCTACGCGGACGGGATCTCGCCGGATGTTGCTGCCGATCGACAAGCTGAAGAGGCGTCGGTTTGGTACAAATGGGTAGTTCCCAGCGGAGGCGGGCCATGTACCGCCACTGAGACGATCGATATTCTTCCGTTCCAGAGACGCATCGGCGTTTGTCCGGCCGGATTCAGGTTCAGTGCGCCCATTGCGCAGACGGGGTCTGAATTTTTGCACGACGCCGAAGCCTGCGTCATGGGACTATCCTTTGACGCGAAAAACCTCGGTGCCTGTACCGGACCCAATCAGATCGCCGGTAATCCCGTAAGTATCGCCACCGGCAACAAGTTCCAGCAAGAAATCGATATTGCTCCCGCACCGCTTGGGACTTTGGGTTTTCAGCGGTACTACAACTCCGTGCAAATCGGTTCATATGCGCTGGGTTTGCAGTGGCGGCACAACTACGATCGCACCGCGACACCCGCCGTTGTTGCGGCCGCAGGAGCAATCGCAACGGTCAGTCGGCCCGACGGCAAGCGATTTATTTTCAGGCGACTTGGCGCGACATGGGTTCCAGACCACGACGTTGCCGATCAGCTGCTTCCGGTGGTCGATGGCAACAATAGTCTTTCAGGTTGGCGTTATCTCACCACCTCCGATGACACGGAGACATACGACGCGGCCGGACAATTGCGATCCATCACCGCTCGAAACGGCATGACCCAGACCTTGGTTTACAGCGACAGCACGACGGCTGAAGCGCCAAAGAGCGGCTTGTTGATGCAAGTAAACGATTCGCTGGGTCGAAGCCTGGTATTCGCCTATGACGCGAAGGCACGGATCGTCAAGGTAACCGATCAGGCTGGCAAACGGTACCTATATGACTACGACGAAGCAGGCAACCTCGCGGCGGTGACATATCCGGATCTAGTACAACGCCAGTATCTTTATAACGAAATGGCGCACGTTCAGAACTCAAACGCGCCATGGTTGTTAACCGGCATCGTCGATGAGAATGGAGAGCGATTCGCGACGTTTTCATACGACGCAAAGGGTCGCGTCACCGCGACTGAGCATGCAGGCGGTGTTGACCGCTACCAATTCAGCTACATCGGCGTATGGCCGGCGGTTAGCACAGTCGTTACCGATCCGCTCGGAACCCAACGTACATACGACTACTCGTATTTGAATAGCCACTACACCAACACAGCGCTGTCACAGCCGTGCGTTGCCTGCGGCGGCAATAGTGGCCGCTCAATCATCTATGACAAAAACAGCAATGCAACGGCCATTACTGACTTCAACGGTATCAAGACGACTTTCGCTTTCGACTTGACACGCAACCTCGAAACGTCGCGGACCGAGGCCAGCGGTACGACGCAGCAACGCACGATGACTACGCAATGGCATCCGACATATCGACTGCCGACGCAAATAACCGAACCGGCACCAGGGGGTACCAAGACAACTACGCTTACATACGACTCGTCAGGCAATTTGCTGACCAAATCGATCGTTGCGCCGAAAAACGACGGCACGGGCTTGACGACAACGCGCACCTGGAGCTGGACCTATGGAAGCTTCGGCAGGATGCTGTCCGTAACCGATCCAAACCTCAAAACGACGACCTTTGCCTATAACTCCGATTCGGACCAGAACCCCGGAAAGCGCGGCAATCTAGCTTCGATTACAAATCCCGCTGGCCATGTGACCCTGATAAGCGCCTATGACCTTTCAGGCCGCCCAACGGTCACCACAGACGCGAACGGATTGACCACAACATTGACCTATGATGATCGGGGCAGCGTGACGTCGCGGCAAGTCGGGACTGAGACGACAAGGTATGCGTACGACGGAACTGGCCAACTGACCAAGGTCACGCTCCCTGACGCGTCTTACCTGCAGTACACCTACGATGACGCGCACCGCCTGATAGAGGTAGATGATGCGCTCGGCGACAGCATTGTCTATACGTTGGACGCCATCGGCAACCGTATTCAAGAGCAGGTATTTGATCCGGAGGACAACCTGACACGTTCGCGGTCGCACACATTCAATGGCCTGAATCAGTTGGCCTCTGATCTCGGTGCACAGGCTCAGCGGACCTCATACACGTATGACAGCAACAATAATCTTGCCACGGTGACCGATCCCTTAGGACACTCTAACGGCAACATCTACGATGCCCTCAATCGGCTAACTGCCGTTCTGGATCCCAATCTAGGAACGGTCCACTATGCGTACGACGCGGCGGGCAACCTTGCCCAGGTAGCGGATCAACGCCAGCTGGTGACCAGCTATACATACGATGGACTGAACAATCTGCTCAAGATTCAGAGCCCGGATACGGGAACGACAATCAACACTTACGATCCGGTCGGTAATCTGCTTACCAAATTGGATGCGCGCGGGGTTACTGCGACTTATACCTACGACAATATCAATCGGGCTACAAATATCGTGTTTCATCGAGGCAGCGTCGACGAAGTACATCAATTCCAGTACGACGTGGGCGGGAATGGCAAAGGCCATCTGACGCAAGCTGTGGATCCAGCCTCAGTCACGTCCTGGACGTATAACACTCAAGGGCGTGTGGCAAGCAAAACGCAGACAGTAGATGCCCTTACCAAGCTCGTCGTGTATGCATATAACAATGCGGGCCAGTTGGTTGGAATGACATCGCCTTCAGGTCAACAGATTGGATACGACTACATTAATAATCGCGTTGCGGCAATTAGGATCAACGGGCAAACGTTGCTCCATGGCGCAGTCACGATGCCGTTTGGCCAATTGTCCAGCTGGCTCTGGGGGAACGGCTTGTTTACGTTTCGGAATTACGATCGCGACGGTCGTGTCGCGAGCTGGGAATTCCGGAACGGAGCCAGCATTTTGCGAAAGGACCAAACCTTCGACGCGGCGAACCGAATTGTTGCAATCCGCGACCCAAGTTACCTTGGGGCAAGTCAGGCCTACCAATACGATCCGTTGGATCGGCTCACCGTGGCGCAGACGGGTATCCCGCCGTCACATACCCAGCAGTTCGCATACGATGCGGTGGGAAATCGCCTGACCATTACGATCGATAATTCGATTACGAATTCGGCATACGCAACGAGCAACAATCAACTGCAAACGCTTACCGGGTCGCTCCCCACCAGTTACTTACTAGGAAGCGGGACATGGGCGTTTACGTATAACAGTGCCAATAGACTGAGCACGGTGCTCAATGGAAGCACAACGATTGCGACATATCGCGTTAACGCGCAGGGCCAGCGGGTGAGCAAATCCGTCGGTAGCGCGATAACATACTTCGTCTATGATGAGCAGGGACATCTCCTGGGCGAATACGATCGCACTGGTAGCCTGATCGAGGAGACGATCTGGTTTGAAAACCTGCCAGTTGCGACGCTGCGGCCCACCGGAGCGAGCGGCATTCCGACGCCCGTAAACATTTATTATGTCCACGCCGATCATCTTGGTACCGGTCGCGCGGTTACGCGCCCGAGCGACAACAAGCTGTTGTGGCAATGGGACAATCTCGACCCATTCGGCGCCAATCCGCCAAACGAAAATCCGGCGGGCCAAGGGACCTTCAAGTACAACCTAAGATTCCCTGGGCAGTACTACGAT
>Ga0207683_10000128_pt1 | contig 62142 bp, 65 predicted proteins | sample KBSM73metaG_FD_184333 | JGI IMG/M metagenome (GOLD analysis project Ga0207683, IMG submission 184333) | Miscanthus rhizosphere microbial communities from Kellogg Biological Station, Michigan, USA - KBS M7-3 metaG (SPAdes) (version 2) | ecosystem: Host-associated > Plants > Roots > Rhizosphere >...
GCAAGGCGGCGGCGTTGACACTGACGTCCTTGAAGTCCGCCTCCCGCTCCTTCTCCCTCGGCAAATGATCCCACAGTGCGTCCACTGTCGAATTCGCCTCACCGACCTTCACCAGGACCGCGACGACCGCGAGATGGCCTTCAGCATCACGATGGACGAGGTGCACGTCCATGTCGGACGCCTCGCCGTTGATCCGCTCTTCGCTCGGATGGTGGAAGTGAAACTGGACGAGCCGGTACGAATGGTCTCCGACCCGAAGGCTGCTGCCCGGCTCGACATCGACCTGAATGCTGTGACCGTTGTCGATGATGTGCAGCGGGCCGGGCCGGTAGTCGAACACAAGCGCCGGCAGTCGCTCGCCGCGCAACGCCGTCGTTCGAATATCGATCGGCGACTGCGCCTTTCCGCGGCCGCAGTCAGCGAATTTGGAATCCAGCTCCGCCCAGTGCGACGGACCGCTTCGATCCGAATATGACCAATGGTGCGACGCATCGCTCGCCAGCGCCCCTGCGCTCGCCATCGTGGCAAGCCCGAAGACAGTGACGATGCGGTGCCGCATGCGCCTTCAATGATGCCCTGAGCGCCGGCTTGATATCCGGGCTAGTCCCGACGCTGCCCGGAAGGATGAGGAGTCCGCTTCGAGGCCGCTCACGGAAGCCAATGTCAGCTTTCGACCCATTCCTGCCATTAGCCGACGGCGATTTCCGACCAGGTTGGATTGGCGGGCAGGGCGAACTGCGATGCCACCAGCGACGCGGGCGTGAAGTGTCCGGGCCTGCTGGCCTGCCTGTTGCCGATGACCTCGGGTGTGCCGGACAGGTGCAGGAACTCGACGTCCGGGCAATGACGGCGCAGCTGGTCGCGGTACTTGCGCTTCAGAGCCGAGCAGCTCACCACGCCGCCGTCGCCGCAGTGCTGGGCAAGCCACTCCCCGATCGCCTCGAGCCAGGGATAGCGATCGCCGTCATCGAGGGGTTGGCCGGCCGACATCTTGGCGCTGCGCCAACGCCGCGCCGACGGTTGACTTACCGGAGCCAGAAACGCCCATGACGCGATTGGTGACGCTATTCCCACCACCTACCCAGTTGTGCTTGACGTCACACAGCATGCCTCAATAGTCATATGATTACAACTATATGGCTGAATCATATGTTTTTAATAACGCCAGCAAAGCTATGACAAGATGTATGGGTGACCACCGAGGCAAACGCCGGCGCTCTGCACGACAATTTGCTCACCGCGCTGGGCACCTCGATCGTGTCCGGGGCGTACTCGGCCGGGCAGGTGCTCACGCTCGACGGGGTCAGCGCACAGCACGGCATGTCGCGCAGTGTCACCCGTGAGGCGATCCGGGTGCTGGAGTCAATGGGCATGGTCGAATCGCGCCGCCGGGTCGGCATCACGATTCAGCCGGCGCACAAGTGGAATGTGTTTGATCCGCGACTGATTCGGTGGCGGCTCGAGGCAGGCGACCGGGCCGTCCAGCTGGTGTCGCTCTCGGAGCTGAGGCGCGGGTTCGAACCGGCCGCCGCGGCGCTGGCCGCCCGGCGCGCCGATCCACATCAGTGCCGGCTCATGGCGGCCGCTGTTTCGGACATGGTGGTGCACGGCCGCTCGGGCGATCTCGCGGCGTACCTGTTGGCGGACAAGGTCTTCCACCAGACGCTGCTCGAAGCCAGCGGCAACGAGATGTTCCGCGCGCCGAACGGTGTGGTTGCCGAGGTGCTGACCGGCCGCACGCACCACGGCATGATGCCCGACATGCCGAACCCCGCAGCGATCGAACTGCACGACCAGGTGGCGCGTGCAATCCGGCTGCGCGACGAGGCCGCCGCCGAGCTCGCCATGCGGGCGATCATCGACGAGGCGGTATCGGCTGTGGCCGAGGAGTTCTCGGATCCGTCCTAGCGCCGGGGCGCGTAGCTGTAGTTGATGCTGCCGCCGGTGACGTTGGTGACCGTAAGAGTGAAGGCGGCGGTGCCGGAACCGGTGACAACGGTGCAGTCGACGGTGTTTCCGACCTCGCCCTCGAGCTCGCGGGTGCACTGCGCCGAGTCGGGCCGCCGCCCCAGTTGCCGCTGGAGTTCGTCGAGCAGCGAACTGGCGACTTCCTCCTTGGTCAGCACCGGCACCACGTCGAAATTCATCATCAGACCCTCGACGCTGTTCACTTTGACCGTGCGCCGTAGTTTGACTCCGCCCGAGTCGACCTCACAGTGCGCGGTCGCGCCGACCTTGCCCTCCAGACCCGACTCACACGACACCGACGCGACGTGCGCATGTGCCGCGTCGGCGACCATCCTCGAGACCCCCTTCTCGAGTTGTTCTTTGGAAAGGGCGGGACTCATCTCGTAGTTGATCGTGCTGCCGTCCACCCCGGTGACCGTGATGACCGGCTCGAAGCTGTTCGTGGGGCTGATCACCACCTCGCAGCGCGCCGTCTTGCCGACCTCGCCGATCAGGTCGTCTTTACAGGTCACCGACTGCGGCTTTTCGCCGGCTTTGGCGAGCCGATTGGCGATGTCAGTTTGCAGGGCGGCCTTGCCAACGGCCGGCTTGCCGCCGATTCCAACACTCCCGTCACAGCCCGAGACCAGTGCCCCTACCGTCGCCAAAGCGCCCACGGCTGTAGTCACCGTATGCAAGGGCCGCCTCCTGGACCGTTGCTGGCATTGCGCCCCCGGGCGTTTGCACGGACCATAGCAAGTCGGCTACAGACGTGATGCTTAACTGCAGAAGTGACCAGACAACCCTCCCTTGCGCGCCGCTTCTTTGATCGGTTCGAACCGGTGCACGCCGTCACCTACTTCGCTCCTGAGGCCCGAACGGCCCTCGACGGCCTGGGATTCCGTGGATTCTGGATGGGCTACTTCGCCGCTCGGTCCGCCCCGTTCGGAGTGGTGCCGACGGAAGTCGTCACCGCCGCGTTCTGCAACTTCGCCCCCGAGCGCGTCGCCAAGGCACTCCCCGCGGCATGGGACGTCGCATCGCCGTCGGACGCACTGCGGGTCCGCCAGGAGTCGGCAGTCGCGGCGCTGCGTCGCTACGGCGTGACCGACGATGATGCGGCCGCGGCGGCGCAACTCGCCGAGAAGGCCGCGCGCCGCGCACCGCTCGACGGTCGGCCGTTGTTCGCGGCGAACGTGGCGCTGAACTGGCCGGACGAACCCGTCGCCAAGTTGTGGCACGCGGTCACGCTGCTGCGCGAGCAACGCGGCGACGGGCATGTGGCCGTGCTGGCCACTCTCGGCGTGTCCGGCCGCGAGTCCAACGTGCTGCACGCCGCGGCGGGCAGGGTGCCGCAAGAGATGATCATGCGCAGCCGTGACTACGACGAGCAGAAATGGGACCACTACCGCGAACGGCTGGCGCGTCGCGGGCTGCTCGACGGCGACGGCGCGCTAACCGACGCAGGGCGAGACCTCAAGCAGCGCATCGAGGACGCCACTGATCGGCTGGCATTGTCGGCGCTCGACGCGCTCGACGACGAGGAGGTGGAACGGCTGTTCCAGGCGCTCACACCGATCACCAGGAAGGTGGTCGCCGCCGGTGATGTCCCCGCCGCGACGCCCATGGGTTTGGGCCGCGACGACCTCGACGACAACAGCGCCCACCTCACCTGACCCCTCGCCACCCGCGAGCGTGCGCGTCCGCACACCGACACGCCGTGTTCCACGGGCATTTTGCGCACGTCCCCTACTCGCGTGTGGGCCCACACGGCACGCTGAGGGACGTGATTGCGCTGAAATCCATCGCCTTGTTCGTGCTCGCCGCACTACTGGAGATCGGCGGTGCGTGGCTCGTATGGCAGGGAGTCCGCGAACACCGCGGATGGGTGTGGGCCGGTGCAGGCGTGCTAGCGCTGGGCGCCTACGGGTTCGTCGCCGCGTTCCAACCGGACCCCCACTTCGGTCGAGTGCTGGCCGCGTACGGCGGAGTCTTCATCGCCGGCTCGCTGATCTGGGGAATGATTGCCGACGGCTTCCGGCCCGACCGCTGGGACGTCGCCGGGGCCGTTGTGAGCCTCATCGGTGTTGGCCTGATCATGTACGCCCCGCGCTGATGCGGATCATCGTCACCGGCGGCAACAGCGGCGTCGGAAAGGCGACCGCCAGCACGCTGGCCGAGAATGGCCACAGCGTGGTGATCGCCTGCCGAAGCATCGAGAACGCCTCGCAGGCGGCTGCCGAGATGCCGGGCGACGTCGGCGTGGCACAACTCGATCTCGCCGATCTCGCCAGCGTGCATGCATTCGCCGATTCGGTGGAAACCGTTGACGTGCTGGTGAACAACGCCGGCGTGATGGGTCTGCCGCTGACCCGTACCGCCGACGGCTTCGAGGCGCATATGGGGACCAACCACCTCGGCCACTTCGCGCTGACGTGTCTGCTCGGCGACAAGATCACAGACCGGGTGGTGTCGGTGGCGAGTGCGATGTACCACTTCGCTCGCATCCATTTCGACGACCTTAACTGGCACACCCGCCAGTACTCGGCGATGGCAGCCTACGGCGAATCCAAGCTGGCCAACCTGCTGTTCGTGCGTGAACTGGCTGCCCGCGGCGTGCGTGCCTACGCCTCGGATCCGGGCATGACGGACACCGGCATGTCGAGACGCCTCGCGACTGGGCTGCCCGTGGGTGAGCGACACCCAGTGTGGCGCATCCTGCACACGCCGGACCAGGGTGCACGGGCGAGCCTTCAGGCGGTGATCACCGATCTGCCGAGCGGAACGTACCTAGCGCCGCGGTTCAACCAGTGGGGAAGGCCGAGCGTAACCGGTTTGCGCAAGAAGGCCCGCGATCCGGTGGCGGCCCGTCGGTTGTGGGCGTTGTCCGCCGAACTCACAGGTTGCGACTGGCCATCGCCGCGCAGGTAGCAGTCAACGCTGGTTGCGGTTCCACTCAACCCAGCCGACACCGGTGCGGCCGTCCGCGGTGTTAACCGCCGCCCATGCCCGCGGGAAATGGCTGATCCGTCCGTCTGGCGCCGTCAGCAGCACCGGAGCGTGCCCGCGGATGTCGACAGTGGCGGTCACGTCGCCGAAATCGATCGCCGTGGCCTGCGGTAAGCCGTTGTCGCCGAACGCTTCCCGCGCGGTTACGGCGTGCAGTTCGAGTAGCGGCATGCCCGCTGTCTGCCGATATCCGACACCGAATGCCGGAGCACCGGGAATCCGGATGTCCACGCCATGGAGGTGCATACCGTCGTCGAGATGCAGTGCGCTCCAGACCCAGTCCATCGCCCACCAGTCGCGCACACCCCACGAATGGTCGCGCTGACCTGCGACATCGCGCACCGTTACGTCACGACTGCCGACGGTGATGGTGCCGGCCACCGTACATGGGATTTCATAGCGCGGGGTGATCCGGTATTGGTATGGCGTGCCCGCGGTCGTCCACACCAGATCCATCGCCAGCTCGACGGGTGCGCCGGATGCACCGTGCAGCAGCGCGGCAGGATCGTCGTAGGCCTCACCCTGTCCCCGCACTTGCACTCGATACGTCCGCAGCGGCTCGATCGCGGTGAGAGTCAGCTCGAAAGCGTCGGTACGAACCGTGCCCGGATCGTCGGGCAGGGCGGCCTCGAAGTCGTTGATTGCAACGGTAGGCATGTCGGGACCGCACAGCAGCGCGTTGATCCAGGCGGTGCGCCGGTTCGGATACAGCCCTAACCGTATCCATCCGCCGACACCCTCCCCCACGTCGGCGAAGTCGAAGTACCAACTCTCGTTCCACAGCGGCTCATCGCCCGCCTCATGCCAACCCTCGTCGTCCTCCGCGGGCGTAAGCGGCTCGGCGGCACCAGCTTCGGGCAGGACGGCCAGCGCATCGGTGTCGAGCACGTGCTGACAGTGCCGCGCAAGCATCACCATGAACATCTCGTCGCCGCGGTCGGTTCTTTCGACAAGCATCGACGAAATTATCGCCATCATCACCCCGAAGAAGCTCTGCCGCCGCACGCCGTCGCGCACGTCCTCGAGGCTGAGCGACGCACCGGCCCCGAGCGCGTCATGGTAGGCGCGCAGCAGCGCCTCATAGTGCTCGCGGCGCAGCTGATCGGGCAGCGCGCAGCCGAGGAAGTATGCGACGTCCGTCATGGCCGGCCCCCGCGCGACGGTCTGCCAGTCGACCACCGTCAGCGGGCGGTCGGCGCCCGGCTCGCCGAAAAGCAGGTTGTCCAGGCGATAGTCGCCATGCACAAGCCCGTGCGGCCGCTGCGGCGCGGATTCGCTTGCCACATAGGCGTCGAAGCTTGCGACCAGCCGCTCGCACACCTCGCGATGCGCTGGAACTATTCGCTCGCCGTAGCGGTCGACGAATGCGGCGTACAGCTGGCCGATCAGCGCCTGGTTCATCGGCGAGTCGCGGTTGAGCCAATCCGCGCTCGCGACCGCGGTGTCGCCGAACAGCGATGCGTGCATACGACCCAGCTCCGACAGCGCCAGCATGGCCTGTTCGGCTGTGGCGCCGCGGATTTCGTCGCCGACGACGGCAGGCCCCGCGTCACCTAGCAGCAGGTGAAACGCGCCGGTCTCGGTGTTGAAGGCGGCGTGGTGGCATGGCGCGATCGGCCCGTCGATGCAGGGCGCGATGTCGGTGTAGAACCGCACTTCGCGTTCGTACAGCCCGAGCGCGAGGCCCGTCTGACGGCTTACCGGGTCGGTGGCGGCGACCTTGAGCACCACCGAGCTCGGGCCGTCGTCGCCGTCGGCATAGGTCAGTCCGACGCGGTAGCACTCGCTCATCTGGCCCGTGCCGATGCGTTCGAAGCCGAAATCGATCACCGGAGCGCCGAGCGCGGCGGTGAGCCATTCGACTGTCAGATCGGCCGGGCGCTCCACGATGTCAGTGGTGTGCACTGGTGCTCGGTGTGTGGCACATGTCCGGCGGCGTCGCGACCACGTCCAGCGCTGGGTTGCGATCGAAGAACCCGAACGGTTTGAGCCAGAACGACACCACGTCGACCGGCATCACCGGCCAGTCTTCCGGCCGTGTGATGTGGTGGATGCCGAACACGTACCACATCACCACATCGGTGTTCTCGATGGACCTGTTGGCCAGCGTCCACCGGCCCAGGCCGGTGTCCTGTTTGGACTGGTTGACGAATTCGCCTGCGGGCCAACGCTCGTCGGCGCGGTTCGGGGTCACCCACAGAGTATGACTGATCACACTGGCACGTTCGACGACAGGTGATTCGGGGTCGAACATCGGCGGAATCGCCCCGCTCGGAACCAATTTGTACGCCGGGTGGGTGCCGAGGCCGTTGACCACGTTGGTGTTGACCATCTTCCACGTACGTTGCGTCGCGAAGTTGACGTCCTGCTTGGCCTGGCTCTCGGTGCGTAGCGGCACGTTGCGGACGACGAGCGAAAGCCCGTGCGGGTTCTCCGGGCCGACCGGTTCTGCGTGTGACTCCGTCATGAAGACGGTGTTGTCGCTGCCGTCGATGTCCATGTCGAGGCGGGCGACCAGGAAGTGCTCGTGGAACGGCGCGTACGTGTGTTCGTCGACCAGCGTGCCGTTCGGATGTGGCTGCCCTGGCGCGAGCGGCGTGGTCACCATGATGCCCGTCGCCCGGACCTCGCATTCGATGTTGCCGTCCTGGTACAGCCGCCAGTACACCAGGTACTCGTAGTTGGCCACGGTGACGTGGAACGAGATCGTCAGCCGCCGCATCCTGCGCACCTCGGCGCCGATTTCGTGGTCGACGTGCTTCCACAGCACGGCGTTGTCTTCCTCGTGGATGCAGATGGCATTGGTGATCGTGTACGGCTCGCCCCTGCTGTTGTGCAAAACGGCGTCCAGGTAGCGGATCTCGCCGAGACAGTCACAGCCGAGCTCCAGCGAGGTGGTCATGAAGCCAAGGCCCCACTCGCCGATGTCGAATGCGGTGCGCCGGTAATGGTCCACAGAGGAGTCGCGGTAGGGCACGATCATCTCCGCGAACGACAATCGATGCGCCACAGAGCGATTCCGGTCGCCGTCGCGGTAGCGGATGGTGTGCAGGGTCATCCCCTCGCGGTGGTTGAACCCGATGCGCAGCGACCAGTTCTGCCACTGCAACAGGTTGCCGTCCAGCGTGAAGGATGGACCCTCCGGTTGGGTGAGGTGCAGCGGTTTGAGCGGCTCACGGCGGGATGCCGCGCGGATGCGTTCCGGGATGCGGCCCGGTACGTATTCGCCCATCACCTGGGGCTTCTCGACGCCTTCCCCGGAAAAGGGACCCGAGTCCTCGATTCGCAACAATTCCATCGAATTGAGGTCGATCACGCAGTGCAGCCCGCTCATCAGATTCGCGTACGGGTTGGCACCGGGCGCGGCCTTGACCCAGCTGTCCGACCAGCCGAGCCGTCGATCGCGCCACTCCGGCGGGGCCACCGCCTCGCCGTAGGTCCAGGTGTCGAAAAACACCAGATCCATGTCGGTGACACCGCGCTTGGCCAGCGCGGCGATGACGTCAGGATTGGTACGCAGCAATTGGTCGCACTCGACGAACTCATCGACTGTGACGTTGGCCTGCACGCCGGGAATATGCTCGAACGACTCGGTGCGGTCGTCGGTCATAGACACCATGCTCTTGTATGTGGTGTTGTTCGATCGCTGCAGGCGGATCACCTCGGCACGGCGGGGCGGCGGCGGTCCCCCGTCGTCGAAGGCCTGCAGTTCGGACTTGCCCGGTTCGGCCAACTCGATCGACGCAAACCGCCAGCCGTCACCGACGCCGTGCTCGCGCTTCAGGATCGACGCGACCGCCCTGAACTCGTCCTCGTTGAGCGGATCCAGTGGGTGAGACACGGGATTACGCAATCACATCCGCGGCAGGCCGCGCAGCCGATTCGGCGACGGCGTCAGCCGGTCGCCAGCGAGAACCCTTCCCACGCCTGCCTGCGGTCGGCGTGCGGGTCGTACTCGACACGAGGCCGACGGTCGAACACCATCACCGCCCGGTCGGCGCTGGTATACGCGGGCCAGCCCTCACCCGGCACCCCCGTGCGGGAGAACGCGCGCCAACGGGACTGCACGTCGTCGCTGACCCGCAACGCCGAGCGCCTGTCGACCGCGGCAGTCAGCAGCCTGCCGAACTTGGTGCGGTACACGTCGAACACTGCCAACAGCTCGGTGGCATGCGTGGCACCCAGGCCCGACCAGCGCAGCGTGCGCGGCGCGTAGTCGTACCGGTACAGGTAGGTCGGGGCGTGGAGGCTGTGCGCCTCGGCGATCTGCCATGCGGCTGACCCGAACGCAAAGTCGCCGCCGAACTGGATGCAGGCCACAGGGTCCGGGTAGCCGGGATACGCGGCGGTAATGCGTTCGCGCTCACCGGGTTCCGCCCCCGCCAGCAGCCGTTCGATCATCGGCTCGGTCATAGGTAGGAGCTTGAGGAAACGGCCGAACAGCCGGGCCTCCTCGGCGTTGGTGCCGATGATCAGCGGCACACGGTGCGCGGCGCCGCTGCGCATCGCCTCAACCGGCTCCAGCGGCAGATAGTCCGTGCTCTGGGTGGGGCCTGCCGCAAACGCGCCGATCATCTCGCGCTGGCCTTGCCGCACCAGCCGGTCGAAGGCGTCGATGAGCTCGGCCGGGCGTGCCGTCATCACGGCGTTGGCGCCGTCCTCCTTGCGTGCGCCGAGCAGCGCGGCAAACCTTGTTGCGTACTCGGCCGCGATCTCCGGAGTGCGAACCATTCCGGCCGCGGGCGACTCCGAAATCACTTGGGCGAACAGGCCTTTGGCGGCAGGCACGGCCAACAGCGTGGCGACGGCGTGCGCACCAGCGCTCTCGCCGAAAATCGTGACGTTATCGGGGTCACCGCCGAACACCGCGATGTTGTCGCGCACCCACCGCAGCGCCATCACCAGATCGCGCAGGAACAAGTTGTCGTCGAAAGTGATGTGATCGTTGGACAACGAGGACAGATCCAGGCAGCCCAGGGGACCCAGCCGGTAGTTCACCGAGACATAGACACAGCCCTTGCGCGCGAGCGCTGCGCCGTCGTAGATCGGCGTCGCCGAGCTGCCCATGAAGTACCCGCCGCCGTGAATGAACACCATCACGGGCAGCGGGTGGTCGGCAGCGCGTTTGGGCGCGACGACATTGAGTGTCAGGCAGTCCTCGCCCATCGGCTGGTATTTGCCGGGTGCGAGGATCGTGTACATGCGGTGCTGCGGCGCGCAATAGCCGAATCCGTGGCAGTACCGCACGCCCGGCCACGGCTCTACAGGCTGAGGGGCCCGCAGCCTCAGCGGACCCACCGGCGGTCGCGCGTACGGAATCGACCGCCATCGATTCACGCCGTCGCGGGTGAACCCTTCGACCGTGCCCGATGCGGTGGTTGCGCGGACGACATGTTCGTGCATGACCCGACGTTATCGAAAGAGCCTCGTCGCCGCGCCTGGCAAGTGATCGCGTGTCGGCCCGCTAGCCTTGGCCGTTATGCGGATTGCTGCCTTGATTGCGGCGTCTGTGCTGGTGGCGGGGTGTTCACAGTCGGTCGGCGGGGATGCCCAGCGTTCGACGCCGTCGTTGACGGTGCCGCCGGGCACCACGCGCGCCGCACCATCGACGACGTCGCTTGCCTCGACGCCCCCTGCCCGACCGCCCGGCCCCGGCGCGCCGATCGGCGACGTCGTCACCTGGGTCCAAGCGGGCGCGCCTGCCGACGCGAGTCGGTATCACTCCGCGTCACGTGACGGCGCAGCGACAGACCTTGGTGAGGACGTCGCATTCGTCACGCCGTCAGGCAAGGCGAACTGCATGACCGACTCGAAATCCAGCGCGGGTGCGCTGGCCTGCCTGGTGGACCTGAAGAATCCGCCGCCGCGGCCCGAGGACGCGTACGGCGAGTGGAAGGGCGGCTGGATCGACTACGACGGCATGAGCCTGCGCGTCGGTTCGGTGCACGGTGACCCTGGCCGCTTCGCTGCAGGCTCGGGGCCGGAACTGCCGTACGGTCAGTCGCTGGCGTTCGGCGACTACCGCTGCCGCAGCGACCAGGCCGGCTTGGTCTGCGTCAACTACGCGCACCAGTCCGCGGCTAGGTTCAGCGACGCGGGCGTGCAACCGTTCGGATGCCTGCAACCGGCCACCGCGCCACCACAGGTCGGTGAGATGTTCAGCTGCTGAGCACGGCGTCGTGCGCCGGATAGGCATGCACGATCACCGAGCCGAGCTTCGGAATGGCATGGGCCAGTTCGTGTTCGGCACCGTGGGCCACCGTGTGCGCGTCGGCAAGGCTCAGTGACGGGTCGACGTCGAGTTCGGCATCTGCCTCGAGTTGATGACCGACCCAGCGCATCCTGACCCGTCGAACCGCGCGCACCCCCGGCCGGGCGGCCAGCACCGCGACAGCGTTGTCGACAAGGTCGGGATCGACGCGGTCCAAAAGCCTGCCGAACACATCGCGGGCAGCGAAGACCAACACGACGCCGATGGCGCATGCGATCACCAGACCGACGATCGGGTCGGCGGCCGGAAACCCCAGCGCCGCACCAATGGCTCCCGCGACAACGGCCAACGACGTCAAACCGTCCGCACGCGCGTGCATTCCGTCGGCCCGCAAGACGGCCGACCCGATGCGGTTGCCCACCCGAATGCGGTACAGGGCCACCATTTCGTTGCCGAGGAACCCGACGACACCGGCCGCGGCGACCCAGGCCAAATGGGTCAGCGGGACGGGATCGATGAGCCGTCGAACGGCCTCGACGGCGGCTACCAACGCGGAGATCGCGATCATCGCCACGACGAACAACCCCGCCAGATCCTCAACTCGCCCAAAGCCGTATGTGTACCGACGGGTGGCCGCCCGTCGGCTCATCGCGAAAGCGATCCACAGTGGCACCGCGGTCAACGCGTCGGAGAAGTTGTGCACGGTGTCGGCGAACAATCCGACCGACCCCGACGCCGCGACGATCGCGAGCTGAGCCACAGCCGTGAGGCCCAACACGACCAAACTGATCTTGACGGCCTGGATGCCTGCGGCGCTGTCGCGCAGAGCGTCGTCGGCGCTGTGAGCGTGGTCGTGGCTGTGATGACCGTGGCCGAGCCACGAAAGATGTGCTGAGCCCATCAGCGCGTCGCCTCCTCATGCAGCGCCCTCAGCTCCGCGTCGTCGAGGTGGTGCGCGGGCACGCCACCTGCGGCGTGCTCGGCGTTGTACACCGCGTCGGTGAGGAGCTGGCGGACGTGTTCGTTCTCCAGCCGGTAGAACACCTGAGTGCCCTCCCGCCGGGTGCGCACGAGCCGCGCCATCCGCAGCTTGGCCAGGTGTTGCGACACCGACGGCCCCGGCTTGCCCACCCGCTCGACGAGTTCGTTGACCGACAGCTCCCGGTCGGCGAGCGCCCACAGCAGCTGTACGCGGGTCGAGTCGGACAGCATCCGGAACACCTCGGCGACGAGGTCGGCTTGTTCGTCGGACAACCGGCGTCCGCAGACCTGCCTATCTGCATTCATACGCAGATAATAGCAATTGGTTCAGGCCGGCCTGGCGTTCTCCCGTGCGCGGGCGGGATAGATCTGCGTCATGCTGATCGCCCCGATGATCACGACGACAGGGATCACGGCCTTGGTCCAGTCGACGGTGAAGGGCGCCTCGACGGCGACGTATCCCAGCACGGCGATCAGCGCGAAGACCAGCGCCCACATCAGCGTCAGTACCTGGTTGGTGCGACGGAACGCCGCCTTCTCCCAATCCCGTTGCGGCCCGGATTCAGGCGCGTACTGCGCGGTGAAGGGCGTGAAGGCCAGGGACCCCAGCGACATCGCCGCCAGCGCGCCGCTGGACAGTGTGGTCGCATGGGTGTCCATCCAGTCGCGGTCCTCGGCCCCGACGACCATGCCTGCGATGGTGACCGCCACGAAGAAGACGACGGTGATCACCTCGAGCAGGCGGGGTCCGCCGCGGCCCGCCGACACCCCGAGAGTCAGCGCCGCGATCACCGCGCATATCGCGCCGAACATCCAGGTGCTGGGTCCGTCGGCGACCACCCAATAGATGATCCACGGCGCGAACCCGATGAACGGGCTGCGCTCGAACCATTCGTCCACACCTCAGCTTTACCCACTGCACCGGGCGAGCAGACGCAATAGCAGCCAACACGCCGCGAAAATTGGGAACTTTGCGTCTGCTCGCGGACTATGCGACGCCCTTCTGCTTCAACAGGGGCAGCACGCCCTCTGCGAACCAGTACGCCTCCTCCAGATGCGGGTAGCCCGACAGGATGAACTCGTCGAACCCCACCGAGTGGTAGTCGTAGATCAGGTTCGCGACCTCCTCGTGGCTGCCGACCAACGCCGTGCCCGCACCTCCGCGGACCAGCCCGACGCCTGCCCACAGGTTTGGATAGATCTCGAGTCGATCCATCCGGCCGCCGTGCAGGGCGGTCATTCGCCGCTGGCCTTCGGATTCCGACTTGGCGTGCAGCTCAGTGGCTTTCGCTATCTGGTCCGGCGTCAGCTCGGCCAGCAGCTCGTCAGCCACCGCCCACGCCGCCGCCGACGTGTCTCGGCTGATGGTGTGCAACCGGATGCCGAAGCGCACGTCGCGGCCACGCTCCTCGGCGAGCTTGCGTACCTTCTCGATCTTGGCCGCCGCCGCCTGCGGGGGCTCGCCCCACGTCAGATAGACGTCGACATACTGCGCGGCGATCGGTAGCGCCGCAGCCGACGATCCGCCGAAGTAGATCTGCGGCAACGGATCCGGTGGTGCCGATACCCGGGCATCGGCGACCTTGTAGTACTTGCCCTCGAAGTCCAGGGAGTCCTGGCGCCACAGCGAGTTCACGATGTGCAGGAACTCCCCCGTGCGGGCGTACCGCTCGTCGTGGCTGAGCCAGTCGCCGAACCGGCGCTGCTCGAGATCGTCTCCTCCGCTGACGATGTTGAGCAGCACTCGGCCCTCCGAGAACCGCTGCAGCGTCGCGGTCTGCTGCGCGGCGAGCGTCGGCGGCACCAGGCCTGGCCGGAATGCGACGAGGAACTTCAGCCGCTCGGTTTCGGCCAGCAGCGCCGAGGCGGTCAACCAGGCGTCCTCACACCAGGTTCCGGTCGGCGTGAGCACCCCTTCGTAACCGAGCCGATCGGCGGCGCGGGCGACCTCGGCCAGATATCGACGGCTCGGCCCGCGGTAGTTCGCGGGCACGATGTGATGCGACGACGCGTGCGATGCGCCGACGATCGACCGGCTGTCGCCGTTGGTGGGCAGGAACCAGAAGAACTTCGCCGGCGTAGCCGGCGATTCGGACTGAGCAGACATGCGGCCTTCCTCAATTGGTGCTGACGAACAGGGCTCGAAGCGCGTCGTTGTAGCGACGATCCACCCAGTTGTCGAACTTCGGTGCGGGGGAAGCGATCTGGCCCGAGGCCGCGAACCGGTCGGCCAGCTTCTGCTCGGATGCGACGATATCGTCGTCCAGCTCGGTCGGCAGCCGCAGGCTTCGTCCCTGCACGACCGCTGCGACCTTCGGATCGAGGCCCACCGCGGCGGCGTAGCTGTCCGCCCACTGTTGGGGGTGGTCCTGCGCCCAGCGCACCGCCTTTTCGAAGCGCACCAGCAGGTCCTGTAGCGCGGTGTTCCGCTTCGGGTCCGCCAGCGCCTGATCCGACGCGACGCCGAACCAGTAGCCGTTCGTGACACCCTTGGCCTGCGCGATGCTGCGCACCGGCAGCTGCGCCTCGGCTTGTGCGGTGTACGGATCCCAGATCGCCCACGCGTCGGCCTGGTGTTGGGTGAACGCCGACAGCGCGTCGGCGGGTTGGAGGAACACCAGCTTCACATCGGATGTCGTCAGCCCAGCCTTGTCGAGTTGGCCGAGGATATTGCCGTGTCCGGAGCTGCCCTTGCCCACGGCGATCGTCTTGCCCCGCAAGTCGGCCACCGTCTTGATCGGCGAATCCGCGTGCACCAGGATCTGGTCGCCCGTACCGCCGCCGTCGTAGGCCGACACCACCTTGACCTTCGCGTTGGACGCGGCGCCGAAGATCGGCGGCGTGTTACCGGTGATCGCGAAGTCTATCTTGCCTGCCGTCGCCGCCTCGACCTGCGGTGGACCCGACGTGAACGTCGAGAACACCACCCGGTACGGCAGGTTGTCCAGCGCGCCGGCGGCCCGCAGCAGCGCCTCGGTATTGCCCTTCTGATCGCCGACTTGCAGTGTGACACCGGCTAATTCGGACAGGGCCACGGTTGCCGGGGCTTGTGTGGCACCCGAGTTGTCCGTGCGTGACACGCAGCCGGCCAGCAATGCGACCACGGCTATCAGGACAGCGACCAATCGTGCGTTGGACATGAATTGCCTCTTTCAGATCGACACACCGAGCTTGTCGAGCAGCTCGGCGCGGTAACGCTCAGTGTGTACGCCCGGTGCGTGGCGCGGTTCGTCGATGGTCAGTGTGTGGATCACGCGGCCTGCCTCCAGGACGAGCACGCGGTCGGCAAGCGCAACCGCCTCGTCCACGTCGTGCGTCACGAGCAGCACACCGAAGCCGTGTTCGCGCCACAGGTCGAGCAGCAACCCGCGCATGCTCAGGCGGGTCAGTGCGTCCAGCGCGCCGAAGGGCTCGTCGAGCAGCAGTAGCTCGGGCTCAGCCACCAGCGCGCGAGCCAGCGAAACCCGTTGCGCCTGACCGCCCGACAGCGTCAGCGGCCACACATCGGCACGATCGGCCAGTCCGACATCCGCCAACGCCCGATCTGCGCGGGCCCGCACCTCGGACCGCGGCAGCCGACTGCGGGTCAGCCCGTAGACGACATTCGTCCGAACGTCGCGCCATGGAAACAGGCGCGGCTCCTGGAACGCCAGCGCTGGAGCCCCCGAGACCACGCGCTCGCCGGTGTGATCGGTCGACAGCCCGGCGAATACTCGCAGCACAGTCGATTTTCCGGAACCGCTGCGACCGATAAGCGCGACGATCTCGCCGCGCTCGACGCGGACCGAGACCTCGGTGAGCACGTGATGGTGGCCGTACCACTTGTTCACGTCGCGCAGTTCGCCCGCGATCACGGTCTGACGTTCGGAGGCAATGGTCATGAGCGGTACCTCAGTGCTCGGCGTTCCAGGGCCCGGACAATGGCGTCGGTGCCGATGCCGAGAAGCGCATAGACGATCAGCCCAAAGATGATGATGTCGATGCGGAGAAAGTCGCGCGCGTTGTTGATCAGGAAGCCAATTCCCTTGTCGGCATTGATCTGTTCGGCCACGATCAGCGTCAACCACGCGACGGCCAACGACTGCCGCACGCCGACCAGCACCTGCGGTGCGGCGCTGGGCACGATGATGGTGCGGAACCGCTGCCAAAACGAGAAGCCCAGCACCTGCGCGGTTTCGAACAGCTTCGGGTCGACCTGGCGGATGGCGGAAAAGGTGTTCAGGTACAGCGGGAAACTCACGCCGAGCGCGACCAGCAACACCTTGGGCAACTCGCCGATGCCGAACCACAGGATGAACAACGGGATCAGGCCGAGGTGCGGCAGTGCGCGAATCATCTGCATCGGCGGGTCGACGGTCGCCTCGACCCACCGCGACAGCCCGACAGCGGTTCCCAATGCCACACCGAGGAACCCGCCGAGCAGCAAGCCCTCGACGACCCGAATGCCCGACACCCGCAACGCGTCAGCCAGCTGTCCGTTCTCGATCAGCTCGATGCCCGCCTCGACGATCAGTGACGGCGCCGGCAGCACATCCTGCGGGATCAGTCCGAGCGCGCTGCCCAGCTGCCACACGCCGAGCAGAACCAGTGGCGAGAGAAGGCGGATCAACCCCCACTTGCGTTGGGCCCAACGGCGATTGGGGGCGGCACTCGCCGACGCCAGCGGCACAGTCAGCTCGGCGGAGATAGTCACGGTGCGTCGACGCTACGCATGACCGCACGTGCGCTGAAGGGTTTGATTCTGCGTGATGCAAAGACCAACGGCCCAGCCGGTGCGACCGTTGACAGCGTCGCGGGCTGGCCGTTGGGCGAGAAGGCGTTATGACAGCCGGAACGTGCCGGTGACCAGAGTGGGCGTCACCTGGTGACCGTTGATCGTGGAGCTGAACGACCCGTTCTGCAGCTTTGTGAGCTGCTGGGCCTGCTGGAGCTTACGGGTGTTGCGCACCTGAGCACGGAACTGGTCGTCGGCGAGTTTCTGTAGGTCGGACTGCTCGAGCTTCTGGCCGGTGGCCGGGCTGAACTGAACACCGGTCGCGCTTCCGTCGGGACGCACCACCCACGATGCGCGCGCACCCTCGAAGTCCGCGGTGTACATGCCGGCTGCGCCGGACACCGGCGCGGCGGTGAACTTGTAGGCGACGCCGTTCATGGTCAGATCGCCTGCGACGTCGGTGCCGTTGAACTCGCCCTGCAGCGTGTCGCGGAACCGGGACTTGATGTCCACCTTGCCGTCGGTCTGGTTGCCGAAGAACCAAGCTTCGTCGTCGGTGCCGTTGCAGGCGTACGCGGCAACCGATGAGCCGTCGACGGAGATGCCGATGGTCATGGTCTTGCCGTCGGCCGCCTTCATATCGGCCATGTATCTCGCCGACTGCGGAAACGGTTTTGCGGTCGCGGCCGGTGGTGTGGTGACCGCCTCGGAGGTGTTCGTCGCTTCGGTGGTCTTCCCACCGGAGCACGCGGACAGGGTGCCAAGGGCGAGAAGCGCGCTGACACCCACAAACAGGGTGCGGAGGTGCTTTTTCATGTGACCAGCATGATTGGCTGCGGGAAGCCGCACATGAAGAATGTGTGGAGATTGCGTGGAGATCTCGGCGCGGGGCTTTGGCACAAGACGGGCACGCCGCAGCTAAGCCAGGAAGGCGTCGACCTCTGCCCTGAACACTTGCCACGCAGGCTCGGTCGCGGTGAGCAGATGGTTGTTGCTCGACAGCGCGACCAGCCGGGAGTCGGGAATCAGAGCCGCCAGTTCCTCGCCGAAACGCATGGGCACGCGGTGGTCGTCCCGGGAGTGCATGATCAGCGTCGGGCACGCGACCTGCTGCGCTTCGTCGCGCACATCGATGCGACCGAATTCCTCGAGGAAACGCACCGCGTTCTCCGGTGAGGTGGTGCGCCGCTGCAACTGATCGAAGGCGGCCCAGTCCGCACGGGTGCCGTCGGGCAGGAACTGCGCGGCGAAAACCTGGCGAAACGCGGGATCGTCGCGTCCCCAGCCGACCCTGGCGAGCTCGAGATCCAATGCCGCTGCGCGCTTTTCCTCGTCGCCCACCGCACGCACCGCGCGGCCGCGCGGATAGGCGCCGCACAACACCAGGTGGCTGACCCGCTCGGGGTGACGGGCGGCGTAAGCCACCGCGACCGCGCCGCCTTGAGACACGCCGAGTAACGGAAAGCGTTCCAGGCCAAGCGATTCCACCACCGATTCGAGGTCGGCGACCCAGTCATCGAAGGTGAAGTCCATTGCATCCCAATCAGATAGGCCACAGCCGCGTTCGTCATAGCGGATGAAGCGATACTTCAGGGACAGATCACGCACCCAGTGCTTCCACACCGGGCTTTCGATGTCGTAGCCGAGATGGGTCATCCAGTTCGCCGCCCTGACAAGCGGCGGTCCCTCCCCCGCCACCCCGTAGGCCAACCGGACGCCGTCGGCGGCACGGCAGAACGCGATGTGCTGGCGGGGCGCCGCCGGCTCCGGTTCTGGAGGCGCCTCGGGCGGTTCGGTGTCGGTGTCGGTGTCGATCGTGCCGACGAACTGGTAGCCGCGGCCGCGAACAGTCCTGATGTAACGCTGCGACTCGCCGTCGTCGCCGAGCGCCCGCCTCGCGGCCTTGATGCGGCTCGTCAGCGCGGCCTCACCGACGAAGCGCCCGCCCCACACGGAGTCGAACAGCTCTTCCTTAGAGACGAACCGGTGGCAATTGCGGACCAGCTGCGTCAGCACGTCGAACACTTGCGGCTCGACGCGGATCACGTCATCGCCGGAGCGCAGCTCGTAGCGCTGCGTGTCGAGGACAAAGGCGTCGAAGCGCCACACGCCGGTTTCTGCAGGTGATATGGACACCGCGTTCCCATCTCGGGTTTTGTCGTTGGCAATCGTAGAACGGGTGTCCGCCCGGCAGTGTTCACCGCGAAATCAGGTCGCAGGCTACCGCCAGCCGTCGGCCGCCTTCGCTGCCTGCATCAGCGCGTCGCACAGCTCGCGCAGTTCTGCCCCTTCTGCTCCCTCTTCGATGGCGATCGCAACGTCCTCGGCGGCGCATCTGACCTGGTAGACACGGTCAGAGAGCAGCGATGCCTCTTCTGCGGTCAGCACCACCGAGTCCGGGGCCACCGAGGTCCCCTTGACCGTGGCGCGTTGCTCATACGCGCGCTGACGGCACGACTGCCTGCAGTATTGGCGACGCCGACCAAGCCCGACGTCAGCGACTTCACGACCACACCAGCGACAGGGCTGAGGCTTGAGACGACGTACCACGGACCAGACTGTAGACGGCGGTGGCCGAAGATCCCGGTATCATCAACGGTCGAGTCGGGAACTGCGCGCCATGTTGCTGCGTTGATCATCCGGACAAATTGTGCAATTGAGGAGTGTTGACGATGGCTGATCGTGTCTTGAGAGGCAGTCGCCTCGGAGCCGTGAGCTACGAGACGGACCGCAATCACGACTTGGCGCCCCGTCAGGTTGCCCGCTACCGCACCGACAACGGCGAGGAGTTCGACGTTCCGTTCGCCGACGACGCCGAGATTCCCCACACCTGGCTGTGTCGCAACGGCATGGAGGGCACCCTGATCGAGGGTGACGCGCCGGAGCCCAAGAAGATGAAACCACCGCGCACCCACTGGGACATGCTGCTAGAGCGTCGCTCGGTCGAGGAGCTCGAGGAGCTGCTCAAGGAACGCCTGGATCTCATCAAGGCCCGCCGCCGCGGCAACTGATCGGGCGAGTCCGGCGGCTCGGCCGCCGGCAACCTAGCGGGTAACGCCGACTCCGCGGGCCCGGTCGATGCGCCCGCGGACACCCCACTCCGCGACCTTCAACAGGGCTTCGCGGATGTTGGAGCCGCTCATCTTGGACTGGCCGTACTCGCGTTCGGTGAAGGTGATGGGCACCTCGACGACGATGAACCCGTTGTTGATCGTGCGCCAGGTCAGGTCGATCTGGAAGCAGTAGCCCTTCGAATCGACGGCGGCCAGGTCGATCTTCTCCAGCACCTCTCTCCGGTAGGCGCGGTAGCCGGCCGTGATGTCGTGGATGTCGACGCCGAGCAGGATCCGCGAGTAGCTGTTGGCGGTGCGGGACAGCACCAGCCGGCGCCTCGGCCAGTTGCGCACCTCCCCGCCGGAGACGTAGCGCGAACCGATCACCAGGTCCGCGCCGCCATCGATGGCGTCCAGCAGCCGATGCAGCTGTTCGGGCGGGTGGCTGCCGTCGGCGTCCATCTCGACGAGCACCGAGTACTCGCGATTCAGCCCCCAGGCAAACCCGGCCAGATAGGCGGCACCCAGACCTCCCTTGGCCGCCCGGTGCATGACATGAACGCGGTCGGTATCGGCCAGGGCCAGTTCGTCCGCGAGCGCACCCGTGCCGTCGGGGCTGTTGTCGTCGACGATCAATACGTGCACATCCGGGCGTGCTTTGTGCACGCGTCCGACGATCAGCGGCAGGTTCTCCCGCTCGTTGAAGGTGGGGATGATGACCAGAGTGCGCTGACTCGGGCGCTGAGCTTCGCCCCTTGGGACGCTCATGTCGCTCCTTTATCGCTTCCGCGTCGACCGAGCCGACGCACGAAACTCCCATTGTGCAGCATTGCGGTGATCACGGCCGCGACGCCGAGGACGACGAGCAGGCCCTGAACGATCGGCCCCCATCGCGTTGCGGGCGTGAGCTGTGTTTTTAGCCGCACCTGGTGGTCGAGGTAGGCGGGTTCGAAAAATGACGTGCGGGCAAGCTCGCGGCCGTCGGGTGCGATGACCGCGCTGATCCCCGTGGTCCCCGCTACCACGACATACCGGTCGTGTTCAACCGCGCGCAGCCTGGCGAATGCGAGCTGCTGCTCGCTCATCGCCTCGGTGAAGGTGGCGTTGTTGGACGGCACCGTTAGTAACTGGGCGCCGTTGAGCACCGACTCGCGCGCGGCGCGGTCGAAGATCACCTCCCAGCACGTCGTCACACCGATGGGCACGCCAGCCGCGGTCACCACCCCGTTGCCGGTGCCGGGCACGAAGTAGCCCGCCCGGTCGGCGTACTTCGACAGATGGCTGAAGAAGCTGCGCCAGGGCAGATATTCGCCGAACGGCTGGACGATCTGCTTGTCGTGCCGGTCGGCGGGGCCGGTGCCGGGATTCCAGACGATGACCGAGTTGGTCGACACCGGGTTGTCGGGGCTGTAGCCGGGGGCGGCGACGACGCCACCGACGAGGATCGGAGCGTTGATCGCCGCCGCGGCGGTGGAGATCTCGTCGCGGGCGTCCGGATTCGCCAGCGGATCGATGTCGGACGAGTTCTCCGGCCAGATGACCACCATCGGCTGCGGCGCCCGGCCTTCGTGCACGTCAACGGACAGCCGAACCGTTTCCCGGACGTGGTTGTCCAGCACGGCGCGCCGCTGCGCATTGAACTCCAGCCCGAGCCGCGGCACATTGCCCTGCACGGCGGCGACGGTGATCGCCGGGTCGTCGCCGGCGCCGACACCCGACTGCCGCACGTGCGGCCACGCCAATGCGGTGGTCAGCAGCACCACGCTGATACACACGCCGGGCAGCACCACCGCAGGCGGCGCCGCGGTCCGGCTCTCGTGGTTGTGGCGCAACCACTTCACGATTTCGAGAGTTATTGCCGCCAAACTGAATCCGGTCAAGGCCACCGCAAACGACAGCAATGGGGCACCGCCGAGCTGTGCGATCCCCAGCAACGGTCCGTTGGTTTGACTGAAACCGACTACCCCCCAGGGGAATCCGCCGAAGGGCACGGTGGATTTGAGCCACTCTTGGGTTGCCCAGAGCGCCCCGAACCAGAACGACCAGCCCGGCAGATGACGCACCGAGACGGCGACGAATCCGAACAGCGCGGGCCACACCGCCTGGACGGCCGACAGGGCGATCCACGGAATCGGCCCGACCAGCCCGCTGATCCATGGGATCAGCGGCAGATAGAACACCAGCCCGAACAGAAATCCGTATCCGAATCCCCCGACGCGGGTCGTGGTTTCACGTGTCAGTACCCAGGCCAGCGAGCCGAACGCGGCGATGGCCATGAACCACCAGCCGAATGGCGGAAAGCTCACGCACAGCGCCAGGCCGGCGACGATCGTGACACCCAACTGGGCCAGCCGGTCGACCACCGCCTGACCGAAGCGCCTTGTCCAAGCGGGAATTTTGGTCGATTTGTCGTACGCGGCAGGCTTGGGGTGGTGCTGTTCGTCACCGGTTTCGTCGTCGGTTTCGTCGTCCTCGGCGCCGGCCGGAAAGATGTCCGTGTCGTCGGTGGCGGGGGCCCAATCGCGCCGACGGCGGGTGCCGCGCACGCGAGGAGCACCAAGGAACCTAGCCATGGATGACGGCACCCCGATGAACCGTCCGCCTGCACCGCGGCAAGGGGTCGTCGAGTCGCGGCAGGGCGGGCACCCGGGAGCGCTGGTCGGTCGACCAGCGCTGCACCGCGTCGGCGGGGGCGCTGACCTCCAGTTCGTCGGCCTCCCAAATGGCATACGACGCCGGGGCGCCGGGGGCGAGGGTGCCGGTCACGCCGTCACCGGCGCCTCCCGCGCGCCATGCGCCGCGCGTGGCGGCCGCGAACGCCGCCCGCGCCGACACCGCACTGCCTGGAGTGCGGTGTCGGGTCGCGGCGCGCACGGTCGCCCACGGATTCAAGCCCGTCACCGGGCTGTCCGAGCCGAACGCGATTGGCACGCCTTGGGATGCTAGCAGCGCAAACGGGTTCAACTTGGTGCCTCGGTCAAGGCCGAGGCGTTGAACGTACATACCGTCCTCGCCGCCCCACAGCGCATCGAAATTCGGCTGCATGCTCGCGAACACCCCCCACGCGCCGAGGCGGGCCGCCTGGTCCTCGGTGACCATCTCGAGGTGCTCGAGCCGATGACCGCAACGCGCCACCGCTGGTGCCCCGAAGCGATCGACGACCCGTTCGAGCGCGGTCACGACGGCGGTGACCGCCGCATCACCGATGACGTGGAAGCCCGCGGTGACGCCGGCTTCGGTGCAGGCGCGCAGGTGGGCGGTGATCGCGTCGACGTCGAGGTAGGCGTTGCCGCTCCATCCGGGCGAGCGCTCGGGGGCGTCGCGGTACGGCTGGTGCAGCCAGGCGGTGCGTGAGCCGAGGGCGCCGTCGACGAACAGGTCGCCGGCCAGCCCATGCGCGCCGGTGCGGTCGATCAGGTCGCGCGCCGCGTCAGCAGTCGTCACGTGCTCGCCCCAGTAGCCGATGATCTCGACGCCGTGGTCGGTGTCGCGGACTTCGGTCCAGTCGTCGATACCGCCGATATCGGGGCCTGCGCATTCGTGCACTGCGGCGATGCCGAACGCGGCCGCGGCGTCGAGGGCGGCCACCCGCGCTTCGCGGCGCTGCCCGGGGGTCAGCCGGTCCCTGGCGGCCGCTCGCACAAGATGGTGGGCGTCGCTGGTCAGTGGCCGCTGAGGTACGAAGCCCGCCGCCTCGGCCAGCCCCCGCGCAAGCCGGCGCAGCGCAGTCGACGCCGTCGCGGAGTGCACGTCGACGCGGGCAAGGTATGCGGGACGAGCGCCGACGACAGCATCGAGATCGCCGGTGCTGGGCGCAACCTTCTCGGGCCAGCCCGATTCGTCCCAGCCATGTCCCCAGATGGGTCCGTCGGGATGGGCACGCGCATACTCGGCGACGAGGTCCATGCAGTGTCGCAGCGAGGTGGCGTCTCGCAGATCCAGCCCGGCTAGCGTCAAGCCCGTTGCGGTGAGGTGAACGTGACTGTCGACGAATGCCGGTGCGACGAAACCACCATCGAGGTCGACGATCTCCGCGTCCGGAAACTGTTGGCGCCCAACATCGTCAGTGCCAAGCCACGCAATGATGCCGTCGGTCACCGCCATCGCCGTGGCATCGGGCATCGCGGGGCTGTGCACCCGCCCGTTGAGGAGCAGAGTCGTCACTTACTGGGGGTTCTCGTGCTCCTCGCGTGCGCGAAGCTTGCGCTCCACGGCATGGGGTTCAACGTCGACGACGTCGACGACCTCTCCGTCGATGTAGTCACCGCGTCCCGCGGCGTCATAACCCCAGCCGGCGGCCGCGCCCGTGCCCGCGGCTGCCGCGGCGACCAGCGGCATCCGTCGCGCGGCCATCGCGGTGACGAGCGGGCGGGCCGCGGCGCGCGTCGGGGGTAGCAGCAACAGCGCACCCACTACGGAGCTGGCCAGACCCGGGATCACGACGAGCACAGTGCCCAGCGCAACGAGCACGCTGTCGGCCGCAGCGCCTTGCACCGTTGCCGCGGTCAGGCCGGACTGCAGTCGGCGGAGATGGCGTTTGACCTGCGACCCGGCCAATGCGAGCCCGACCACGAACGTTCCGAGCAGTGCAAGAACAGTCCAGCCGAAGCCGATGGTCGAGGCCAGCGCGACAATGACCGCCAGCTCGACGACGAGGTACATCAGAAACAGCCGCATCGCCATGTAAAGCTAACGTCTCCGACGCCGCCTTGGTTCCGTAGATTGGCCGACGTGACGACAGTCGAGATCGACACCCCCGACGGCCCGATCGATGGACTGGTGAGCGTGCCCGAGGGCCAGGGCCCCTGGCCGGGCGCGGTGGTGGTGCACGACGCGATCAGTTACGGCCCCGACAATGAGTCGACGTCGGCACGGATCGCAGCGGCGGGTTTCATCGCCATCACACCGAACCTCTACTCACGTGGCGGCAGAGTGCGTTGCGTCACCAGGGTGATGCGGGAGTTGCTCACTCAGCGCGGCCGAGCTTTCGATGACATCCTTGCCGCCCGCGACCATGTCCGGTCGATGCCGGAATGCACAGGCTCCGTGGGTGTGGTCGGGTTCTGCATGGGCGGTCAATTCGCATTGGTGTTGGCGCCCAAGGGTTTTGGTGCTTCAGCACCGTTCTACGGCACGCCGCTGCCGCGGCACCTGAGCGAGACCCTGGACGGGGCCTGCCCGATCGTGGCCAGCTTCGGCCGCCGCGATCCGCTGGGTATCGGTGCGCCGGCACGACTGCGCAAAGCCGCCGGCGACAAGGGCATCGCCGCCGACATCAAGGTCTACCCCGACGCGGGACACGCATTCGCAAACAAGCTTCCGGGCCAACCGCTACTGCGGATCACCGGATTCGGCTACGACGACGCGGCGACCGAGGACGCCTACGGCCGTGTCTTCGCGTTCTTCAACCAACATCTGACGGCGTCGGATTAGGCCGGTGTGATCTCTATCGCGCTGTGCACCTTGTCGATGCCCCCGCGCACCATCGAGTGCGGAATGAACCACCACGCATGCCACCAGTAACGCTTGATCACGGCGTCGTACACCCGTCGGGTCTCGGACTTCGGCAAATTGCGCGCCACAGCTTCCACCGGCTCGCCCTTGGGTTTGCCGAGGGCATACGAACGCTGGATGGTGACGCGCGGAGTGTTGCGAATCCGCTTCGTCTTCCAGGAACCGTCGTCGGTGATGACCAACAGCTTGTCCCCGTCGGCCACACCCCAGACCGGGGTCGGCTTCGGCCTGCCGTCCTTGGTGAACGTGGTCAGTAGCAGGTACTTCGAATTGGCGACGTTGTCGAAGTTGTCCGCCACGTCTACGCCGCCTTGATCTCGATGGTCACGTTGTTCTTCATTCCCCCACGGAGCTTCGAGAAAACGTTGAACGTTTTGCCGACCAGCCCGTAGCGCCTGCCGATCGCGTCGTAGGTGGCCCCGTTGGCCGACTTGTCCAGGATCGTTGCGATCGCCTCGACCGCCTCACCCTTCGGCTTTCCGCTCCTGTCGCACTCAGCAATCGTCACGCGGGACGTGTTGCGGATCCGCTTGACCTTCCATGACTTCTCCTGGGTGATGACCACCAGGCCGTCTCCCTGCGGCGCGGCCCAGATGGCCGTCGGCTTGGGCCTGCCGTCCTTCGTGAACGTGGTCAGCAGGATGTACTCGGACTTGGCGATCTCGGCAAAGGTGACGGGCACGCCATCAAACGTAGCGGTCAGCCCTCGAGTTCGCCTTCCGTCTCCAGCAGCACCGCGCGCAGGCCGTCGAGCGTGGCCTGCTCCGGCTGCGCCCACATCCCCCTGCCCGCGGCCTCGAGCAAGCGCTCGGCCATGCCGTGCAGCGCCCACGGGTTCGACTCGGCCATGAACTTGCGGTTCTCGTCGTCAAGCACGTACTCCGCCGAAAGCCGCTCATACATCCAGTCGGCCATCACCCCCGCCGTGGCGTCGTAGCCGAACAGATAGTCGACGGTGGCGGCCATTTCGAAAGCGCCCTTGTAGCCGTGCCGCCGCATCGCGGTGATCCAGCGCGGATTGACAACGCGGGCCCGGAACACACGGGTCGTCTCCTCGGACAGTGTCCGGGTGCGAACCGCGTCGGGTCGGGTGTTGTCGCCGATGTACGCGGCGGGTGACTGCCCGGTCAGCGCCCGGACCGTCGCGACCATGCCGCCGTGATACTGGAAGTAGTCGTCGGAGTCGGCGATATCGTGCTCTCTGGTGTCGGTGTTCTTGGCGGCCACCGCGATCCGGCGGTATTGGCGGTTCATGTCATCGGCGGCGGGCGCGCCTTCCAGCCCACGGCCGTACGCGAATCCGCCCCATGCCGTGTAGACCTCGGCTAGGTCGGCGTCGTCGCGCCAGTTGCGGCTGTCGATCAGTTGCAGCAGGCCCGCCCCGTAGGTGCCCGGCTTGGAGCCGAAAATCCTTGTGGTGGAGCGGCGTTGGTCGCCGTGGTCGGCAAGGTCCGCCTTGGCGTGCGCGCGGACGTAGTTGTCATCGGCAGCCTCGTCGAGGTTCGCGACGAGTTGCACCGCATCGTCGAGCATCGTGACCACGTGCGGGAAAGCGTCGCGGAAGAAGCCCGAGATACGCACCGTCACGTCGATGCGGGGTCTGCCGAGTTCGGCCAACGGGATGGGCTCCAGGTTGACCACCCGTCGTGACGCCTCGTCCCAGATCGGCCGGACACCCAGTAGCGCAAGCACTTCGGCGATATCGTCGCCCGCGGTGCGCATGGCCGACGTGCCCCACACCGACAGCCCGACAGATTGCGGCCAGCGGCCGTAGTCGTCACAGTAGCGGGCCAGCAGCGAATCAGCCATCGCCGCACCGGTTTCCCACGCCAGCCTGGACGGCACCGCCTTGGGGTCGACCGAGTAGAAGTTGCGACCAGTCGGCAGCACGTTGACAAGGCCGCGCAACGGTGAGCCCGACGGTCCGGACGGGATGAACCGACCGTCGAGTGCCCGCAGGATCTGGTCGATCTCCCCTGCCGTCTCCGCCAACCGCGGCACCACCTCGGTGGCAGCGAACCGCAGGATGTCCGCAACGACGGGATCGTCGGTGAGATTGCCGACCGCCGCTGCGTCCCAACCGGTTTTCTGCAGCGCCGCGACGAGTTCGCGGGCGGCCGCCTCGGCGGCGTCCACCGCGGCCCGGTCGTCGTTGCCGTCCTCGGCGAGGCCCAGCGCCTGGCGCAGCCCCGGCACGGTCTGGTCACCGCCGAACAACTGCCGTGCCCGCAGAATGGCCAAAACCAGATCGAGTTCGCCATCCCCCGTAGGCTTTTCGCCCAGTATGTGCAGACCGTCGCGGATCTGGACATCCTTGATCTCGCACAACCAACCGTCGACATGCAACAGAATGTCATCGAACGAGTCGTCCTCGGGCCGCTCGTCCAGACCGAGATCGTGGTCCATCTTCGCCGCCCGCATCAGCGTCCAGATCTGCTGACGGATGGCGGGTAACTTGCCCGGGTCGAGCGCTGCGATGGCGGCGTGCTCGTCCAACAGCTGCTCCAGGCGCGCGATATCTCCGTAGGTTTCAGCGCGAGCCATCGGTGGAATGAGGTGGTCGACCAGCGTGGCGTGCGCGCGGCGCTTGGCCTGGGTGCCCTCCCCCGGGTCGTTGACCAGAAACGGGTAGATCAGCGGCAGGTTGCCCAGCGCGGCGTCGGCGCCGCACGCCGCGGACATGCCGAGCGTCTTGCCGGGTAGCCACTCCAGGTTGCCGTGCTTGCCGAGATGGACGACCGCGTCCGCGCCGAACCCACCGCCCTTTCCGCCCCTCGCGTCCGCGCCGGCAATCCAGTGGTAGGCCGCCAGATAGTGGTGGCTGGGCGGCAGATCGGGGTCGTGGTAAATGGCAACCGGGTTCTCACCGAAGCCCCGCGGCGGCTGGACCATCAGCACCACATTGCCTGCCTGCAACGCGGCGATCACGATCTCACCATCGCGATCGTGACTTCTGTCGACGAAAAGGTCGCCAGGTGGCGGGCCCCAGTGCGCGACGACCGCGTCGGTCAGTTCGGTCGGCAGCGTGGCGAACCAGTCGCGATAGTCCTTGGCAGGCAACCGAATCGGATTGCCGCTCAGCTGGCCTTCGGTGAGCCAGTCCGAGTCCTGGCCGCCGCGCTCGATCAGGGCATGGATCAAGGCGTCGCCGTCCTTGGCATCGACGCCGGCGACGTCGCCGATGGCATATCCCGCATCGCGCATGGCCCGCAACAGCGCGACGGCGCTCGCCGGGGTGTCCAACCCGACGGCGTTGCCGATGCGGGCGTGCTTGGTGGGATACGCCGAAAACACGAGCGCAACGCGCTTCTCCGACGCCGGAATCGCCCGCAGCCGCGCGTGTTTGACAGCCAACCCCGCCACTCGGGCGCAGCGTTCTGGATCGGCGACATACGAGATCAGGCCCTCGTCGTCAATCTCCTTGAACGAAAAAGGAACCGTGATGATGCGCCCGTCGAACTCCGGCACCGCGACCTGGGTGGCGACGTCGAGCGGGGACAGCCCGCCGTCGTTGTCCTGCCACTGCGCTCGGGAACTGGTAAGGCACAGGCCCTGCAGGATCGGGATGTCCAGCGCCGCCAGATGGGCCACGTTCCAGCTGTCGTCGTTGCCGCCGGCGGTGACCGTGGCGGGTGTGGCGCCGCCAGCGGCCAGCACGGTTGTGACCATCGCCTCGACGGTGCTGATCAGGTCCAGCAGTCCGGCGTCGGCTGTCCGCAGCGAGGCGCAGAAAACCGGCAGCGGCCGACCCCCGGCATCCTCGATGGCGCCGCACAGCGCCTCGACGTAGCCGGTGTTGCCTGCAAGATGCTGGGCGCGGTAGTAGAGCACCGCGATTGTGGGGCCGTCGAGGTCGCGAGCCGCCCGGTCGAGGATGCCCCAGCTCGGCGTGGTCTCCGGGGGCACGAAGCCGAGGCCCGTCATCAGCAGCGTGTCGCAGAGAAAGGCATGCAGTTGCCGCAGGTTCGCTACGCCGCCTTGAGCGAGATAGATGTGGGACTGCAGTGCCACGCCTGCGGGGGTCGTGGAATGCCCCATCAGGTCGGCGTCCGGCGACTGCTCACCGCTGACGACAACGGTCGGTAGGCCGCTTGCCACCACGGTGTCGATGCCGTCCTGCCAGGCGCGGTAACCGCCGAGGATTCGCACGACGGCGACGTCGGCGCCGGCAAGCAGTTCCTGGAGCTCGCCGTCGACCAGCCGCGACGGGTTTGCCCACCGGTAGTGCGCCCCGCTTGCGCGGGCGGTGATCATGTCCGTGTCGGACGTCGAAAGCAGCAGCACGGTTGGCTCTGGCATTCACCATTCGTACCGCACCGACCCCTTACGCGGTGCGGTCGGTGCTCAGCCGTCGGGTGCTCAGCCGTCGCTGCCCCACCGGCCGTGCCACGTCTGCGGGTAAGGCAGACCCAGGGCCGCGATCATCACCAGTAGGAGCACGCCGAATGCGATCAGTGCGAACATCGTCGTTCCTTCCAGGACATTCGGTTACTACACACGCGTGCAGTAGCCAGAAACGTACTGGGCTACTCGCGGATGTTGATGATCTTGTGTGGGACGGATCACCACAGGCCGCGATGTGACGGCCGTCACATCAGGCGGTGCGCACGTCGAAATCGCTGAGCTCCGGGGCACGCAGCAGCTCCCTGTGTCGCCGCGGAATCCACGGGAACAGCTCCGGCAGACCGTCCTTGCCCAGGTACCAACTCTTGCAGCCGGTCAACCAAACCGTTTGCGGCATGGCTGCTTTCATCTGCTCGTTGTAATCTTTCGTGGCTGTTTCGGTGGGAGCGGCCGCGACGACATGGCCGCGGCGGATCTTGTCGATCCACCACATCGCGTAATCCGCTTGAGCCTCGGCGATGATGACCAGCGATTGGTTGCCGATCGGCGAATGCGGGCCCATCAACATGAACAGGTTCGGAAAGCCCGGCACGGCGACCGAGCGGTACGCGTGCGGCCCGTCTACCCAGGCCTCATCGAGCGTCATGCCGCTTTCGCCGACGATCTGCATCGGGCGGACATAGGCGTGCGCATCGAATCCTGTCGCGAGCACGAGCAGATCCAATTCGTGCAGTGCGCCGTCCGTGGTGACGACGCCGCGGGGCTCGACGTGGTCGATGGCCTCGGTGATCAGATGCACGCTCGGCTTTTGCATCGCCTGGTAGTAGTGCCAGGCCACCACCTGACGTTTACACATCGCCTGATAGTCAGGTGTGAGGCTGCGGCGAAGTTCCGGATCGCGAACGGCAAGCCGAAGATGCCACCGGCACAGCGCTGTGACCAGGCGGCGCTGCCACGATGGTTCGACCATCGCAACAGCGAATATGCGCTCGTAGAAGTTCTGCCAGAAGCGGTAGCCCACCATGCTGAGGCCCGGCCAGCGCGCTATTGCGGCCTTCGTCAGGCGCGAGTAGCGCGGGTTCGGTATCGGGAACACCCACTGAGGGGTGCGTTGAAAGACGTTCAGCTCGCGCGTCTTTCCGCCGAGTTCGGCGGTGATCTGCACTCCGGTCGAACCGGTCCCGATCAACCCGATTCGCTTGTCGGGCAACGAAACCGAATGATCCCACCGTGCGGAGTGAAACACCGGACCGGAGAACGTGTCCAGACCAGGAATGTCCGGGTATCGCGGCACCCGGAGAACACCTGTCGCTGTGATGACGACGTCGAAGACTTCCTCACCCGCAGCCGTGGCCACCCGCCAGCGACCACTCTCGAAGCGCGCCGACGAGACATCCGCGCCGAACCGAATGTGCCGATAGATGCCGCGTTCAGTCGCGAACTGACGGAAGTAGGCGTGAATCTCGGCGCCAGGAGGAAAGAGGTGCGACCAATCGGGGTTGGGCCGGAACGTGTACGAGTAGAAGCGCGAGGGGACGTCGCACGTCAGGCCGGGATACGTGTTGTCACGCCAGGTTCCGCCAACCTCGTCGGCCTTTTCAAAGATCGTGTAAGTGTCGATGCCGGCGTCCTGAAGCTTGGCCGCCATGCACAGCCCGGACATGCCTGCGCCGATGATCGCGACGTTCAGTGAGCGCTTCTGTGCCATCCTGACCCCTAGTCCCCGGCGCACGAATGGCCGAACAGTACGCCGACGCGCGCGAGCTATTGACATTTTTGACAGTTTTGTCGTCACCCCGGACGGAGTTTGGATCGCGGCCAGCCAAACCGTTTACGTGGGCACTCTCAGCTGACGGAATGAACCCGTGACCGAATCCCTCGATGTGGTGAAGCTGGGCGCCAACATCGGCGCCCGCATTGACGGCGTACGACTTGCAGACGACCTGGACGACGAGACCGTGGCCGCGATCAACGCCGCGCTCCTCGAGCACAAGGTGATCTTCATCCGCGACCAGCACGACCTGGACGACGATGGCCAGCTTGCGTTCGCAAGCAGGCTGGGCACGCCGACGACCGCCCACCCGACGCTGTCGCGTGGCGCTTCCGTGCTGCCGATCGACTCCCGCTACGACAAGGCCAACAGTTGGCACACCGATGTCACGTTCGTCGACCGCATTCCGAAAGCATCGCTGCTGCGGGCGGTGTCCCTGCCCAGCTACGGCGGGACCACCACCTGGGCGTCGACCGAGGCAGCCTATGAGCAGTTGCCTGCGCCGCTGCGCGTGCTCACCGAGAACCTGTGGGCGGTGCACACCAATCAGTACGACTACGTCCGCGAGCACGACGACCACGAGGAACTGACGGACACGGTCCGTCAGTATCGGGAGGAATTCGTGTCGGACTACTACGAGACGGAACATCCGGTGGTGCGGGTGCACCCTGAAACCGGGAAGCGAGTCCTGCTGCTCGGCCACTTCATCAAGCGGTTCGTCGGGCTGAGCCCGAACGAGTCGGCCACCCTGTTCAACCTGCTGCAGGCCCGGGTTACCAAGCTGGAGAACACGATTCGCTGGAACTGGGTGCCAGGCGATTTGGCGATCTGGGACAATCGCGCCACCCAACACTATGCCGTCGCGGACTACGACGATCAGTACCGGCGGCTCAACCGCGTCACCTTGGCAGGAGACATCCCCGTCGACATTCACGGCCAGCGCAGCCGCGTTGTCGTCGGGGACGCCTCCGCGTTTTCGGATGTGGTCAGTCCTATCGCGCTGGCGAGCTGACTACAGCCGATCCATTTCGCGCGCCATGAGCGCGTTGTCCAGCCAATCGTGCCGCTTCGGGTAATGCTTTCTCGCTGACGACTTCTCAGTCGCTGCGAACACCCCGCGCAGCGCTCCTGTGACGGCGTGGACGGCGTCGCTCCACCGGCGGGTCTTCGTCGGAGGCAGCGGCACCGCCGCCGCCGTGCTGAACAGCACCTGCTGTTCGGTGATCAGCGCCGTCGACTCGGTCGAGGTCTGCTGCGGGACAAGCCGCTCGCGGCTCTCGTCGAGATCGGAGCCATACGTCGGTAATATGTCGTTCATTTGAGTTGCTCCACCTTGTGTTCTCTGGAGTCCGGTTCAAACCGGTACCCCTCATGGTTGAAAAATTAACTCCGCTGCCGACACAACTCACGCGTAGCGGAGTACCTGTTTATTCAGTTAATTCACGCAGCCATACGCAGGTACCGGACCGGGTATTCATGGCCCGGGAGGTCATCCGCGTTGACTTGGGGATTCTTCGAGTCGTCGACCCGGAGGCGGACTTTCGCACGGGGCCAATGCCCATCCGAGCAACGGTTGTCCGGTTCGGGGACACGGCTCACAGCCCCAGCATTTCCCGCGCCATGCGGGAATCCTCGAGGAAGTCATTGCCGGACGGGTATCGGCGTCGCTTCGGTCGAGCTTCGTTGCTGAACGTCGCGAACGTCGCCCGCAGGCGCGCCCGTATGGCGCGCGCCTCGACGGCCCAGCGGCGGGCGGACTTCGCTGGCTGCAGCGGCATTGCCGCAGCGGTGGCGAACAGCACCCGCTGTTCGGTGATCAACACCGGGTTGCGAGGCAACGCCGCGCCCGATTCTTCGACAGCGCCCGACTCAGCGCCGAAGGGCGCTCGCAATTCTGACATTTCAGTTCCCCCTGTGTCAGTCGTCCTGCCGGGCTTGGTAACCCAACTAGCTGATGGGAGAAATCTTCAGGCGATTCTTGGCGACACTCACGAGTATCGAACTACCTGTTTATCCGCACTGCCACCTGCATATGCAGGCTTGGCAACGCCTGACTATGCGCTTTTACAGGCATCACGCGTTGTCAGCAATATCAGCGCACTTATGGTCGCCACTCTTGCCATTGCGCCGTACGGTGATCTGGTGGCGAGAACCCGCGATCGCGACGCCTGCCCCGGTGCGCTGCAACTGCACCAGGCGGCAGACGGCGCCCTTGCGCGGGTGCGGCTACCAGGCGGCGTGATTTCGCCCGCACAGCTGGCGGCCCTGGCCCACGCCGCAACGCGCTTCGGATCGCCCGCGATGGAACTCACGTCGCGCGGCAACATCCAACTACGGGCCATCACCGACACTGCGGCGGTCGCCGAAATCGCGGCCGCGGCAGGCTTGTTGCCCTCGCAGACTCATGAGCGGGTGCGCAACCTCGTCGCCTCGCCGCTGTCGGGCCGCCTCGGCGGAAGAACCGACATCCGCGGGCTGGTCACCGAATTGGACGAGGCGATTCAGTCCGAGCCCGCTTTGGCCCATTTGCCGGGCAGGTTCATGTTCGGCGTCGACGACGGCCGCGGCGACATCTCGGGACTCGCGGCCGATGCGGGCACCCACTTTCTGAGCGAGTCGAGCGCCGCACTGCTGCTGGCGGGTCTCGATACCGGCGTGCGGCTGGACCGGCCCGACGTCGTACCCGCGCTGACCGCCATCGCGACAAGGTTCGCTGCCACACGCGGAAAGGCTTGGCGGGTAGCCGAACTGACTGACGTCGCTCCGCTCCTGGGGCAATCCACTCCCAGCGCCGAGCCAGGGGCGACTTGGCCGCCGGTGATGCGGCCACCCGTCGGATGGCTGCAGCAGGACGATGGGCGCATCGCCCTCGGTGCGGCGGTGCCGCTGGGCGTGCTGCAGACACGGGTCGCCGAGTTCCTCGCGGCGATCGGCGCCCCGATGGCGATCACGCCGTGGCGCTCGGTGCTCGTGTTCGATCTCGACGAAGGGGTCGCGGACACGGCGCTACGAGTGTTGGCGCCGATGGGCTTGGGGTTCGACGAGAAGTCGCCGTGGTTGTCGGTCAGCGCGTGCACGGGCAGCCCCGGCTGTGAGCATTCCGCTGCGGACGTTCGCGCCGATGCGGCGGCGTCGCTCGACGAGCCCGGCGACGGGCACCGGCATTTCGTGGGCTGCGACCGGGCCTGCGGCAGCCCGCCCGCCGGTCAGGTTCTGGTGGCGACCGGAGACGGATACCGGCTGCGTACACCGCACCCGTAGGGTGAGCGGGTGCTCGACTACATCCGCGACGCGGCCGAGATCTACCGGCAGTCGTTCGCGACGATCCGCGCCGAGGCGGACCTGTCGCGGTTCCCCGAGGACGTCGCGCGCGTCGTGGTGCGACTGATCCACACCTGCGGGCAGGTCGACGTCGCCGAACACGTCGCCTTCAGCGACGACGTAGTCGCGAAGACCCACGCCGCGCTCGTCGCGGGCGCACCGGTGTTGTGCGATTCGTCGATGGTGGCCGCGGGCATCACGAAATCCCGGCTGCCTGCCGGCAACGAAGTCGTGTCGCTGGTGGCCGACACGAGGGCGGCCGGTCTGGCGCAGCGAAACGGCACTACGCGATCGGCGGCCGCGATCGATCTGTGGGCGAACAGACTCGGTGGCGCGGTGCTGGCCATCGGCAACGCACCGACCGCGTTGTTCCGGTTACTGGAACTCGTCGACGACGGCGCCCCCACCCCGGCGGCGTTACTGGGCGGGCCCGTAGGCTTCGTCGGCTCGGCGCAGTCGAAACAGGAGCTGATCGACCGACCACGCGGCATGGCATACCTGGTGGTCCAGGGCCGACGCGGTGGTAGCGCGATGGCCGCCGCCGCCGTCAATGCGATCGCGAGCAGCAGGGCATGAGCAGAGGCACGCTCTGGGGTGTCGGGCTGGGGCCCGGCGATCCCGAGCTGGTCACGGTCAAGGCGGCCAGGGTGATCGCCGAGGCCGACGTCGTCGCCTACCACAGCGCCAGGCACGGCCACAGCATCGCGCGCGGGATCGCCGAACCGTACCTGCGGCCGGGTCAGATCGAGGAGCACCTGGTCTATCCGGTCACCACCGAGACCACCGATCATCCGGGCGGCTACGCGGGCGCGATGGACGACTTCTACCGCGAGTCGGCCGAGCGGATCGCCGCGCATCTGGAAGCCGGGCGCAACGTGGCCCTACTGGCAGAGGGCGATCCGCTGTTCTACAGCTCCTACATGCATATGCACACCCGGCTGACGGAGCGGTTCGACGCCGTCATCGTCCCCGGTGTGACGTCTGTCAGCGCGGCCTCGGCCGCGACCGGCACCCCACTGGTTCAGGGTGACGAGGTACTGACGATCGTGCCCGGCACGCTGCCTGTCGACGAACTCAAGCGCAGGCTGGCCGACACCGACGCCGCGGTGGTGCTCAAGCTGGGTCGATCGTATCCCGCTGTGCGAGAAGCGCTTTCATCAATAGGTCGGCTGGATGAAACGTTCTACGTCGAGCGGGCCAGCACGCCGAGGCAGCGGGTACTGCCCGCAGGCCAGGTTGACGACGACAGCGTTCCGTACTTCTCGCTTGCGATGCTGCCTGGCGCTGCCCACCGGGACGCGCCAACAGGCAGCGTCGCCGTCGTGGGTCTCGGCCCCGGCGACACCGACTGGATGACCCCGCAGAGCCGCCGCGAGCTTGCCGCCGCAACGGACCTCATCGGCTATAGCCCGTACCTCGACCGGGTGGGGACCCGCGACGGTCAGCGCCGCCACCCCAGCGACAACACCGACGAGCCTGCGCGTGCCAGGCTGGCCTGCACGCTGGCCCAGCAGGGCCGGGCGGTCGCGGTGGTGTCCTCCGGCGATCCGGGTGTGTTCGCCATGGCGACGGCCGTGTTGGAGGAAGCCAAGCAATGGCCGGGCGTGGCGGTGCGGGTGATCCCGGCGATGACGGCGGCTCAGGCCGTCGCCAGCCGGGTCGGCGCCCCACTGGGCCACGACTACGCGGTCATCTCGCTGTCCGATCGGCTCAAGCCGTGGGAGGTCATCGAGCAGCGGCTCACCGCCGCCGCGCAGGCCGACATGGTGCTGGCGATCTACAACCCCGCGTCCAAGAGCCGGACCTGGCAGGTCGGTGCCATGCGGGAGCTACTGCTGACCCACCGCGATCCCGGCACCCCTGTGGTGATCGGCCGTGACGTGTCGGGGCCGCGCGAAGAGGTCAAGGTGGTCAGGCTCGCAGACCTCGACCCCGCCGAGGTCGACATGCGCTGCCTGTTGATCATCGGGTCCTCACAGACGCAGTGGTACTCCGAAGAAACCGGGGACCGGGTCTTCACTCCGCGCCGCTACCCAACCTAAGATCTGACGCTCATGCAGAACATTCCACGCGGGCCGTCAGATGTAACGTCCGCGTGGCTCGGTTCGGTGCTGGGCGCGGACGTCCGTGATGTCGACGTCACGCCGATCGGCACAGGTCAGACCGGTGCCACGTACCGGGTGTCGCCGACATATGCGACGGACAACGACCTACCGAGCACATTCGCCGTCAAGCTGCCCGCCCAGGACGACGCGGTCCGGGAGCGCGTCGCGCTCGGCTACCTCTCCGAAGTCGAGTTCTACACAGACGTCGCCGGCAAGGTGCAGATCCCGGTGCCGGGATGTTTCTTCAGCGACGTCAGTGAGAGCGGGGCGGACTTCGTCCTTCTGCTCGCCGACATGGCCCCCGCCGTACAGGGCGATCAGATCGCGGGCTGCACGCCGCAGGAGGCCCGACTGGCGGTGGAGGCGCTGGCGGGGTTGCACGGCCCGAGTTGGTGCAATCCGAGTTGGCTCGGGCTGTCGGCCATATCGATGCCGAAGCCGGGCGACGAGGCCGCGGCGAAGGGCCTCGGAGACATATCGGCCATGGCCGCCGACATCACGATCGACAAACTCGGCGCGCGCATGAGCGCCGAAGACCGGGACACCCTCAGCGCGGCAATGGGAATGGTCACGCCGTGGCTGGTTGCCGAGCCGAAACGGTTCGCGCTGATGCACGGTGATTACCGGCTCGACAACATGCTGTTCGATCCCGATCGCACACGCGTCACCGTAGTGGATTGGCAGACGATGGGGCTCGGCCTGCCGGCCAGGGACCTGGCGTATTTCACGGCGACCAGCCTTGCGCCCGAGGTGCGCGCGGATATCGAGCGCGATCTGGTCGGCCGCTATCACGAAGCGCTGTTGGGCTACGGTGTCACGGATTACGACGCCGAGACCTGTTGGCGCGATTACCGTCTCGGCGTCCTCCAGGCACCGCTGCTCAGCGGGCTCGGGTTTGCGTTCGCGGCGTCCACCGAACGTGGCGACGAGATGATGCTCGCGATGTTCCACCGGGGCTGCAGGGCGATCCGGGAACTCGGCACGCTGGATCTCATCTCGGCTTGACCCCCGCGTCCGGCCGCCAGCCGACGTAGGTCAGGTAGAGCCCTGCCACCGCGAGGCAGATGAAGATCATCCATATCACCGCCGTCGCGCCGGAGCGGTAGAGGGCGTTGCCGGCGGCGTTGTAGGCGGCAGGCACGGTCAGCAGAAGCACGCCACGTATGGCGAGAAACCAGCCCGCCAGAGACACGATGACCGCCGCGGGGCTGCGCCAGTACTGGTGAAACGCGATGATGATCAGGCCGGCGATCAGGAGGATGGCGCCAAACAGCCAGGGCCACATGGGGTTGGCCTGAAACTCAGTGAACAGTGTCCGCATGTAGGCCCCGCGCACCGCGACCGTGGTAGGCACGATCGTGAAGAATGGGCCCAGCACGCGGGCGAACATCCGTGTGCGGATCTGCTGCACCGGTGTGCTCATTGCTCCACCTCCACAGTCGCCTGTCCGACCCAGGCCACCGCATCGTCGACCGTGGTGACGGTAGTGATGTTCGGCGGCAGCGCCGGACGGTCCACCATCACAACGGCGACCCCCAGTGTCGACGCGGCATCCAGCTTGGGCCGCGTCATCGCTCCTCCGCTGTTCTTGGTCACCAACGCGTCGATCTGGTGATGGCGCAGCAAGGCCAGCTCGTCGTCGTAGCGGTACGGCCCGCGCGACAGCACAAGTTGGTGGCGGCGGGGCAAGGTGTTCGCATCGGGTGGAGTGACGGCACGGATCAGAAACCACGCGTCGACGTCGGCGAAGGCCGCCGTGGCGGATCGCCCTGTGGTCAGAAACACCCGCGAATACGACTTGGCGGCAACGGTTTTCGCCGCCTCCGCGTCGGAGCCCACGACGATCGCGTCACCGGGATCCCACGCGGGGCGCGTCAGCACCAGATGCGGCAGACCCAGTTCGCCGCATGCGGCCGCGGCGTTGGCGGTGATTGTGGCTGCATACGGGTGGGTGGCGTCGACGACGGCGTCGACGGCAGCATGGGCCAACCATCGGCGCATCCCGTCGACACCGCCGAACCCGCCGATGCGCACCTCGCCCACCGGAAGCGCGGGATCCGGGACCCGGCCCGCCAGTGAACTGATCACGTCGACTTCCGGGTGCAATCGCGCCGCGAGAGCACGTGCCTCCGACGTGCCGCCGAGCAACAGGACCCGCGTCAATGACGCCCCCGTCGCACCCGATCTGCGGAGTAAAGGTAGCTGTCGGAAAAGCCCTCAGCGGCAAGCACATCCCCCACCACGATGACCGCTGTGCGGGTGACGCCTGCGATATTCATTTCCTCGGCGAGGTCGGACAGCGTGCATCGCAGCACCGTCTCCTGCGGCCAGCTGGCGAATGCCACCACGGCACACGGGGTTTCCGGGCGGTAGCCGCCTACCAGCAGTTGCGGCACGATCGCGTCGATCTGCGCGGCGGCCAGGTGGAGCACCAGCGTCGACCCGGACGCCGACAGTGTCTGCAGGTCCTCCCCCGGCGGCATCGCGGTCGACAAGGTCGCCACCCGCGTCAGCGTGACAGTCTGGGCGACGCCGGGCAGCGTGAGCTCGCGGCCCAACACGGCTGCGGCGGCGGCGAACGCCGGTACACCGGGCACGATTTCGTAGTCGACGCCGAGCGCGTCGAGTCGTCGGCATTGTTCGGCCAGCGCGCTGTAGATCGACGGGTCACCCGAATGCAGCCGCGCCACGTCGAGGCCCGCCGCGTGCGCGTCGGCCAACTCGGTGATGATCTGGTCGAGGTCGAGCCGGCCGGTGTCGATCACCCGCGCATCCGGCGGGCAGAGCGCCAGCAGGTCCTCGGGCATGATGGAGCCCGCGTAGAGGCAGACCGGGCAGCGGCTCAACAACCGTTGACCGCGCACGGTGATCAAATCGGCGGCGCCGGGTCCGGCCCCGATGAAGTAGACGGTCATGGCTTCATCACCGACCACTGGGTGACGGGCATCGCGGGCCGCCAGCCGGTGAACCCGCCCACCGGCTCGCCGCGGTAGTGCTGGAACCGTCGAAGCTCTCCGCCGAAGCGGGAATACCACTGAGCGAGGACTGCTTCGGATTCGGTGGTGACAGCGTTGGCGACCAGCCTGCCGCCTTGCGGCAGCCGCTCGTAGCACGCCTCGAGCAGTCCAGGTTGGGTCAGGCCACCGCCGATGAAAATCGCCGACGGCCGTGGCACCCCGTCGACGCCACCGCTGTGCAGCACGGCTTCGTCGAAGGCCGCAGGCGCCTCTCCGCGCACATCCACGACGGCGCCGTGCGCCAACGCGTTCTCCGCGATCCGTTTGCGTCGTCGCTCGTCACGTTCGAAAGCCACTGCGCGGCACTTTGATCCACTGCGGCACCATTCGATCGCGATGCTGCCCGATCCCGCGCCGACGTCCCACAGCAGCTCTCCCCGCTGTGGTGCAAGCCCCGCGAGGGTGACCGCCCGCATCGACTGTTTCGTGATCTGACCATCGTGGGCGAACGCATCGTCGGGCAGCACGGACAGTCGCGGATCGTCGGGCAGGTAGCGCACCGCCACCACGTTGAGGTCGTCGACGTCGCCGGGCGGATTGGCCGCCCACTCGCGCGCGGCGGCGTCGCGGCGGCGCTCGGCCGGTCCGCCGAGCTGCTCGAGCACCGTCAGTTCGGAATCACCACGACCGCCCTCGGTGAGCAGGCGGGCCAGCGCGGCGGGACCGTTGCCGTCGCGGCAGAGAATCACGGCCTTGCCGCCGCGCCGCACCGCGGTGTGCGGTTCCGCGGTCATCAGGCTGATCACCGTGGTGTCCTGAACCGCCCAGCCAAGCCGCGCGCACGCGAGCGTCACGCACGACACGTGCGGCAACACGGTTACCTGGTCTGCGCCGAACAATCTGATCAGCAAGGCGCCGACACCGTGCAGCATCGGGTCGCCGCTTGCGACGACGTGCACGTCGCCCACGATGTCGCCGAGGGTCTCTACCATGTCCAGCATTGGCGACGGCCATTGCCTGCGCTCCGTCGTGACCGTGTCATCGAGCAGGTCCAGCTGGCGGCGCGACCCGTAAATGACAGTCGCCCTTGCCAATTCGGTGCGCGAGGCCGGTGCCAGCCCCGCCATGCCGTCGGCTCCGATTCCGACCACGACGATCATCGCGGCATCCTCCGCCACACGAACTGCGGCAGCATTCGCATTCCGAGGAACACCGGCCGCAGCGCCCAGGGCACCCACACCGTCCGTCGCCGCTTGGCCAACGCACGCACCGTCGCCGCCGCAACCTGATCCGGAGTGCTGGAGAACGGCGCCGGCGTCATGCCCTCGGTCATCCGTCCGATCACGAACCCGGGCCGCACGACCAACAGATGTACACCCGAGCCGTGCAGCGCGTCGGCGAGGCCGCTGCTGAAACCGTCCAGCCCCGCCTTGGCCGACCCGTACACATAGTTGGCACGGCGCACGCGCACCCCGGCCACCGACGAGAACACCACGATGGACCCGGAGCCTGCCGACCGCATCGTGTTGGCCAGCACCGTCAGCAGGCTGACCTGAGCCACGAAATCGGTGTGCACGATCGCCGCCGCGTGACCGGGGTCCTTCTCGGCGCGGGCCTGGTCGCCCAGGATGCCGAACGCGAGCACAACTGTACGGATCGGGCCGAGCTCGGTGACGATCGATTCGACCAGTGGCCCATGAGACGCGAGGCCGTCGGCATCGAATTCACGCACGTGCACAGCGGCGGCGCCCGCCGCCAGGACGGCCGCGACCTCCTCACCGAGCGTGTCCGCGCGACGCGCCGCGAGCAACACGGTCGCGCCGGACGCAAGCCGGGTGGCCAGCTCGAGTCCGATCTCGCTGCGGCCTCCGAAAATCACGATCAGCCCAGCGCCCGTGTCCTTCACGGCCCTGATTATGTCCTGCGCTACCGTGAGGCTTGATGGCGAAGGCAACCACGCGGCTCACCAATGACGCCATGGCGTTTCTCACTGAACGGCATTTGGCCATGTTGACGACGCTGCGTTCGGACAATTCTCCGCACGTGGTGGCGGTCGGTTTCACGTTCGACCCGAAGACGCACATCGCTCGCGTGATCACGACGGGCGGCTCCCAGAAAGCCGTGAACGCACAGGAACGCGGTGTCGCCGTCCTGAGCCAGGTCGACGGCGCGCGGTGGCTGTCGCTCGAGGGCAAGTCCACTGTCAACACCGAGAGCGAGGCGGTGCGCGACGCGGAACTGCGCTACGCCCAGCGGTACCGCACGCCACGGGTCAACCCGAAGCGCGTGGTGATCGAGGTCCGCGTTGAGCGGGTTCTCGGGTCGTCCGACCTGCTCGACCGCGCCGAAGACTAGAGACAAGGTCGGTCTGCGCACTCTTGCCATTTCCCGATGAGCAACCCAGGGGCGGACCGCCGCCGCATCCTGCCAGCTGAACTCCTCCCCTGGCGTGGGTTCAGATCCAGTCGGCTGTGTCCCGGGGTTGAGACGAAGGCGCTGGCCCATGGCGAACTGATGAAAATTTGCTCAAGCAGCATGGCAAATGTATCGGAGTAGGTTTATGTTTGCCGTGATAACAACCGCAACGATGCAGGCCGGCGCGTTGCGCCCCGCGCTAACGACCCAAAGCAAGCATGGCGTCATGTGGAAGGTCGGGATGACCGACAGCGATAGGGGTACAGGTGAACGTCATCAAATCGCCACAAGCTAAGTGCGCGCGCTGGCTGGTGGCCCACGTGAGGGCATGGCGTATCGCTCGCTGTCTTGGTGCTGCGGTGGTGACAGCCTCGGGGCTGCTGAGCGCACCGATCGACATTCCTTACGCGTCTGCTGACCCTTGCCCCGACGTCGAGGTGGTGTTCGCACGAGGCAAGACCGAGGCAGCTGGTGTCGGCGGCATCGGACAACCGTTCGTCGAGGCGCTGCGCTCGCGACTTGCCGGGAGGTCGGTGGGGGTTTATGCGGTCAACTACCCTGCCACCGATTTCCCCACCACCGCGCAGGGTATGAATGACGCCAGCGGTCATCTTGAGTCCATGGCCGCGAACTGCCCTAACACCAGGATGGTGCTCGGCGGATACTCACTAGGGGCGGCCGTGATCGCGTACACGACTGAGGACGCAGTGCCGGGGGTAGCTGATCACGTTGCAGCCGTCGCACTTTTCGGAAAACCATCGAGCAGGTTCCTGAACGGGAACGGGATCCCCGCGCCGCCGATCGTCATCGGCCATTTGTATGGTGCCAAGACCATCGACCTGTGCGATCCCGGCGACCCGATTTGCTCCTCGAAGGGCAACGACACCAAAGCGCACACAATGTATGCGGCGAACGGCATGGTCGATGAAGCCGCGGCGTTCACCGTCGGCCGCCTCTAGGCCGTCCCGCCCGGACCCGCGGGCACCACGATCAGCTCGTGGGGCCGGTTGTTGACCGGCAGCGCGCCGTCGGCGGTGACCACCACGATGTCCTCGATGCGGGCGCCCCACTGGCCGGGAAAGTAGATGCCGGGCTCGACGGAAAAGGCCATGCCCTCCTCGAGCGGCAGGTCGTTGCCGGCCACGATGTAGGGCTCTTCGTGCACCGACAAGCCGATGCCGTGGCCGGTGCGATGCACGAACGCCTCGGCCAAGCCTTCGGCCGCGAGCACGTCACGGGCGACGGCATCCACCTGTTCAGCCGTCACACCGGGGCGCACCGCCTCGACCGCGGCTTGCTGGGCGCGCTGCAACACCGCATAGCGGCGCGCGACCTCGGGATCGGGCTCACCGATGCTGTAGGTGCGTGTGGAGTCGGAGTTGTAGCCCGGTTCATAGGGGCCACCGATGTCGACCACGACGATGTCGCCTGCCCTCAGTTCGCGGTCCGAGCACTCGTGGTGCGGGTCGGCGCCGTGCGGGCCCGAGCCGACGATGATGAACGCGACCGCCGAATGGCCTTCTGCGACAATCGCTTCGGCGATATCGGCGGCCACGTCCTCCTCGGTTCTACCGGGCACCAGGAACTCCGGCACCCAGGCGTGCACGCGGTCTATCGCGGCACCGGCCTTGCGCAGGGCGTCGATCTCGGCGGCGTCCTTGATCATCCGCAGTCGCCGCAGCACGTCGGTGGCCAGCACGGGGACCACACCGAGTACGTCAGCCAACGGCAGCAGGTGCAGCGCCGGCATCGAGTCGGTGACTGCGCTGGCGGCGGGGGCGCCGCCGAGGGCATCGGTCACCAGCCGGTACGGGTCGTCACCGTCCACCCAGTCCCGGACGGCGAGACCGAGTTCCGTGACCGCCGATTCCTTCAGCGAGGCCAGTTCCAGCCGTGGCACGACAATGGTGGGCTCACCGCTGGCCGGCAGTACCAGCGCGGTCAGCCGTTCGAGGGTCTGGGCCCGTGAGCCAACAAGATAGCGCAGGTCGTAGCCGGGCGTGATGACCAGGCCGGCCAGCCCCGCATCGGCCGCGGCGGCCGCGGCCGAGCGGAGTCGCTGCGCGTAGACATCGGTGCTGAATCGACTGGCGGTCATGAACAGAAGGCTAATCGCGGCCCGAATAGCTGGCGACCTCGATCAGGTTGCCGTCGGGATCACGGCAGTAATGCGATGTCATCGGGCCCTGAGCGCCAGTTTTCGGTACCGGGCCCGCGGTGATCTGCACGCCGCAACTCCGCAGGTGCGCGCCGATCTCGTCAGGGCTGAGTTCGGCGATGAAACACAGGTCGAGTGAGCCCGGCGCGTCGACGGCGCCCGTCTCCCAGTTCGGCGCGCCGGTGGGACGCACGTTGATCTTCTGGTTGCCGAAGACCAGCGCGATCCGATTGTCGCCGAAGACTTCCCGCCGCATACCGAGCACGCGTACATACCAGTCAACTGTGGTCTCGACGTCGCGGGAGTTGAGCACCACGTGGTCGATGTGATCAACAACGAAGGCCATGTGTTTCTCCTAGGTCAGCCGGCCGCCCACTCCTTGGCCCGGTCGAGCTCGTCAAGGCCGAACAGCGAGAGTTCGCCGGGGACCATCCACGCGAAGGCGTGCAGCGCGTGGGCAACCCACTCCTTGTCGGAAACGACCGCAATTCGTTTGAACGCCGAATGATGGTGAATCAGTGCACCGAGGCCCAGCTTCAGGTCCTCGAACAGGCCGCCAGGGCCGAAGCCCTCGTAGTCGGGAGCGATCACCTCGACGATTCTGATCTCGCCGGTCTTGAGCAGTTCGTCCATTTGCGGCTTGAACTCGCGAAGGTCATCACCACGCACGCGCCCCGACACGCGAATGCCGGCCACTCCGTCCGGCATGTCCGACAACACCTCGATCATCAGTCCTCCTCCATCACCTTCGGCCATAACGTCAGTGGCCCTCAACTCCAGTGTGCCGCCGGTTACGCGGGCGTTGATGCTTGGCTGGCCTCCACGGGCTCGGTGTGCTGAGGCGCCTCGTTGCGCCTCAGCACACCGAGGTGAGTCAGCTGGCGGCGCTGGGCGCCAACGACTCCTCGATTCGGCGCTCCCCCTTGTTGACTGTGCGACGTGCGCTCAGGGCCCCCACAATCTCGGTGGTCCCGATGACGACGAGCCAGGCTCCAGCGACGATCGCGAGCACGGCGATCGAGCTGATCGGCCAGACAAGCGTCACCACGCCGGCGATCACAGTCAGGATCCCGACAAAGATGTACCAGCCGCGTGCAGGCAATGCTGGAACGTCGATCGCCAATGCGGTCGCCGTGACACCTTGGAATATGAATCCAACGCCGATCCAGATGGCCATCATCCACACGGCAGCGCCATTGTTGAAGTCGCGAAAGGCGAAGTAGCCCAACACGACCGACAATGCGCCGCTGATGAAATACAAGATGCGAGTGGCCGTGGACATATCGACGGCGAACGCAGCGATGGCCTGAGCGATGCCTGCCACCAGCAGGTAGACACCGAATACCGCTGACGCGACCACGATCGAGTCGCCGGGCCAGATCAGCACCACGGCACCCAAGCCGAGGGTCAGCACCCCCAGCGCGAGCGCCGATCTCCAGAGCTGGCGGATAACGGACGGGGTTTCGATGGTGGTCATTTTCCTACCTCCGTTGCCGCTAGCTGGTCGGCCTCGCCACGGGCGAGCTCGGCTTGGACCACTGCCCACTCCGCGGCGTCGAGGCAATAAGCCGCAAGGTTCACCGCGACGACCGCGTCGTATTCGGCGTCCTCAGCCGCCCGCTCGGCGCGATCTTCCTTCATCTCCGCCTGCCACTTCGCGAAATCGGCACGCATCTCATCGACCCGTCCCTCAACCGAGGTCTTGACCTGCGACCACTTACCGCGCGTGGCTTCCTTCGCCTGCGTCGCGCTGGCCGCCAGCTCGACGCGCGACTCGTCGATCGCTGCCTCGAGCTCCTCGCGGCGTGCTTGCAATTTGGCACGGTTCCTCGCCTCGACCGCCGCGGCCGAGTCTTCGACCCTCTTGACCCGGCTGGCAAGATCCAGCAGGGCCGCTGACAACTTCTGCATGTACTTCTCCTTTGATGTGCTGCCGAAAGTTTCCCTTCGACAAGGGATTTCATTGGTTGTGTCCGCTGATTGGTTAGCTGCGTTAGCTATCCGCCCGGCATCTACGACCGGCAGGAGCGCACTTCATGTGTTGGGAATTCCTGCGCACAGCCGGCAGCTTGACCGAATTGATCGTGGTATTGGCAGGGACAGCCTTACCATCGGGTGGTGGCACCGAGGGCCAACGCGCTGGGTGACTACCTGCGGGCGCGGCGCGAACAGCTCCGTCCCGACGACGTCGGGTTGGTTGCTGGCGCGCGGCGGCGCGTCCCAGGTCTGCGTCGCGAGGAGGTGGCGACGCTGGCCGGCATCAGCTCGGCTTACTACCTGCGCCTCGAGCAGGGCCGTGATACCTGTCCATCCGCACAGGTCGTGGAGGCCCTCGCTCTGACCCTGCGGCTCGACCGCAAATCGACCGAATACCTGCATCGGCTGGCGCGCTCGACCGGCAGCCGCCCCCCTCAGTCCACCGTGCAGGCAGTCACGCAGCGATTGCGCCAACTGATCGATCAGGTCCCCTTTCCGGCGATTGTCTGCAACAGATACTTGGATGTGCTCGCCGCCAATCCGTGCGCCCTCGCCTTCCTGCCGGGTGCCGCACCCGGCCAGAACCGCATGTGCTCGCTCTTCCTCGACCCGGCCGCGCGGACGGTGTTCGTCAATTGGGACGAGGTGGCCGATCTCGCGGTGTGCGAGTTTCGCGAAGCCGCAGGCGATCTGGACGATCCTCGATGGCGTGCCCTGTTCGACGAGCTGTCGGCCGGCAGTGAACGCTTTCGTGAGCTGTGGGCGCGCGCTGACGTCGGCCACTCCACAGGGATCATTTACTCACGTCACTCGGAGGCGGGCGACCTTCGTTTCCATCGGACCCGGCTCGACGTCCCTCACTCCGGCGGGCAGGTGTTGCTGATGTATCACGCCGAACCTGGCAGCGAGTCAGCCAAAGCGCTACTGGCACTTCAATCCATATCGGGCCCTGCCCCGAGGGCTCACTGAGCGAGGTCGACACCACAATCTGCAAAAGCGCTGGCGGACAACGAGTGCCAGGACTAAGAGGCGTTGAAACTACTCCTCCTGCTATCCGAACTGGCCGGCCTGGTAGTCGCCCGCCGGCCGCTGCATGATGACGTTCAGCCTGTTGAACGCGTTGATGATGGCGATCTGGGAGACGATCGCCGTGAGTTCGTCGTCGTCGTAGTGCTTGGCAGCGTTCGCCCAGGCTTCATCCGTGACACCGCCGCCGTCAGCGATGCGGGTGCCCTGCTCGGTGAGCTCGAGCGCGGCGCGCTCCGCCTCGGTGAAAACCGCCGCTTCCCGCCACGCGGCGACAAGGTTGAGCCGCACCGGGGTCTCGCCGGCCTTCGCGGCGTCCTTGGTGTGCATGTCCAGGCAGAAGCCGCAGCCGTTGATCTGGCTGGCCCGGATCTTCATCAGCTCCTGGGTTGCCGCAGGTAGGGAAGAGTCGACGGCGGCCTTGTTCGCCGCGACAAGGTACTTGACGACCTTCGCCGCCACGCCGTTGGTCATGATGTCGAGCCGAGGTTCCATAGTGGTCTCCTTGGTTGTTTGTTCCGCTCTCACCGGTACGACGACGCAGTAGGTCGGAATGTCAGGCGACCGCCGACCTCACAGTTCGGTGCGGCATTTCGTCGAATATGTGAGGGCAGGTGCGACGACGGGAAGGCTGACACCATGGATCAGGGCCTGAGCGCGTTGATGAGCGAGCGGCGCCAGTTGATCAACCTCGCCTACCGGCTACTCGGCTCCCTGACCGACGCTGAGGATGTCGTTCAGGAGACCTACGCACGCTGGTACGCCATGACGCCGCAACAGCAGCAAGCCATCGGGTCCCCCGGCGGCTGGTTGATGACGGTCGCAAGCCGTATCTGCCTCGACCTGCTCGGCTCGGCCCGCGCAAGGCGGGAACGCTATGTGGGCGAATGGATCCCGGAACCGCTGCCCGCGCCTCGGGAGTGGATCAGCGGACAGGCGGGCGGTACCACGGCCGACCCAGCCGATCGGGTCACGCTCGACGAGTCGATCAACATGGCCTTCCTCGTTGTGCTCGAATCAATGACCCCAGCCGAGCGCGTCGCGTTCATCCTTCACGATGTGTTCCGGTACTCGTTCTCCGAAGTGGCCGAGATCGTCGGCCGCACGCCGGCGGCATGTCGCCAGCTGGCCAGTTCGGCACGTCGACGCATCCGCGAGTCGCAGGCTCCCCCGACTCCGACCGCCCAACGGGCGGGCATGATCAAAGACTTCAAGCAGGCATGGGAAGCCAAGGACATCGCGGCTCTCGTCAGCCTCCTCGACCCCGACGCCACCGCGATCGCCGACAGCGGCGGCCTCGCCGCGGCGCACCTCCGCCCGATCGAAGGCAGCGAGCAGATCGCCCGGACCTACGTCGACATCGCGAGCAGGGCGCCCAACCTGACGCTCCTGGAACGCACCGTCAACGGCCAGCCGGGTCTGGTGGCCCAAATCGACGGCGTGACCGTGACCGTGTACGCATTCGACATCATGGATGATCGGATCGCACGCATTTGGGCCATCCGGAATCCCCAAAAACTCCGCATGTGGACGACGGGCTGACCCCTATTGTTGCGACAGTGCGGCCAGGGCGCGCGCCAATTCGGGCCAGGCACTGTTGGCGGGGATGCGGTTCGCGGCTTCAGCGACCGCGTCCGCGGCCACCTCACCGCGAAGTTCGAAATCATCTAGGGCAATGCGTAATTCGAATAACGCCGCGGTCTGGCTGCGGGCGAGCTGAAGCGCGCTATTGATCTCGGCCCCCCGTTCGTCCGGATCGTCCTGCGTCTGGGCGCGCAGTCGCAACAGCTCGGCGTCGTAAAAGTGCATTCCTGTGTCTTGAGCCAGCGCCAGCGCGCTATCGAGGCGTTCACGGGCCGCATCGGGCCGGCCTGCCGCCATCAGCAGCCGCCCGAGGGCGGCCTCGTACGCGGTGCGGAAAAGGTTGGCGCCGGACGCATCGAAAATGCGGAGGAGCGTAGTCATCGTTGCGACTTGGCCGTCGAGGGCGGACTGGTCGATGCTGTCACCGATCGCGGCCTGCCAGGTGGCCCCTACCACCCGCCACACATCGAAGCCGTGCGTTTCTCCGAGACGGCTCAAGTCGGCGGCTAGAACCGCTGCACGGTCGAGTTGGCCGGCCTCAATGCGCATTCCGATCTCCAGCATCTTTGCGTAGCCGATGGTGTACGGCCCTTGCGGGAAGTCGAGCCGCTCGGCATGATGTGCCGCGCAAGCGAATTCGGTTTCGGCGCCGATGAGATCGCCATGCATGAAGCGCGCTACCGCGAGGTGACTATGCGTATAAACAAGGGGCTCGCTGACCACGAACCAGTCTGCGTCGGCGATAGAGGTGTTCTGCATGTCCGCCGCGGCAAGTCCCGCGATAGCGGTTTCCAGGTGGGCGCTAGCGGCGTCGAACTCGCCGCGCAGGAGCGCACGCAACCCGGTGTACTCCTCAATCACCGGAACGAACCACTGCCGTCCGTGCTCAGCAGCCCTGCGAAGAGACTCGATCACCTGGGCCAGCCCGCGCAGGTCGACACGAGTGACGTAGTAGCCTGCCAGCGCGGCTAATGTGGCGAAGAGATCCTCGTCGCGCAGGTCGGTCCCCGCCAACTGCAAGCACCGCCCGTAATCCGCAGCGGCGGTGCGGCTTTGATAACCCTCTGCGGCTGACGTGAGGCGTCCACGGACAAGACGCAGTGCGGTCTCTAGGCGGTCGCGATTCGGGCCGAGTGTCGCGTGATCGAGCTGCGCGAGGCCTCGGGTCAAATAGCCGACGGCCTCGGCGAGCGCACCGCGGAGCCGCGCATCGGTGGATGCGTGCCGGTAGGCGTCCGCCGCGTCGTCGAACCGGTCGGCCGTCTCGTAGTGGGTGGCGATCAATTGCCAGTCGGGGTCGGGCGTGCTGACCAGCACGTCGGCCACCCTCGCGTGCAGCCCGCGCCGCACGGTTGGGGGGGCCAATTCGCCGGCGACCTCGCGCAGCAGTTCATGCCGAAACCGCCACCCGTCGGATCGCCAAGGCTCAAGTACCAGGGCATCTTCGAGCTCACCGAGGACGTCGTCGACCTCGTCGTCGCTGAGGTCGACGACCGCGCACAGCAGGCCCCGATCAAGCTGGCGGCCGATGACGGCGGCCGCCTCCACCACCGGAACCACCTTCGGGCTGGCGCGCAGCCGGGCGAACAACGGTTCATACAGCGTCTCGGGCACCCCGGCCTGACTGATTCCGTTGACGACTTGTTCGATATAGAACGGCACACCGTCGCAACGCGCCGCCACCGCCGCCCGCTCGTCCGCGCGCAGAGCCGGATCCAACGCGGTGATCAGCTCATCGGTCTCAACGTCGGTCAAAGGCGCCAGGTCAAACGCCTTGTGCGGCCATGTCTCCCGCGGCCACTCAGCCGGCCGTCCTGTCATGACGACCATCAGGTTGCCCTCGGCCGTCGCGAGCAGCACGCTGAGCACTTCGAGGGTGGATGGATCAAACCAGTGCACATCCTCGGCGACTATCAGGCCCGCTTCGCCGCCCAGGCATGCCAGCAGATAGGCGTGCACCGCTTGTGCGATCAACTCGTAGAGTCGTCGGCCCTCGGCGGCCACCGGCTCATAGCCGGCCTGTGCCTCGATACACAAGACCGGGGCCAACAACGGTACGGTGCTTTGCGGATCCAGGCCGCAGGCGCGAATCTCGTTGTTCAGCAGCTGTAGTCGCTCGGTCTGGTCTGCGGCGCGGTCAATGCCGCAGCGGCGCTCCAACAGCGTCCGTATCGGGTGCAGGCCGGCGTCGGCGTGGAACGGCGAGCCGACCAACTCCAGCGCGACGGATCCAGCGCTCTCGACCATCTCAGCGGCCGCGGCGGCCAGCCGGGACTTCCCAATTCCCGCCTCACCCCGCAACACCACCGCGGGAGTGCTCAACGCGCCGGCTTGTGCCTGCACCCAAGACTTTTCCAGCTCCGCCAGCTCCCGGTCCCGGCCGACCAGCGGGCCTTGAGCCGATTTGCGCACCCGCGCGCGCTCGGCCAGCACGCGGTAATGGATAACCGGTTCCTGCACACCCTTCACCGGCGTCGCGGGCCGTTCCTGCAACTCAAAGTCGTTGCGTACCAACATCTCGACGGTGTCCGAGACCACGACTGCCCCCGGCGGGGCCAGGCTCGAGACCCGCGCGGCCAAGTTGGCGGCCAGCCCGTAGACCTCGTCTTGGGCGGTGTCCAAATACACGAGCCCACGGTGCACGCCAACCCGGACACTGATCTCAATCCCGAAGCGGCGCTTGGCCTGCTCGCTGAGCCGGGCCACGTCTCGGGTGATCTCCAGGCCGGCCTGCACCGCTCGGCGCACGTCATCCTCATGCGCAATCGGGTAACCGAACACCGCAAGCAGTCCATCACCTGCCTTGTTGCCGATGTGCCCTTCGTAGCGCTGCACCGCGCTCAGCACCAGCTCGCGGTACCGCCCGACCAGGAGCCGATACGTCTCGGGCTCCACCCGCGTCGACAACACCGTCGAATCCACCAGATCGGCGAAGAAGATCGTCAACCGCCGGATCTCACCCGGATCACCCGGCGCAGCCAGCAAGTCCTCGGCTTCGGTGTTGGCGCCGTCGGCTGCCAGCACGTGTCCCACCAACGTCGTCGCGGCCTCCCGATCACCGCGGTTGATCGCCGCAACCGCCTGATCCAGCAACTCGTCAATCGACGTCCCGCCCGAGGCGGGGCCATCGCCTTCTGTTGGCTGGCGCACCCGACCGTCGCTCACCCCGATATCGTGGCATCCTGTCGGGTGCCGCGAGCGCAAAGCGCCGCCTGGCAGGATGGCCGGCATGTCCCTGTTGCTGCTCGACGGCGCCAGCATGTGGTTTCGCTCGTATTTCGGTGTGCCCTCGTCGATCACCGCGCCCGACGGGCGCCCCGTCAACGCGCTGCGCGGCTTTCTCGACGCCGTGGCGACACTGATCACGCGGGAGCAACCGTCCCGGCTGGTGGTGTGTCGCGACGACGACTGGCGCCCGCAGTGGCGTGTCGACCTGATCCCGTCGTACAAGGCCCATCGCGTCCTCGAGGAGAACCCCGATGGCCAGCCGGATGTCGAGGTGGTGCCGGACGATCTGACGCCGCAGGTCGACATGATCCTGGAGATCCTGGACGCGTTCGGCATTCCCACGGCAGGTGCGCCCGCGTGTGAGGCCGACGACGTACTCGGCACGCTGGCCGCCAGGGAGCGCCGCGACCCGGTCGTCGTGGTCAGCGGCGACCGCGATCTGCTGCAGCTGGTCTGCGACGACCCTGTCGAGGTCAGGGTGCTCTACCTGGGCCGTGGCCTGGCCAAGGCGACGAAATTCGGACCCGCAGAAGTCGCTGAGACCTACGGTGTGCCTGTCGACCGTGCAGGACCCGCCTACGCCGAATTGGCGCTACTGCGGGGCGATCCATCTGACGGACTGCCCGGTGTCCCCGGCGTCGGAGAGAAGACGGCGGCGACGCTGCTGGCCCAGCACGGCTCGCTCGAGGGCATCCTGGCCGCCGCGCACGACCCCAAATCCAAGATGTCTAAGGCGTATCGGACCAAGCTGCTGGCCGCTACCGACTACATCGAGGCCGCCGGGCCGGTGGTGCGGGTGGCCACGGACGCCGACGTCAACTTCTCCACGGCGTCCGACACCCTGCCACTGGCCGCCGAGCACCCGCGCAAGGTGGTCAAACTGGCAGAACAGTACGGCGTTACGTCGTCGATCGGCCGCCTGCAGAAGGCGCTGGACGGGCTGCCCGGCTAACGCGACCGGGCAAGTAACCTGGGATGTCTTTGTCGCCCAGAGCCGGCCACTTAGAGGTCTACCCCCCGGAAGCCCGGCAAGGTTACTTGGGCCGGCCGACCTCGTAGGTGCCCTTATCGTCCTGGAACGTCACCGTCACCTGGCGCTTGGTCCCGTCAATGCTGACCTCGCAGTTGAAGGTATCGCCCTTCTTCACTGTCGGGCTCTGGCCGTTGTTGCACTTGACGTCCTTGACGTTCTTGGCGCCGTAGCCGTTGGCTTCGTCGGTGAGGATCTGCTGCACACCGGTCTGCGCGGCATTCACGTCCAGCTTCGTTGTGACGAAGAAGCCGGGCTTCCAGAAGCCCAACACGAGCACCACGGCCACGATGATCGCGGCCAGCAAGCCGATCACGCCGCCGACGACGGCCAGTGAGCGCTTCGAGCCCTCCTCGGCGCCCGGCGCGGTGTACCCCGGATACTGGCCGTACTGACCCGGCTGTTGGCCGTACTGGCCCGGCTGCTGGCCGTACTGACCCGGCTGCTGCCCATACTGCTGGCCCGGCTGGCCGTACTGGCCTGGTTGACCGTATTGACCCGGATACCCCTGCGGGCTGTACTCGCTGGGCTGCTGGCCGAACTGCTCGGTCGGCGGGTACTGGTGCGGCGGCTGGTACGCCGGCGCCGACGGCTGCTGGTACTGCGGATACTGCTGCTGTTGCGGGTCGTAAGCGGGCGGAGGCTGCCAGGCCGGCGATGCGGTGGTCGGTTGCTCGGCCCCGGAGGTCGGCGGCTGCCACGGCTGGTTGGCCGACGCGTCGCTTGACTGCTGATCCTTGCCCGGCTCCGGCTGTTGACCGGGCCACGGCTGCGTCGGATCAGATCCCTGCGGTCCGCTCATGTCTCTCCTTGCTCACGGGTCGCACTGCTGGCGAACACACTACCCGGCATCAACAGCCACGACGCCGCGGCGAATGTCGTTGATAGCGCGTTTCGCGGTAGCGCGCAGCGTCGCCGTGGGTGCGGCATTGCGCACCTGGTCGAGTAGGTCGAGGACCTGACGGCACCAGCGCACGAAATCGCCCGCAGACAACGGCGTTCCTGTGCCCGACGCGTCGGACGCCGCGAGCGCCGTGGTCAGGTCGCCCGTGGTGGCCCAGCGGTAGATAACCGGAACGAAGCCGTCCTCGGGCTCACGGCTCTGGGCGATGCGGTGCCGCTGCTCGTCCGCCCGCAACTCGGTCCATAACCGACGTGTCTGGTTCAACCCACGGCGCAGCTTGCCGGTCGGCACCTCGGTTCCGTCGGGTGCGCCGGGCGCGTCGCCGCGGGATTCGTAGAGCACCGACGACACCACCGCCGCGAGTTCCGCAGCGTCCAGCCCCTCCCAGGTGCCGCTGCGCAGGCACTCCGCGACCAAAAGATCGCTCTCGCTGTAGATCCGAGCCAACAGCCGGCCGTCGTCGGTGACCCTGGGGTCACCGTCGTTAGCGTCGATGAACCCGCGCTCGGTCAGCAACACCACGATCCGATCGAACGTGCGGGCCAGCGAGTTGGTCGCTGCGGCGATCTTCTGCCGAATCTGTTCGTTGTCCCGTTCGATCCGCAGGTAGCGCTCGGCCAGCCGCGCCTTGGCTTCGCGCTCCGCCATGCCGTGCGCGGGATGCCGGTTCAGTTCGTAACGCAGACCGGCGAGTTCGGGATCGACGTCGCGTTCTTTCGGTGGACCGCTGCGTTTGCCCTTGGCTGACGGGACGTCCAATCCCGCCGACGCGGAGCGCAGCGCCGACGCCAGATCGCGCCGCATCCGTGGATTGCGGTGCTCCACTCGCTTGGGCAGCGGCATCGAGCCGAGGGGCTCCGACGCGCCCGAGTAGTCGGCCGACGAAATACGCCCAGCCCAACGGTGTTCCGTCAGCACGAGTGGCCGCGGGTCGTCGCTGTCGCGGTCGGACTCCAGCACGACGGCAAGGCCGCCGCGACGCCCATGCGTGATGGTGATGATATCGCCGCGACGCAACGCCGCAAGCGCATCGTTGGCGGCCCGACGCCGCTGCAGCCGCGACGCCCGCGACTGGGCGCGTTCGCGTTCGGAGATCTGCAGCCGCAGCCGCACATAGTCCAGGATCGGCGCGTCATGTCCGCCGAGTTCGCCTGCTATTTCGTCGAGTATCCGTTCGCCGCGTTCGACGGCGCGCACCAACCCGACCACCGACCGGTCGGCCTGGTATTGCGCGAACGAGCTCTCCAGCAGCTTGTGCGCCTGCGTCGGGCCCATCTGGTTCACCAGGTTGATCGTCATGTTGTAGGTCGGCGCGAACGAACTACGCAGCGGGAAGGTACGAGTCGAGGCCAAGCCGGCGACCTCAGCCGGGTCGACGTCGGGATGCCACAACACGACTGCATGGCCCTCGACGTCGATGCCACGGCGCCCGGCTCGACCCGTCAGCTGCGTGTACTCCCCCGGCGTCAACGGCATATGCTGCTCACCGTTGAACTTGACCAACTTCTCGAGCAGCACCGTGCGGGCAGGCATGTTGATGCCCAAGGCCAATGTCTCCGTGGCGAATACGGCCTTCACCAGTCCGGCGGTAAACAATTCCTCGACGGTATGGCGAAAAATCGGCAGCATGCCGGCGTGGTGGGCGGCCAGCCCGCGTAGCAGCCCCTCCCGCCATTCGTGGTAGTCGAGCACGACCAGATCCGCCTCATTGAGTTCCGCGGTGCGCCGGTCGATTACGCCGGCGATGCGCGCTCGCTCCTCGTCCGAGGTGAGCCGCAGCGATGACCGAAGGCACTGCTTGACCGCGGCGTCACAGCCGGCCCGGGAAAAGATGAACGTGATTGCGGGCAACAGACCTTCGCGGTCCAGCGCGCTGATCACGTCGGGCCGGCTCGGCGGCCGGTAGATGCTGGGACGGGAACGACCGCGGCCGCGCGGTTGCCAGTCGGCCAGTCGGTCCGCCTCACGGCGGTGTGCGATGTGCCGCAGCAGTTCTGGGTCGACGAGCAGGTCACGGCCGGACTTCGCCGCGCCCGAGGCGCGGTTGTCGAACAGGTCGAACAGCCGCTTGCCAACCATCACGTGCTGCCACAACGGAACCGGTCGGTGTTCGTCGACGACGACGGTGGTGTCGCCACGCACCGTCTGGATCCAGCCGCCGAACTCCTCGGCATTGCTCACTGTCGCCGACAGGCTTACCACCCGCACCTCATCGGGCAGATGCAGGATCACTTCCTCCCACACCGCACCCCGCATGCGGTCGGCCAGGAAGTGCACCTCGTCCATGACGACGTGTGAAAGTCCGTACAGTGCAGGAGAATTCGCATACAGCATGTTGCGGAGCACTTCGGTGGTCATCACTACGATATCGGCGTCGCCGTTGATCGATTGGTCGCCGGTGAGCAGGCCGATGCGCTCCGGGCCGTACCTGGTCACCAGATCGTTGTGCTTCTGATTGCTCAGCGCCTTGATCGGCGTCGTGTAAAAGCACTTTCGACCCGCGGCCAAGGCGAGGTGTACGGCGAATTCGCCGACGACGGTCTTGCCTGCGCCGGTCGGTGCGCACACCAGCACGCCGTGCCCGTACTCCAATGCCTGGCAGGCGCGCTGCTGAAAGTCGTCCAGAGCAAAGGGAAGCTGCCCGGCGAAGCTTGCCAGCTGGCCGCTAGGTGGCGTCGTCATCGATTACGAGCCGCGCCGGTGCGTGCACTGCGCTCGGCGGTTCGATCGGTTCGACGCCGCCGATCGGTGCCGCGTGTTCGTCGGGTACTTCCTCGGCCGCTTCACGGCGCGCCTTGCGCTTGTCGTGGACGCGGGCGAACTGGATCGAGACCTCGAGCAGCAGGGACAGCGCCAGCGCCAAAGCCAGCATCGAGAACGGGTCAGACCCAGGTGTCGCGAACGCGGCGAAGATGAAGAGGCCGAAGATCAGTCCGCGGCGCCATGACCTCAGCCGCTCGTAGGTGAGCACACCGACGAGGTTGAGCATGATGATCAGCAGCGGGAACTCGAAGCTGATACCGAACACCAGCAGCAGGTTGATCAGGAAGCCGAAGTACTGCTCACCCGAAAGGGCGGTGACCTGCACATCGCTGCCGACGGTCAGCAGGAAGTGCAGCGCTTTCGATAAGACGACGTACGCCAGGACCGCTCCGGTGACGAACAGCACCGCCCCGACGGCGACGAATGCGCTCGCGAAGCGGCGCTCCTTCTTGTACAGACCGGGCGTGATGAAGGCCCACAGGTGATACAGCCACACCGGGCAGGCCAGGATGATCCCGGCCGTCAACGCCACCTTGAGCCGCAGCATGAACTGGTCGAACGGGGCCGTGGCCAACAGCCGGCACTCACCGTTGGGTGCGATGGAGGCGCGTGCTGAGGCGGGCAGCGAGCAGTACGGCCCTCGCAACCACTCGCCGAGGCTGTGGAACCCGAAGAAGCTGTGGCTGTACCAGAAGAACCCGACGATCGTCGTCAGCACGACCGCGGCCACCGAGATCAGCAGGCGGGTCCGCAGTTCGGTCAGGTGCTCGACCAGCGACATGGTGCCGTCGGGATTGACCCGCGACCGACGTCGACGAGGATCAAGTTTCTTGAAGATTCCTGGAGTCTGCACGGGCTATCTACGCCGCGTCATGCTGCGGCACGTTGAGTTGGCCTTGGTCAGGCCGGGCGTTGGTCCGTGGACTGCTCGGCCTGTGGAGCCGGTGCGGGAGTATCAGCGCGCTCCGAAGCGATCGGCGTGGCAGGCGGCGGTGCCGCTTCCGGCTTGGAGTCGGCCTGCATCTCTTTGATCTCGGACTTGAAGATCCGCATCGACTTACCGAGTGAGCGCGCCGCGTCCGGGAGCTTCTTGGCGCCGAAGAGCAGCACGAATACGGCAATGACGATTAGCCAGTGCCACGGTTGTAGACCACCCAATTTGGTCACCTCCAGACGTCTGGCCCGAGTCTACCTGCCGGGGCTGTCCGCACCGACCTCGTACGCGGATAGCGCGGCACTGGCCGACGCCCGCACCCGCTGCGCGAGCGACTCGGGCTCGAGCACGCGCACCGCCGAGCCGAAGCCGAGCACGAACCGGGCCATCCACTCGTCGGAGGCGTAGGTCATCGCGGCCTGGCAGGCGCCGTCGGGCAGCTCGCGGATCACGCGCAGCGGGTAGTAATCGAACATCCACGATGCAGAACGGTCGATGAGCAACGTGGCGGACGGCAACGACGGGTCGGCGTCGAACAGCGAGGTGTCCGGTTCGGCCTGCACGGCGGGCGGCGGCGGAGCCGACGGCTCGTCGAGCACCTTGGCATCCACGATGCGGTCGAACCGGAACAGCCGAACCCCCTCGGCCGAGCGGCACCAGGCCTCCAGGTAGCTGTGGTCGGCCACCAACACCACGCGGATAGGGTCGACGATGCGGCTGGACAACATGTCGTGGGACGCCGAGTAGTACTCGATCGACAGCGCGCGACCCTTTCGCACGGCGGCACGGACGGCGGCCGCGGCCTCGCTTTCCACCGGGGCGGGTTCGTCGACGGCGGCGTCGGCGCCGTGTCCGAGCGTGCCCGCAGCGGACTCGATCTTGGCGATCGCGCTGCGCGCCGCCTCAGGGTCGACCATGCCCGGCACATCGAGGAGGGTTCGCAGTGCGACGAGGATGCCGGTGGCTTCGGGCGACGTCAGCCGCAGCGGATGGTCGATACCTGCCGTGAACGTGACTTCGATTGTGTCGCCGGAGAATTCGAAGTCGATGAGGTCGCCGGGGCCGTAGCCGGGCAGACCGCACATCCACAGCTGGTTGAGGTCGTCGCGCAGTTGCTTGACGCTGACGCCCAGGTCGGATGCGGCCTCGGCGTAGGTGATCTTCGGGTTGGCCTGGAAGTACGGCACCATGTTGAGCAGCCGGACCAGCCGGGTGGATACGGCGGTCATGCGGACACCTCGCCTGCCTGGGCGCGGAGTCGCGCCAGCACGTCGTCGCGCAAAGATTGTGGCTCGAGTGCGACAGCATCCGGGCCGTAGCTGGCGATTTCGCGGGCGAGCCGGTCCAACATGCCGATGTCGACGGTGATCTCCGCGCCGGCTCGACCACCCAGCGTCAAGGGGCCGACGACGGTGGCTCGGCGGCGCAGAGCGGTGGCGCGGCCGTCGGCCACCCAGACGCGGGCCTGGCCGGTGTTGGGCCATTCCCCGACCGCGCGGTCCACGATCTCGCGCAGGTTGATCTCGTCGGGGCGCTTCACCGCGCCGGTCGGGCCGATGGGGGTGACGTCGGCACCGATGCGGGACAGCCGGAACGTGCGGGTGGCGTTGCGGTCACGGTCGTGGCCGACCAGGTACCAGCGGCCCCGGTCGGTGACGACGCCCCAGGGCTCGACGGTGCGGGTGGTGTAGGGGTCGCTGCGGGATGAGCGGTGTGGGAACTGCACGGCTTGTCCAGAGTCGATGGCGGACAACAGGATTCCCAGGACGTCCTCGGAGCCGCGCAGACCGGGCAGCACGGCGGTCGAGGTGATCGCGATGCCGGAGTCAGCCGCGTCGACGTCGACGCCGGCGGCGCGCAGCTTGAGCAGTGCGCCCTGGGTGGCAGTGATGAGCTCGGGCGATTCCCACAGTTGGGTAGCGACGGCGACGGCGGCGCCCTCGTCGGCGTTCAGCTCGACGGCCGGCAGAGCGTAGGCCTCGCGGTTGATGCGGTAGCCCTCGGTCGGATCGAACTGCGACACCCGGCCGGTTTCGAGGGGGATGCCCAGGTCGCGTAGCTCGTTCTTGTCGCGCTCGAACATGCGCGAAAACGCCTCGTCACTCGCGCTGTCGGCGTAGCCATAGACGGTTTCACGTATCCGCTCGGCCGTGATGAAGGTGCGGGTGGACAGCAGCGCGATGACCAGGTTCATCAACCGCTCGACTTTGGAAATCCCCACTCGCAACAGCTTAGGCCGTCAGGTCCGTGTCACTTGGCGGCCGAGCCTGCCAGCGAGTCGGAGATCAGCACGCTCAGGTGCTGCCAGTAGATCCAGTCGGCGATCGCCGCGCGTTGGGCGACGGCCTCCCTAGCGGTGTGCGCGCGATACAACGCCTGTTCCTGGGCGTGATCGGCGTAGTTGACGAACGCCTCCAGATGAGGGACCCCGCGATCGGGGTTCGTGCTCATCATCGGCTTCATCACCTCGAACCACAGCTTGGCGGTTTCGTCTGCGGGCGGGTTCGTGTCGGACGGCGCCGGCGGCAGCAGCTCAGACAGACCGCCGGCGCTGACCGAGGCGAGGTGCGATGCCGCGTCTGGGGCGATGACCGCTAACCGGTTGCGGCCCTGCATCTTCCCGCTCTCGGGGATGTCGTCGGCCTGAAGGGTCACCTTGGCGGTGCCGGGATCGAAGTTCTTGAACTGATCTTCGGTGGCCACCACGGCACGCAGCCGCAGGTTGTGGTGTTGCGCCCAGCCCTGGACGGCGAGGATCGGATAGGTCGCCCACTTGGCGCGCTCGCCGACCGGGATGGATTCGTCTGCGCTGGCCATGCGGACCTGCTCGGGAAGGTTGACCCCTTCGGGGATGTAGGCGAGCCCGTAGCTATTGGCGACGACGATCTGCCCGTCCGTGGTTACGGCGGTCACCCAGAAGAAGCCGAAGTCCATGTTGGGCTCGGCGTTGAGGGCGGCACCAATGCGACGGGCCAGCTGCAACGGATCATTGCCGCCGGCGGACTGCCGGCGCAGTGCACCGGCGGTCGCGGCGGCGGCAATTGCGTCGCGCTCGGCGCGTGCGGCCGAAACCGGTACTGGCGCAGGCGCTCCCACAGCGCTTGTTGCACCGGCCGCGGCGGCGGGGGCGACGCCGGGTCCGATCGATGTGGCCGCCGGGGCCGTCGCGCCGGGAGCCGCAAGAGGTGCTGCGGGTGGAGGTGTGGGCGGCGGTCCGAGTGGCATGGCCGGAGCAGGCGGAGCGCCGGCGCCTGGGGCAGCGCCGACCGAGGGTGGCGGAGGAGCGGCGTGCCCGACAGGTGCGCCGGAGGGAGCGCTGGGCGGTGGCGCAGGCGCGTCGGGGACTGGCGCCGGAGCGGGAGGCGGCGTGGGAGCAACAGGCTGCGCAGCCAGCGGGGTGTTGGCAAGCTGCTGCGGCAAAGGCGTGGCCTGCGGTGGGAGGCCAGTGGGCTGACCACCGGCGGCGGCCCTCGCCGCATCCGCAGCCGGCGTGCCAGCGGGGGCGGACTGAACCGACGGAGTCCCCGCGGAGCTTGTGCCTCCACCCGACGATGACAAGGGCGAACTGGGGCTACTAATGCCTGGCGAACCCGAAGGCCCACCGCCGCCGATACTCGGCGCGGATGGCGCTGTGGGCGCGGGACCTGGAGCGCCGGTGACTGGTGGCGTCGCGGGAGCTGGACCTGGAGGCAGAGGACCGGCGGCAGCTGGCGGCGGGGGTGTGTCCTGGGATCCGACATTGTCACTCCAAGCGGCCTGCGGGCCCTTAGCCGCAGCTGGCGGAGGTGCTACTGGCGCAGGAGCCTGTACAACATCTGAACCGACGTCTTCGCGCCAGCCCACGGGTTCCGCCAACGGAGGCTGCCCCGGCGGTGGCGCGACAGGCGTCACGTCTGAGCCGATGTTTTGGCTCCAGCCCTGGATTTTGCCAACAGGCGATCCAGGATCGTCGCCGTGTTCCGTCTGGTTCGGGTCGCCTGGTTTATCGACTGGTGATGCGGGAGGCGATCCTGGCTTGCCCCCCAGGCTCACCGCTAGAGAATCGATGGTCGCGACATTCTCGCCGTACTTGTCTTTAACAACAGCTTGGATTGCCCCGTCAGGGTTCTGATTGGTCTTAGCGGCAATCTTCTCGATCGACTGGATTTCTTGCTGTCCAGCTGTGACATTGGCCGTGATCGTGTCCTTAGCATTCA
>Ga0207683_10000129_pt1 | contig 61989 bp, 57 predicted proteins | sample KBSM73metaG_FD_184333 | JGI IMG/M metagenome (GOLD analysis project Ga0207683, IMG submission 184333) | Miscanthus rhizosphere microbial communities from Kellogg Biological Station, Michigan, USA - KBS M7-3 metaG (SPAdes) (version 2) | ecosystem: Host-associated > Plants > Roots > Rhizosphere >...
ATTCAGAAGGTTACGTTGGGTCGGCAATGCGTTGTGTGCAAAGCGCAAACGGATCGAACGGAACAGATGATTCCTGTTGAGGCAGAGGACATTCCGCTGGTCAAGCAGATAGCTCAAGTGCCGCGGCGAGTACTACACCGCACTGAACGGCATGCCGACCAACGTGTCGCTGTTCGTATGGCTGCCCGACGAGCGGGCCAAGTGGGTCAAGATGCGGGCCAAGCGGGACCGCGTGATCCGCGCCATGTTCGCGCAATGAACGCCGATTTCGAAAAGGCCCAAGCCGAGGGGGTGGAGTTGTCGACCGCCGCCACCGCCGCGAACTGGACACAAATCTGTTGAGCTAGCCTAGATATGGTTCTGAACTGCACGAATAGTGATGCGCGATACTGGGATTGAGCCAAGCGGGCATTGCCGGCCGTTTACGCGGTCGTGGCGAGGATCGGACCCCATGTTTGGGAACCGCACGTGATGCGCGATGGTGAACGATCTGAGCGTCTTTTAACGTGTCGCACGGCATCCAACGGTTACAAGCACTTTTCTGCGGTCAAGCGGGTTTCCCGTGTCCGCTTGCTTCGAATCGAGATGATCTATCTGGATGGCTGCCTCGCCCGGACTCAAATTGTGCTCAACGGTGGTCCGGTGGCTGTCACGGCCGCGCCCGCTACTGGTCGGCTCAAGGCAGATCCTTGACAGCCACCGCACCACCGCGCGAACTGGCCTCTACCAGCGAGGGGGGGTGTCTGGTCAGTGGTTTCGGCGGTGCTGACATCAGCGAGTGTCCCTCGGGCTGACGGGGCGGCTAAGCAGATGGATTTCGGACGATACCCCGGAAATACGCAGACCCGCAGGTCGCCCACCCGCCGATATTGATTGACGCGGCCGTAAGGAGCTTACCAGCGAATATAGAAGTGTATTCATGCGTGTTCGGCGATATGCTGACCCTCGTCCAGGGATTGGAGGGGGTCTGTGGGCGGTGGTAAGCGTAGGGCGCCGATCGACGATCCACAGGACCGCGCGATGGCTGACGAGTTCGACGCCGAAGCCGACGACATGCTGGCGTGCCCCGTCGAGGGCGGCGAGATTCGCCGGCTGACGATGCTATTCGCCGATCTGGTGGATTCGACGGCGTTGTCCACACAAGTGGAGCCAGAGATCTATCGCCGCCTGGTGGGCCGGTACCGCGAACAAGTAATCAGGATCGTCAACCGCTACGAGGGACACATCGGGTCAACCCAAGGTGACGGCCTCCTCGCGGAATTCGGCCATCCGATAGCCCACGAGGACGACGTGCAGCGCGCCGTGCTGGCGGGGCTGTCGATCGTACGGGAGGTTGCCCGCATCGCTAAGCAGGCCAAGCGGCTGCTCGGGATCGATCTCGCGGTGCGTGTCGGGGTGCACCGAGGGTTGGTGTATCTGGACACCACGCAGGACGATGTGTACGGACTCGGCGCCAACCTCGCCGCCCGAGTTTCAAGCCTCGCCCAGCCCGGGACGGTCGTGGTGTCGGAGGCGGTTGAACCGTTGGTCCGAGGCACTTTCGAGCTCGAGGCGTGCGAGCCCGCAGCGGTCAAAGGCGTCGAGGGATTGATCGCGCATCATCGGGTGCTCGCTGAGCGTCCCGAACCGGCCAAGCGGCGGGTCTGCCCGCTGGTCGGTCGCGACCGGGAGCAACGCCGTCTACACAAAAGCTGGTCGCGGGCGCAGGCGGGGGCGCTAATGACGCCTGGCGTCGTCTTCTGTGGCGAGCCGGGAATCGGCAAGTCGCGGCTTGCGGCGCTTGCTGAGGAGATGGTCGGAGAGTGTGGCGAAACGGTTGTCGAGTTGACGGGATCGGCATTCCACACCCGTACCGGCCTACATCCAGTGCGTACTCTGCTCGAGCGTCGTTGCCGCATCAGCAGGCTCACCACTCAGGACGAGCGGCTACGGCTCCTCGAGACTGAGGTCGCAGCCCACAACCTTGATCCGAAGGACGTTGCGCTACTGGCACCGGTCGCGGGCATCCCACCCGAGGCCGGATATCAGCCGGTGGCCGCGGAAGGCGAAAAGCTGTTCGGCCTCATCGCCGAGGCGGTGGAGGCCTACCTGCTGGCGTGTCTAGGCAGTGGGCCGGCTCTGCTGGTAGCCGAGGATGTGCATTGGTTCGACGAGGACACGCTCGAGATACTCGGCGCGCTGCTCGGCTCGGCCAACGGCAGGCTGCTGATCGTCATCACTGGGCGGCCGGGTGACTGGCTGCCTGACGACTGGCCCGTCAACGTGGTGGAACTCACGGCGTTGAGCGACGACGAGGCCGATGCACTGATCGCCTCGTTGAACCCGATCTTGACACACGATGAGCGTGCGGCGGTATGCGCTCGGTGTGACGGAGTTCCCTTCTACATCGAACAGGTCGCCGCCGAACTGGATGGGCCTGGGGAGGTGCCGGAGGCGCTGTACGAGCCGCTGTTCGCCCGCCTTCGTGCCAGCGCCAACGCGGTGCCGGTCGTTCAGGTCGCGGGGATCATCGGGCGACACGTCGACCGGGGACTGTTGGGCACCGTGTGCACGATGAGCGAGACCGACATCGACAACGTGATCGAGGAGCTCGAAGACGCGCTTGTGCTCGAGCAGTGGGGCGCTGAAGGCTGGCGGTTCCGGCATGAGCTGCTGCGCGAAGTCGCTGTCGAACTAGCACCGCCGACGGTGCGCCGCAGGCTGCATGCCAAGGTGGCAGACGCGCTGGTCGGCGCTGAGGACAACCCCGACTGGGGCCTGGTCGCAGGCCATTACGCGCGTGCGGAGCGGTTCGATGCCGCCGCATTGGCGTTCCAGCAGGCGACAACCGACGCCCGCCGCCGCGGCGCTCTCGCCGAAGCGCGTGGCTATCTCAGTCAGGCGCTCGATCAACTCGCGCGCGCCGCGCCCGGCCAGGAACGTGATCGTCGGGAATCCACTATCTTGCTGGAGCGAGCCTGGCTCGTCGCGTCTGCGGAGGGTGGTCGGAGTGCCGCGGCCGCCGCGGACTTCGACCGGTGTCTACAACTCACAGGCACCGAGTTGCAAGCCGACGATGTCGACGGAGTACTCGACCTGCTCGAAGTGGTGGAGTCCTACATCATGCGGGCCGATCCTCGCCGGGTGCTCCGACTGCTGGAGGCGATCGGCGGGGGTTTTGGCGACACCTGGCCGTTCAACCTCTTGATCGATACCTGGTTCGGAACGGTCGCCTGGTTTGGCGGCGAATTCGAGGCAGCCGCAAGACAACTCGAACAGACCACGGCTGGTTTCGCTGCGACCGACCATCGCACGGAAGGTCCGCCCAGGCTCGAGGAGCGGTTCAACCTCACCGTGGTCTCGGCCTACAGCCAGCTGGTTCTGGCCCACCTCGTCCGCGGCGAGTTCACCGCTGCCGAAGCCGCAGTGACGAACGCCGAACGCTTGACGCACGGGTTCAAGTTCCCCGAAGAGCAATTCAGCCTCGCCTTCGTGCGCTTCGTGGAGATCTGGCTGCGCCTCGAGGCGGGTGATATCGACCGCGCCGCCGCGGCGGCGACCGACCTTACCGAGATGGGTGAACGCCACGGCCTCAAAATAATTCGGCTCTTCGGGGTTACGTGGGAGGCCGTCGTTGAGGCACGGGTCAAGCTCGGTGATGCGAACGCAGAACCGAATGACCTGGCGCAATGCATCGTCACGATGACGGATCGGGTCGACACTTTGCGGTCGCTGGAGGTGAACGAATTCGTCATCTTCTTCGACAGCGTGATGGGTCGGTTGCTGATCGGAGACGGCCAGACCAACCGAGCCCGCGTCGGCATCGACCGCGCCCTGCGATTCGCAGACGACAGCGGGATGCACTTCTACGACGCCGAACTGTTCAGGCTGCGTGCCCGCACCCACGCCGATGACGCCGCCCGAGCCGCCGATATCGCTGCCGCCAGAGATCTCGCATGCCGACAGGGTGCGAAACTCTTCGAACTGCGCGCCGCGATCGATGACGTAGCACTGCGCGGCGACCGCGCGCATTCTGTACTTGCAGAAGCCCTCGGCCGCTTTCCGGCGGATCAATGTTGGCCGGAATTCGTGCTGGCTCGTTCCCTTCTGCCGTAACTGCCGACCTTCGCAGAACGGACATCTCACGGATGCCGAATTCGCCCATCCAAGTCGTCCCCTAGCGCGTACCGTGTGGGTTTCAACATATGAAATCCCTTACCGCGAACGCGGGGGAGAACTCGGAGGGGACGACATGACGAATGGCGAGCCACCAGAAGAGCCAGACGGCGAAGAAACCGAAGGTATCGAACAGCCATCAATTCCCGGCTTTCGACTGCCCGAAAGGCCACCTCCACCACCACCTCCACCTCCAGGCCCACCGGAACCTCCTCCGGCAGGCGAACCGCAAGCCGTCCTATTCGTGCCCGAAGGCATGGACGTGGACGACCCTCTCAATCTCAGAGTGTGGACCGTGAATGGCACGACGATGCGGCTCATCATCGCGCGCCGCTGCTGAAACGGGATGGATCGAGCAGCGGGTCAGTGTCGCGTCGTCCTCGTCAGGCCTCCGATCAATCGATCGCCGCACGCGCCCTTTTTCCTGCCCCTGGGATTGCTCTGTGTCACGGCCCCGCTTCGGGACGCCGGCCACGACGTCGAGATCGTCGACTACGAATTCCTGACGCGGGCAGGCCGATTCCGGCTCGACGACGAGACCTGGCTCGCCGACGTATGCGCACCCTTGCTTGACCGCGCGCCTCAACTGATCGGTATCACCGTCCTGGCCGACACCCTCCCGGTGGGCCTTCTCATGGGACGGTATCTGCGTCGCGTGGATCCGGGGATCGTCGTCGCCATAGGCGGGCCAGGCGTGTTCGGGGCGTTCCCCGGCTTGTTCCGCGAGTTCGGCGACGCCGTCGACTACGTCTGCATGAACGAAGGTGAACTGGCGTTGACGGATCTGGCCAACGCCATCGCCGATGGTGACGCGCATCCGCGGATACCTGGCTTCTGGTCGCTGGACCCGTCGGGCGTGCTTCTCGCTGCTCGTCGAGAGTTGGCGAATATCAACGACCTACCGATGCCCGCGTATGACGCCGTACCCGTGACGGAATACCTCGAGATGGCCGCGCCGCGCATCTTCGACGTGTACCTAGGTTCGGGGTGCACCTACAAGTGCAAGTTCTGCGTGACCTCGACCTTCTGGGAAAGAGACTTCCGGTCGAAGAGACCGCAGGCCGCCTTGGACGAATTGCGGTACCTCCACGGCAACTACGGCATTTCCCAATTCAACTTCCTTCACGACAACTTTGCCAACAGACGCGCCTATCTGGACGAGTTCATCACTTACTTCACGGAGCACAATCCCGGCTTTCAATGGGGCTGCGCGGTTCGCCCGGACAACGTTCGGTTCGACGACCTGAAGCGGATGCGCGATGCTGGCTGCTTCAGCGTTTTCTGCGGAACCGACGCGGGCTCAGAAAAGATACTCAGGGCGATGCATAAAATGCCGTCGACCAAGCGATCGTACGAACTGTTCGAGAACTGTATGCGCCTGGGTATTCCGTTCGAGACGAACACGATCATCGGCTATCCGGAGGAGACCCCCGACGACCTCGAGGCCGCCCTCGACGTCGTGTTCGACGCGATCTCCTACGGTGCGGGAAGCAGCGACGTCAGCATTCTGCAACCGCTGCCTGGTGCCGAGGTCACCGCTGAATACGCGCAGTCGCTGGAATTCGTCGGCGACGCGGGGCTCGGTACATTTCTGCCGGAGGAAGCAACGGAGCTCGCTCGCGCACACCTTGAGATCCTGTCCGGGTTCGGCTTCTTGCATCATCGGAACCGCCCGTTCGACTACTACCAACAGGTGCTGCGTCTCGTTCGCTACTTCGGTAGGCACTTCTTCCTCACTCTCCGCTACCTCAAAGTGGTGTGTCATCGCCGCTATGTGGACGTTTTCGAGGGGCTGCTCGGCGTCGCGGAAAGTGCACTCCCGGAAGCGATCCGGCACATGATCACGCGTCTTCCGGTGGACCGACAGCCATTTGCGAGGGCGCTCCACGATTACGAATCGGCATGCGATTCCCTGATCGACGTCGACGTCGAGCTCGAGATTGACAATGTCTACTCACAGATGAGCCGACGAGCTCCCGGCCTGGGCTACGTGCTGGTCGATGTCGAAGCGGATGTGGTGAGTCTGTTCCCCAACGGGGCTGTCAAGGACGGGGCCTCGCTGGAATGCCGAGCCACGACCTATCTGATCTACCTTTCTGCGGCGGGCTCGCGAGTGACGATTCGGCTGCCGAAGTGGCAGCGCGAAATCTGGGACGAACTGGACACTTTCGACGTCGTCGACCTCGATCGAATATCGCGGGCCCTGTCCTCGGACAATGCCGTGTCGCTCGACAAAGCCCAGCGTGCGGTGGAAAGAGCACGATCCACATTCGCGCAGATTCGGGCAGAATTGCGCTCCATCGAAGGCCTGAGGCTGCCTCTCTAGTAGTCAGCGGAGACGGAGTACATGGGCAATCGGGACGCGGTCGTGATCGAGTTGGACTCGGCGCCCACCGCGCTCAATGTGCCGACAAGCGGTGACTACCTCGAACGTTGCGTCGTTTCAGCACTGTTCCGTCCAGCGCTGCGCCTGCTTTCGGCGAGCCGCGGGTCAGACTATTTCGAGTTCGACGTCGCAGATGGTCAACGCTTCTCCGACGGCTCGGCGGTGCAGCCGCGGCATGTGCTGCAAACGCTCATCGCCGGCGCGTCATCGTTGCAGTGGGCTCGGCAGATCGCATACCTCGAGAAAGCTGAGATCATCGGAGACCGCCTGTGCCTGAGCATGCGGCGCCCCGCCTGTTTCTTTCCCGACATGCTCCGAACGGTCGAATTCGCACCCACCCATCCCGACGGCCTGGGCAACGGGCCCTACCGAATCGGTGACGAGTTCGACGCCGACCGCGGGTATTACCATTTGACACCGAACCCTCACGTAGAGGACTCCGATGAGCGGCCAGAGCTCGTGTTCCGCCTGCAGACCGACGTCGACGGCGCGCCCGAAAGGTTCCTCCGCGGTGAATCCGACATCACCTGCAACACCGCCTTCCCACTGGACCGGTTGGAGGAATGGCGGGGAAACAGTGCGATGCACCGGGCACCCACCGGGATCTACATGCAGGTGGAACCCAACCCGTCAGGCGAAGGGCCGCTGGCGAATCCGCCCCTGCGGAGGGCGATGTCGGGATGTCTCGATCTCGCCTCGATCGCTGCGAGTTTTCCTGGCGGGCTTCGGCCCACTTCGCTCTACGTGGGGTCGGCTCGGCCTGCGGTGGACATCCCGCCGCGGCTGTGCATCAGCTATCACGACTTCTATCCGAATCGCTCCGTTCTGGAGAGGCTCAGCATGCAGTGGCGCGATCGGTTGGGAATGGACACCGAACTCGTCGAGCGAGACTATGCAGACTGGGGAGAGGATGAGGCGGATGGATCTTTCGTTCTGCGGTACCTTCCGTTCAACCATCCGTATGCTTACTTCGATCAGTGTGCGACGCTGCTTGCGGACACCGCGTTCGACCGGTTGCTGCAGCGGTTCGCCGCGGGTGACGAGGAATCGCGAGCAGCCATGAATCATCATGTGCAAACAACACTTCCGATGATTCGAGTGTTCGAGGTCATGGGGAATTGGTTGGCCGGCCCGCGCGTAGCCGGCTTCAGCTGGCCTACCGACGCCGTGTTCGACTTCGCCGGGCTTCGACGTGTTGACGGGGCGGCGTAGCCGATGATGCGGCTATCGCCGGCGATGAGTTGGAGCCGCCACGGAAACGACATCTTTGTCCACGGCGAGTCTCAAGTGCTTCAGCTGCGGGACTGCCCGCGCGAAGCCGATGCACTGCTGCGGCTGCTCGAAGTGGGGTGTGAGGCGGGCGCCATCGACACGCTGGACATCGAACCCACGCATGCGGCAAGGATTCTCGATTGGTTGCGCACCACGAACTGCCTTGTCCACAACGCCTCGTACAAGTGGGCCGGAACATCCCTGGAACGTCAGGCGGACTACTTCTGCGCTCTTGGCGCCGATCCCGACGAGGCTCAGGCGGCGATCGGCAACGCGCAGATCGCGATCCTCGGAGTCGGTGGCATCGGATCCGTCGTGCTTGCGCACCTGGCTTCCGCGGGTTTCAGCCGGTACACGCTGATAGACGGGGACACGGTTCAGCCGCAAAACCTGAACCGCCAGATTGTCTATGGCTTCTCAGACGTGGGTCGGCGCAAGGTCGATGCGGCAGCGGATTGGCTCGCGACACGTAACCCCGAAGCGGCCGTTCGTGTCGTTCCGCGAATGCTCACTGACGCATCCAGTTTGATACCTGAACTGCGGGAAGGAATTTCGCTGCTCGTGGTAGCGGCTGACTTCCCCACCGACATCGGTCTACGTGCCGCACATGCATGCATCGAGACACGTACGGCACTGATCGGCGCCGATTGCGGACTACACACCGCCAGTTGGGGGCCGTTACTCGAACCAGCCGACCTCGCGGCCTATATCTCGGCAATGGAGGCGGTCCTTGACCGCGCCCCAGTGCCGCCGGCGGCCCGGCCCATGACGGCGTCGTTCGGTCCAACAAATGCCATCGTCGCGTCATATCTCGCCCGGGACATCGTGAACTGGTTTGCCGGGCTTGCTGTGCACTCGTATCGGAAGAAGATGGTCATCGACCTGGATACGCTGACCGCCGAGTCCGTCGACCACCAACAGGTTTTGGACAGTGTGTCGGTGGCCGCTCAGCGAACCGGTTTCCGCGCCTTGACGGAGAAGACATGAGGTGCTGCCGGGAAGTCGGCCACATATTCGTTATGCCTGCGTTCGTGCAGCCACGGATAGCAGGCGTAGGGGCTGTAATCGAACTCGTGTAGCCACTCAATGGTCAACCCGGCGCCTGCTAACGCGCTGACCACGTCGCCGAGCGAATGAATCCACTGGTAGAGAGTGTGGCTGGGCTGGTCGGCGTCAGGGTCGGCGTAACTGACTTCGTCGCGGAGTACCAACGGTTTCCGGTCGGCTCCGAAGTAGGGGAATTCGAAGCGAGTGCCCGTGTCTTCGTCGAGCATGTCGAGTAGAGGATGGAACTCGACGAGATAGAAAACGCCGCCCGGCTTCAAAAGCGCCGCGGAAACCGATGCCCAGGGCTCGAGGTCCGGTAGCCAGCTCAGTACCCCGTAGCTGGAAAAAACAATGTCGAACGAGTCGCGATCGAGCGGTCCGGGAAGGGCGTAGAGGTCGCTGCACACGAAGTCGGCTTGAATGCCGGTGTCGACGCTGAGTCGACGGGCAATGTCAATGGCGACTTCGGAATTGTCGACGCCGACCGCGTCGGCGCCGAGCCGGGCCCACGACAGGGTGTCGAGCCCGAAATGGCACTGCAGGTGAAGCAGTCGCTTGTCGAGGACATCACCGAGTTCGGACGTCTCGATGCTGCGAAGGCTGGAGCCGCCCGCGATGAAATCCTCGACGCTGTAGAACTTCGACGTGAGGTGCAGCGGCGCCCAGCAGTCCCAGACGTGCCGGTTCGCGGCCAACTGCTCGCGTTCGAGGGGGGAAAGGCTCATGCGCGGATGGCTGCCGGCGATCGTTTCCTCACCCGAACATCCTAATGAGGACCGGTAAGCGTTCGTAAGCCTAGATCGTGCCCCAGCCGCTTCTTAACCGCCAATGCCTGAGAAATGACCGGAATCGGCCACGTCTGACTGGGCACGTCCGGACGGGAAAAATCCTGGGGTACAAGGAAAGACACGGACACTTAGATTCTTTCGGGAAGTGGCTATCGGTAATCCGTTGGTCGCGGGTTCGAGCCCCGCCCGCCCGACTGATCGGACACCTTGATGTCCTCAGTCGAACCCAAGCGCGGCACGGTCCGTTTGCTTCACTATGACGTGCACTTCGAACTGCGTGCTCTGTCATAGCGGTCTCGGTCAGCTGTCGACGTCCATGTCGATCAAGACGGGTCGAAGCAATTTACCGGTGGCGTTGCGGGGGAGTTCGTCGACAAACACCACATCGCGGGGCACCTTGTGGCGAGCTAGATTGGCCTTGACGTATTGCCTGATCTCGTCCGCGTCCTGCGATGCCCCGCAGGTGGGTACGACGAAGGCGCGCAACCGTTTTCCGAACTCGTTGTCGTCGATGCCGACCACGGCGACGTCGGAGACATCCGCACGCTCAGCCAGCAGGTTCTCGACCTCCTGCGGGAAGACGTTTTCACCGCCGGACACGATCATGTCGTCATCGCGCCCGTCGACGAAAAGCAGCCCGTTCTGGTCGAAGTGACCCATATCGCCGCTGGACATGTAGCCGTCAAGGATCTGCTTGGTCCGGCCGTCGCTGTACCCCTCGAACCGCGCATGGCTGCGGACAAAGATCCGGCCCCGTTTGTTCGCGCCATCGATACGCTGGTCGTGCTCGTCGAATAACACCACTTCGGAGGTCACCGGCGAGCGGCCCGCCGTGCCGGGAGCGCTCCGCAGTTCAGACGGGGTGGCTATGGTGGCGAGCCCGCACTCGGTTGACGCGTAGATGTTGTACAACACATCGCCGAAAGTGTCCTGGACGCGGTTGGACAACTGAGGTGACAGCGCCGACCCGGCGCTGAAGATCACTTTTAGCGACGACGTGTCGTACGCCGATATGACGTCGGGGCCGAGTTCCACCATGCGATGCAGCATCGTGGGGACGGCGACCAGCATGTCGGCCCTGTGATCCGCGATCAGCCGCAGTGTGGCCTCCGGCTTGAACCGTCGAGCCGTCACGATGTGGTTCCCCAACGCCCCGCCCACCAGATACGTCGCCAGACCAGTGCCGTGGAAGATCGGGGAGACGATCACCATTGTTCCCTTACGAGGGAAGGGGATCCGGTCGACGAGCTCTGCTGTCGCCAATGGCGACACCTTCGCTCTGGGCGCACCGTTGGGCAACCCGGTGGTGCCACTGGTGAGGACGACGGAGCCCCCCGGTTTGCTCGGTGCAGGCAGCGGTTCAGAAGAATTCGCCGCGATGAAGTCCTCGATCGTCGGCAGACAGACGGGCAGATCAGCGTCCTTGTCCACCCAGGTGAGGATTCGGGGCAGGTCAGTGGGCAGCGCCTCCAGCAACCCGGAGAATTCACTGTCGTGAAGAACTGCTTTGACCCCTTCCCGCGCGCAGACCTGCGCGAATTGCGGCTTGGCGAATCCGGTATTCATCAGCACTATCCGGGCGCCGATCTTGCCGCATGCGGCCATCGCGATGACCAGGCCGTGGTGGTCCCGGCAGAGCAGCCCGACGACCGAGGCTTGGGTGACGCCGAACTGACCGAGGCCGCGCGCCAACGCGGAGGACATCTCGTTCACCTGCCGATACGTCAGGGTTCCACGCTCGTCGCTGACCGCGGGCAATGACGGGTATTTGCGACCGCCTTGAATCGTCAGCGACGCTTGCGGACCGTACACGCCGGCGTTCTTCGCGGTTTCCAGCGTCATGCCAAGATTGCGGAGGTCGAGGATGCCGGCGTCAAGAAGTCGCTTCACGGCTAGTGCGGTTTTGGCGAAGCGACGCAGTTTCCGTCGAAGCCCGGGAATTCGGTCAACCATGGCACCCCCTGCCGCCGGTATCGATGCACGGTAGCAGGATGACCGGACCGGGGCCGCACTTCGGCCGTTCGTTCGCTTGAAGGATGCGATTGGTTCGGGTCGCCAACAGTGAACCGAAGGCCCCGCCGGACTGCAAGCGCCTGCGCTCCTCCAAATCGCCAAAGACGTTCATCGCGAATGGGATTCGACCGCGACCCCTGGTACCCGAGGTTCGAGTAACGTCTCACCACCTCCACAATTGGGCACCTTGACGTCGTTACTCGAAACCTGTGGGTCTCGTAGCACGTTTCGACCAACCGCTGAAGTCGTCTGCGGCCGTGGGGACCGTGTTTGGTCCAAGTAACACATCATCGTCAACTCGTCGGGCGCGGTGGCCATCACGTCGCGGAAAAGGCGGACGGCGTCCGCTACTTGAGGCCGCGCATAGGTGATGATCCCGCCCCAGACAGTCGGCAATGGGTGCAGCCTGAACTCGAATTCTGTCACGGCGCCGAAGTTCCCGCCGCCGCCGCGCAACGCCCAGAACAGTTCCGGTTCAACCGTATTCGAGGCGGTCACCACGGTGCCGTCCGCAAGGACGACCTCAGCCGACTCGAGGTTGTCAAGCGTAAGGCGATGCAGGCCGATGAGGTGGCCGATGCCTCCGCCCAGGGTCAGACCAGCCACGCCGGTGGTGTCGAAATTGCCGCCTGGCATTGCGAGCCGATGCATAGCGCTGCACGCATCGACACTGCGCCCCGTAGCCCCGCCACCGACGCGGGCGCGCCGCGATTCGGGGTCGATCAGCACTCCGCCCATCAGTCGCGGTCGATCAGGAGGCCTCCGCTGCATATCGAGTGGCCGGCTACGCTATGGCCACCGCCGCGGATCGCCATCGGGAGTCCCTCTTGCTGGGCCCAGGCGATCGCTGCGGCGACATCAGCGCTATCCGCACAGCACGCGATCACCGCGGGGGCCCGATCGATCATCGTGTTGAACGTTGTCCGCGCGACTTCGTAAGCGGGATGCTCAGGGGCCAGCACGGGTCCGCGCATCGTCTGTTGCAACCGATTCGTCGACAGCGGCCCCCCTACCACCGCCTCAGCGTACGGTGCACCGGATAGGCTGCGCGCAGTGAATCCCAGACCTGATAGCGCCCGTCGTAGTGCGCGGGGGAGAAACCAAGTCTGGCACCAAGATTGCGGCCTACTTCCATCCCTCGGCCAGATCCCACGCCGTCGCAGCGCTCGTCTCACCGCATCGGCGATATCCCGAACGGCCTTCCAAGTTGCGCAAGTGTCATGCCGCCGCGAAAGAACTCGGCTGCCGTCGGAAGATCACTGTCGGCCATTCCCTCGCCACGCATCTCCAGACCTCGGTTGATCCTTGACACTTCCGGGACGAGAAGGTTGAGCAGTCACTGCGGGTGCGCAGCCAGGTAGTCTTGAACGGGAATTGGTGATGTCGAAGAGTAGCCAATTGGCAGCAACACGTCACCTGCGCTCGTGTAGTAGTAGACATCCCAGCGGTAGTAGCCGGTGAACGCCGCAGGGTCAGCCGCGATTAGCGCCGCGTAGTCGTTGACCGCCTGCACGTATTGCGCGGCGTTGTTGTACCGAAAGATGGCGTGGTCGCGATCGTCGGCGAAGCCGTTGGCGGCAAGGAAGCGGCCAGCCGCCATGATGCTGTCGCGGGGCGAGTGAATGTCGCCTCCATCGCTGTAGGCGCCGAATGTCGAAGGTAAGAATTGCATGGGACCTTGCGCACCGGCAGTGCTCACGCCGTCGATGCTGCCGAACCGGGACTCGATCAGATTGATCGCGGCCAGGTAGTTCCAGCCGACGCCCGACGCCTGCTCCGCATCGTGGTAGTAACCGAGCAACTCGTCGGCCGGAGCCGGAGGCACGATGCGCCACGGCGGAACCGTGTCCTTTACCTGCGCCATTGCCGCGAGCTGCCGGCGGGCGTCGACATTGCGGTCGTAGGTTTCGAGGAGCGACGGTGGGATTCGGGAACGTGTGATGGTGTCCCACTCGCTGTGTCGACCGATCGCGCGGTAGGCCGCCTGCTGGCGGCGTGCCGCAGCGTCCAGCGCTGCCTCTGGAATCGACGGGTCACGGAGCGTCTGCTCATCGGCGACTAGGTCGTCCGCCAGCTGGACCGGGTCTGGCGAGAGCTTCGGCTGCGCGCCCGCAGACTCGGTAGATGCGTCGGACGCCGTCGTCTCGTCCATCATGGTCGCCCCGACAGTGGCGGGCGTGGGCGCCCTCGTTACGGATGGCGTCATCGGCGACGCACCGTTCGTACAGCCCATCAGTCCGCACATGATGGCGGCGAGGACCAGCAGCGTGCCGCGGCGCTGCGTAGGTGTGTTTAACCGTTTTGCGCTCACCGTGTCCGCATCCGTCGGTTGCTCGAGTCAGGCCGCCGAGTCGCGTCGACTTCGAAGCAAGTCTGTCCTATCTCTCGGTAGGACGGCAATCGGGTAGCTGATGGAGGGTGACGAATAAAGCCCTGTGAGCGCTCAACGGGCGTACCTGGCCTAGCGGGCGCTAATTCGGTTGCGTCGCGTTCCGTCAGGCGTGGTGAAGCCCGGACTTCAGCGCTGCCAGTCCGCGGTCCATGGCCTCGGCTGCGGCGGGTACGGTCGCAGCGTTGTCCAGTTGTACAGAAACGCCTGCGGCTCTGAGTAATTCGGCGTAGCGCGCTCCGTCGTCGCGGAGCGGGTCGTGTTGCGCGGTGGCGATGTAGGCGGGCGGCAAGCCCGACAGGTCTATGGCGTCGGCCGGGGCCAGCGTGGCCGGCAACGCTGTTGGGTCGCTGGAGTCGATGTCGGGCGGCTGATACCAGCGCAGGAACGTCGTCATGATGTCGACGTTCAGGATCGGTGCATCGGCATTGTCGACGACCGAGGGCAGCGTGAAATCAAGCGAGGTCGCCGGATACCAAAGAAGTTGAAAGACCACCGGTGGCCCGCCATTGTCCCTGGTGAGCTGGGGCATGACCGCGGAGATGTTGCCGCCCGTGGAGTCGCCGGCAACGGCGATGCGTGTTGGATCACCGCCGAGTTCGGCCGCGTGCTTGCCGATCCATTGCAGGGCCGCCCAGGCGTCGTCGATGGCCGCGGGGAAGGGGTGCTCGGGAGCGAGCCGGTAATCCACCGACACGACGATGGCCTCCGCAGCGATTGCGTGTATCCGCGCGGTGGCATCGTAGGAGTCCAGGTCGCCGATTGCCCAGCCGCCACCGTGGTAAAAGGCGACGATCGGCAAGTCTGTTTGATGCTCGATCGGTGGCCAGTAGATCCGCACGGGAATGTCGGTCAGGTCGCCGAACCCGACAGTGCGATCTTCGATTCGCATGGTGGTAGGTCTTCTGGCGTCGGCGGTGTCAGCGCCCGCCACTGCTGGCGTGCATCTTCGGCACCGTTCGCGAGCGTGAATTGCTGCGCAAGAACATCGGCGAAGGCCTTTATCGTCGGATCGACCTCGAGCCGTTCAGCCATGGGTCCTGATTCCCTCATGTGACGTGAAAACGTCTCGCAAATCGCAAATAGTCCCCACCCATTGAGGCCGGTGCAGAGCGGCTGCGTTGTGATCCGGTACTCGCCAATGTTGGTTTGGGGTCTGCAAGAGTATGAGAATAGTTGTGGCACAACGAGTGCCGGATTTCGGTTAGATGGTCCTACTGTGCACCGACAACATGGTGGAACTGGCGGTTAGCAGCCGTCGGTCCACGTGGCGGCGTCAGCACCGCGTCAGCGAACCAACTGCAACCTTCTGACCCAATCGCGATTGGATCGATTTTGAAACCGCAGAGCTAGAAAGAGCCGGGCTTTTGCGCCGAAAATGGGTCGCCGACGGATCCAATCCGAACGCTCAACCGGACGCCTCCGCGCAGGACCACTCAAGTCATTGCATTGTCAATGGCGCGCCGCTCTCGTGATAGACGTTGCCCGATTGGATTACGCCGCCGCAGTTTGTCGACGAGCCGTACTCCCCGATGTTCGGGCTGTAGACCGTGCTGAAGTGGTTGCCCACGACCCTGAAATTCGCGGTCGACTTACTCGGGCAATAAAGCGTGTAGGCACCCCCGGCCAGCAGGTTGTTGCTGATCGTGGTGTTGGAGCTTGGGCCGTTCGCATTGTTGCCCATGATCAGCGCTGAAGTGCCGTTGCATGAGCCGTTGTTCGGGTATTGGCAGCCGGTGTCGAATCCGTAGATGGTGTTATGTTCGATGACCAGATTTGAGGCAAAGGCGGATTGCAGACCATCCATATGCGGCTGGTTGGGGGTGCCGTCGGGAAGCGTGAACAGATCGTGGATGTAGCTGTCCGTGATGGTGATGTCGCTGTCGGCGTCGAAGCCGTTTTCGCAGTTGTGGATGTTCACCCGGTAGACGTTGAAGTTGCGGTCGCCGATACCGGTGTTGCCGCCGCTCCCGGCTCCGTTTCTGCAGTCAATCTCGACATCCTGCACGGTGAGGCGGGGGTTGGCCGGGTCGCGGGCACGGTCCTCCATTGCCACGCATTGGGCCTTGGAGTTTTCGACGGTTACCCCCACGGCCTTAACGACGATGCAGCCGTTGACGTTTTTGCCGCTGACGACTTCGCCGTCGGTGGTCACGACCAAGTCGCCGTCCACCGCGGTGAGGGTGGTTCCCGGGGGTACGCCGGTGCAACCGGCGTTAGGAAACGCCGGATACGCTGGGCACCCGCCCGGCGCAGCTTCAGCGCTTGGCGCGCTAGGTGTGCAGAACATCAGTCCAGCTGCTGACAATGCTGCAACGGCTGCTGGACATCGCAGTAGCTTCATCATGATCCCTCCGTCGCAGGTTGTGCTTGTAGGTTAGGTTCCCGACGACCGCCACGAGTGACGAATCGGCTACCCGCACTCCCGGAGTGCCTCCATGGCACACACAGTGTTCACGGCAGTCGAAGCCTGCAAACTGCAAAGGGTAGGCGCCGTCTTCTGTCCTAGCGGTCGTGGTGAGAGCCTGTGGCGGCAGTTTCGTCTTTCGGCTGCGTGCAGCCGTGCCGTGGTGGGTGGGTGTCGGCCGATTGATCGGTACCTTGGTCCGCCTGGTTCGTGACGTCTTGGACACGACGGTGAGCCAGCACAAGTCGGACCGCGTAGCCAAAGGCGCTGGCGCTGAACAGAACCGCGGTGAGCAACAGCCAACGGCCTAGGAAAGGCTGCTGGGTTTGTCCGGTGGCGGCCGAGTAGGTTGCAGAGCCCTGCTTCACTATCCCGGGCCAGAACATGAGCAGTGTCAGTCCGGATGCCAGCGTTGGGATGCGTACATGGTTGCGGCCCGGGACGCGGAGTTGGCCGCGGCGTCGACGTCGTTGCCGCCTGGCCGCGATGCCCAGGAGTCGATCGGCGAGTGCATAGAGAGGAAACAGTGCGAAATCGTGGAAGATGACGGCCGCGACGAGCCAGACAGCGATCGATTGCCACCACGCATGCGGATTCCACAGTGCCTTCGGATTGAAGGTGAACAGGATGTAGCCGGCTAGCGAGAAACCGGCAGCCATGGTCAACAGGTGCAGCGGATGGGAGCCGTAGAACCTTCGAAACCGCGCCAGGAGCTCAGACATGTCAGCGGGCCTGGAAGTCAATGGAACTGACCCACTTGGTGTTATGTACACCGGGCAGCGCCGGCACGATGATTCGCGCCGGGTAGCCATGATCCAGCGACAAGTCAACGCCGTTCACACGCAGCGCCAACATTGCATCGCGGTCAAGTACCTGATTCGCCTGCAACACGGCGTGGCTGTAATCGCCGATCCTGTTGTCCGCGATTTTCTGCAGCGATTGCACTCGCGCCGAAAGCGGCGCTCGCACACCGGCCGCCGCGGCCAGGTCGGCCAGTCGCACGCCGCTCCAGGTTTGGGTCGTGGACCAGCCTTGGACGCAGCCGATCGGCAGTCGTGCGGTGTGCTGTGGCATCGCGGCCAGTGCAGCACGGTCGAGCAACACCGGTCCCGACCCGCCGGTCAGGGTCAGCCGCCACGCGGAGCCGATCGCGGCCAGGTCGATCCCGGCGGCCGCGGCGGTCTTGTTGATCGGAAAGTCGTCAGGGCCATCATTGTGCGTACGCCCGCGCGGTAGGAACAAGACGGTCTGGCGGGTGATGCCGCCGATGGTCTGCCCGGCGGTCAGTACGGCTACCCCTAAGGCGCTGCCGCCGACCAGCGCCAGCACACCGCGGCGGCTCATCGTGGCTGCCACGGGATCGTCGGCAACCAGCCCATCCGGGCGGTGCGGTTCGGGTCGGGTATCTTCGCGGTTGGTGCGCAATACCTTTCGCATCGACATCGACCGCAGACCGCGCACCATCTTCGGAATCTTGAGCGCGATGTGGATGAGGAAACCGGCGATGAACACCCAGGCACCGAAATAGTGCGCGGTGTGCCAAGGGAACCAGAAGATCATGTCGTACTGGATGAACAGCAGGCCGGTGGCGATCTCGAAGAGGATTCCGCCGACCTGCATCACCAGCGAAATTCTCTCCAGCACTTGGGCGATCGAGCGGGCCGGCGGCCATATGAAGAGCCGCGGGATCACCGACCACAACTTGGCGATCACGACCGGAACCAGTACCAGGCCAAGTCCCACATGCACACCCTGCGTCAGGCGATACAGCCACGCGGGACGAGACGGCCAATCGAAAGTGGGAAGCTTGAGCCAACCCACGTGGGCGGGAAGGGCCTGTCCGAACCGGGGCGCATACGCCATATAGGACAAGAGCCCGGTGATGATCATGATCGGCAACCCGATCAGCAACACAGTGCCGAAGACCGATGTGAGCCACGGCCCGCGTAGTGGGCTTCGCCAGCGTCGCCGGAGCGGCACACCGGGCGGACGATGGCGATCCATGCTGCGCCGTAGTCGGCTCAGGAGGCCATAGCCTCCCGGGTCGCTCGGACAGTCAGGCTCGTGCGGTCTGCCGCCCCCGGGCTTGCCGGGGGCCATCAGCGAGACTTGCGCCGGATGAGCCGCCGTGCAGCAGCGATATCGACGCCGTCGACCTGACCAACAGAACCCACATGTCTAACGCAGTTCTCGTTGTCGTGCACTGTCTCCACACTGGGGACACGAAATACCAGATGGCGGAGTTCAGAACTACACCCGCGCAGTTCACGAATCATGCGAAAATTTCCAGGCTCCGATGTGATTCGCGTCATACGCGTTCCAGTCGCGCCGCTGGTTCGGCAACTGCACCGACATTCCAAAACCACATAGTAGGAATTCGGAGAGTCGGTGGTGGACGGTTCTGAGACAATTCCTACTGATAATCGCTTCGAGAGTTATTGCGACAGAACCAAATACGGGTCATGACGGTCCTGTGTAGACGGCTTTGCAGCCACCAAGTCGTAATGCGAATCCACGGTAATAACTGAAACCGCCAATCATGCGGCAGTGCAGGAAGATTGGAGCGCCAACGTGCGCAGTCCGGCAGATCGCGCATCGGCGAGATCGCAAGATGCGGTCCCACCGCTCCTCTTGCTCCCGGAAGGCGTAGTCCGCGATCATGGGCAGATGGAAATCCCCGGCCGGCGGCGTGTCGCCGCCGTTCTTTCGCTGCTCAGCGGGGCGCCGTAGGCTCGTGGTGATGCTGGAGAAGTCTGAGATCCGGTTCCTTCCCCTTGGCGCCCGCCGCGTGGCGTACGAGATACGTGGGGACGGTCCACCGCTCGTCGCTCCGGCGTGGTGGGTGAGCCACCTCGAACTTGACTGGCAGAGCGCGGGCTTTCGGCGATTCTGGCAAGGCGTCGCGGATGGGTACGCATTGATCCGCTACGACCGGCTCGGCGTCGGCATGTCCGACCGCACCGTGCGAGAGTCGGACTTGACCATCGACGGGGAAGTCGCGACGCTGCGTGCGCTGCTCGACGAGCTTGAACTCGAGCGCGTGTCGCTCGTCGGCGGCTCGTGCGGGAGCTGCACCGCAATCGCATTTGCTGCAGCGTTTCCCGAGCGCGTGGAGCGCCTGGTGCTGTACGGGTCGTACGCCGATGGCGCGGCGATTACGGCTCCGGGCGTGGCGGATGCCATTTCCGCGGCAGTGCGCGCGCATTGGGGACTCGGCTCGCGCGTGCTCAGTGACATGTTCCTCGGTGGTGCCGACGCTGCCGAACACGACAGCTTCGCACGGTTTCAGCGGGAGGCGGCGAGCGCCGAGACCGCAGCCGCCTTGTTGGGTCTCGTCTACCGCCTCGACGTACGTGCGCAGCTTCCCCTCGTCCGCCGGCCGGTGCTGGTCGTGCATCGTCGCGACGATCGCGCCGTGCCGTTCCGGCTTGGGCGAGAGGTCGCGGCCGCGATTCCGGGCGCGACGTTTATCCCGCTGCAGGGGAGCGCGCACTTCCCTTGGCACGGTGATATCGAGTCCGTCGTCCGCGCGTGCCGCGAAGCGCTGGCACCGGCGCAGTCGTCACCGCAGGATGCAACCGAGCCGGAGCAGGTCCTGCTGTCCGGTCGTGAGCGTGAGATCCTCGCCTGCGTAGCGCGTGGTCTGAGCGATCGCGAGATCGCAGAGCAGCTGGTACTGAGCTCGCATACCGTTCACCGCCACGTCGCGAACATCCGCCGCAAGCTGGGTCGCACCTCGCGGACGGCCGCCGTCGCGGAAGCCGCGCGTCTCGGACTTCTGTGAGGTAGCCGGAATCGGCCATCTGCGGAAGATGGCCGCTTCCAGCGATGCGCTTGCGGTGCGGCTGGTCGTACGTTCGCGGCATGACAAACACCGCCAGCATGGAACTTCAGGCGAGCCCTCCGTCTGGAGCGTGGCTGCGGATTATGGCCCGGGTGTACGACCCGTTTGTGTGGCTGGGGGAGCTGGCAGGCATGCGCAGCCGGCGAAGCGTGCTCGTGGGTAACGCCCGTGGGCGGGTTGTCGAGATCGGCGCCGGGACCGGGCTGAACGTTGCGCACTATCCCGACGAAATCACCGAGCTTGTGCTCACCGAGCCCGATGCGGCGATGCGCCGAAGACTCGCGCGTCGCCTGCAGCGGGACGGGCGCGGCGCGCGGATCGTCGACGCGCCTGCCGAGCGACTTCCGCTGGCCGATGCGTCAGTGGACACCGTGGTCTCGACGCTCGTCCTTTGCACCGTCAACGACCCCGAGCGCACCCTGGGCGAGATCGCCCGCGTGCTTCGCCCGGATGGGCAGTTGCTGTTCATCGAGCACGTGCGCGCGAGCTCGCGGTTTCTCGCGGCCTGCCAGGACTATCTGCTCCGACCGTGGCGCAGCTTCGCCGGCGGCTGCCACTGCAACCGCGCGACCGTGGAGCTGATGCGTGCCTGTGGATTCACCATCGCAGCCGACGAGGACGTGTGGCGCGGCATGCCGGCGATCGTCCATCCGCTCATTCTCGGGCGGGCGACTCCGTGACCTGGACGACCCCCTGACCTCCCGTGCCCGATGGCGATTGGCATGAAGTGCGGAGCTGCCGGCAGCGCGCATCCAATGCAGCGCGACCCGGCCGTTGTCGATGGCTTCGCGTAGTTCTGACGATGTCCATGCATGAACGTACGGTTCGGGGGAACCCACATCGGTGAGCGTGAAGCCGAGCATGACGATAGTCGCGCTGGTAGCGGGGATCGCCGTGGGGACCGCAGCGCCCGCTGCGGCCAGCGAGAGCGACTATCTGCGGCTGAAGGACAGCCTGACCTTTCTCACAACTGAGCAATTGCTCTCCGAGGGCTACCGGGCGTGCGGAGCAGTGCACAGCGACACACGTTCCACGGACGCCGTCAACATGGTGATGAACGAATTGGGCGTGTCGGTGAACGCTGCTCTAGACATAATCGCCGCCGCCGTTGTCGACCTGGGTTGCTGAGCGGCACACTGGTGGGCGATCATCGCGCGCCCGCATGCATTACCTACCTAATGGGTATGACCGTTGGCCGGGCGTACATACGTGTTTGGAAGAATCATGTTGTGCCACAAGCGATTCAAGCTGCAGAGAACGGCGGGAGCTCTCTATGAGTTTGCTTGAAACCCTCTAGGAGCGAGCGCATTTAGATCCGTATCGGCCTACCACGATCGGCGGCCTCCGCGAAATGTCCGCTTGTCCGTCTTGATCGGACCGCGGACGGGACTCGATTCGCGTTTCGAATGCGACGGTCTAGCTCTGCGACACGTTGGCGAATTCGGCCGGTATATCCCGCGGAGGTGACTCGATATCTGCGACACTGCGTTTCGAGTTACACGACAGGGGCGAATCTGATGAGTCCGACGAAGGCTGCTGCGCATGCGGGCCGGATCGGTGCTTTGGTGGTTTCGCTGGGTATAGGCATGGCCGCCGGCACCGGCGTGGCATGGGCCGATAGCTCTGATTCGGGCTCGGAGTCATCGATCTCCAAGTCATCGGCGTCGGATTCGGACGCCTCGGCGAAGTCGTCGCCGAAGCAGACCTCCTCGTCGGCATCGCGCGAGGACACCACACCCAAACCGCGCAAGCCCGTCGTGTCGCACAGCGCAGCGGCCGGCTCGGACGGCGCGGCCAGAGGTTCCAAGCCCGCCCGCAAAATCGCCGATGCGGTCCGGCGCGCCGTCGGCGCCTCCGTCGAGGATGATGGCGCCCCGGCGGCATCGCATTCCTATGTCGACACCAAGACCTCGTCGTCGCCGACCACACCCAAAAGCGGTCGCCCGACGATCACCCTGACCGCGCCGTCGACCCGTCCGGCGGTATCGTCGATGTTCCAAGCCGCGGCCCCTGAGCCCGCACCAATGCACGACAACGCCGTCACCGCGGCGCGGAAGGTCGTCGACAGCGTCAGCCAAGGGGTTGCCTCGCCCCGAATCCTGGATAATGCTGTATCGACCACCGAACCCGTCACCCTCAGCGCCGCGGCGCAATCGGGTCCGGCTGTGACGTTCGAGCGCGTTGTGCCGCGCTTGGTGTCGAACCTGCTGGCGGCGGTCGGGTTCGCCCCGCACGCCGTTAACACTCCGCTCGCACCCGCCGAGACACCGGCGCTGTGGACGCTGCTGGCAGCGGCGCGAAGGGAATTCGAGCGATCTAGCAATCCGTCGCGCTCCTCGATTTCCGCACAACCAAGCGTCGTCACCGCAGCCGCAGTCGTCACGACGCCGACGACCCTGCCCTCGAAAGAAGTCGGCTGGGTAACAGGACCGGGTATCACCGACGGCTTCAACATCGGCGGCACCGATCTCGGGATCATCTGGGAGAACGGGCTGACGGGCAAGATCCAGCTGGCGTTCGGGGACACCTTCAGCGATACGAACATGACCCAGGGCTGGCGGTCGAACGTCCTGCTGCTCAGCACCGATACCAGGTTGTACAACGGTCTCGATTTGCTGCAAACCGGCCCCGCCTTCCAGTTCATCCCGAGTGCCCCTAGCGCACTGGGCCCGCTTGGCTCCGAAGTGACCGTGATCCCGACTTCGGCGGTGTCGGTCAACAACGAGCAGTACGTCAACTACATGTCGGTCAAGTCGTGGGAAAGGCCGGGCCGGTGGACCACCAACTACTCCGCGATCTCGATGTACGACCAGAGCACCGACACGTGGGTGCTGGTCCCATCGACGATCCGCTCGGCGGGTTGGTTGCGGTCCTCCACGCCGTACCGGCCGGGTGACCAGAACTTCCAGCAGGCAGCGTATGTGCTGGAGCCCGAGGACAAGGTCGGTCCTGGCGAAACCCGCTATCTGTACGCCTTCGGTACGCCGTCGGGTCGCGCCGGCTCGGCGTACCTATCGCGAGTGCCCGAGGATGACGTGACTGATCTGTCCAAGTACGAGTACTGGGACGGCTCCGACTGGGTGCAGGGCAACGCCGCGGTCGCCGTGCCGGTCATTGGCGACTCCACCCATTCCAAAGGCCTTTTCGGCTTCGTCGTGGATTGGGCCAACAACCCGAACGTCTTCGGCGGCTACCTCGGCGGCGTGTTCGGCGCCAAGACCGGCGGCAATGTCAGCGAGATGTCGGTCCAGTACAACGAGTACTTGGGCAAGTACGTCGTGCTGTACGCGGACGGCCACAACAACGTCCAGCTGCGGACCGCAGACGAGCCGGAGGGACCGTGGTCGGATCCGATCACCATCGCGACGTCGGTGCGGTACCCGGGCCTCTACGCGCCGATGATCCATCCGTGGTCGGGCACCGGCAAGTTGACCGATGAGAACGGTGATCCTGACGTGAGCAACCTGTACTGGGACATGTCGTTGTGGGGCAACTACAACGTTGTGCTCATGCAGACGGACCTGTCGCCGCTCAACACCGTTCAGCTCTGAATGCACCAAACATCCGGCGAATTTTGCGCAGTAGCGCGTCAACGACATCGCGTTGCCCGACATCGACGCGCTGCACCAAGATAGTCAGCTCTTCTCGTCTCGTCCGGTCTAACCCTCCCGCGAGTCGCGGGCCAGCGATCCACCACTAGATCGGTTTTCCAGATGCAATACATCGAAACTATGAGCTGTACAGATGCGATTGCCGGCTGAATCATGGAACCAACTAGTAAGTCTGTTCCAAGCAGTGGAGGTTGAGATGTCGAGCCACGAGATCGAGGTTCTCGTCGTCGGCGCGGGTCAAGCCGGCATCGCGATGAGCGAGCATCTCGGCTTACTTGGCGTGCCCCATCTTGTCGTCGAACGCGACCGCATCGCCGAGCGGTGGCGGTCATGGCGGTGGGACTCGCTGGTGGCGAACGGGCCCGCGTGGCACGATCGTTTTCCGGGTCAGGAATTCAACATCGACCCCGACGCTTTCGCCACGAAGGAACAGGTCGCGGATTACTTCGAGGCCTACGCGGAGAAAATCGACGCGCCGATCCGCACCGGCGTCGAGGTGACGTCGGTGCGGAAGAACAACGGCCGGGCGGGTTTCCGCGTGGAAACCTCCGAAGGAACCATCGAGGCACGCTATGTCGTAGCCGCAACAGGAGCGTTCCAGCGGCCGATCATTCCGACGGTCGTTCCCGACAGCGCTGGAATCCATCAGCTTCACTCCAGCTCGTACCGCAATCCGCAACAGCTGCCCGCCGGCGCCGTCCTCGTTGTCGGAGCAGGATCGTCGGGGGTGCAGATCGCCGACGAACTCCAGCAGTCGGGTCGCCAGGTCTACCTCGCGGTCGGGCCGCATGATCGTCCGCCGCGAAGCTATCGCGGTCGCGACTTCTGCTGGTGGCTTGGAGTTCTCGGCAAGTGGGACGCTTCGGCGCCTCCGCGTGGCGCCGAGCATGTGACCATCGCCGTCAGCGGAGCACACGGCGGACACACCGTCGACTTCCGGTCCCTCGCCTCGAGTGGCATCACACTCCTTGGGCTGGCAGATGCGTTCGAGAACGGCGTCATGCATTTCGCCCCCGACCTTCGCGTCAACATCGAGAACGGTGACGCGAACTACCTGGCCATGCTCGACGAGGCTGACGCATACGTCGCCCGAAACGGTCTCGAGCTGCCCAGGGAGCCGCAGGCCCGCACCCTCGGACCCGACCCGGACTGCGTTGCCAACCCGATTCTGGAACTCGATCTCGCCGCTGCCGGCATCACCTCGATCGTCTGGGCGGTCGGCTTCGCTCTCGACTACGGCTGGCTGCAGGTCGACGCGTTCGACGAGAACGGCAGGCCCAATCACCAGCGCGGCGTATCTTCTGAGCCCGGAATCTATTTCCTCGGATTGCCCTGGCTGTCGCGACGCGGATCGAGCTTCATCTGGGGCGTGTGGCATGACGCCAAATATCTCGCCGACCAGATCGCGGTCCAGCGGGGCTACCTCGCCTACAACGGCTCAGAGGTATCGGATCGGGTGGCCAAATGAGCGCCGCGGCAACACCACACGGCACCCACAACCGGATCCGGCCCTTCAATACCAGGGACACCTACCCCGAACAGAACCTCGACAACGACCTCTGTCAGGCGGTCGTCGCCGGCGGAGTGGTCTACCTGCGCGGACAGATCGGCCAGGATCTCGACACACGCGAATCGGTGGGCATCGGTGACGTCGCGGCTCAAGCCGAGAAGGCGATGAGCAACATCGCGATGCTCCTGGACGAGGCCGGCAGCTCGCTGCAGGACATCGTCAAGGTCACCGTCTACCTCACCGACATCCGGTATCGCGAAACGGTGTACCGGATCATGGGGCGTTGGCTCAAAGGCGTCTACCCGGTCTCGACCGGGCTGGTCGTCGAGGCACTCGCGCGCCCCGAGTGGCTGGTGGAGATCGACGCCACCGCGGTCATCAGCGAGTCGAAAGACGCCGACAAATGACGTTCTCCCTCGTTGCGCGAGACTTCGCCACGGGCGCATTCGGCATCGTGGTCTGTTCGTCGAGCCCCGCGGTCGCGTCGCGGTGCGCACATGCACGGGCGACCGTCGGGGTTGTCGCCTCACAGAACGTCACCAACCCGGCGCTCGGCCCACGCGTGCTCGACTCTCTCGCCGGCGGCTCGGACGCCGACACAGCTCTCAAAGCCGCACTGGCACACGAACAATTCCCTGACTACCGGCAGCTGACCGTCGTCGACATCCGCGGCAACACCGCGGTGCACTCCGGAACACACAGCCTGGGTGTGCACACCCAGGCCCAGGGTGATCAAGCGGCAGCCGCAGGCAACCTCCTCAAAGACAAAAGGGTGATCTCCGAGCTGCTGGCCGGCTATACCGACAGCGCTTCGGCGGCCTTCGAAGAGCGCCTGCTCGACGGCCTACAGGCGGCAATGGCCGCCGGTGGTGAAGAAGGCCCGGTGCACGCCGCGGGTCTGCTTGTGGTGGAGGACGTTCCGTGGCCGGTGACCGACCTGCGGGTTGACTACGCCGCCGATCCGGTAACTGATCTGATCGAGCTGTGGCGGCTGTGGAAGCCGCAGAAGGACGACTATCGGGTGCGTGGCATCGACCCGACGCGCGCCCCCTCGTACGGAGTACCGGGGGACCGGTGACAAGCATCGACGCCGCGATAGCCGGGGGAGTAGCCGCCGCCCACCCGCGGCTGATCGAACTGTCCCGTGACCTCTACGACCACCCAGAAACCGCATGGGAAGAGGTTCGTTCAGCTCGCCGGGTGGCGGGGCTGTTGTCGGACAACGGATTTGACGTCACCGAACAGTACTGCGGCCTCGACACCGCATTCGCCGCGCAGCTCGGCAGCGGCGACCTGCACATCGCGTTGTGTGCCGAATACGACGCGCTCCCCGGCCTCGGGCACGCGTGCGGCCACAATCTGATCTCCGCGATCACCGCCGGGGCGGCGCTCACGTTGGCGCCTGTCGTCGATGACCTCGGTGTGACGCTCACGGTGATCGGTACTCCGGCCGAAGAAGGCGGGGGCGGCAAGATCGAGCTGCTCGAACGCGACGGATTCACCGGACAGCACGCTGCCGCGATGGTCCACCCCGGTCCCGTCGACGTGGCCCGGGCACAACCATTTGCCGTGTCGCACAGCCACATCGAGTACAAGGGCAGGTCGGCACACGCCGCCGCCTACCCCGAACGAGGCATCAACGCGGCCGACGCGTTCACCATCGCCCAGGTCGCGATCGGACTCCTGCGTCAACAGCTGCCCTCCTCGGTGCGGGTACACGGCATGATGACTCGCGGCGGAGAGGCGCCGAACGCCATCGCCGAACACACCGAAGGACGGTGGTACGTGCGCGCCGAGACTCTCGCCGCACTGGCGGAGGTCGAGCCGCGGGTGATGCGCTGCTTCGAAGCGGGCGCACTGGCTTCCGGCGCCGACCTCACCGTCACACCGGAGTCCAAACCGTACGCGGAGTTCCGCACCGACGAAGAACTTCTCGCGTGCTACGAGCGGCGGGCAACAGAAGCCGGTCGGCGTTTCAGCGCAGGACCCGGCACCATGATGGCGCGCGCGTCCACCGACATGGGCAACGTCTCACAGTCTCTTCCCGCAGTTCACCCCTACATCGGCATCGAGTCGCTGCCTGCCGTCAACCACCAACCTGAATTCGCGGCGGCCACCGTCACCACCGCAGCAGAAACAGCGATCGCGCAAGGAGCGCTCGCGCTGGCCGGCACGGTCGTCGATGCTGCCTCCCAAACGCACATCCGTCACCGACTCTTGGAGCCGACCCGTGTCCCATAGCGTGCGCGTTGAGCACGACTTACTCGGCGATCGGGAACTGCCTGCCGATGTCTACTACGGTGTGCACACAGCGCGCGCGCTGGAGAACTTTCCGATCAGCGGGGTGCCCATCTCGCGGCACAGTGACCTCGTGGTCGGCCTTGCCTCGGTGAAACAGGCGGCCGCAGAAGCCAATCAGCAACTCGGGCTGCTGGACACCGCGATCGCCGAGGCGATCATCGCCGCCTGCATGGAGATCCGCGGCGGGTCACTGCACGACCAGTTCGTCGTCGACCAGATCCAGGGCGGGGCTGGAACATCGACCAACATGAACGCCAACGAGGTGATCGCCAACCGCGCCCTGGAGATCCTCGGCCATGAACGCGGCGCCTACCACCTCGTTCACCCACTCGAGCACGCCAACCTCGGACAGAGCACCAATGACGTCTACCCGACCGCCGTGAAGGTCGCCCTCGGGATCGCTTGCCGATCGCTCGAACAGGCACTCGGCGGACTCGTCGAACGCTGTGCTGCCAAATCGCGCGAGTTCGCCGACATGCTCAAGCTCGGACGAACCCAGCTGCAAGACGCAGTACCGATGACGCTCGGCCAGGAATTCGGGGCTTTCGCGGTGACCATCGGCGAGGACGCCGACCGGCTCGGCGAAGCGTCGATACTGATCGCCGAGATCAACCTCGGCGGCACCGCCATCGGCACCGGACTCAACGCGCACCCGGCATATGCGGCACTTGTGTGCGATCGACTCCGCCACATCACCGGTCTGCCGCTGACCACCGCAGGAAACCTCATCGAGGCGACCTCCGACGTCGGCGCCTTCGTACAACTGTCTGGTGTCGCCAAACGTACGGCGGTGAAGCTGTCGAAGATCTGCAACGACCTGCGGCTGCTGTCCTCGGGCCCACGGGCCGGCTTCGGCGAGATCAACCTGCCGCCGGTGCAGGCCGGCTCGAGCATCATGCCGGGGAAGGTGAACCCCGTCATCCCGGAAGTCGTCAATCAAGTCGCCTTCGAAGTGATCGGCAATGACCTCACTGTCACCATGGCCGCCGAAGCCGGACAACTGCAGCTCAACGCCTTCGAACCGATCATTGCCCGCGCCCTGCTGTCCTCACTCAACCACCTCACGGCTGCCGTGAACGTGTTGGGCGAACGCTGCATTCAGGGAATCACCGCCAACCCCGAACACATGCGCGACACCGTGCTCGGGTCAGCCAGCATCGCCACCGCACTCAGCCCACTCCTCGGCTACGAGGCCTCCACCGCCCTGGTCGCGGAAGCCATTGCCACCGGCGCATCCATACCGGAACTAGTACGACGCGCCGAACTCCTCGACAACGCAGTCCTCGCCCGTGTACTAAGTCCCGAAAACCTCTGCCGGCCTAATGATCTCAAGGCGATTGATCGGCGAAGATAGCGCGCGCTGCCGCGGCCACAGCACGCGCGCGCGCTGTGGTACGCACTGACTGCAGTCGGGCCATTACGATCGGCAGGCCGGGGAGGTCGTCACGGATGGCGACGGCGGTCACCGCGCCGCCGTCGTAGGTCTCGCGGTGCGCAGGCAACTGGTTGAGTATCGAAAACCCGTGCCCCCGAGCGACCAGCCCGCGGACCGTCTCGTAACTGGCCGAGCGGTACCGGATATTCGGCGTCACACCGGCTTTGGCGAGCATCGCCTCGAAGTAGTCCCGGCTGTCGGGAAGGTCGAGCAACACCATCGGTTCGTCCGCCAGGTCGGTCAACCGGATGGATTTCCGTTTGGCCAGCCGATGTTCGGGCGGCAGCGCCACGTAGGGGGCGGCGACACCGAGATACTCGGCGTCGACCCCGGCTCCGAGCGCGAGATCGTAGGTGAGGGCTAGTTCGGCTGTCCCGTTGCGCAGCACGGTGCGGACCTCGTCGGCCGATGTCTCGATGACTTCGACTTCGAGATCGGGATGCTGCACACCGAGGTCGGACAGCAGACGCGGCAGGACGAACGGCGTCAGCGTGATGAAGCAGGCCAGCCGCACCGTTCCGTGTACCTGGTCGACGCGGCCGCTGGCGCCGTCGAGCACCTCGTCCAGATGTGCCAGCAGGGCCAGGGTGTCACGCAGCATCTCCTCACCGGCTGCGGTCAGGGCGAGGCCGCGGGCGCGGTGTCGGATGAACAGCTGCGTGCCGATCTGCTGCTCGAGTTGGCTGACAGCGGCCGAGACCGCCGACTGTGCGATGTGCAACTCGTCGGCGGCCTTGGTCATGGAGGAGTAGGTGGCAGCTTTCACGAAATACCGCAGCTGAGTGAGCGTGACGTCGGGACGTCGGCGCATGCTGCTACTCCCTACCACTGCTGGGAGTACCAGCATTACAGCTGGGCGGCCTGCTTTCCAGGAATCGTCCCGACTGTGTCCTCCAGCGGCGCGGTGTCGGGACGTTCGGCCCGCACCGGCCGGGCGCGCAGGTACCCGACGGCGCCGAGGATGCCCAGCACGGCCAGGGTGCCCAGGGTGAACAGCTCGAACGTCGTCTGGCTGACGCCCCACGTTTCGCCGAAGTCGTAGTCGATACCGAACAGCGCCTCGAGAGTTCCCGGGAACACGGCCACCCACGATCCGAGTGCGACCCAGGCGAAGCACAGCCCGCCGAGGATCCGGAAGCCGGTGTCGCCGGTCGGCACGCGGAACGGCCGCGGCACCTCGGGGAACCGCGTGCGCAGGCGCACTGCCGCAGGGATCGCGATGACATAGCTGAGCAGGAAGGTGGAAATCGAAATACTCAGCACCACACCGAAGATCGCCGCCGACGATCCGGTGACCTGCATGGCAACCAGGCAGAACACCGTCGCCACCACACCGGAGAGCAGATTGACCCGAACCGGAGTGCCCAGTTGCGGATGGAACCTGCCGAAGAAGCCGCCGAAGAAGGAACCGTCGGCAGCGGCCATCGCTTGCATCCGGTCACTGATGATCATCCACGCCGAACCCTGCGTCATGAGGATGATCGCGAAGATGACCCCTGTCACCGTCAGCATGACGGGGGCCGCGGCGCCGTAGACGCTGAACACCTTGGCGACGGCTTCCATCAGGCCGCCGATACCCGTGATTTCGTCGGAGGGCAGTACGAGCAGGATCGCGAAGATCGGCAGCAAGTAGGCGGCCGCGGCGATACCGGCGGAGCGGGCGATGGCGATGGGCACGTCGCGCGCAGGGTTCTTCATCTCACCGGCTGCGCTGTTGCCGGACTCGAATCCCAAGTAGGAGAACAACAACAGCGGAGTCGCGCCCAGGAGTCCGCCCACGGTCGGGCTGAAATCGCTGACCGACAGGCCGGCCACGCCGTGCTGCATCGCGTAGATCGCGGTGGTCACCAGGAAGATCCCCAGGTACGCGATCTTGAGGATGGCGCCGACGTTGGGGATCCACTTGCCGTGCCGCAGGCTGACGATCGCGGCCAGCACAGTCAACCAGATGAACACCAGCTTGAAGACGTAGTCGGTCACCGAGCCGTGTTCGAACGGCGTGACGTATGTGCTCCATGTCTCCGAGGCGATGAAGGCCATCGATCCGCCGACCCACACGGGTTGGGTGACCCAGGTCAGCAGCGAGGCGATGGCCGCCACCGGTCGACCGAAAGCTTTTCTGCACCAGACATATACGCCACCCTCGCCAGTGAATGCGCCACCTGTCTCGGCGAAGATCAAGCCGTAGGGGGCAAGGAAGAAGACGGCGAGCACAAGCGCCCAGGTGAACGTTTGCGCGCCGAACCCGGATACCTGGCCCAGCGTCTCGATCGACACGACGGCGGCGACGATCAGAAAAACGATGTCGAGCCGGCCAAGGGTCTTCTTGAGGTGTTTGACCTCGCGATCAGCTTGCGCGGTCTCCCGATCGTCGGACGCACCGAGTGTTGGTTGCGATTCCACAATGATCCTCTGTTCTCGTGTGGATGTGATCGCCCCCACAGTGGCGCGCAACGTCTACAGCTGTAAAGCATCGTTTTCCGTCAAAGCAAATCGGAATTTCCGATACGCAGCTGGTCATCGTCGCAGGCGGAGTTCATCGCGAAATGAGATGCAAAACCACTGAAACCACTAGTTGACCCCGGTTACGGATGACACGACGATTGTTGATGACTCGTCGTGACCGAGGTCACGCCTCAGCCCACAACTGTCGACGAACACAGGAGTGACTCCCATGCGAGACCCTCGCTACGACATCCTCTTCGAGCCCGTGCAAATCGGCCCGGTCACCGCACGCAACCGCTTCTACCAGGTACCGCATTGCAACGGCATGGGATACCGCGACCCGTCGGGAGAGGCGTACATGCGTCGGGTCAAGGCCGAGGGCGGCTGGGCCGTGGTCTGCACCGAACAAGTAGAGATCCACCCAACCTCTGATATCGGCCCCTTCATCGAGCTACGGCTGTGGGACGACCAGGACCTGCCGGCGCTCACCCGCATCTCGGAGAAGATCCACGAAGGGGGAGCGCTGGCCGGCATCGAACTGGCGCACAACGGGCTCAACAGCCCGAACCTGATCAGCCGTGAACCTCCTCTAGGCCCGCAGAACCTGCCTGTGGTGTCGTGGAACTACGACCCGGTCCAGGCTCGCGAGATGACCAAGGCCGACATCGCGGATATGCGGTATTGGCATCGCGAAGCAGTCCGCCGCTCACTGCAGGCCGAGTACGACATCGTGTACGTCTACGCCGGACACGCCATCGGCGGCCTGCACCACTTCCTGTCCCGGCGTTACAACAACCGCAGCGACGAATACGGCGGCAGCATCGAGAACCGGGCCCGCCTGCTGCGCGAGATCCTCGAGGACACCCGCGAGGTATGCGACGGCAAAGCCGCTGTGGCATGCCGCATCTCGGTGGACGAGCTCCTCGGTGACGAGGGCATCACACGCGCCGAGATCGAGGACGTCATCGGCACGCTGGGCGAGCACCCCGACCTCTGGGACTTCGTCCTTGGCAGCTGGGAGGACGACTCGGTGACGTCGCGGTTCGGCCCCGAGGCCGAACAGGAACCCTATGTCCGAGGGCTGAAGGCACTGACAACCAAACCTGTTGTGGGAGTTGGCCGTTTCACTTCACCAGACATGATGGTGCACCAGGTCAAGACCGGTGTGCTGGACCTGATCGGCGCCGCGCGGCCCTCCATCGCCGATCCGTTCCTGCCGCGCAAGATCGAGACCGGCAACCTCGAGGACATCCGCGAATGCATCGGCTGCAACATCTGCGTGTCCGGGGACTTCACGATGTCGCCGATCCGCTGCACCCAGAACCCCACCATGGGCGAGGAATTCCGCCGCGGCTGGCATCCCGAGAAAATCCGGAAGAAGTCCAGTGACTCCACAGTGCTTGTGGTCGGTGCCGGACCTGCCGGCCTGGAAGCCGCCCGCTCTCTGGGTAACCGCGGCTACACCGTGAGCCTGGCAGAAGCCACCCGCGCCCTTGGCGGCCGGGTCGCGCGCGAATCGAAGTTGCCGAGCCTGTCCGCATGGATCCGGGTCGTCGACTACCGCGAACAGCAGATTTGCAAACTCGACAACGTCGAGGTTTTCATGCAGAGCGAGATGACCGCCGACGACATCATCGACAACGAGTTCAACCACGTCGTCGTGGCCACCGGTGCACATTGGCGCCACGACGGCGTCGGGCGCTGGCACACCAAACCCATGGAGATCGCCGAGGGCGCAGAGGTTTTGAGCCCCGACGAGATAATGACTGGCGCCCGGCCGCGCGGCCAGCGTGTCGTGGTGTTCGACGACGACCACTATTACATGGGCGGTGTCGTCGCCGAACTGCTCGCCAAAGAGGGACTCGACGTCACGTTGATCACCCCCGCGGCCCACGTGTCACAGTGGACCACCAACACACTCGAGGTGGCGCGCATCCGCAAACGCGTGATCCGAGCCGGCATCGACGTGCGCACCAACACCGCGGTCACCTCCGTAACCCCTGACGGCGTGCGCACGGCGTGCGTGTACACCGGCGATGAAGGCGCGGTGAACGCTGACTCCGTCGTCATGGTGACCGCGCGACTCCCTCACGACCGTCTCTATCAAGAGCTGTTGGGGCGCAAGAGCGAATGGGCCGATGCCGACCTGTTGAGTGTGCGTGCCATTGGCGATGCGTGGGCGCCGGCCACGATCGCGGCGGCCGTGTGGTCGGGCCACCGCTACGCCGAGGAACTCGACGAACCGCAGCCTCTCGGCCCGGTCCCGTATTTGCGCGAAGTCACCGAACTCGCTACTGAAGCCGTCATCCATCTACCTATCACGCCGGTCGAACCGGCCCGAATCTAGGAGGACTCGTGTCCAGCCCGACAAACCAGGTAGCCCCGATCCCTGTTGGCCCCGATGCCGTCGCCGCCATGTCTCCCAGTAACTACGTCACCGCCCAAACCCTGCGTGATGGGGACCCGGCAGAACGTGAGGCCGTTCATCTGACCAGCGCCGACGACAAGTTCACGGTGGGTTCGTGGCGTGCAGAGCCGTACGCCGAGTACATCGAGAACTACCCCGGCGACGAATACACCCGGGTGCTGGAGGGCTCGATCACTCTGACCGGTGACGACGGCGTGGCCCATACCTTCGGTCCGGGGGACTCGTTCACCCTGACCAAAGGCTGGCGCGGCGAATACCGGGTGACCGAGCCGCTGGTCAAACAATTCGCGATCTACGTTCCCTGAGAGGCTGCAGATGACCACGCTCGACGACTGGACTCGGCTCGCCGACGAAATCACACCGCGCACAGAGATTTTCATCGACGGAGACTTCCGAGCGTCGGCTTCCGGTGCAACATTCGACTCGGTCAACCCCGCCACCGGTGAACTGATCGCCCCGGTGTCGTCCGCCGACGCCGCCGACGTCGACGCCGCCGTCGCCTCCGCGCGTGCGGTGTTCGAGGCCGGCTCGTGGTCGCGGACGTCGGCCACCCATCGCAAGAAGGTGCTGCAACGTCTCGCCGAACTCATCACCGAGCACAGCCAAGAACTGGCAGTGCTGGATTCGATGGACATGGGCAAGCTCGTCGAAGAGGCGCACAACGTCGACGTGCCCTCGGCCGCCGATCTCTTCGCGTTCTATGGCGAGGCGATCGACAAACGGGGCGGCGAGATCGCACCCACCGAGCCCGGCAATCTCGCCTTGGTGACCCGTGAACCGCTGGGCGTCATCGGTGCTGTCACGCCGTGGAACTTCCCGCTGGACCTCGCCGTCTGGAAGGTGGCCCCGGCGCTGGCGGCGGGCAACAGCGTGGTGCTCAAACCCGCTGAGCAGGCGCCGCTCTCGTCGATCAGGCTCGCTGAACTGGCCGCCGAGGCCGGCCTGCCCGACGGTGCGTTGAATGTGGTGCCCGGGCTGGGACCCACGGCGGGCGAGGCGCTGGGCCGCCACCCCGATGTGGACGTCGTCGCCTTCACCGGATCCACCGCAACCGGCAAACGGTTTCTGCGCTACGCGGCGGATTCCAACGCCAAACAGGTCTGGCTGGAGTGCGGCGGCAAGAGCCCCAATCTGGTGTTCGACGACGCTGACCTGGACGCCGCCGTGGAGAAGGCGATCTTCGGGGCGTTCTACAACCAAGGCGCGGTGTGCTCGTCGAACTCCCGCCTGCTGCTGCACGCGTCGATCGCCGATGAGTTCCTCGCGCGACTCGTGGAGTGCGCCGCACTGATGACACCCGGAAACCCGTTGGATCCGGCATCGGCGCTGGGCGCCATCGTCGACGAGGAGCACACCCGCCGTGTGCTCGGCTTCATCGAACGGGCCCGATCGCAGGGCCGGATCTTGTTGGGCGGCACCAGGGAAACCGTCGGCGGGCGGGGTTGTTTCATCGCGCCGACGATCGTCGCCGATCTGGCATCCACCGCCGAGCTGGTCACCGAGGAGGTGTTCGGCCCGGTGCTCGCGGTGCAGACGTTCGACGACGAGGCCGAGGCCATCCGGATGGCCAATGACACCGTCTACGGACTGGCTGCCTCGGTGTGGACGAAGGACCTCTCGCGGGCGCATCGCGTTGCGGCCGCGCTGCGGGCCGGCACTGTGTCGGTCAACACCGTCGACGCGCTGAGCGCGCAGACACCGTTCGGCGGCTTCAAGCAATCCGGGTTTGGCCGCGACCTATCGCTGCATGCCCTCGACAAATACACCGGCCTGAAGACCACCTGGCTGGCGCTGTAATCGGCGATTCCTGGGAAAGGGCTGTGAGAAGGGCGTAATTTACGCCAAGGTCATCTTTGCTGCCGCGATTCCGCGCGAAGGAAGGAACCGCCATGGGTTACGCGAGGCACATCGGTCGGGTCGGAGCACTGGCAGTGACCCTGGGGGTGGGGGTGGCCATGGCCACCACGCCGGGAATTGCGTACGCCGACCCATCGGGCGCGTCATCCTCGACCGGCGGTTCGTCATCTACGAGTACGTCCTCAGCTACGAACACCTCGTCGTCCAAGAGCACGTCCTCATCCACGCGTAGTAGGTCCTCGACAGCGAAGAAGACCTCGGCGCGCAGTCGTGGGGCTTCGGCGGACGGCGACGACTCCGACTTGTCGGCTTCGGACCCGAAGTCAGCGTCGGGCTCAGCGCAGAAAGACGCAGTCAAGGAGTCGGTGAGCGGCGATTCGCCCGACCAACGGGCAGCGACGAAGTCAGCGACTAAACGCGCCATCAAAATTCCGGACGCCTCCGGCCGGGTCGAGTCGTTCGTCACCAGGGCTGAACAGCCGACTCCACTTCGTGCGAAGAAGTCGCAGAAACTCATCATTGCCGAAGTTGCCGAATCGCCCGCGCGCTACTCCTCCGCGCCAGTCTCGAATGTCGTGATTCCAACGGCTGCAACGACATTCGTGACAGCAGCCGTGCCAGCCGCGCCGGCAGCCCCACCACAACGTCCCACCCTGGTGAGGGTCGTCTCGCACGTAGTGACTGCGGTGCTGCAGCCGTCGCTGAGCGCGGGGACGGGATCGCCGATTCAGGCAACGGTGGTGTGGGCGATGTTGGCTGCGGTGCGAGATGAGATGGAGCGGATCGTCTTCCGCCGTACCGCTTATGTGGCGTCCCCACAGACCACTGCTCAGCTGGTGGATCCCACGACCCAGCACGTGCTGGTGATCGGTGTCGACGGCACGAACCTGAGCAGGGTGCTCGCCGACCCCACCAACACGAACTTCTTCGCCCTGATGGATACCAGCACCAACTCCGCGCCGAGCATCGTCGGGCACACCACCATCTCGAACCCGTCGTGGACGGCCATTCTGACCGGTGCGTGGGACAACAAGACGGGCGTGATCAACAACGTCTTCACTCCGTGGACGTACGACGAATGGCCGACGGTGTACAACCAACTCGAGACATACGATTCGGCCATCGAGACCAAGGCCATCGGCGACTGGGACGTCATCGCCCAAATCGCCGGCGCAGGCTCGATCCCCGCCGACGAAGTCGTCCCCATCGCACAGATCCCCGGCGACACGAACTGGTCGCTGACCGATGCCGCGGTCACCGCGGAGGCCGTCAAGTCGATTGAGGGCACCGATCCCGGCTATGAGGAGGTCCCGAACTTCCTCTTCACCTACCTCGTCCAGGTCGATGAGAACGGGCATATGTTCGGCGGCGCGTCCCCGGAGTACGCGGCTGCCATTTCGCGAACCGACGACAATCTCGGGTTGATCCTGGACGCGGTGGCGGCGCGCGAGGCCGCCACGTGCGCAGCCGGCGCGTGCGAAGACTGGACCGTGATCGTGGTCACCGATCACGGTCACCGGCCGAAGAAGGGCGTCGGCCACGGTTTCCAATCACCCGATGAGACAGCGACATTCGTCATCGTCGACGGCCCGGCTTTCGGGAACGGGCTGATCAACCCGACGTACCAAATCGTCGATGTCACGCCCACGGTTCTGAGTCTCTTCGGCGCCCCACAGCCGAGCGATTCCGACGGTGTGCCCCTGATGTCACTGAGCCAAAGCGACCTCGATCCGGTCGATCTGCATCAGGCGCTCCAAGACCAGATCGCCACGAACAAAGCCCCGGGCTTCTTGACCAACGTGGCCTTCAACGCGCGCACGGTCTTCGCCACGGTGCCCTACTACGTATACACCTATGTAGGGCAGGTCCCGGTCGTCGGCGACGTCCTCTACGTGGCGACGAACATCCCCGCGCAGATCGTCGCCCGACTGACCGGCGTGACCGGCGCCAGCATCTTCCCGCTGTTGCCGCCGCCGCCGTTCACGCCGCCACCGGAGCAGACGACGGCGCCCGACACCGCCATCCGCGCGGACTGCGGTGACGGCAGCGCCCTCGCGGCGGCATGTATCGCCAGTTGAGACGCGTCGCGGTTCAGATGCCAACACTTCTGGGGATCAACGGCCGAGCCGCTCCCGCACCCGGTCGCTGTGGTATCGGCGGGTGGACACCGGACGGAAGGCCCGGGCTGCGGCGGTGAGCGCGTCGCGGGATTGAGGGCTCAACTCGATGTCGGCGGCTGCGACGTTGAACTCGAGTTGGTCGACGCTGGACGCCCCGGGAATCGCCACCACGTTCGGGAGACTGATCAGCCAGGCCAGCGCCACCTGCGCCGGCTTGGCGCCGACCTCCGTCGCAACGTCGCGCAGCGTCTGCAGAAGCGGCTCCACCCGACGCAGATTCTCGGTGCCGAACAGTTGGTTCGTCGCCCGCACACCGCCGGGCCGATTGTCGAGGCCGTACCTGCCACCGAGCAGTCCCTGCGCGAGCGGGCTGTACGCCATCACGATGCGGTTCTCCCGCTGGGCGAACGGGACGAGGTCCTCGAGCGGACCCGGCCGCGCGAGCGAGAACAGCACCTGGTTGCTGATGACGGGCCGCCCGAGTGCATCGTCGGCTTTCTTCCACCGCTCGAGCGAGTAGTTCGATACGCCGACCGCCCCGATGTGGCCGCTGTCGAGAAGGCTGCGCATCCCCGGCATGATGACCGAGTCGGGGACCACCGGGTTGGGCTGGTGGATCTGGTAGAGCGGAATGCGATCGACCTGCAACCGCTTCGCGCTGGCGCGCTCCCTCTGTTTGATGACAGGAGGAAACGGCGCGATCGGAAAGATCTTGCTGGCCAACGCGACCGTGGAACGCTTGTCGCCGAGCGCCTCGCCCAGGATGCGCTCACTCTTGCCCATTCCATATATCTCGGCCGTGTCGAACAGCGTCACCCCCAGGTCGAGCGCGCGCTGCACGATGTCACGGGCGATCCCCCCGGCATAGGCGTCCCCGTAGCCCCACTCGCGTGAGCCGAACTGCCAGGTGCCCACGCCGATCCGGCTGACTTTCCCGATTCCGTCGACGTCGAGATACTTCATGTGCCCACGGTACTGACCGGTAGAAAAAATTCGAGTAGTCGACTACTCATGCCCTTCTTGTTTCGGGCCGCCATGCTCTTAGTACAGGCCGTGACCGGCGAACGCGGGGGACGCCGGTCGCGGCCGATTTTCTGCGCTACGAGCGCTCCGCCGCAAGCTCGAGCACCCTGTCGTTGCCGACGTCGGCGACATAGACATTGCCGGCATTGTCCACGGCCACAGCTACGGGATGCTTGAGATCGGTGAACGGCAGCGTCGTTGGCGTGTCCGAGCCCGGCGCGAGTTTCAAGACCCGCTTGTGGTTGGCATCGACCGCGTAGACACTGCCGGCGGAGTCCACCGCCACATCGACGAGACCGTCAATGTGGTTGAACGGCAACGCTGTTGGAGCGTCTGCCCCCGCGGCCAACTTCAGCACACGGTCGCGTCCGCCCTCGCCGGCATAGACGCTGCCCGCGGCATCCACCGCGATCCCTCCGAGGCCGTCGACGTACTCGAACGGCAGCACCGTCGGGGCATCGGGACCGGCCGACTTCACCACATGGACAGGAACGCAGCACCCTCCGCCGGCATCCACGCCTCCGCCGACGACGCTGTACGCGTTGCCTGCGGTATCCATCGCCAAAACACCACCGCCGTGCTGCCGGCCGAAGTTGGGCAGCGGCAACACGGCCTGGCGATCCGGCCCGGCCGCCAACTTCACCAACTGCTCGCTGACGGCATCGACCACCCACACGTGTCCAGCGACGTCCCCGACGAGGCTGGCATGAACGAACTGCGGCAACACCGTTGGGGCGTTCGACCCGGCCGCCAGCTTTATCACGCGCGTGGTCGCGCCGGGGAAGCCGTTCTCGTCGTCGAATTGGGGGAGATCCTCGACATACACGTTGCCCGCCGAGTCGACCTCCACATCCTGTGGGTTTTCGAGGCCGGTGAACGGCAGCACGATTTGTGCCGAGGCCCGCGTCGGCGCACTCGACACGGTCGGTGACCCGTTTGACGCGGTGGTCGGTGACGTCGTCAGCGGGGACTGCGGTGTGCCGCTGCATCCTGCGCCGATGGCGGCTACAACGAGCAGGGCCAACGCGGCGCTGAGGTGGCGCATCAGCTTGCCTCCAACTTCACGACCTGGCCGAAACCGCTGTTGTCGACTACGTACACGTTGCCCGCGCCATCCACGGCCACATCTGTGGGCCGGTTGAGGACGGTCGACGCCACCGCGGTCTGCTCGTTCGACCCTGCAGCGACCTTGACCACCTGCCTGTTTCTACCGTCGACCACGTACACGTTGCCTGCGCTGTCCACCGCCAGACCCTCTGGGTACTCGAGTCCGGTCAACGGCAGCTCGGTCTGATCTGCCGATCCGGCCGCCAGTTTTACCACCCGATTGTTCCGGCCGTCGTTGACATAGACGGTCCCTGCGCTGTCCACCGCCACACCGTTGGACGACTTGATGCCGGTGAGCGGAAGCACGGTCTGGTAGTTGGACCCGGCCGCCAACTTCACCACCTTGGTGTCTCGCGTGTAGCCGGTGACGTAGACGTTCCCCGCTCTGTCGACCGCCACACTCCGAGGGTGCTCGATGCCGGTGAGCGGAAGCACGGTCTGATCACCCGATCCGGCAGCCAATTTCACGACGCGGTCATTGCGGTCGGTGACGTAGACGTTGCCCTGCTGGTCGACCGCGACGCCGTCTGGGCTTTCGATGCCGCTGAACGGCAGAACCGTTTGGTCGTTGGAACCGGCCGCCAGCTTCAACACCCGGTCATTCCAGGTGTCGGTGAGATAGACGGCGCCTGCCGCGTCCACCGCCACGCTGCTCGGGTAGGTGAGGCCCGTGAACGGCAACACGGTCTGTCGCGGCGCGGGCGCATTCGGCGGTGCCGACGACTCTTTCGAGACTGTGAACGGCAGGTCCGCCCTACCGATCTGAACGAGGGGATCGGGGACGACGGCGGTTGCCTCCACCCCGCCCTTGCCGTCGATCATCGACGCGTCGAGCGAAACGCGGTACCGCAGCGTTACCGCCTTGCCTTTCGGCAGATCCTGCACGTCGTCGAAGCCGCCGAGGTAGTCCATGCCCGTGGTGATGACCGGATGCTCCATCGTCACCCAGCGGCCGGTGGCCGGATCGAAGCGTTCGCCGGTGCCCTCAGGGAGCCCGATCGGCGTGATCGCGCAGCTGCAGCGCGTCAGCACCACCACAACGCCGACCTTGTGGTAGTCGACAGGCGAGTCGTTGCACAGTGTCACATCGACCTCGGTCGCGGGGGCGCCCGGCTTGACGGTGCCCGACGGGATGCCGCTCAGCGCGACAGAGATCCTGGCGTTCGCCGGCACCGGTTCGAACTTCTTGGTGCTCGGCATCTGCGCGGACGACGGGTTTAGCTCGCAGCCGCCGGCCTGGCCGGCCGCGGGAGCACTTGACGCCGGCTTGCCGGCGGCGACCGTGGTCGGCCCCGGCGTGCTCGTCGAGCATGCGGCGAGCGAGAAGGTCGCCGCGATCGTCGCCGTAGCGGTCAGCGCGAACTTCTTGAGTCGTCGGCGACGTGGAGTTTTCGTCATGTCGTGTTCCTTGTCGGTGAAGTCCGGGCGTGGTTAGGCAAGTAGTGAAGCGAGTTCGGTGCGGGGCACTTCGACTGTGAGCGGGCCTCTTTCGTGCGGAAGCAGCCCGTCTTGGTCGAAGAAGAAGATGACCGCGTCGTCGGTGATCGCGAAATTCTCGTACGCCTTCGCGCCGAGATCCTCGAGCGTCAGTGCGCCCGTCGCGCCGTGTCTGTCCAACTCGCGCTGGACAATTGGGTTCAGCACCGCCGTCGGTTGAGCGCCGGGTCGGAACAGCGTGTCGAAGGTGATCGGAGCGTGCTTGCTCAGGTCGTAGTTGAGCGATCTGTATGTCGTCACCGGATGGACGCCGGCGCTGGTTCCGATGGTGAGCACGAGGCTCTGAGTGCCTGATGACATAGCGCCAGAGCGGTAGTCGTGGCCGATGACGTCGAGCTCGGGGCGATACGTGTTCGGCATCCTTGTGATCCAGTCGATGAAGTCGTCCCGCCGTTGCGTCAGCACGTCGGTCATCGCCCCCTGGTCGGGGTAGTCGACCGGGAACCGGAAGTCGACCGTGTAAGTGTCGTTCTCGATATGCGCATGGCAGGTCCGGTCGGGACCGACCGTTCCGCCGAGCGCGCCGCACGCCGATTGGGCACCCGCCGTCGACGACGAGAATCCGGCCAGCATCAGCGAGGTCAGGGCGGCGATCATCGCTGTGGTCGTTCTCATTTGCAGCGAACGCCGACACCGACCCCAACTACGCACATATGCCATGTGAAAAGGATGCGGCGCAGATCTTGGCGAATTCTTGGCGGACTGGTGCGGCGGCTGAGACTAGGAGATCGCCTGCACTAATTCCGCGGCGGTCACGACGGCGGTCGCGTAGTTCGGAATGTTGATGTTGAGAGCGGCGTGCATCTCCTCGTCCGAGTAGTCCGCCGTCGCGTCCTTGACCATCGTGACCTCATAGCCGAGCTCGGCGGCGAATCGAACCGTCGCCTCCACGCATGTGTGCGCGATGAGCCCGACGACGATGAGCTTGTGGATCGCATGCCGCTTGAGTTGCAGGTCGAGATCGGTGTTGGCGAACCCGCTGGAGCACCAATGCTCCTGGGCCACAACATCACCCGGCTGCGGTTCGAACTCGGTGCGCAGCTCGCCGCCCCACGTGCCGTACTCGAACGTCTTGCGGTTCCAGGCCGCTCGCTGAATCGGCGCGATGTACTTCCACGTTTCGTAGTCGCCTGGCCGGTATCGGTGATGCAGCGCGTAGAAGACCCCGATGTCTGCGCGTCGCGCGGCATTGAGGACGTCCAACATGTGGGGAATGCAGCCGTTGGCTTCCGCAACGCCCTTTAACCGGTCCCACACCTTGCCGCCTTCGGAAATGAAGTCGTTGTAGGGATCGATCATCACTAGGCCCGTGATGTCCTTCTCGTACGTCACCTCGGCCACGTGCTCTCCCGTCGTGGGGCCTACCGCTTACCGTAGTCAAGCGCAAAGCCGGTGAACACGCTGATCGAAATGGGGCTGACTGAGCGCTGTTCCTGGCAAATAATGGTTGTACTCCGCCAGCGAACGGGAGACAGCATGAACGCCACCGCAGGCCTTGCAGCGACCGTCGTCCTCGCCGGAGCTGCCGTCGCCTTCGCAAGTCCCGCCAACGCCGCCGACTTCAGCGGCACCTACACCCCGAATGGGCCGGGGATGACTTCCACCTGGGTCGTGACGCCGTGCGGACCCGATTGCGCCCGTATCGCGGACAGCTCCGGGTGGACCGCGGACGCCCATCCATGGAACGGACTCTGGCGATTCGTGGTGGATCTCCCCGACGGGACGAAGTGCAACAACGACGGCGTGCTACCGGGGACGGTCACGTTCAAGGTCGATGCGTCCCGGCAAGACGGCACCTTCACCACCACGAACCCCGCAATTTCGTGTCGATGGGGTCTCGCGCCCGGCTACACGCACTCGGTCTTCTTCACGTTGACCAGGATCTGAGTCGCGGTCAGAAACCGATTCCGACGCCGATGCCGCCCCAGAAATCGTCATCTGGGTTCGGACACGAGACGTCGACATAAACCGTCGCCAAGGTGTTGTCGGTCGGTGGCTCGTGGTTGGGGTTGTGGATCGCGGTGACCTTGCATCGATAGAGCGGAACCGAGGGGAGACCACTCACCCAGTTGATCTGGACGTCGTATCCCTGGGCCTCCAGGTCGTCGATGGTGGCGCTGGCCGACTCGGCCCCCGCGACCGGCCACGCTGGCTCCGCGGTCGCGACGGGCGGATAGGCGTGGGGTGCCGCTGCCGCCATGAGCCCCGCGGCCAGCATTCCCAACTTGAGCAACATAGCGGTCCTCCTGACCCGCCGGCCTGTCCTTCAATGATGCGCCCACCGCTGTAACAGTTCTGGCGAACCAGCGATGAATTCTCTGAGTGCGCAACGTCGCCACGGCAACGTTGCCGCACGGAAAGCGCCGCGGCACTGCTGGACCAGGCCCAGCGTCGGGGGAGATGGCTGCGCATGGCAGAAGTGGCGGAGGAACCCGCCACGCTGCCTGAGTTAAGAGGAGTCGATGCACGAATGGGTGCACCGCTTGAAATCTGTTCTAAGCGAAGCGTTGTCGCCGTTCTGGCGTCGGGAGTCGTGATCTCCCTCACAGCGCTCACTGGAGGAATTGCGCCGGCGTTCGCCAAGCCGGATACCGATCAGGTCGTCACGACGACCGCTCCGGCTCCCGAGCCGAAGATACAGGTGCCCGACGAGGCTGAAGCCCCGACGCACGAGCGGCCGGCACCGAAGGCGCCGGCCGATCTGCCCGCCGCCCCGAGCGTCGTGGCCCCGCCGCCTCAGACACAGCAGGTGGTCGAACCGGTCGAACCGGCGCCTCCGCCCGTCACGCAGACGACGACGGCGAGTCCGCCCGCGACAATGGTCGAATCACCGGAACCGCGCCTCGTCGCCCCGCCCGTCTCGGAGGCGCCAGCGGTGACGTCGACTGCGGCCTCGCCGAGCCCCGCGATTCAAGCGCCTCCGTCCTCACCGGCTACGGCCGCAACAAGCGCTTCTCCGACAGCGTCGGTCGGGTCTGTGCCGCCGTCTGCGGCGCTGGTCGCGCCGAGCTTGGCGATGGCCGACCTGCCGTCACCGAGCAGCGAGCCGAAGGGGCCGACGGTGAGCGCCGCCCAGGGTCCGTCCATCGCGGCGACGACGGGCGCACCAACCGTGTCGGTCACGCAGGCCGCGAAGGTCATCCAGATGTCGGAGCCGCAGACCCTGCAAGCACCCCAAGCGGATGTCGAGCTCGCCCGGAACGCCAACCCCGTTGAGGTGAAGACTAACCCGGCGGCCAAACACGACGTCGCTGAGCTGACCAGCTCTATCGGTGTCGATCTCGGTGTCAAGGGCCCACTGGGTGTCGACGCCACCGCAAGCGCGAAAGTGGACGCCCGGCTGGCCATTGACCGTGAGCGCGTCTGGGACCGCAATGTCCGCCAATGGAGCCCCGACTGGGTGCAATACGACGAGTACTACCGGCCGATCATCCTGAACCCGTATCACGAGCGGGTGCGGATCGTCTACATCTACGACAACGCCCCGCGGATCATCTGGATCCCGCCGCTGGCGCGGGCCGTCCTCGAGGTGGCGCAGTTCGCGGCCTACAGCTTCACCGCTGTGGTCGACACCGCAGCCAACATCGTCAACGCGGCGGTGGACACGGCCGTCAACGTGGCGGTCGGCACCTTCTTCGGCGGCGGCTACGTTCCGGCGATCGGGCTGCCGCTGCCGCCACCGCCGCCTCCGGTGTTGCGCTACGACAACGTGCCCGTCCAGGTTCGGTACACCAACGCGACATACGAGCCGTTCCGCGTGCGGCGCATCGTCGACGTCGGTGACGATGCGCGGTTCGGCGAGCGCAAGGTGTTGCTCGACGGCGCCACTCCCGCATGGGGTGTGTGGACGCAGACGCCAAGCGGCGAACGGCAATTCGAGGTGCACCGGACCCAGCAGTTCCCGGGTCTGGACGATCCGCAGGAAGCTCCGCTGCCGGGTGACTACCAGCTGAGGCTGGCCGCCGACGAGTCGTCAACGGGTCTGAGCGCAAGGGACATCTTCCTGTACGTCGCGGCAGGGGTGGCCGTGGTATTGGGCTTAGCCGCCATCGGGCTGGCCCTATTCCTAGGACGTCGCAGGCCGCAGCACTAAGGAGAGTGCGCAACGAAAAGAGGGGCACCCGTTGTGGGTGCCCCTCTTGGTATGCCTTGTGTCAGCGGCTCTGGTGCACGCTGTTGTCGACCTGCGGGACGCTCACCTGGGGTTGAACGTTATTGACCCAACCGTTGTGGCCGATGTCGGCCTGTGCCGGGCCCGCCAAGCCGAGCACCGCTGCGACCATTCCGCTGGCGACGATGGTGGCAAATCCGAACTTCTTCATTCTTCTGTCCTTCTCTTCTTCGTCCCAGCCGTGGCGCGAAAGTCGCGGTTTGGACTCTTGTGGTGCCGGTGATTGGTCTTTCTTCGCCGATCTGCTTTGTTAAACACAGTGGTCAGAGGTTTAATTCCGTTGGCAGTAATTGAGCGGTGGTTGGCAGGAACCGGCTGGCTGGACGCTTCAAAACGGCGCCGATTTCCCACTTTGAGTGACCGGGGTCACGAAATCGACGCCTCCGTGTGGGGCAAACGCGCTAGCCGGAAAATCATTCGTCGATGAGGCAGGCGAGATACGCCGCGATCGCCACTTGGGGCTCGCGGACGTCGCGTGCCGTCAACCGGGAGATCTTGTCGAGCCGGTAAATGACCGTGTTGCGGTGGATCGCCAGCCGCTGCGCCGTCGTCACAAGGTTGAAGCCGCATTCGCACCAGGCGACGAGCGTCTGCTTGAGGGCGCCGAAGTCATTCTCTCTGGACAACAGCTCCGGCTGCGACCGCATGAAGCGGGTCCGCGCGGCGGTGCTCGCTGAATCGAGTAGCTGGCGTACCCGGATGTGCGAGATCTCCGTGACCTCGATGCCGGTGCTGTTCCCGGTGAGCCGTAGAGCGTCCTTCGCGTCGCCGCAAGAAGCCGCCAAAGCGGCTGGGCGCCGTGATCATCCAGATCTTCTACGTCTTCGGCTCGCTGTCGGGCGCGCTGTTCATCAACCGGGGCCGACGCAAGCTGCTGCTGTGGAGCTTCGCGATCTCAGCGCTGCTCTGCTCGGACTCGCGATCATCGCGCATCCGCCGATGTGGCTCGTGCTCGTGCTGTTCTGTGTCTTCGGCATCGCGATGTACTCGGGGCAATGCCTGGAGGCGATCTACCCGTCCGAACTATTTCCGACCGGCGTTCGCGCAACTGCGAACGGATTCGCCACGGGCGCAAGCAGAATCGGTGCGGCGATCGGCGTGTATGGCGCCCCGCACCTGCTCAACTACTCGGTGCAGCCGAATCCAGCGCGGTCTCCCAACCGTCGACGGTGCGGACGGTGAAGTCGGCGGTGGCCGCTGACGGTGCTGCGGGGGCGGCGCGGTGAAGATCGCCGTCCTTGGCGCAGGCATTGTCGGCGTCGCCGCTGCCCACGCGCTGGCCGAGCGCGGCCACGAGGTCCACGTCTACGACCGGCGCAGTGACATCGCATCCGATACCAGCGCCAGCACCGCCGGCCTCGTCGCACCCGGGCACTCCTACGCGTGGGCGTCGCCGAAAGCGCCTGCGATGTTGGTGAAGTCGCTGCTCGGCGAGTCGACGTCGATCCGGGTGAGGCTGAGGGCCGACGCCGATCTCATGCGCTGGGGGCTGCGGTTCATCAAGGAATGCACGCCGTCGCGCTCCCGCACGAACACCTTGGCGAAGCTGCGATTGGCTCGCTACAGCCAGCAGCTGATGGACGTACTGGCCGCCCGTGAAGGACTGCAGTACTGGCAGACCCACACCGGCGTCCTCTACCTGTTCCACGAGGAGGCCGATCTCCGTGCGGTCGAGACCAATTCGCGGCTCTTGCAAGAGCACTGTCGTCGCCAAGAAGTGCTGGACTACGAACAGGCCGTGGCTCTCGAGCCCGCGCTTGGCCACGGGCAGCGGCGCGACAACCTTTACTACAACACCGGCCACGGCCACGTCGGCTGGACCATGGCGTGCGGCTCAGCGCGGATGCTCGCGGACCTGATTGACGAACGGCGCCCGGACATCGACCCGACCCCGTATTCACTGATCGATCGGAATAGGCACCGCTGACCCTCAGCCCGCGCCCTTGCCGTTGTCGACCCTGTACACGGCACCGTGGATGGCTGCCGCGTCGTCGCTGGCCAGGAACGCGATCGCCTTGGCGACGTCGACGGTCTCCATGAACCCGCGCGGCGATGCGATGCGCAGGATCAGATTCCAATCGGCGTTCTCCGGCGCCTGAAACTCCGTCGACTGCGCGGTTGGCATGCCGCCCGGGCAGACCGCGTTGACGCGCAGCTTCTCCTTGGTGAACTCGACGGCCAGCGCCCGGGTCAATCCGATCAGTCCGTGCTTGGCGGCGCAGTAGCCGGCGGAGTAAACCTCGCCCTCGACGCCCGCGATGGATGACACGTTGACGATGTTGCCGCCGGATTCCAAGAGATGAGGGAGCGCTGTCCGACACAGATAGAACGGCCCGTTCAGGTTCACCGCGAGGTCACGGTCCCAGTCGTCGTCGGTCATCGTCGGCGTGTGCCGCATCTGGTGGAACCCCGCGATATTGGCCAGGATGTCGAGGCGCCCGAATTCAGCGACACAATCCGCGACCGCCTGCCGGCACGCGGCGGGGTCGGCGATGTCCACCGACGAGTACTTGCCGCCGGGCACCTCCTCGAACACGGTCGCCATCCGATCGGCGTCGCGAGCGATGCCGAACACCGAAGCGCCGCGTTCGGCGAAAAGCTGTGCGGTCACGGCGCCGAGTCCCGCCGACGCGCCGGTTATCAACGCGACCTTGCCATCCAGTTCTCTCATGGCCTGACCTTCTCACGGGTCTTCGCCGGGTCAGACAGCGGCGCGCGGTCGTGCCGGCGGGACAGCGGCCAACAATGCGCGGGTGTAGTCCTGCTCGGGAGCGGCGAACAGCTCCGCAGCGGACCGATACTCCACCGCCTCGCCGTCGCGCATGACCAACACGTCGTGGCTCATCTGTTGGATGACCGCCAAATCATGGCCGATGAACAGATACGTCAGTCCGAGCTCGCGCTGCAATTCTGTGAGCAGGTCGAGGACATGGGCTTGCACCGAGACATCCAGCGACGCGGTCGCTTCGTCGAGGATCAACAGCTCTGGCTCGGCGGCAAGGGCACGGCCGACGCTCACGCGCTGACGCTGTCCGCCCGACAGTTCGTGCGGATATCGCCAGGCGAACGACTGAGGCAGGCCGACGAGTTCGAGTAGCTCGGCCACCCGCGCCTGGCGGGCACGCTTGCCCTCCGCCAGCCGGTGGACTCGCAGTGGTTCATCGATGGCGGTCTGCACCCGTATCCGCGGGTTCAGTGACGAAAACGGATCCTGAAAGACCAGTCCGATGCTGCGGGGCAGCTCCTTCACGGCGGCGCCCCTCACGCCGAATACGTCGGCGCCGTCCAATTGTGCAGTGCCGCCATCCGGTTCGACGAGTCCAGTCAGCGCCCCGGCCACCGTTGACTTACCCGAGCCAGACTCACCGACCAGGCCCAGTGTCGTACCGCGCCGGATCTCGAACGAAAGTTGTTTCACCGCATCACGGTCGACCTCCCGACCGGCGTGGTGACGGGGAACCGGACGTCGAGGCCGTCGACCCGCAGCAGCACCGGCGCCTCGTGCGGCGCGGGTGCGGGTTCGGACCGGCCGACCAGCGGTCGCGCTTTCAGCAGTTCACGCGTGTAGGCGTGCTGCGGCTTGTCGAAGATGTCGAGGATCGGTGCCTGCTCGACGATTTCACCGTCCCACAACACAGTCACGTCATCGGCGACCTGTCCGATGACGCCGAGGTCATGGCTGATCCACACCACCGCGGTGCCGAAGTCCCGTTGCAGTCCGCGCACCAACTCGATGATCTGGGCCTGTGTCGTCACATCGAGCGACGTGGTCGGTTCGTCGGCGACCAGCAGTTCGGGCTCGCATGCCAGCGCGATCGCGATCATCACCCGCTGGCGCTGGCCGCCGGACAGCTGGTGCGGATACGCGTGCAGGCGGGTGTGCGGATCTGGCAGGCCGACGGCCTCGAGCAGCTCGAGAGCTCGTGTGTTCGCCTGTCGCCGCGTCATCTTCCGATGTGTCTCAAGCGATTCCGTGATCTGGCGCTCCAGCGTGAGCAAGGGGTTGAGCGATGTGCCCGGGTCCTGGAACACGAAACCGATCCGGCCGCCGTGTACGCTGCGCAACAGCCGTGGCGAAGCGTCGACGAGTTCCGTGGCCGCGGTTGCGCCTGCCAGCGCGCTGCTTCCGGTGACGACCGCCCCGGGTGTGTCGAGCAGGCCGGTCGCGGCGAGCACGGTCATCGTTTTCCCGAACCGGATTCACCTACGATGCCCAGCGTCTGCTCACGGTGCACGGCGAAGGCTACGCGGCGGACAATCTCGCGCCTGCTGATGCGCACCCGCAGGTCGCGAACGCTAAGGACGGGCTCGGTCACCGCTTGCTCCTAGCCTCGATCATGGTGCGCTGCTTGGGATCCAGCAATCGCGCAGCCCGTCGCCGACCAGGTTGAACGCCAGCACGATGACGAAGATCGCGGCGCCTGGAAACACAGCCATCCACCACGCCATTGTCACAAATCCCTGTGAGTCGAAGATCATCCTGCCCAGCGACGGCTGCGGAGGCTGGATGCCCAGGCCGAGAAACGACAGTGCCGCCTCAGACAGAATCGCGAACGCGAGTGACAGCGATGTCTGTACGATCAGCGGCCCCGCAATATTCGGAACAATATGGCGGGCAAGGATATAACGATCTCCCGTGCCCATCGCGCGCGACATCTGCACGAAGGGTTCAACGCTCAGCATGTCGAAGTGGCCGTTGTTCTGTTCGTCGAGCCAGGTGGCGAAGTCGACCGTCCGGATGTTCACGGTGATGCCAAGCGGCGCAAGGTTATCCGCGATGATCTGGGCGGCGGTGACCGTTTCGGGATATTCGGTGGTGACCAACATGTCCAGGGTCTTGGGGGCGGCTCCCGCATCGCGGAGCAGGCCCTTCGCCCTCTCGATGTCATGGCGGTACGTATCGTACGGGGTGTACCACGGGTTGCCCTTCGGAATCGCAAGCTGATTGGCCACGGCGGTCCCGTAGCTTGTCGCCTGCACGATGGCATCTCGGTCAATGGCGTAGGCGATGGCTTTCCGGACGCGGACGTCGTGCCACGGTGCACGTGCCTCGTTGAGCGGTTGAGCGCGAGGTACCCGTAGTCGTTGCTCGGTGTCGTCGCCAGCGTGATGGAGTCGTCGTCTTTGAGCTGCGCGACCCGTTGGGCGGGAATCGAGTCCGTCCAGTCGATCTCGCCGGCCTGCAGCGCGGACAGCGCCGTGGACGGTTCGGAGATGAACCGGAACGTCACGCCCGAAACCTTCGGCGCTCCAGCCCAGTAGGTCGGGTTCGCCTCCAACGTGATCGAGTCGCCGCTCTTCTGGCTCTGGAACGCGAAGGGTCCGGTTCCGACGGGATGCGTTGCGATCTCTCCGCTCTCGACGTTGCGTCGCTGCACGATCGCCAGCCCCTTGAACCCGCCGAGGTTGGTGAGCAGGTTCGGTGTCGGCTGTTTGAGGGTGATGATGACAGTCGACTTGTCGGACGCAGTGATACCGCTGACGGCGCTGAGCTTGTCGGCGTTGGCCAGCTTCTCATCGATGATGCGCCGATACGAGTAAACGACGTCGTCGGCGGTGAACGGGCTGCCGTCGTGGAACGTGACACCGCGGCGTAGATGGAACGTCCACGCCAGCTGGTCTGGACTCACGGTCCACGACTCGGCAAGTGCTGGGCGCATTTCGAGATCGGCATCCGGTTGGACGAGCGTGTCGAAGATGTTCTCCAGAACCTCGAACTAGAAATATGCGGTGGTCTTCTGCGGGTCGAGCTGGTCGGGTTCGCCTGCGATCGCCGCGACCAGATTGCCGGATGATCCGTCCCCGAGATCGACGCGGTCACCAGCCGAGCAGGCGGTCAGCGCGACGATGAGCGACGCGACGATGCCAACAGCGGCCAACACCGCTGGTCTCGTCATCGCCATCACCCCGGAACCGTTCGCATTCGGCTCTCTACCCGCTGGGGATCTGAAACCCCTTGGCGCCATAACCCGTGACTTCGCCGAGCGGACACTGCGATACTCAGCGGCGTGAGAATTCTCCGCGGGCTCGCCGCAGCCGCCGTCCTCACGTGCGCAGCTTTCGGATTGGCGGGCCCGGCCCAGGCTGACCAGGTCCTCCAGGGCGTGTACAACTACGCGCCCGAGCAGGGCGACAGCGGCACATACGAGATCTGGCCGTCGTGTGTGCCGGTGGTCGGGGATCTGCGAGAGCCGCTGAACCTGCCGATCGCCTGCCGGCTGCACATGTCGCCGTCGACAGGCCTCACCGGCGGTGACGCGACCTTGGCCGGTGGCGTCTGGCAGTGGACGACGCCGAAGAAGGACGGGATGCAGTGCCCCGACGGCAGCTCGGCGCCCACCGTCGAGACCATGAAATTCGATGACCTCACGATGACGGGGACCCGCACGATCAAACATGCCGACGTCTGCGGTCTGCCGCCGGGCATCATCAGCATTCCGTTCACGATGTCCTACAAGGGACCGCTGCCGATTCCGGTCGAGCAATACCCGCTCTACTGTGAGCCTGCCGGACTACGCATCTGCCAGTAGCGGGGAGGGTACACCCAGCCCTGGAGTTGGCGACGGTCAGCAGACGACCGACCGGAAGGCCGTGCACATGCCGCGATTGTTTTCCTCAGTGGGCCGGCGCGCGGGTCAACGCCTGCGCCCCAAAAGCCGCAACAATGCAGCTGTCCCGCTGCTCAACGGCAAGGTCGCCGACGTGACCGGTCCGGGGATCACCGAGAGCTGGGGTGTGACGTGCACTGACCTCGGGGCGTCCGTCGTCGCGCCCAACGGCAAGTTGGTGTCGGTGTTCGGCGACACCTTCTCCGGTCGCAAGGTCGGACAGGGCGACTGGCGTTCTCCTGTCGTGCTGATCGGCACCGGCGACGCCAACCACGAAATCGTCTACGAGCGGGCCGGGGGAGACGACCCCAACTACGCCCGCCAGTTGTGGTACTACATCCACGACGACGCGACCACCGGCTGGACCCGGGGCGGCATCAGCACTGTCATCCCCTCCGACCTGCTGTGCGTCGGCGACTCGATTTACTTGCACGCCATCGTCAATCGCGGTTTCGGCAACGTCATCTGGACCGAGATCTGGAGATCCGACGACAACGGCGTCTCGTGGACGCACATGGGCGAGGACGCGAAGTTCCCCGCCGACCTGTACGGCGGCTACGCCCAGTGCTGGTCGTGGGACTACGAGCCCGACGACGGCTGGGTGTACGTGGTGGCGACTGGGTTTCAACGCGACAAGGGCATCATCTTGATGCGCGTTCGACCCGATGACATCGGCGAGCGGTCTCGCTATGTCAGCTGGGGCTACACCCACGGGGAGTGGGCGTGGGGGAACCCGGCCACAGCGATCACCCCTGACGGTGAGAAGTGGGGAGAGCTTACTTTTCGCCGGATGGCACAAGGCACATGGGTGCTCGGCGGATTCCTCGCATCGAAATACGCACTCGGCTACCGAGTGGTGGACTCGCCCGTCGCCAACATGCACACCACGGAGATCCAGACCCCGATCGTGGGCTCGTCGTGGGATGACGAGAATCAATCCAAGAACACGGTCGCGCAACTCTACGGCGGCTATGTGTTACCGGGTTCGCTGTTCGACATGCAGGGCGGTTTCGGCCTCGTGGTGTCACAGTGGAACACTGCCGATGGATGGCCTTACCGGGCAATGCAATTCAAAGCCGCGATCAGAGACACCACGAAGACGAAGACGCGCCACAAACCCGATCCGATCAATCTGTGAGCGTCAGACGGTGAATCCGCCGTCGACGTTCCAGTTGGCGCCGGTCACGTATGACGCTTCCGGTCCGGCCAGATAACTGACCACACTGGCGATGTCGCGCGGCTGACCGTAGCGCCCGAGTGCCATCACCTCGCGCAGCGAATCCGCGAATTCGCCGACCTCGGGGTTCATATCCGTTGCGACCGGGCCGGGCTGGATGTTGTTCACCGTGATTCCGCGGGGGCCGAGATCGCGGGCCAGCCCGCGCGTCAACCCGGCGACCGCTGCCTTCGACATCGCATATATCGACAAGCCGGGACCGGGCACCCGGTCGGCGTTGATGCTGCCGATGTTGATGATGCGGCCCGTGTTGCCCAGGTGCGGGACGGCGCGCTGGATCGCGGCGAAGACGCCCTTCACGTTGATTGCGACCAACCGGTCGAACTGCTCCATCGTCAACGACTCGATGTCACCCATATAGGCGACGCCCGCGTTGTTGACCAGGATGTCCAATCCGCCCAGCTGCTCGACGGTCTCGTCGATCGACTTGGCGACCTGCTCGGGATCGCCGCTGTCGGCGTGAATCGCCACGGCCTTCCCACCGGACTCTGTGACTTCGGTCGCCAGCTTCTCCGCCTCGGTGGTAGACGCGCCGTACGTGAACGCCACCGCGGCGCCGTCTGCGGCCAGCCGCCGTACGATCTCCGCTCCGATGCCGCGTGATCCGCCGGTGACGAGAGCGCGCCTGCCCTCCAGTGATGCGGTCATGTAATCGTCCTTTCGAACTGATCGGTTACTAAGTATCCTCAGGTAAATGCCGGTTGCGGCGGGTTCATTCCCGACGTGACCGGTGTCACTGCGGGAGGGTGTGGCGATGACGGTTGGCAGGCCGAGAGAGTTCGATGCAGATGCCGTGTTGGAGACGGCGATGGAGTTGTTCTGGGAGCACGGCTTCGAAGGAGTATCGATCAGTGACCTCACCGACGCGACCGGAATCAACCGGAGAAGCCTCTACGCGGCGTTCGGAACCAAAGAGGAGTTGTTCCGCTGTGCGGTGCGGCGCTATCTGGACGGGCCCGGCGGGTTCGTCGCCGCGGCACTGCAGCAGCCGAGGGCCAGGGACGTCGCGACAACGATGGTTCACGGTGCCGCCGATTCCTACACCGACCCCGACCGGCCCCGCGGCTGCCTGCTCGTGCACGGTGCGCTGGCGGCAGGTGGGGACGCCGACGCCGTTCGGGTCGACCTGGCGCAGCAGCGTGACGCCGGCATCAAGGCGCTCGCCCACAGGTTCGACGAAGCGCAGGCCGCGGGGGAACTGCCGGGCGTGGACACGCTCGTGCTGGCTCGCTGGATCAACTCGGTCTGCCAAGGCTTTTCGGTGCAGGCACGCAGCGGCGCGACCCGCGATGAGCTTCATCAGGCGGCCGATCAAGCGCTGCGGGGCTGGCCGTCGAGCTAGAGACCCAATTAGTGTCAGCGGTTGATGACCGAGCTATCCAGACTGGACCGCTACGAGCGTCGAACGGAATGGCCGCTCGCCGCCGTCGCGATCGCCTTCCTCGGTCTGTATTCGGTGCAGGTGCTGGCGCAACCACGAGGTCTGACCGCGCGCGCTGTCGAGATAGCGATGTGGGGGCTGTACTGCACCTTTGTCATCGACTACGCGGCCCGGCTGTATCTCGCCAAACCGCGCGTCAAATGGTTCTTCAAGCACGTGCTCGACCTGGCGCTCGTCGTGCTGCCGTTCATGCGTCCGCTGCGGCTGCTCAGCCTGGCGGTGGTGATCGACGTGTTGCAGCGCGCGGTCGGCCACACTATCCGCGGCAAGGTCATCGCGTACACGGTCTGCGGCGCCGTGGTGCTGGTCTATGCCGGGTCGCTCGCCATCCTTCAGGCCGAGCGCGACCAGCCCAGCTCCAAGATCACGAGTTTCGGTGACGCCGTGTGGTGGGCCATCACCACGGTTACCACCGTTGGATACGGCGACCTCTCTCCGGTGACCACCATGGGACGCGTGGTCGCCGTCGCGTTGATGATCGGTGGCATCACTCTGGTCGGCACCGTGACCGCGACCTTGGCCTCCTGGATCGTGCAGCGCGTCGCCGAGGAGGACACCGCCAGCGAAGCGGCGACGAGGGCGCAGATCGAGGAGCTCCGAGAGGAGATCCGGCGACTCTCGAACTTGGTCACCCATGAACGCGAGCCCGCCTATGGTGAAGCCCGTGAAGGAATCTGACAAAAAGCGCATAGTCACCTGGGGCACGGGATTCGTCGGCAGGATGGTGATCGCCGAGATCGTCAAGCACCCCCTCTTCGAATTGGTCGGCGTCGGGGTGAGCAACCCCGAAAAGGTGGGCCGCGACGTTGGCGAAATCTGTGCTCTGGGGCAGAAACTCGGACTGGCCGCCACGGACGACGTCGACGCCCTCATTGCGTTGAAGCCCGACGCGCTCGTGCATTACGGCCCCACCGCGGCGCACGCCGATGACAACATCGCGCTGATCACCCGCTTCCTGCGCGCCGGAATCGACGTGTGCTCGACGGCCATGACACCGTGGGTGTGGCCCACCATGCATCTCAACCCGCCGAACTGGATCGAGCCCATCACCGAGGCGTGCGAACTGGGTGAGTCGTCCTGCTTCACCACCGGAATCGACCCCGGCTTCGCCAACGACCTGTTCCCGATGACGCTGATGGGCCTGTGCTCGGAGGTGCGCAAGGTGCGCGCATCCGAGCTGTTGGACTACACCAACTACGAGGGCGACTACGAATTCGAGATGGGCATCGGCAAGCCGCCGGAATACCGGCCGCTGCTGGAGAACCAGGACATCCTGGTATTTGCTTGGGGCGCAACGGTTCCGATGATCGCGCATGCGGCGGGCATCATGCTCGACGAGATCACCACGACGTGGGACAAGTGGGTGACGCCCACCGAGCGCAAGTCGGCCAAGGGCATCATCCAGCCCGGAAACGTTGCGGCCGTGCGGTTCACGATCAACGGCGTGTACAAGGGCGAAACCCGCATTCAGCTCGAACACGTGAACAGGATCGGCAATGATGCCGCACCGGACTGGCCCTCCGGCAACGAGAACGATGTCTATCGCGTCGACATCGAGGGCACGCCGAGCATCTTTCAGGAGACGGCGTTCCGGTTCACCGATGGCTCGGGTCGCGACGCGGCGGCCGCGGGCTGCCTGGCAACCGGGCTGCGCGCGCTGAACGCGGTACCCGCCGTCAATGACCTTTCGCCAGGTTGGGTGACAGCCCTGGATCTACCACTGATTCCCGGTGTGGGGACCATTCGCTGAGTAACACGAACCCCGTCAGACAAGATTGAATACCGGATAAGGTTTCATCGAGACGGAGTGACATGTCTGACGGGGTAGGGCTGTCGGTCGGCGCCACCAGACTGGCGGCCGTAATAGTGGGCCGGACCGCGGTGACGCGGTCGCCGGTGGTGACGCTGTATCCGCACCGACCGCCCGAGGTGGGCGTGCCCAGCGAAAACCCCAACCTGAACGAGCGCGGGCTGATCATCACCGACTTCGTAGATCGCGTCGGTGACCCCGTCGGCATAGTCGCCGCCGACGGCTCCACGCATATGGCTGACAAGGTGCTCGCGGACGCGCTGCGGACGATGCTGTACACCGTAGGCAGTCCCCCGGCAGGACCGGCGGCAGTGACCTACCCTGCCCACTGGCGACCAGCCGCCGTTGACGCGCTGGGCAACGCCCTTGCGTCGGTGCCGGAGTTCCAACAGCCCACCGCGGCGCCGGTCATCTCGGATGCCACGGCAGCGCTCACCGCATTGCAGGACGACCCCGGGGTGCCGACGCGCGGCATGATCGCACTGTGCGACTTCGGCGGTACTGGAACCAACATCACGTTCGTTGACGCCGCCAACGGTTTCGCGCCGATCGGGCCGACCGCCCGACACACGGACCTGTCGGGTGACCTCATCGACCAAGCGCTGCTGACTCACGTCATCAAGGACCTGTCCATGGCGGGCACCATTGACCTATCCGGCACGTCGGCGATCGGCTCATTGAGCCGGCTGCGGGCCCAATGCCGCGGAGCCAAGGAGCGGTTGTCCACCGCTGCGGTCACCTCACTGGTGGCCGAGCTGCCCGGGTACCGCGGCGAGGTGCGGCTGACCCGCAACGAACTCGACGAAGTGCTGCGCGCACCGCTCGCCGACTTCGTCGGTGTCGTACAGGAAGGCTTGGAGCGCAGCGGTATTCGGGACGCTGATCTCGTCGCAGTGGCCTCTGTGGGTGGTGGCGCCGGCATCCCGATCATCACCACCACGCTGTCCGAACAGTTCCGCGTGCCGGTCATCACCACCGAACAGCCGGAGTTGACCGCCGCGATCGGCGGCGGACTCAAAGCGGTGCGCGACACGGTCGATGAGGGCGTGACGTCGGTGGCAGTGGCCCCCGGGGTGGTGGCCGCCGCGGCGGCGGCGACCGCGATGGCACCCGAGGTCCACCCGCAGGACGCGCCCCAATCGAGCACATTCCGTGCGCTCGCGTGGTCGGAAGCCGATGACATCCCCGATGTCGCGCCGACCGACCCCTACGACTACAGCGACCCGGCCGTCGGCGGCGGTTTCACCGCCGGCGCGCGCCCGCAGATGCAGTTCGACCATGAGCCGTATGACGACGAAGCGGCGCCGTTCCCGTGGTATCGCAAGCCCGTTGTGATTCTGGCCGGCGGGGCGCTTGCCCTTCTCGCGGCACTGACGGCCGCGGTGCTTTTCGTGATGCGCGACGACTCGACGCCGACGCCGGCGTCGACTACCGGCCCCGTCACCACCACGACGCAGAGCTTGCCGCCGACCACGTCCGCGGCGGCGCCAACCCCGATCGCACCGGCACCGCCGCCGCAGACAGAGGCTCCCCAGACCCGCACCGTCACTGAGCAGGCGCCGCAGCCCCCGGCCACCGTCACCGAGGCTCCGCCGCCTCCGCCGGAGACGACCGAGGCGCCGCCGCCACCGCCGCCGACGTCGGAGGCGCCGCCGCCGACCACGGAGGCACCGCCGACGTCGGAACCGCCGCGGTGGCGTCCGACCGCGCCCTATCCGACGATCCCCGGATTACCGTGGGTTCCGAAACCGCACCTACCGGGTCAGCCAGGGCAGCCCTAGTAACCGAGGGCCCAAACAAGCTCCCGCTCAGCAACTTTCGATCGGTTGCTTGGCGGCCCGTTCCACATCAGAAGGGTGGTGGTTGGTCGTCTCTGGCGATGCGTTCGGCGAGGAGGAGTTGTTTTCGGGTGATGCGGGCGGCGTTGGGTTGCCGTTTGAGTGCGATCCGGTAGGCGCGTTCTTGGGCCCGCGTGCGCTGCCGGGTCGGCATTATCAATCCGCGGTTGCTCGGTGCTGGACCGCTGGATTCTGGGATCACCAACTGCCCGGTGGATGTGGCCAGCGCGGGAAAGAACAGGGCACCACCGGGTTTGGTCGTGTACACCTGTCCCGACGAGGCCGTCCAGATGACAGTGCCGTCGGGCAACTGGCGGTCGGTCCAGCCACCCACACCGGTGTAGAACGTTTTCAGCAAGTAGGTGGTACCGACTGCGCTAAAGAACATTTCAGGACGCGGTTCGGCAGCAGCGATCAGGCGCGCGGATGATGATATTTGCCCGCGATTTGAGCTTCAGGCGTGGCTGGGACGGGCGGATAATCAGTCCTGCCTGTTCGACCTTTGAGATCCAACGCATCCGGAGGAATCGTGTCGCTGCAGTTTGAAGGCAAGGTTGCCTTCATCACCGGAGCCGCCCGGGGACAGGGCCGCTCGCACGCCGTTCGGTTTGCCGAAGAAGGCGCCGACATCATCGCGATCGACCTGTGCGAACAGATCGACAGCGTGGCCTACTCGATGGCGACCCCCGAAGACCTCAACGAGACCATCAATCTGGTCGAGAAGACTGGCCGGCGCATCGTGGCCGAACGAGCCGATGTCCGTGACTTCAAGAAGCTGCAAGCCGTAGTGACCAAAGGTGTTTCCGAACTCGGCAGAGTCGATTACGTGCTCGCCAACGCAGGCATCTTGCCGATTGTGGGTGACCAAGCGCAGGAGATGTCGGCCTTCCTCGATGCGGTCGATGTCATGCTCACAGGGGTGTACTACACCATTGAGGCGGCGCTGCCGGCGCTGCTGGAGCACGGCGACGGCGGAGCGATCGTGATCACTAGCTCGATTGCCGGGCTCTCGGGTGCGCGTACTCGGTTCAGCGCGAAAAGCCACGGAATGCCTGGTTACATCGCCGCCAAGCATGGCGTGGTTGGGCTAATGCGTTACTACGCGAGCCTGCTTGCCGAGAAAAATATTCGGGTGAACACCGTGCACCCGACCGGTGTGGCGACCCCAATGGTCGTCAACGACCAGGTTGCGCAGCTGTTGGCCGATCAGCCGGAGTACGCCGCGGCGCTGGAAAACCTACTGCCTGTTCCGCTCATCGAACCCATCGACATGAGCGATGCGATGGTCTACCTCTGCGGCCACTCGGGCCGATACATCACTGGCACCACATTGCCGGTCGACGCGGGGTACGTCGTCAAGTAAGCGCTCATTGGGACATGGGTAGGGCATATTTGAGGGGTGGCGTCGGGCAGCTGCCGATCGGCCCACCCGCCGATGCCGGTGTAGAACGTTTTCACCGGGTGGTGGCATCGAATTCTCGAAGAACACTTAATGCGGTCCCTCGCTGGCATCCTTCCGCTAGCCGGATACGCGCTGCCGCAATAGTGGTAATCCGGGCCCATCCACCGCAGACAGCACGGCGGTGCGTCCGACCGCGGCCATCATCAGTTGTGGTGCCCGACCGCGGATTTCCTGTCCTTCACCCCACGTTCGATCCATGTCAGTGGCTTGCCAGCGAATCCCTCGCAGTCGCCCTACCGGCACGAGGCCGATCGGCAGCGGGCCGGTCAAGAAGTCCAGCGCAGTGGCTGTCAGCTGCGGATCTGGTTCGAAGGGAAGTCCGAGCGGGATTCTGATGTCGCCGCTATGGGCCAAGACTTCGGCTAGCAGACCAGGTGCTTGCGGCGGGGGCCTCCAGTATCGGTGATCAGCGAGGTCGCGCAGACTTGCCGCAATTTCGGCAGCTGGCCGCTGCGCGCGACGGCGCGCCAGCTCATCGATTGCCCGATCCTCACTACCACGGCGCACGCCTAGCCACGTAACCCTGAGAGTGCCCTCGGCCAGAAAGCTCACCAGATGAGCGCCCACCGTCTTTACATCCCAGCCTGCACACAGACTAGGAGTCGCTAGCTGCGCATCATCAAGATCGTCAATCAGATCCGCGATGCCGCGACGCTCCTCCGCTATGGCGGCATGGATCAGATCGCGGTCCACCCACAAAGTGTAGGAATCCGACCGTGAAACCGGCACAGCGGCTTGAGGTTTGATGGGTGCGTCGGCCCCAATGAATACGGGATCGTGTGATCGATGTCGCAGCCTGGGTGGGTGCGTCACACCCCGGGAAGCGACAGGTCAAGTCACGGCACCGGATAAATCGCGCCAACGCGGTGGAGGGTCGATAGCCGGGCTGGCAGACCGGCGGCGGGTCGCGGTACCGGCCTGAGTTGGGCGGTGGCCGCCAACGCGGGCGGCATCGGCGCGGGCACCGCGGCGAACCCGCGCAGGTACCCCGGATTCTCCGACGTGCCCTCGATCGCCGCTTGTTCGGCGATGACGTCGATCACCACCTGAGCGGCGGGGGTAGCGGCGCTGCGGCGGGGCACTCGGGGTCGCCGCAGCCGCATGCCAGGCGGGTCTGGCCGGCGGCGATCGCGCCCAGGGCATCGGCGCGGCGCCCTTGTGCAGCGGGAGCTTGGCCCAGATCCCGGCCATGTCGGGGCTGATTGGGCCGATCTCGCCACCGCGGTCCTCGCGCACCGGGCGTGGCTCCCGCACCCCGGTGGGGGTCGAACGTGGCCACCCACATGTCGATGCGTTCGGACAGCGTGGGCCCGGACATCTTCATCCAGGTCGGCGCCCATTGCGCAAACACCGCGGCCACCTTGGGCAGCCGTTCCCGCAGATCGATGGCGTAGCGCAACTGGCCCGCGGCGCGGCCCGGGCTGATGTTAGGCGCCGCCGAGATCTCGGCGACCACGTTGGCGTGCCCGTCGATGGCCCAGTTGATGCGTTCGACGTCCTCCTCGGGTGCGCGTCGGGCGTACAACTCGGCGATGGCCATCAAGCGGCGACCACACGCCGCGTTTTCCTCACACGCCGCTGAGCCGATGGCATCCACCACGCCGGCGTCCTCGAGTGATTCGACATAGATTCGACTATCCCCCGAGGCCCCGACAAAGTAGAAGAGTTGTCCACAGCTCCTCAGCGCAGCCCTAGGCTCACGGCATGACGCAGACCGACGGCTTGCTATTCGATCCGAACACCTACGATCCACAGCAGTTCGACGATGAGACGCGGCGGCTGCTGCG
>Ga0207683_10000130_pt1 | contig 61549 bp, 60 predicted proteins | sample KBSM73metaG_FD_184333 | JGI IMG/M metagenome (GOLD analysis project Ga0207683, IMG submission 184333) | Miscanthus rhizosphere microbial communities from Kellogg Biological Station, Michigan, USA - KBS M7-3 metaG (SPAdes) (version 2) | ecosystem: Host-associated > Plants > Roots > Rhizosphere >...
CTTGCCGTACTCGGCGTTGATCCGCGGTCCGGGGAAGGTGCCGTTGAACCCGTAGATCGTCGACGGCGGCAGCGTCCGGACGGTGCCGGCCGGGTAGGTGTTGCCGGCCGCGTCGAACGACGTCACGGTCTGGCCGAGCGAGTTGATCGGCAGCACCTGCGAGCTGGTGAACGAGTGCTGCCGGACGAGCAGGTCGAACTTATAGACGATCGGGTCCGGGAACCCGATCGCGTCGGGCCAGATCTGGTGCGTCTCGTTGCGGAGCGAGTTCTGCTGACCGACACCGGGACCGGGCGGCAGCGGCAGGGCGGCCACCTCCGCCGGCGTCAGCGGCTTCGCCGCCGGCGGGATCAGCAGTGGGTCGGTGAACGGGTTGAGAATCAGCGGGCTCGTCGGGAACGCCTCGATGTAGAGGGCGTCGCCGAAGGCCATCGAGGCGGCACCGAATACGCCGTCAGGCGACGCGAGACCGCGCATCTGCAGAGTGGGCGCCATCAGCACCTTGCCGGCGCCCAGACCGACGGCGGCGGCACCCACCGCCCCGGCCCGGAGGACGTTGCGCCGGGAGACACCGCTGCTGCTCGCGGTCTCCAGGCTCGCGTCCACGACTTCCGTCATAAGACCAACCTCCAGTTTGGTCGAACAATGCACGCGCCGTGTCGGGCGCGTTTATGGCCGGCGCTCCGCAGTCATTCCGGGTTCTCCCAAAGCCCTCGTGCGGTGGTGCCAGCTGAATCAGGACGCACTCAATTCCTGCGGGCGACGTGCAATTGCCGTCCACAGGCACGGCGAGGCGTCTGGTTGGGGTGAACGCCGCTGGTCGCGGCGGTGGTACGGGCCGCTCCGGACGGACGACCGGCTGGTCGGTTCCGGCCCTGGCCAGGTCGGAACCACCAGTCAACCGGGTCATTCCACTCGTTGCGGCGAGATGAAGTCTGCGCTGCCGGGGAAGCGGGCCACTACCCCCGATCGGTCCATGAAAGGGCGCCCAAAATTGGGGGTCTGCGGCTGTCCGTACGGCGGCGCTCGGCCGTTCGGACGAGTAGGACACCCCTAAGATGAGGGGGCCCGCGGACCCGGCGAAGCGTAGCCGTGGCTACTTCGGAAAGCCGGAGCGCGCACCTGCCGCGGCCAGTCCCTCAAATGCCAGCCTCACGGTAGCAAAGAGAATATGGGGAATCCATACCGGCCGTCATTCCCGTGGTCGGCCCGACACCCCGGCGGTTCCGGGGTCAGGAGGAGGAGACTGTGCACGCCGGCGCCGGCCGGCCGGGAGGAGCGTGGGGTGAGCCTGTTCGACGAGGCGTACTGGGAGGAGCGCTACCGGACCGCACCCGCGGTCTGGAGCGGCGAGCCCAACCGCCAGCTGGTGGCCGAGACCGCGGACCTGCCGCCGGGAACGGCGCTCGACGTCGGCAGCGGCGAAGGCGCGGACGCGGTATGGCTGGCCGGGCGCGGCTGGCGGGTGACCGCGGTCGACTTCGCCCGGACCGCGCTGGAGCGGGGCGCGCGGGCCGCGGCGGCCGCCGGCGTGGCCGACCGGATCGAGTGGGTGCAGGCCGACCTGCGGTCGTGGACACCGCCGGAGCGCTACGACCTGGTGTCGGCGCAGTTCTTCCACCTCGCCCCGCCGGAGCGCGCCGTGGTGTTCGCCGGCCTGGCCGCCGCCGTCGCACCGGGCGGGCGGCTGCTGCTGGTCGGGCACGACGTGAGCGACCTGGAGTCCGGGGCGCACCGGCCGCACGCGCCCGAACGGTTCTTCACCGCCGGCGAGGTGGCCGCGAGCCTCGACCCGGCCGAGTGGGAGGTCGTCACCGCGGCGACCCGGCGGCGGCCGGCCCTCGACCACGAGGCCGAGCACCACGGCGTCACCGTCGCCGACACGGTCCTGGTCGCCCGCCGTCTCGGCTGAGGCCTGGCCCGGGCGGCCGACACGGAGTAGGAACGTCCGATGGACGCCGTGGGGGCGCTGCGCGAGCTCTGGATCAGCTCGTCGGGGCGGCTGGCCAAACGCATGCACGGGCTCACCGACGAGGAGTTCTTCTGGGAGCCGGCGCAGCCGGCGTGGTCGGTGCGGCCCGACCCGGCGGCGCCCAGCGGCTGGCAGATCGACTACCCGTTCCCGCCACCGGTGCCGGCGCCGGTCACCACGATCGCCTGGCGGCTGGTGCACCTGGCGAACGGGAACTGGATCCGCTGGGAGCACGCCTACGGCCCCGGTGAGCGGATGTTCCCCGACCTGCCCGTGCCGGGAACGGCCCTGGACGCGATCCGCTACTGGGCCGACAGCCGGCAGCCGATCGAGGAGTGGCTGGAGACGGCCGGGCCGCTCGACCTGAACGAGGTGCGGCCCAACCCGGTGGGCGACCCGCTGCCCGCCGGGCGGACGCTGAGCATCCTGCTGGAGGAGCAGATCCACCACGGCGCCGAGATCGCGCTGCTGCGCGACCTCTACCGGCACCGCTGACCAGCACGAGGGCCGGCACCCTCGGTGGATGCCGGCCCTCGCGGTGTCCTAGTGCCTCGCGGTGGCCTAGTCGCCGAGGCGCTCGCCGGTCTCCGGGTGGAAGGCGTGTTCCGAGCCCGCCAGCACGGTGAGCGGGAGCGTCTGGCCCATCTGCGGAACGTGCTTGCTGTCGACCCGGACGACGAACTGCTCGTCACCGGAGTCGAGCTGCGTGGTGCCGTACACGTACGCGTCGGCGCCGAGCTCCTCGGCGATGTCCACCCGCAGGTCCAGGCTCGGCTGGCCATCGGTCGCCACGTCGAACGCCTCCGGCCGGATCCCCAGCGTCACCGACGACAGGCCGGCGGCGGCCGCGGCCGAGGCGACCTCTCGCCGCAGCGGCACCACCAGACCGCCGAGCTTGGTCCCGCCCTCGACCAGGGGCACCGTCTTGAGGTTCATCGCCGGCGACCCGATGAACCCGGCCACGAACGAGTTCCCGGGCCGGTCGTACAGGGCTCGCGGGGTGTCCACCTGCTGCAGGATCCCGTCCTTGAGCACCGCGACCCGGTGCCCCATCGTCATCGCCTCGATCTGGTCGTGCGTGACGTAGATCGTCGTCGTGCCCAGCCGGGCCTGCAGCGCCGCGATGTTCGCGCGCGTCTCCACCCGGAGCTTCGCGTCCAGGTTGGACAGCGGCTCGTCCATGAGGAACACCGCGGGCGACCGGACGATCGCCCGGCCCATCGCCACCCGCTGCCGCTGACCACCGGACAGTGCCTTCGGCTTGCGGTCGAGGAACCGCTCGAGGTCGAGCAGCTTCGCCGCCTCGAGAACCTTCGCGTCCCGCTCGGACTTGTTGACTCCCTTGAGCTTCAGCGCGAAGCCCATGTTGTCGGCCACCGTCATGTGCGGGTAGAGCGCGTAGTTCTGGAACACCATCGCGATGTCCCGGTCCTTCGGCGGCTTGTTCGAGACGTCCTTGCCGGAGATCCGGATCTCGCCCTCGTCGACGTCCTCGAGGCCGGCGAGCATCCGCAGGGCGGTGGACTTCCCCGACCCGGACGGCCCCACGAGAACCATGAACTCGCCGTCGGTGATGTCCAGGTCCAGGTGGTTCACCGCGGGCACCGGGTTACCCGGATAGATCCGCGACGCCCCTACATACTGCACTTCGGCCATGACGTGCCCTCTCCATCCGGTGGTGCCCTGCCCGACGCGCGCCGCGGCGGTCGGAATCCTCGCGCTCACCCTAAGGCGTCGACCAAGCGGTGACCAGGATCACGCTCTGTACGTTCCGGGGCGTACCCGACCGGAGCGGACCGGCGGTCTTGCAAGACCTTGCCGGCATCCTGCAAGGTGTGGCGCACGCGCAGGTCAGGAGGGCAGAAGGTGCCGGGACTGGCGGAGATCGCCGAGGCGGCCGGGGTCAGCATCTCGACGGTCAGCCGGGTACTCAACCGCCGGGCCGGCGTCAACGAGGAGACCCGGCGCAAGGTCTTGCGAGTGCTCGCGGAGAAGCCGTACAGCCCGCGCGGGCTCGGCGCGCTGCAGCGGACCGGCGTCCTCGGCCTGCTCATCCCGGAACTGTCCAACCCGGTCTTTCCCGCGTTCGCCGAGGCGCTGGAGACGCGGGCCGCGGGCCGCGGCTACTCCACCGTGCTGTGCAACACCCGATCCGCCTCCATCCGGGAGGAGGAGTACGTCCGGATGCTGCTCGCCCGCGGGGTCGAGGGAATGGTGTTCGTCTCGCCGGAGGCGACCGACGTGCGCGCCTCCCACGATCACTACCGGCAGCTGAAGGCCGAGGGCGTGCACATGGTGTTCGTCAACGGCGGGATGCCGTCGCTCGAGGTGCCCGACGTCGGGGTGGACGAGCAGGCCGCCGGCTACCTCGCCGCCCGGCACCTGGCCGAGCTCGGGCACCGCACGATCGGCTTCGTGTCCGGCCCGACGCGGTCGATGCCGGCCCGGCTCAAGGCGACCGGCTGGGCGGTGGCGCTGGAGGAGGCCGGCCTGCCGCACGGCGTCGAGCTGATCGAGCACGCCCCGTACGGGCCGGCCGGTGGGGCGAGCGCGATGGGTCGGCTGCTGGACGGGCCGCGGCCGACCGGGGTGATCTGCTCGTCCGACCTGATGGCCCTCGGCGCGATCAGCGAGGCGAGGCGGCGCGGGCTGCTGGTTCCGCAGGACCTGTCCGTAGTCGGGTTCGACGACATCCCGCTGGCCGCATACTGCACGCCCGCGCTGACCACGCTGGCCCAACCGATCCCGGAGATCGCCCGCGCTGCCGTGGACGGGCTGCTGGCGGACATGGAGAACGGCCCCACCAGGGTCAGGGCCGGCAGCGTCTTCCGCCCCCGCCTCGTCGTCCGCGACTCGACCGCTCCGCCGCCGGTCTAGCGGGCGCGGCGGCGGCGGGCGATCTCGGCGAGGGTGACGGCGGCGGCCACAGCGGCGTTGAGCGACTCGGTCGCCGCCGTCATCGGGATCGACACCCGCAGGTCGCAGGTCTCGCCGACCAACCGGGACAGCCCGCGGCCCTCCGAGCCGACCACGACCACCAGCGGGTCGACCGCCGCCTCGAGGTCGTCGAGCGCGACCTCGCCGTCGGCGTCGAGCCCGAGCACGAACAGCCCGGCCTGCTTCGCCGACCGCAGCGCCCGGACCAGGTTGGTCACCCTGGCCACCGGCAGCCGGGCGGCCGCTCCGGCGCTGGTGCGCCAGGCCGTCGCGGTCATCGGGGTGGACCGCCGTTCCGGCACGATCACGCCCTGGGCGCCGAACGCCGCGGCCGACCGGACCACCGCGCCCAGGTTGCGCGGGTCGGTCACCCCGTCCAGCGCGACCAGCAACGCCGCCGACGGTGCCTCGATCGCCCGGGTGAGCACGTCGTCCAGCTCCGCGTACCGGTACGGCGGGACCTGCAGCCCGATCCCCTGGTGCAACACGCCGCCGGTCATCCGGTCCAGCTCGGCCCGGCCGACCTCGAGCACCGGCACGCCCCGGTCGGCCGCCCGCTGCACGGCCTCGGCCACCCGCTCGTCCGGCTCGAGGCCGACCGCGACGTAGAGCGCGGTGGTCGGGATCTCCGCGCGAAGTGCCTCGACCACCGGGTTGCGGCCGACCAGCAGCTCGGGCGACTCGCCGCGGGCCCGGCCCGGCTTGCGGGCCGCGTTCTTCGCCGCCGCGGCCCGGCGCGCGGCCGGGTGACCCTTGCGCAGCTCGGCCGGCGGCGTCGGCCCGCGACCCTCGAGACCGCGCCGGCGCTGGCCGCCGGAGCCGACGACCGCGCCCTTCTTGCTGCCGGCGCCGCGCCGGGCGCCGCGTCGCTGGGAGTTGCCGGCCATCAGGACTCCAGCGTCCAGCGCGGTCCGGACGGGGTGTCCTCGACCGCGATGCCGGCGGCCGACAACCGGTCCCGGATCGCGTCCGCGGCCGGATAGTCCTTGCGCGCCCTGGCCTCCTGCCGCTGCTCCAGCGCGACCCGGACCAGCGCGTCGACCACCGGCTCGAGGTCGGCGCCACGGTCGTCCCGCCACGGCGCCGCGAGCGGGTCGACGCCGAGCACGCCGAGCATCGCCCGCACCTCGCCGTATTTCTCCGCCACCGCCGCCTTGTCGCCGGCCGCCAGCGCGGCGTTGCCCTCCCGGACCGAGCCGTGCACGACCGCGAGCGCCTGCGGCACCGACAGGTCGTCGTCCATCGCCGCCGCGAACGCGGCCGGCACCCCGGTCGCCGGCCCCTCACCGATCAGCTCGGCCGCGCGGGTGAGGAACCCCTCCACCCGCCGGTAGGCCGCGGCGGCCTCGGTGACAGCCTCCTCCGAGTAGTCCATCGCGGACCGGTAGTGGGCCGAGGTCAGGTAGTAGCGCAGCTCCACCGGCCGCCACCGCCGCAGCAGCTCGACCACGAGCAGCGAGTTGCCCAGCGACTTCGACATCTTCTCGCCGGCGAGCGTGAGCAGTCCATTGTGGAACCAGTAGCGGGCGAAGCCGTCGCCGACCGCCGTCGACTGGGCCAGCTCGTTCTCGTGGTGCGGGAAGATCAGGTCGAGCCCGCCGCCGTGGATGTCGAAGGTCGGCCCCAGATACTTCGTCGACATCGCCGAGCACTCGAGGTGCCAGCCCGGCCGGCCCGGTCCCCACGGCGTCTCCCAGGCCGGCTCGCCCGGCTTGGCGCCCTTCCACAGCGCGAAGTCGACCGGGTCGCGCTTGGCCCCGGTCGGCTCGCCCTGCTGCATCGCCTCGACGTGCTGACCGGACAGCCGCCCGTACGGCGGCCAGGTCCGGACCGAGAAGTAGACGTCGCCGCCGGCCGCGTAAGCATGCCCCGACTCGATCAGCCGTCGCATGAGGACGATCATCTCCGGGATGTGCCCGGTCGCCCGCGGCTCGATCGTCGGCGGCAGCACGCCGAGCACGTCGTATGCGGCGGTGAACGCTCGCTCGTTGCGGTAGGCCACCTGCCACCAGGGCACGCCCTCGGCCGCGCCGGTCGCGATGATCTTGTCGTCGATGTCGGTCACGTTGCGGGCCATCGTCACCGTCGAGCCGGAGTGCTCCAGCCAGCGGCGCAGCACGTCCACCGCGATTCCGGAGCGCAGGTGGCCGATGTGCGGGGCCGCCTGCACGGTGGCGCCGCAGTAGTAGACCGACACCTTGCCGTCCTCGAGCGGGACGAACTCCCGCACCGACCGGGTGCCCGTGTCGTACAGCGCCAAGCTCACCCGTACGAGGATACGGGGGGTGCATGCTGGAAACGGAACGGAGGAGCCCATGCCCGGCACGCACCACTACGCGACCGAGTTGACCTGGACCGGCAACACCGGCTCGGGCACGTCGACCTACCGGTCGTACCGGCGGACCTGCGAGGTCAGGGCCGAGGGCAAGCCCGTGCTGGCCGGCTCGTCCGACCCGCACTTCCGCGGCGACGCCGACCGGTGGAACCCGGAGGAGCTGCTGGTCGCCGCGCTGTCCCAGTGCCACCTGCTGGCCTTCCTGCACGCGGCCGCGGACAGCGGTGTGGTCGTGGTCGACTACGCCGACGCGGCCAGCGGCACCCTGCACACCGAGGGCACCGGCGGGCGGATGACCGGGGTCGTGCTGCGACCGGTCGTCACCGTGGCCGAGCCGGAGATGGCGGCGGCCTGCGCCGAGCTGCACGAGCGGGCGCACCGGGACTGCTTCATCGCCAGCTCGGTGAGCTTCCCGGTCACGCACGAGCCGGCCGTACGGGTCGCGAGCCCGACGCCATGAGCGCCACCCGCCTGCTCGTGCTCGGGGCGGTCCGGATCTTCCAGCCCGCGCACGGCTACCTGGTCCGCCGGGAGCTGCTCAGCTGGGACGTGGAGAACTGGGCCGCGATCAACCCGGGCTCGATCTACAACATGCTGCGCACGCTGACCCGGGACGGCCTGCTCGAGGAGGTCGACACCGCCGACGTCGGCAAGGGCCCGGCCCGGGTGGCCTACCGGCTCACCGCGGACGGCGAGACCGCGTTCCTCGGCCTGCTCACCTCCGCGCTGTGGGACATCGCCGAGCGCGACCCCTACCTGCTGCCGGCCGGGCTGTGCTTCGTGACGATGCTGACCCGCAAGCAGGCGGTGGAGGCGCTGGAAGGCCGGGAGGCGGCGATCGCGCTGCGGGTCCGGTCGATGCAGGCGCGCAGCCGGATGCTGCTCGAGCAGCGGCGGGTGCCGCCGCACACGGTCGAGCTGATCGACCTCGGCATCGCCCACCTGACCGGCGAGCTGAGCTGGGTGCGGGCGGCCAAGGAGCGGATCGAGGCCGGCCACTACCGGTTCGCCGGCGAGCCGGGTGCGGCGTCCGGACCGGTCGACGGGCACTGGTACGGCCCGCTGGACAAACCCACGCAGGGGGCTCCGCCCCCCGGGGACCCCCGGCACAACCGGCTTGACCAGCACTCAGGCGGCTCCGCCCCGAGGCCCCCGCCACATCCGGCGTGACCACGCCCACTCGGGGGACCGCCGCCAACTGACTTGACGGACCACTATTCAAGCTTGAATAGTGGTCGGCGTGATTCATGCCCGAGGACTGGTACGAACGTTCCGCGGCCGGGGCCGCGGTGCCAAGGAAGTGCATGCCGTCCGCGGCGTCGACATCGACGTCCAGGCCGGCGAGGTGGTCGGCTTCCTCGGCCCGAACGGAGCCGGCAAGACCACCACGCTGCGGATGCTGACCACGCTGCTGGAACCGACCGCCGGCGAGGCATCGGTAGCCGGCCACGACCTGCGCACCGATCCGGTCGGCGTGCGCCGCAACATCGGCTACGTGCCGCAGAGCGGCTCGTCCCTGCCGATCGCGCGCGTCGGTGAGGAGCTGACCGACCACGCCGCCCTGTACGGGATCCCCACTGCCGTGGCCCGCGCCCGCGGCGAGGAGCTGTTCGCCCGCCTCGACCTGGAGGGGGTCTGGACGCGGAAGGTGGAGAGCCTGTCCGGCGGGCAGCGCCGCCGGCTCGACATCGCCAAGGGCCTCGTCCACCAGCCGCCGCTGGTGTTCCTGGACGAGCCGACCACCGGCCTCGACCCGCAGTCCCGGGCCAACCTCTGGGTGCACGTCTCGGACCTGCGGGACAAGGCCGGGGTCACGGTCTTCCTCACCACGCACTACCTGGAGGAGGCCGACGTGCTCTGCGACCGCATCCTGGTCATCGACCACGGCAAGATCGTCGCGGTCGGCACGCCCGACGAGCTCAAGCGGCGGGTGTCCGGCGACGCGGTGCTGCTGCGGCTGGCCGACCCGGCACACGTCCCGGCGGCGACCCGGCTGGCCGCCGCGCTGCCGGAGGCCGACGAGCCGGGGGTGGACGGCGACGTCGTGCACGTCCGGGTGCCCAACGGGGCCTCGGCGCTGCCGGGCCTGCTGCGCGAGCTGGACCGGGCCGGCGTCCCGCTGGCCGCGGTCGAGGTCCGCCGGCCGACGCTGGACGACGTGTTCCTGTCGCTGACCGGGCGCTCGCTGCGGGACGCCGAGACGCCCGCCGAGGGAGAGCTGGTGGGTGCCCGATGAACGAGACCCTCGTCGTCTTCCGCCGGGCCATGCGGCTCTCGCTGCGCAACCCGACCTGGGTGATCATCGGGCTCGCCCAGCCGATCCTCTACCTGGTGCTGTTCGGGCCGCTGCTCAAGCCGCTGGCCTCCCAGCTCGGCACCGGCAACGCCTACCGGCTGTTCGTGCCGGGGATCCTCGTGCAGCTCGGCATCTTCGGCGCGCTCTTCGTCGGCTTCGGGCTGATCGCCGAATACCGGGCCGGCGTCATCGAGACCCAGCGGGTCACGCCGGCGCCGCGGACCGCGCTGCTGATGGGCCGGGTCGGCCGGGACGTGGTCGTGCTGCTGGTGCAGGCGATCCTGCTGACCCTGGTCGCGCTGCCACTCGGGCTGCGGGCACCGGTCGGTGGCGTGCTGATCGGGCTCGTGGTGGTCGCCCTGCTCGGCGCCGCGTTCTCGGCCGTGTCGTACGCGGTGGCGCTGACGCTCAAGAGCGAGGACGCGCTCGCCCCGCTGCTCAACGCGGTCGCGATGCCGGTGCTGCTGCTGTCCGGCATCCTGCTGCCGATGACGCTGGCGCCGGGCTGGCTGGAGAAGCTGTCGGACATCAACCCGCTCAAGCACGTCGTGGACGGCGTGCGGGCGTTCTTCCGCGGCGACTTCTCCGGCGGCACCGCGTGGTGGGGGCTCGGCGTGACCGCGGCCCTGGTGCTGCTGGGGTTCTGGTTCGGGACGCGGACGTTCCGGCGCGAGTCGGCCTGACCGTCAGCCCAGCAGCCGTTGCACCGTCGCCAGCGTGACGATGCCCGAGGAGACCGCGAACTCCACCAGCTGCTCCTTGCGGCCGCCGCGACGCGGGGCACCGGACCGCTCCCGGGCCAGGGCCTGCTGCTGCTCGGCGGTGCTGGCGTTGCGTGCCCGCACCGCCGACCAGGGCCGCTCGCCCACCGGCAGCTTGGCCCGCACGTCGTCGAGGCGGCGGTCGACCCAGTCGGCGGTGCGCCGTTCCGGGACCAGGCCCCGCTCGTACAGGCGGTCGGCGACCTGCTGGCTGGTCGGGATCCATGGGCTGTCCGGGTGGCGCAGGGTGGGCTCGCAGAGCGCGACGAGGCAGGCGAAGTAGGCCGTGCCCTCCAGCAGCGACCAGGCCGGGCGGGTCCGCTCGGCCGTCGCCTCGTCGGCACCGGGGATGTCGCCCGGCTTGACCGCGCCGGACACCTCGAGCTCCATCCCGTCGTCGGTGCCGGCGAAGCCGACCCTGACCCGGCCGTCGGTGACCAGGTGCGCCTGGCCCGGCCGGACCGTGTGCCGGACCGAGGCCTCGTCGACGAACAGCGGGTTCGAGCCGGTGTTGGTGAGCAGCACGCCGAACGGCGTCACGTCGAAGGTGCCGGCCCGCCGGCTCACCCGCGGGCTGTCGCTGACCGTGAGGTCGGCGGCCGGGCGCGGCGCCGACCGTCCGAACGAGACGGACTCGCCCGGGCCGAGCGGCACCTGCCGCCGGCCCGGGCACAGCACCCTGGCCCGCACCAGGCCCGGTGGGGGTGCGGTCATGAGCCCGCGCCGTGGACCTGGTCGAGGATCACGACGACCCGGTTCATCACCTTGTCCGGCGTGGTGTTGAACAGCGCGGAGACGCCGACCAGGGCGAGCACGGACAGGATGCCGAGCACGACGACCAGCATGATCAGCCGGCGCAGCATCCGTCCGAGCCGGCGGGCCAGCCGGCCGCCCGCGGTCGCGATCGCGCTCGGCTTCGGGTCCGAAGTGGACGGTGCTGCCGGGGTCCACGGCTTGTCCGATGTGGACGGTCCGGGTTGCGGCGCGGCCGGGCGCGGCTCGTAGGTCTTGGTCGGCTCCCGGCGGACCGGGGCCATCGTGAGGGTCGGCTCGCGCCGGGCCGGGGCGAGGATCGCGGTCCGCTCGCGCTCGGCCACCGGCGGGCGGCGCAGGCCGGCCTCGCGCTCGAGCCGGTCGAGCCGGCGGGCGAGCTCGGCGTGCTCGCGGCGCAGGCGGTCGCGGTCGGCGGCGACCTCGTCGCGCTGGGCGGCCAGGCGGTCGCGCTGGGCGGAGATCGCCGCGGTCTGCTGCCGGGTTCGCTCCAGCTCGGCCAGCGTGACGATGTGCGTCGCGGCGGGATCGGCCGCCCCGTTCCGGACCGCGCCGTACGCGGCCGTCGCGCCGTTCGAGGTCCCGCCGTTCAGGGCCGCGCCGTTCAGGTCTGCCCGGTTCGGGGCTGCGCCGTTCGGGGCTGCCCCGTTGACGGTTGCGCCGTTCGGAGCTGCGCCGTTCGGGGCTGCCGCGTTCGGGGTTGCGCCGTTCGGGGTTGCTCCATGCCGAGCCGCGCCGTTCAGGGTCGCGCCGTTCAGGGCCGCGCCGTTCGCGCCCGTGCGGTTCGGGGCAGGCGCCCACGCGCCGTCCGGGAAGAATGCCGGGGCGCCGTTGGGGAGCCGAGCGGCCAGGCCGGGACCGGGGGCGGCGTTGCTGTTGGGGGTGGCGGGACGGGCGGCGAGGACGGGGAGGACGTCCTCGGTGAGGTGGAGCACGGCGGCCGGGAGCACGCCGGCCGCCGGCACCAGCTCGCCGGACACCCGCCCCCCCGGCCGGTCCACCGACAGCGCCAGCAACGGCCCGCCGGCGGCCGGGTCGAGGTCGACCAGCGCGGCCAGCCGCGGCGACCCGGCCGGCCACGGCACTCCCGCGTACGCCGGCGGCACCGCCAACTCGGCCGCGCGCTGCCGGAACTGCGCCGGCGTCGTCACGCGGCGCTGCCGCGGGTCCTGGACCAGGCAGTCCTCCAGCAGCCGCTGCCAGCCCGGCCCGAGCCGCCGGTCGACCGCATACCGGCCCAGGCAGACCAGCTCGTACTGCTGTTCCGGCGTGGTGCCCGCGGTGATGTGGCGGCCGGTGAGCATGCGGTGCGCGCTGACCGCGAGCGCCCAGACGTCGCCGAGCTGGCTGGCCCGCCAGCCCTCGACCGGCGGCCGGCGTACCCCGTCGGCCTGCAGCACGCCCTGGGTGGCCGACTCCGGCGGCCAGAACGCGATCGTCCGCGCGAGCCCGATCCCGGCCGACCGAGTCGACTCCAGCGGTGCGGACACGCCGAAGTCGGCGACCGCAAAGCGCGCACCGATCCGCAGCACGTTCGTCGGCTTGATGTCACCGTGCACGACCCGACGCGCGTGGATGTGCTCCAGCCCCGCGGCGACCTGCTCGAACACCGCGGCCCAGGCCCGCTCGTCCAGCCGTACCCGGGCCGCGAACGTCGGCAGGTCCTCGTCGGCGAGCTCCAGCACCAGCCCGACGTGGTGGTGCGGGGCGGTGCTGCGCTCGAACCGGAAGCTGGTCACCAGGGTGAGCACGTTCGGGTGACCGTCGACGAGCTGCGTCTTGGCCGCCTCGTCGTTCATCGCGGTCAGCTCCGCCGGGGTGCCCCAGACGCACTTGAGTGCCCGCGGTGCGGCGCCGTGCCGGTCGAGCGTCTCGGGGCTGGCCGGGCGCACCTCGTACACCGAGGAGAAGCCACCGTCGGCGACGTGGCGCACCACCCGCCACCGGGAGTCGGGCGCCTCGCCGATGATCTCGCCGGGGTCCAGCGGCACCGTCCGCGCCGGCGGGGCCGGGTCCCGGGCAGTGCCGCTCATCGTGCCCCCTCCGCCACATACCGAGTATTCAGATCCGGTCGGGTGGTGTCCACGTCGCCCGGTACGCCCCCGGGCAGCGCCGCCAGCAGGGCGGTCGCGTCGTCCCTCCCTCCGGCGTCGGACGCCGCGTCGACCAGGTCGGTTGCCGTGACCCCGGGCCGGCCCAGCAGCGTGGCCAGGGCCGGCACGGTCAGCGCCCGGGTCACCCCGTCGGTCGCGACGAGGAGCCGGTCGCCTGCCCGCAACCGTACGGTGACCAGCTGCGGACAGGCCGAGCCGGGCATGCCGGCGAACCGGGTCAGCATGCCGTCGAGCCGCCGCTGCGCCACCGAACCGGGCTGGACCGCGCCGGCCGCGACGAGCTGCGCCGCATGGGTGTGCTCCTCGGTCAGGCGGCGCAGCCGACCCTTGCGCAGCAGCCAGCAGGACGAGTCGCCGAGGTGCGCCAGCAGCAGCCGGCGGCCCGTGACGAGGGCTGCGGTGAGCGTGGTGCCGGGGCGCAGCGGGACCGGCATCCCGTCGGTGGCGAGACCGCGTACCCGCTCGTGCGCCGCGGCGACCGCGGCGGCCAGGTCTGGTCCCGGATCCGGCGCGACGATCGTCATCGGCGTCGTCCGCCCGTCGGGCTGGGCGGCGCCGGACTCGACGAGCCAACCCCGGGCGGGGCCGGACCGGACGGTCGGAGCCTCCGCGGGGACGACGGCCGGCGCGCCGGCGGGGGTGGTCGCGGCCGGCGCGCCGGCCGGGGTCGCCACGGCCGGGGCCACGGCGGGAGTGGTCGCGGCCGGGGTTGTCCCGCCGGGAGTGGTCGCGGGCGGCGCGCCGGCCGGGGTCGCCACGGCCGGGGCCACGGCGGGAGTGGTCGCGGCCGGGGTTGTCGCGGCCGAGGTTGTCGCGGGCGGCGCGACCGCCGGGGTGGTCACGGACAGCCCGGCGGGAGTGGTCACGGCCAGCGCCTCGACGAGCCCGGCGAGCGCGGCGTCCGCGGCGGGTCCGCCGGCGATCGTGCCGCCCATCCCGTCGGCGACCGCGAGCAGCAGTCCCGCCGCCCCGGTCACCGCGACCCAGCGGTCCTCGCTGGCCGGACGGCTGCGCCCGGTCCGGCTGGCGACGGTGACGTCCACGGCGGCCACCCTCCCCCGCGTACGCGGGTGCGTGCAGGGGGGTAACCCCCCTTCTGACCCCCTTCCGGTGGCGGCAGTGTCGATCCCGTCCGATGTTGCCCAGCCCGGGAGACTGCGATGACCGCCATGCTGGAGACCCGCCCCGACGGCTGGGCCGGGGTGCTCGGCGCCCACCGGGGTGAGCTGGTCCGTACGGCCCGGTCGCGGCTCGGCGCCGGCGGCGCCGACGCCGAGGACGTGGTCCACGACGTGGTCGTCCGGGTGCTGCGCGGCGGCAAGGACGTGGAGGAGATGGCAACGCCGGGCGCATACCTTCGCCGGGCCGTCGGGAACGAGTGCGTGAGCCGCTGGCGGCGTACCTCCCGCGAGGTCGTGGTGGCCGAGCTGCCGGACCAGCCGCGGCCGGCCCCCGACGAGTCGGTGCTGGATCGGCTCGCGCTCATCGATGCGATGCGGACGCTGACCGCGCGGCAGCGGCGGGTGATCGCGCTGACCGTGCTCGACGACCGGCCGGACGACGAGGTCGCGGACCTGCTCGGGATCAGCGAGGTGACCGTGCGGACCACCCGGAGCCGCGCGCTGGCCCGGCTCCGGGAGCGGCTGACCGCGATGGAGACCGAGGATCAGCGGCCGAGCACGCGGTCCGGGGTCACCCGGATCACGACCCGGACGGTGCCCTCAGGTTCGGCCGGGTACGCGTCGCCGGTGTACTTCACCGACAGCTCGTCGATCAGCTCCCGGCCGCCCTCCTCGGACACCGTCGCCTCGCCGCGGATCTCCGCGTAGACGAACGGCTCGTCCGGGTCGAAGAACGTCACCGAGACGCGGGGGTCCTTGCTCAGGTTGCGGGCCTTCTGCCGGGCGGCCGTGGTCGAGATCAGCACGTCGTCGCCGTCGCGCTTGGCCCAGACGACCGACGCCTGCGGGCTGCCGTCAGGGTTGACGGTCGAGAGCGTGACGTAAGTCCTGCCGTCGAGCAGGCGACGAGCGGTGTCGGACAGGACGGCGGGCATCGAACGGCTCCTTCGCAACGCAACTAGGGCGTGACGTCCCTACCCACGAGGCGTGCGAGGAGTACGGCGGCGACTGTGGCCGAGGTCACGGCCGCGGCGGCGGCGAGGCGGGCGAGCGTGAGGGCGCCGGCCATCGCGGCCGGGATGATCACGACCGAGGTCGCCACGCCGGCGACGGAGGCGTAGGTGGGGATGCGGTCGGGCTCCGGCGGTCGGAGGCGGACGAGCGGGCGCCAGCGGACGCGGCCGTATGCGCCGACCACGACGAGGGCGCCGGCGAGCAGACCGGCGGTGTACGGGGCGGTGCGGGCGTAGGCCAGGCCGAGGAAACAGGCGATGCCGACCAGCCACTCGATCCGGACGACCCTGATCAGGCCGCGGCGCCAGGCTTCCGGGTCGGAAATCCTGGTCGCTCCGGTGGGCGCGGCGCGGTCGCGCGGTGCGGACGGACCGAGCCACCCCGGCAGGCCCGCGGCGGCCGGCCGCCGCACGTCCGCCACCGCTCCGCCGCTCGCCGCCGCGGTCCCCACCGGCCACACCGCCGTTGGAGGCCCACCGTCCGCGGCGGCCGCGGGTGCGGTCATCCACGTCGCGGTGGGAGGACCGTCCTCGGGAGCGCGGCGGCGACCGCCGGACGGCTGCGGTGCGGACTCGGTGTCCTCGGGCGCGCGACGGCGGCCGGTGGGCGGTCGAGGGGCGAGCGGCCGCCCGGGGTCTCCGCCCGGCTGAGCGGGGACGCCGTGCCGGCCGCTCGGGGAGTCGTCGGGGGCCGCGTGCCGGGATCCGTTCGCCTCCGGCACCGCCGCGCCAGGAGCGGCTCGCCCAGCACCGGCGATCTGGTCGGCCATCCAGGCGGCGAGCGCGTCGGCGCGGTCCGACGCATGCCGCCCCCCACCCGAGTCAGGCGGGCCACCGGGATCGAGCACCCCGGCCTGCCCGTACGCCGCATCGTGCCGCCCGCCACCCGAGTCAGGCGCGCCGGCGGGATCGAGCCGCGCGGCGTGCCGGTACGCCGCGTCCGCCTGGGCCGTGTCGCCCAGCGCCGCGGCGACCGAACCGATCGCGCGGTGCGACGCCGCCGACCGCGGCGCGAGCTCGACCGCCCGCACCGCCGCGTCCCAGGCCTCGGGACCCCGCCCGGCCGCGACCAGAGCGGTCGCCAGCTCGCTCCAGAGGTCGGCCCGACCGGGCTGCGCACCCACCGCCGCGGACAGCGCGTCCACGGCGGCGGCCGGCCCGCGCCCCATCACGGGCGAGCAGACTAGAGCAGGTCAGGCCGGAAGTACGAGCGCGGTGGCGATGGCCGCCCGGCCCTCACCGCGGCCGGTCAGGCCGAGGCCGTCCGTGCTGGTCGCCGCCACCGACACCGGCGCGCCGACCGCCGCGGTCAGCGCCGCCTCCGCCTCCGCCCGCCGCGGCCCGATCCGCGGCGTCTCCCCCACCACCTGCACGGCCACGTTGCCCGGCCGCAGCCCGGCCGCGGCGACCAGCCGCACGGTCTCGGCCAGCAGCGCGACCCCGGACGCCCCGGACCACCGCGGGTCCGACGTGCCGAACACCGAACCCAGATCGCCCAAGCCCGCCGCCGACAGCAGCGCGTCGCAGGCGGCGTGCGCGGCGACGTCGCCGTCGGAGTGGCCGGCGCACCCGTCCGCGCCCGCCCAGAGCAGCCCGGCCAGCCAGCACGGCCGGCCGGCGTCCAGCGGGTGCACGTCCACGCCGATGCCCACTCGCACGCGTGGCACCGTATCCGGCCAGAATGCAGGGATGCCGACCGCCGCCGCCGTGGTGCTCGCCGGCGGCTCCGGCAGCCGGCTCGGCGCCGACGGCAACAAGGTCTACCTCCCGCTCGCCGGCCGGCCGCTGCTGTCCTGGTCGCTCGCCGCGTTCGCGCGGGCGCCGGGGATCGGCCGGCTCGTGCTGGTGACCCGCCCGGCCGACCACGGCCACGCCGAGCAGGCGGTGGCGGCGGTGCACGCGATCGACCGGCCGGTGAAGATCGTCGACGGCGGCGCCACCCGGCACGACTCCGAGTGGTCGGCGCTGCGCGTGCTGGCGCCCGCCATCGAGGCGGGTCAGCTCGACGTGGTCGCCATCCACGACGGCGCCCGCCCCGTGGTCAGCCAGCGGCTGATCGCGGACGCGCTCGCCGCCGCCCGCGAGCACGGCGCCGCGGTGCCCGGCGTGCCGCTGACCGGAGTGTCCGACCATGACCTGACCCCGATTGCCGGCACGCTGGTGCGGGTGCAGACCCCGCAGGCGTTCCGGGCCGACCTGCTGCTGGCCGCGTACTCGCAGGCGGACGCGGACTGCTTCACCGGCACCGACACCGCCGCCTGCGTGGAGCGCTACGCCGGCATCCCGGTGCACTGCATCCCCGGCGACCCGCGCAACGTCAAGATCACCTACCGCCCGGACCTGGCCCTGGCCGAGCGACTGCTGCGGTCCTAGTGGCGAGCACGGCCGCGGCCAGCTCGAGGTCGAGCCGGTCGCGCACCGGGAAGGCGTCCGCCGCCCCGGGCACCGTGACCGTGCGGGCACCCGGCACGACCGACCGGTCCGGACGCAGGGCGGACGCGCGCACCGCCCGCGGATACTGCAGCTGCACGAGCTCGTCGCGCGGCACCGTACGGACGATCCGCCCGCCGGCGTCGACCTCCTTGACCGTCTCGGTCACCTCGACCACCGGCACCGCCGCGTCCGCCCCGGCCCTGACTGCGGCCACCAGCGCCACCACCAGGGACGCGGGCGCCAGCGGCACGTGCGGGTCGTGCAGCACGACGATCTCCGTACCGTCCGGGAAGTACACCGGAGAGCCGGGCGGCAGCACCGAAACGACATCGACCACGCCGCTCCCGCGCAACGCGGAAGTGGCGTGGTCGATCAACGTCATGCCATCGAGCCCAGCCGACTCGATGTCGTCACCGGAGACGAGGACGACGCCGGTGACGGTCATGAACCGCTCAGGAGGCGAGGACCTCGTCGAGCAGCACCTCGGCCTTGTCTTCGTTGGTCCCCTCGGCGAGCGCGAGCTCGCTGACGAGGATCTGCCGGGCCTTGGAGAGCATGCGCTTCTCCCCCGCGGACAGGCCGCGCTCACGGTCACGCCGCCACAGATCCCGGACGACCTCGGCCACCTTGTTCACGTCGCCGGAGGCGAGCTTCTCGAGATTGGCCTTGTAGCGCCGGGACCAGTTGGTCGGCTCCTCCGTGTGCGGTGCACGCAGCACCTCGAACACGCGGTCGAGGCCTTCCTGGCCCACCACGTCACGCACGCCGACGATCTCGGCGTTCGCGGACGGAACCTCGATGGTCAGATCGCCCTGGGCAACCTTCAGCACCAGATAGATCTTTTCCTCGCCCTTGATGACGCGGGTCTTGATGGCCTCGATGACAGCTGCCCCGTGGTGCGGGTAGACGACGGTCTCGCCGACCTTGAAAACCATGTGTGTGTGACCCCTTTCGCTCCTTCCAGAATAACACGACCGGAAGCCGAGCTCACCCTCTGGACTGGCCGTTTCCGCAGGTCAGGCCCACACACTGGGGCAGGCGGGGGGTTGACAAGCGGAGATCCTCGTGCTGGCGCACCCCGTTCGGCGTAGCGCCCGATCCGTTCCTCACCGACATCGGGGCGAGCCGGTACGTTGCGCCCATCGCGGTGCGAGCGGAGAGTGGACCAGTGCGCCGTGACGACGAGGACGACCGCTCCGGCGGGGCCGGCGGACCTTCCTGGCTCGACCGGATCGTCATCCCGGACGACATCAGCGAGCTGGACGCGGACGTCCGCGCGCTGCACCGGGAGCGCCGGGCGCGGCGCCGGCGGGCCAGGCTGCGCCGGCTGACCGGATCGGGGCGCAGCGGTGGACCGCTGTTGCTCGTCGCCCTGCTGCTGATCGCCGGTGTCGCCGGGCTGCTGGTGATGTTCCAGCCGCGACGCACCACCGGCAGCGTCACGCCGCCGGGCGCGACCCAGGCCACTGACACCCGGCTGCCCGACACGCCCGTCGAGCTGGTCGGCGGCGCCACCCGCCTGATCGACGACTTCCGGCCCGCGGTGTTCGCGCTCGCGCCCAACGGCTGCGACTGCGACGCCGCGCTGGCCGCGGTCGGCACCGCGGTGCACCAGCACAACCTGCGGTTCTTCCTGGTCGACCGGTCGCTGCCGCGGCTGCCGCGCGGGCTGAGCGACGACACCGCCACCCGGCTGGTCGACCGCACCGGCGTGGTCGCCGAGAAGTACAAGGCGGAGAAGGACGGCAAACGCGCCGCCGGCGGTCCGGTCCTGGTGTTCGTCGACGCCGGCGGGCAGGTCACCGACGTGCTGCCGCAGCCGGTCCCGAGCGCGGTCGAGCGCGACCTGTCCACGATCGCCCCGAAGGCCGCCTCCGCGAGCTGACCGGCGTCTCTACGGTGGGCGCCGTGGGGACAGTCCGCGCGCTGGTCCGGGCCTGCCACCCCGAGCCGACCGCGGCCGTGACCGCGGTGTCCGCGGCGCTGGCCGCGGCCGTCGGGCGGGGCGTCGCCGGCACGGTCGCGGTCGCCGCCGCCGTGCTGGCCGGCCAGCTCTCGATCGGCTGGATGAACGACTACCTGGACCGCGACCGCGACGTGCGGGTGCACCGGGCGGACAAGCCGGTCGCCGCCGGGACGCTCGCGCCGACCACGGTGCGCACCGCGGCCGCCGTCGCCGCGGTCGCGGTGGTGCCGCTGTCGCTGCTGTCCGGCTGGTTCGCCGGCAGCCTGCACCTGATCGCCGTCGCCTCGGCCTGGTCGTACAACCTCTGGCTCAAGGCGACCGTGCTGTCCGTGCTGCCGTACGCGATCTCGTTCGGGCTGCTGCCCGCGTTCATCACCGCCGGACTGCCCGGCCATCCGGTGTACGGCTGGCTGGTCGCGGCCGGCGCGTTGCTCGGTGCCGGCGCACACTTCGCCAACGTCCTGCCGGACATCGACGACGACCTGCGCACCGGCGTACGCGGGCTGCCGCACCGGCTCGGCGCGACCGGCTCGCGGATCGCCGCCGGGACGCTGCTCGCGGCGGCGTCGCTGGTGCTCGCGGTCGGGCCGCCGGGCCCGCCGGGCGCGCTCGGGGTCGGCGCGGTCGCGGTCGCCATCGCCGCCGCCGTCGGTGCCGGCGTGCTCGGGCGGCGGCCGGGATCCCGGGCGGCGTTCCTCGGCGTGCTCGTGGTCGCGGCGGTCGACGTGGCGCTGCTGCTCGCCTCCGGTCGCGGTTTGCGCTGACCTGCGCGGGAGGCGCTGGCGCTGGGGCACTACGCTGACCACCCGACGTTCGGCGTACGACAGGAGGCCGGTGGCCGTGAACCGCTCAACGTCCCGGTCCGTGCTGGCCGGGCTGGTCGTGGCCGGCGGCCTCGCGCTGTCCGCCTGCGCGTCGGGTCAGGTCGCCCAGACCGCGCAGATGAGCCCGACCGTCGACGGCCAGATGGCACAGGTCGGGTCGCTCGCGATCCGCAACGTCGCGCTGGACTACCCGGCCGGCGGCGTGTACGAGCGCGGCTCCGACGCCCGGCTGCGGATGGTCGTCGTGAACGGCGGCGTCGCCCCCGACTCGCTCGTCTCGGTGTCCAGCCCGGTGGCGACGGACGTGACGATCAGCGCGGGCGGTTCGGCCGAGGTGACCGGCAGCGCGACGCCGGAGCCGACCGGGTCCGCGTCGGAGTCGGCCAGCCCGACCGCGACCCCGTCGGACACCGCGTCCGGCACTGCCACGCCGTCGGCGAGCCCGGGCGGGTCCGCGTCCCCGTCCCCGACTGCCTCCCCGACCCCCTCGCCGACACCGGAGAACGCGCAGATCCAGATCCCGCCGAACAGCTACGTCTCGTTCCGGGAGGACGGGCCGCGGATCATGCTGACCGGGCTGACCAGGCAGCTGCGGCCGGGGCAGAACCTCGTGGTCACGCTGACCTTCCAGCGGGCGGGCTCGGTGACGATGACGATCGCGGTCGGCACGCCCGAGGCTCAGCTGCCGCCGGCGCCGACCGTCTCGGTCGAGCCTGGCGGCGAGAGCGAGGGCTGAGCCGGTTCTGTCGTAGCACCCGACTACGTTCGCCGGGTGGCGAAGACCAGGGACCGGCCGGCGTACCGGTGCGCGGAGTGCGGGCACACCCCGCCGCGCTGGGTGGGCCGCTGCCCGGAGTGCCAGGCGTGGGGCTCCGTGGCCGAGGTCGGCGCCGCCCCGGTCGCGCTGCGCCCGCTGACCGCCGCCGTCACCGCGGGGGCGGTCACCACGCCGGCGCGGCCGATCGCCGAGATCGACGTCGAGGCGGCCAGAGCCCGGCCGACCGGGGTGGGCGAGCTCGACCGGGTGCTCGGCGGCGGCCTGGTGCCGGGCGCCGTGCTGCTGCTGGCCGGCGAGCCCGGGGTCGGCAAGTCCACCCTGCTGCTCGAAGTGGCCAGGCACTACGCGGCCGGCGGCACCGCGCTGGTCGTCACCGGCGAGGAGTCGGCCGCGCAGGTGCGGCTGCGGGCCGAGCGCACCGGCGCGCTGCACCCCCGGCTCTACCTGGCCGCGGAGACCGACCTGGCCGCGCTGCTCGGCCACGTCGAGACCGTCGACCCCGGCCTGCTCGTGGTCGACTCGGTGCAGACGATCGCGTCGCCGGCCGCGGAGGGCAGCGCCGGTGGGGTCACCCAGGTGCGGGCGGTCGCGGCCGCGCTGATCGCCGCGGCCAAGTCGCGCAACATGGCCACGGTCCTGGTCGGTCACGTGACCAAGGACGGCGCGATCGCCGGGCCGCGCGTGCTGGAGCACCTGGTCGACGTGGTGCTGCAGTTCGAGGGCGACCGGCACTCGACCCTGCGACTGGTCCGGGCCACGAAGAACCGGTTCGGCCCGGCCGACGAGGTCGGCTGCTTCGAGCTCACCGACGGCGGCATCGAGGGCCTGCCCGACCCGTCCGGGCTGTTCCTGTCCCGGCGGACCGAGCCGGTGCCGGGCACCTGTGTGACGGTCACCCTCGAGGGTCGCCGGCCGCTGCTGGCCGAGGTGCAGGCGCTGGTGGCCCGCTCGACGCTGGCCACCCCGCGGCGGGCGGTCAGCGGGCTCGACTCGGCCCGGGTGGCCATGGTGCTGGCCGTGCTGGAGCGGCGCGGCCGGGTCCGGCTCGGCGCCGACGACGTGTTCTCGGCCACCGTCGGCGGGGTGCGGGTGACCGAGCCGGCGGCCGACCTGGCGCTGGCGCTCGCGGTCGCCTCCGCCGCCCGGGACGCGCCGATCCCGCCGGCCACCGTGGTGCTCGGCGAGGTCGGCCTGTCCGGCGAGGTGCGCCGGGTCGGCGCGGTGGGCCGGCGGCTGGCCGAGGCGGCCCGGCTCGGCTTCAGCACCGCGCTGGTGCCGCCCGACCCCGGTCCGCTGCCCGACGGCATGCGGGTCACCGAGGTGGCCGACCTCGGCGCGGCGCTGCGGGCGTTGCCGCGCTGAGCCGCTCGAACCGCCCCGCCCCGGACGGGTACCGTGCACGGCGACGTACCAGCCCGTCACGGGTGGTCATCAATGCTGCGGGCGTACGTAGACTGACGCAGTTTCAGGAGCCGGGGAGAGCAGGTGGCGGTGCCGGACCGCGAGGACAAGCTGCGCACGACCCTCGCCATGATCGCGCCCGGGACGTCACTCCGGGACGGCCTCGAGCGGATCTTGCGCGGCAACACGGGGGCCCTGATCGTGCTGGGGCACGACAAGCTGGTCGAGTCGCTGTGCACCGGCGGCTTCCCGCTGGACGTGGAGTTCTCCGCGACCGGCATGCGAGAGCTGGCCAAGATGGACGGCGCGGTCGTGCTGGACACCGACGGCTCGCGGATCGTGCGCGCCGCGACCCAGCTGATGCCGGATCCGAGCATCCCGACCGAGGAGTCCGGCACCCGGCACCGCACCGCACAGCGGGTCTCCTCGCAGACCGGCTTCCCGGTCATCTCGGTCAGCCAGTCGATGCGGGTCATCGGCCTGTACGTCGACGGCCGGCGATACGTGCTGGACAACTCGGCGGCGATCCTGTCCCGGGCGAACCAGGCGCTGGCCACGCTGGAGCGCTACAAGCTGCGGCTGGACGAGGTGTCCGGAACGCTGTCCGCGCTGGAGATCGAGGACCTGGTCACCGTGCGGGACGCGACCAGCGTGGCGCAGCGACTGGAGATGGTCCGCCGGATCGCCGACGAGATCGAGGGCTACGTCGTCGAGCTCGGCACCGACGGGCGGCTGCTGTCGCTCCAGCTGGAGGAGCTGCTGGCCGGCGTGGACGCCGAGCGCGCCCTCATCACCAGGGACTACCTGCCGGGCGGCGGCCGGCGCGGGCGGACCACCGACGAGGTGCTCGCCGAGCTGGCGGCGCTGTCCGCGACCGAGCTGCTCGACCTCGGCGCCGTCGCCCGCGCGCTCGGCTACCCGGCGACCCCGGAGTCGCTGGAGACCGCGGTCAGCCCGCGCGGCTACCGGCTGCTGGCCAAGGTGCCGCGGCTGCCGGCCACGATCGTCGACCGGCTGGTCGACCACTTCGGCGGGCTGCAGAAGCTGCTCGCGGCGTCGGTGGACGACCTGCAGACGGTCGACGGCGTCGGCGAGTCCCGGGCCCGCTCGGTCCGGGAGAGCCTGTCCCGCCTCGCCGAGTCCTCGATCCTGGAGCGCTACGTCTAGGGTGTGTCTCCCCATTGGCGGTGGACGCCGGCGGCGTCCAGGCGGCGTCCGGCGCCGCCGGGCAGTGGGGAGACGCGCCTTTAGGGTGCGCGCAGGCTCAGCGGGGCGCGGGGGCTCGTCAGCGAGCCGAGGCGGGCGACGAGGCCGTACGTGCCGGCGCCGACGCGGGTGCGGGTGCCGGCGCAGCTGGGTTGCGAGCTGAGGCCGGACCAGGTGACCGAGAACGTGTGCAGCACGCCCGGCTGCATCACCTCGACGTCGCGCTCGCCCTCCGGGTAGCAGTCGTTGCTTGACCACAGCCGCGTGGTCCCGTGGTAGAGCAGCACCTCCTGCAGCGCGGCGCCGAGGTCGCGGGTGCACGCGACCGTGCCGACGTTGCGCACCTGCAGCCGCAGCACCGGCGCCTGCCCGACCAGGTATGCCGGCTGGGCCGGGGACACGACCAGCCGCAGCTCCGCGTCCGGGCACGGCTTCGGGGCCGTGGTGGGCTGCGGGGCCGGCTGGCGGCTCGTCGGCGCGGGGGCGGTCCCGGACCCGCCGGCCGCCGACCCACCAGCCGCAGACCCGCTGGCCGCCGACCCGTCGCCGTCCGCGGCCCGGCCGGGGTCGTTGGTCGCCGGGGACGCGGTCAGCCCGCCCGGGTTCACGGAGGGGTCGGCCGAGTCCGACCCGGTCGCCGGCGCGCTCGGGCTCGGCGAGCCGACGGCGGCGGCGCGGTCGCCCCCACCGTCGCCGCCACCGGGCAGGATCGCCCAGAACAGCAGCAGCACTCCGACCACCGCGGCGAACGCCACCGCTCGGCGCCGCCAGTAGACCGACGCCGGCAGTGGGCCCACCGGGTGCAGCACGAAAACCACCGTAGCCGCGATGATCCGTTTCGCCGGGGAGCCGCGCCGGTCACCCTGCCGCCAGGGCGTGCCCCGGGGACGTGCCCTACCCTGCCGGGGTGCGCGGGTTCGCCGACACGGTCCTGGACTGGTACGAGACGGCCGCCCGTGATTTGCCGTGGCGCCGGCCCGGCGTCTCGGCCTGGGCGGTGCTGGTCAGCGAGATCATGCTGCAGCAGACGCCGGTGAGCCGGGTGCTGCCCGCGTACGAGGCGTGGTTGGCGCGGTGGCCGGCGCCGGCCGACTGCGCGGCGGCGCCGTCCGGCGAGGCGGTGCGGATGTGGGGCAGGCTCGGCTACCCGCGCCGGGCCCTGCGGCTGCACGAGGCCGCGCAGGTGATCGTGGACCGGCACGGCGGCGAGGTGCCGGCCGAGCTCGACGAGCTGCTCGCGCTGCCCGGGGTCGGCGCGTACACGGCCCGGGCGGTCGCCTCGTTCGCCTACGGCCGGCGCCACCCGGTGGTCGACACGAACGTACGCCGGGTGGTCGCCCGGGCGGTGCTCGGCCAGGGCGACGCCGGCCCGCCGTCGACCGCCCGGGACCTGGCCGCAGTGGCGGCGCTGCTGCCGGCCGACCCGGCGCGGGCGGCCCGGTTCGGGGTCGCTTCGATGGAGCTGGGCGCGCTGGTCTGCACGGCTCGCACGCCGCGGTGCGCGGACTGCCCGGTGGTCACGTCCTGCGCGTGGCAGGTGGCCGGCAGGCCGCCGTACGACGGGCCGGTGCCGCGGCCGCAGCGGTTCGCCGGCACCGACCGCCAGGTGCGCGGGCTGCTCCTGGAGGTGCTGCGGGCCGCCGACGGCCCGGTGCCGGCGGCGGCGCTGGACGCGGTCTGGTCGCTCGACGCGCAGCGGGCCAGGGCCTTGGACGGGCTGGTCGCCGACGGCCTGGTCGACCCGCTGCCGGACGGCACGTTCGCCCTGCCGGGCCTGCCCCCGTCTCAGATCTCGACCGGGGCGCCGATCTCCAGCCGGGAGTAGTCGGCGTTGCCGCGTTGGGCCACCCAGTTGTCGCTGAACTGCTGGCCCGGCGCCGACAGCACCGCGTCGTGGGTCGGGTGGGCCCGGTTCGGCCGCACGGCGCGCACGAAGTCGATCGCCTCGGCGATCTTCATCCACGGGCCGCCGATCGGCACGAACACGACGTCCACCGGCACGCCCGGCAGCGAGAACGAGTCGCCGGGGTAGTAGACCCGCTCGCCGATGAGGTATGCGTTGTTGGGCAGGTCGGGCACGTCCTCGTGGATGTGGGCGTGCCGGCCGCCGAACACCCGCACCGGGAAGCCTGCCGCCTGCACCGAGTCACCCGGCTGCACCGGTGTGCCGGGCACGCCGGGCAGCTTGGCCAGCACCTCGGGGTGCGCGAACACCGGCACGCCGGCGGCCCGCACCGCCTCGACGTCGAGGTGGTCGGGATGCTCGTGGGTGATGAGCACCGCGTCGGCGCCGCGCAGCGCGGCGGCCGGGTCGGAGAAGCCGCCGGGGTCGAGGACGAGCACCGCGCCGTCCTGCTCGAACCGGACACACGAGTGCGGGAGCTTGGTCAACCTCACGCCGAGACCCTAGACCGGTGCAGCGCCTCGACGCCGTCGAGGATCCGCTGCAGCCCGAAGCCGAACTCGTCGTCGGGGAACTCCTCCGGGTCGTCGTCGAAGATCCCGGCCGCCACCGTTGCCGCGACCTCCGGGAACCGGGCCGGATCGGCGACGCGCCGCACGACCTCGGCCCAGTCGATGGTCGGTCGGCCGCCGGCGCTGCGGGCCGCCCGGGTGAGGTCCTGCGCCAGCTGCGTCTCGGCCCGCACGAACGTCGCCAGCAGCAGCACCGTGCTGGCGCGCTCGCCCGGTTGCAGCGTGGTGCCGGCGAGTGCCCGCAACCCGAACTCGAACCACAGCATCTGACTCGGCCCGGCCGGCAGCCCACTGATCGGCACGTCGGTCATCCACGGGTGCGCGCGGTAGCGGACCTGCAGCTCCTGGGCCCAGGCGACCAGCTGGTCCCGCCAGGCCGCGGCGGGGTCGATCTCCGGCGGCTGACCGATCGCCGCGTCCAGCGCGAGCACGAGCAGGTCGTCCTTGCTGGCCACGTACCGGTAGACGGACATCGTGGTGAAGCCGAGCTTCTCCGCCAGCCGGCTCATCGACAGCGCGGCCAGCCCGCCCTCGTCGGCCAGCCCGACCGCGGCGGCGACGATCCGGTCGAGGCTCAGCGCCGGCTTGGGGCCGCCGCGGCGGGTCGGCTCCCGCAGGCCCCAGAGCTGCTCGACCGCGGCCGGTAGCCGCGATCCGGTGTCGGTCATCGCTTGACATCCTAAGACTGTGTATGACGTACTCTAACTTGTGTACGCCATACACGGACTTAAGGGAAGGGGCGGCGACATGAGCGAGGCCGAGCGCCGGCGGGGCGAGCGGGGGGCGACAGGTACCGACCCGGACGGGGCGCGGTCCGAGAGCGGAGTGGCGGTGGAGACGATCGGCCTGGGCAAGGCGTACGGGCCGACGGCGGTGCTCACCGGGGTCGATCTGACCGTCGCCCGCGGCTCGGTGTTCGCGCTGCTCGGCCCGAACGGCGCCGGCAAGACGACGACCGTGCGGATCCTGGCCACGCTGCAGCCGCCGGACGGCGGCACCGCCAGGGTCGCCGGCCGGGACGTCGTCGGCGAGCCGGAAGCCGTCCGCCGGGCGATCAGCCTGACCGGTCAGTTCGCCGCCGTCGACGACCAGCTGACCGCCGAGGAGAACCTGCTGCTGATCGGCCGGCTGCGGCGGCTCGGCCGGACCGAGCGCCGCCGCCGCACCGCCGAGCTGCTGGACATGCTCGAGCTGACCGCCGACGCCCGGCGCCGGGTGAAGACGTTCTCCGGCGGCATGCGCCGCAAGGTCGACCTGGCCATGAGCCTGGTCGGGCGGCCCGAGGTGCTGTTCCTGGACGAGCCGACCACCGGTCTCGACCCGCGCAGCCGGCAGGCGGTCTGGGACGTCGTCGGGGAGCTGGTCGGGTCGGGCGTGACGATCTTCCTCACCACGCAGTACCTGGAGGAAGCCGACCAGCTGGCCGACCGGATCTCGGTGCTGGACGGCGGCCGGGTGGTCGCCACCGGCAGCGCAGACGAGCTCAAGCGCCGGATCGGCGCCGAGCAGGTCGAGTTGGCGCTGGCCGACCGGGCCGGGATCGAGCGGGCCCGCGGGCTGCTCGGGTCGGGCGTGGTCGTGGCCGGCGCGGGCAGGGGCGGCGCCGGAGGGCCGGCGGCCGCCGGCGCCGAGCCCGTCGTCCGGGTGCCCACCGACGGCTCCGCCGACCACCTGCGCTACGTGCTCGACACCCTCGCGGCCGGCGGGGTCGCGGTGAGCACCGCGACCGTCCGCCGGCCGACCCTCGACGACGTCTTCCTCGCCCTGACCGGAACCCGCGAGCTGGAAGGTGCCTCCCGATGACCACGCTGGCCTACGCCGCCTCCGACTCGGCCGCGATGGTCGGCCGATCGGTCAAGCACACCGTGCGCAACCTCGAGTCGCTGCTGATGTCGGTGATCCTGCCGGTGGTGCTGATGCTGCTGTTCGTCTACGTCTTCGGCGGCGCGATCGACCCGAGCGGTCACTACGCGAACTACGTGGTGCCGGGGATCATCCTGCTCTGCACCGGCTACGGGGCGGCGTCGACGGCGGTGGACGTGGCCCAGGACATGGCCGAGGGCGTCGTGGACCGGTTCCGGTCGATGCCGATCCTCAGCTCGGCGGTGCTCACCGGACATGTGGTCGCGTCGGTCGCCCGCAACGCGCTGGCCACCGCGCTGGTGATCGGGGTGGCGTTCCTGACCGGGTTCCGGCCGGACGCCGGCGCGCTCGAGTGGCTGGCGGTGGCCGGCGTGCTGCTGCTGTGGGTGCTGGCGCTGTCCTGGGTGGCGGTGTGCTTCGGGCTGATCGCCCGCACCGTGGAGGGCGCGAACGGGTTCACCTTCCTGGTGCTGTTCCTGCCCTACCTGTCCAGCGCGTTCGTTCCGGTGGAGACGATGAAGGCGGGGCTGCGGGCGGTGGCGGCGAACCAGCCGGTCACGCCGATCACCGAGACGCTGCGCGGGCTGCTGCTCGGCACGCCGATCGGCTCGCACGGCTGGCAGGCGGTGCTGTGGTGCGGCGCGCTGCTGATCGGCGCGTACGGGGCGGCCAGCGTGCTGTTCCGCCGCCGTACCGCCGGCTGACCGCCGACCCCGGTACGGTCCGGCCGTTTTCCGGACGTCGAGCGTCCGCATGCCGATCTACGCTCGCCGGCGACCGGCACAGGCAGAGGAGTACGCATGTCCGAGCACACCGGCGACCTGCGCGGCGCCGAGTTCGACCACGCCGACCTGACCGGGGCGCGGTTCCGGAAGACCCACCTCGACGACGCGCGGTTCCGCATGGTCGACCTGTCCCGAGCCGACCTGCGCGACGTCAGCCTGGCCGGCGCCGCCGTCTGGGGCAGCGACATCGAGGGCCTGCGGATCGACGGGGTGGCGGTAGCCCCGCTGGTCGAGGCCGAGCTGGACCGGCGCTACCCGGAGCGGGCCTGGCGGGACGCGACCGACCCGGCCGGGCTCCGATCGGCCTGGGCGGCGGTCCAGGCTGCCTGGGCGGCCACGTACGAGCGGGTGGGCGGGCTGCCGGCCGGGAGCGTCGACGTCTCGGTGGACGGGGAGTGGTCGTTCGCGCAGACCCTGCGGCACCTGGTGTTCGCCACCGACGGGTGGCTCGGCGCGATCCTTGGTGAGGCGCGGCCGTTCCACCCCTGGGGACTGCCGTTCAGCGAGCTGGAGGAGTTCGCCGGCCCGGCGACCGACCTCGGCATCGACCCGGCCGCGGCGCCGTCGTACCAGGAGGTGCTCGCGCTGCGGGCGGACCGGGCCACCCGGGTGAGCGGGTTCCTGGCGGAGGTGACGCCCGACCGGCTGGCCGCGGAGGTCGTCGGGCCGGTCTGGAACGGCGGTCGTCAGTTCAGCGTGTACCGCTGCCTGCGGGTGATCTTCAACGAGGAGTGCGAGCACCGCCGCTTCGCCGAACGCGACCTCGATGCGATCGCCGCCACCGACCCGACCCCCGCCCCTGACCCCGGCCCGGACGGCCGACGCTGAGGGATCGCATCCCGGCGCCAACGCGCGGCCTCAGGGCATGGCCCGAACGCTCGAAGGGCCGTGATCTCCGATCGGCCTCCCCTGGCCCACTCCAGCGCACCGTGCGCCCGACGCCCGGTCTCGATCGGGCGCGTACGAAGGGCCGGATCTCATCCGACCCGAGTTCGAGGACAGGCAGGGCAAACGCCTGGCCGCGGATCACCGGCCAGGCAGGTGAAGGGTCCTCGATCGGGTCTATCCCGGCCGCGGACCGGCGAGCCACGCGCGGAGTGCGGGAAATGGGAAAGGGCCGGGATCCGATGTGGATCCCGGCCCTTTCCGGTGTGCTTACTCCTCGGCGGCGGCTCCGCCGGCGATGTCGGCGACCAGCGGCGTGTCCGGCACCGGAGCCGGCTTCGGCTCACCGCGGAAGGTGAACTCGGCCGAGTCGCCCTCCCCGGTGGTGTCCACCACGACGATGTGGCCGGCGGCCAGCTCGCCGAAGAGGATCTTCTCCGAGAGCGCGTCCTCGATATCGCGCTGGATCGTCCGGCGCAGCGGCCGGGCGCCGAGCACCGGGTCCCAACCCTTCTTCGCCAGCAGCTGCTTGGCGCTCTGGGTGAGCTCCAGGCCCATGTCCTTGTTCTTCAGCTGGGCGTCGACGCGGGTGAGCATGATGTCGACGATCTCGACGATCTCCTCCGGCGTGAGCTGGTGGAAGACGATGATGTCGTCGATCCGGTTGAGGAACTCGGGCCGGAAGTGCTGCTTGAGCTCGTCGGTGACCCGGTTCTTCATCCGCTCGTAATTGCTCGCGGTGTCGTTGCCGGCCTGGAAGCCGAGCGAGACCGCCTTCGCGATGTCCCGGGTGCCGAGGTTGGTGGTCAGGATCAGGACCGTGTTCTTGAAGTCGACGATCCGGCCCTGGCCGTCGGTCAGCCGGCCGTCCTCCAGCACCTGCAGCAGCGTGTTGAAGACGTCCGGATGGGCCTTCTCCACCTCGTCGAACAGCACCACGGAGAACGGCTTCCGGCGCACCTTCTCGGTCAGCTGACCACCCTCGTCGTAACCGACGTAACCGGGAGGCGCACCGACGAGCCGGGACACCGTGTAACGGTCATGGAACTCCGACATGTCGAGCTGGATCAGCGCGTCGTCGTCACCGAACAGGAACTCCGCCAGCGCCTTGGACAGCTCGGTCTTACCGACACCGGACGGGCCGGCGAAGATGAACGAGCCGCCGGGCCGCTTCGGGTCCTTGAGGCCGGCACGGGTGCGCCGGATGGCCTGGGAGACGGACTTGATCGCCTGCTCCTGGCCGACGACGCGGTGGTGCAGCTCCTCCTCCATGTGCAGCAGCCGAGCGGTCTCCTCCTCGGTCAGCTTGAACACGGGGATGCCGGTCCAGGTCGCCAGCACCTCGGCGATCTGCTCGTCGTCGACCTCGGCGACGACGTCCATGTCGCCGGCCTTCCACTCCTTCTCCCGCTGTGCCTTGGCGGCCAGCAGCTGCTTCTCCCGGTCGCGCAGCGACGCGGCCTTCTCGAAGTCCTGCGCGTCGATCGCGGACTCCTTCTCCCGGCGCACGCCGGCGATCCGCTCGTCGAACTCGCGCAGGTCAGGCGGTGCGGTCATGCGGCGGATCCGCATCCGCGAGCCGGCCTCGTCGATGAGGTCGATCGCCTTGTCCGGCAGGAACCGGTCGGAGATGTAGCGGTCGGCCAGGCCGGCAGCGGCGACCAGCGCGGCGTCGGTGATCGACACCCGGTGGTGCGCCTCGTAGCGGTCGCGCAGGCCCTTGAGGATCTCGATCGTGTGCGCCACGGTCGGCTCGCCGACCTGGATCGGCTGGAAGCGGCGCTCCAGCGCTGCGTCCTTCTCCAGGTGCTTGCGGTATTCGTCGAGCGTGGTCGCGCCGATCGTCTGCAGCTCGCCGCGGGCCAGCATCGGCTTGAGGATGCTCGCCGCGTCGATCGCGCCCTCGGCGGCGCCCGCCCCGACGAGCGTGTGCAGCTCGTCGATGAACAGGATGATGTCGCCGCGGGTGCGGATCTCCTTGAGGACCTTCTTCAGCCGCTCCTCGAAGTCACCGCGGTAGCGGGAGCCGGCGACCAGCGCACCAAGGTCGAGCGTGTAGAGCTGCTTGTCCTTGAGCGTCTCCGGGACCTCGCCCTTGACGATCGCCTGGGCAAGGCCCTCGACGACGGCGGTCTTGCCGACGCCGGGCTCGCCGATCAGGACCGGGTTGTTCTTGGTACGGCGGGACAGCACCTGCATGACCCGCTCGATCTCCTTCTCCCGGCCGATCACGGGGTCGAGCTTCGACTCCCGGGCGGCGGCGGTGAGGTTGCGACCGAACTGGTCGAGCACGAGGCTGGTCGACGGCGTGCCCTCGGACGCGGTGCCGGCCGGCTCCTTGCCCTGGTAGCCGGAGAGCAGCTGGATGACCTGCTGGCGGACCCGGTTGAGGTCGGCACCCAGCTTGACCAGCACCTGCGCGGCGACACCCTCGCCCTCGCGGATCAGGCCGAGCAGGATGTGCTCGGTGCCGATGTAGTTGTGGCCGAGCTGCAGCGCCTCGCGCAGGGACAGCTCGAGAACCTTCTTGGCCCGCGGAGTGAACGGGATGTGCCCGGACGGCGCCTGCTGGCCCTGGCCGATGATCTCCTCGACCTGGGAACGGACACCCTCCAACGAAATGCCAAGGGACTCCAAAGCCTTGGCGGCGACACCCTCGCCCTCGTGGATGAGGCCCAACAGGATGTGCTCGGTGCCGATGTAGTTGTGGTTGAGCATGCGGGCCTCTTCCTGCGCCAGCACGACAACCCTGCGAGCCCGGTCAGTGAACCGTTCGAACATGTGTCATCTCCTCACGTGCCCTCCCCCGGAGGGTCCCCTCTCCGTCGAGGGAGGACACCCGTCCGGGACTGGTTCCCGGGCCTCGGCGCCCCGTTGCCCTTCCCACTTTAGTCGCGACCGGTGGCGCCGTCCTTCCCCCTGGGGCTGGGGCCGTGCACCGTCCGCCGGCCGTACGCCCCGATGACGAGCCGTTTCGCGGCCGTCACCAGCGCAACTCAGTGGTAGCCCGGCACGTTCCGGGCCGCCCTACGCCCAGGGCGAACAGTTACCAAGCTGCGGCCGTGGCAGCCCCGGGCATGGCCAGGACATGGCGGAGCGCCGGGGAGAAGCTTCCCCGGCGCTCCGGTGGTCCGCGCCCACCCCCGCACCGTGCCGCCCGGCGGCGGCCGGCTCAGGCGGACTGGTTGTACTGCTCGATGATCGTGGCCGGGATCCGGCCGCGGTCGCTGACCTTGAGACCCTGCTTCTTCGCCCAGGACCGGATGGCGGCTGCCTGGTCGCGGTCCATGCTGGTGCTGGTGCCACCGCCGCGCCGGCCGGACCGGCCGGACGAGCTCGTCGAGCGCCCGATCTTCCGCGCCGCGCCGACGTACTTGGCGAACGAGTCACGCAGCTCGGTCGCGTTCTTGCCGGACAGGTCGATCTCGTAGTTGTTGCCGTCGAGTGCGAAGCTGACCGTTTCCGAGGCCTCGCCGCCGTCGAGGTCGTCGACGAGCAGCACCTGGACTTTCTGTGCCATGAGTTCCTCTTTCTGCCGGGGGTGAGAACAGCATATTCATCACCCGCCGGAAATGCCAAGTAGTTCGACCCTCAGGAGGGTCGCACCAACGGGAAGAGGATCGTCTCACGAAGACCGCGTGCTCCGGTGAGCAGCTGCAGAAGGCGGTCGATACCGAATCCGATACCACCGGTCGGCGGCATCCCGTACTCCAGTGCCCGGAGGAAGTCCTCGTCCAGTTGCATGGCATCCGGATCGCCCGCAGCCGCCATCCTCGCCTGTTCCACCAGTCTCGCCCGCTGCACGACCGGGTCGACCAACTCCGAATATCCGGTGCCCCGCTCGACGCCGGCGGCGTAGAGGTCCCACTTCTCAGCCAGACCGAAATCCGTGCGGTGTGCACGCACTAGCGGCGAGGTGTCCAGCGGGAAATCCCGGACGAACGTGGGCGCGACAAGAGTGTGTTGGACCAGTGCCTCGAACAGTTCCTCGACCACCTTGCCCGGAACCCAAGCAGGATTCACCTCGATGGCATGTTGTTCCGCGATCTCGTGCAGGCGCCGCAAAGATGTGGCCGGTGTCACCTCTTCGTCCACTGCGTTCGATACTGCGTCGTACAGACGGATCGAGGCCCATTGGCCACCGAGATCGTATTCGGTGCCGTCGAAATGTGTCACGACAGTATCGCCGGACAGCGCGACCGCGCAGGCCTGGATGAACTCCCGGGACAGCGTCGCCATCGAGTCGTAGTCGGCGTAGGCCTCGTACGCCTCGAGCATCGCGAACTCCGGCGAGTGGGTGGCGTCCACGCCCTCGTTGCGGAAGTTCCGATTCACCTCGAAGACCTTCTCGATGCCGCCGACCACCGCCCGCTTGAGATACAGCTCCGGCGCGATGCGCAGATAGAGGTCGATGTCCAGCGCATTGCTGTGGGTCACGAACGGCCGGGCGGCGGCACCGCCGTGCTGCACCTGCAGCATCGGGGTCTCCACCTCGACGAAGCCGCGCCGGTGGAACTCTGCCCTGATGGTCCGCACCACGGTGTCCCTGGCCTCGACCATCCGGCGGGCTTCCGGCCGGACGATGAGGTCGACGTACCGCTGCCGGACCCGCGCTTCCTCGCTCATCGGCTTGTGCGCGACCGGGAGCGGCCGCAGGGCCTTCGCGGTCAGCCGCCATTCCTCGGCGAGCACGGAGAGCTCGCCGCGGCGGGAGGTGATGACCTCACCGAAGACGAACACGTGGTCGCCGATGTCCACGTCGGCCTTCCAGTCCGCCAGCGACTGCGGGCCGACCTTGTCCAGCGAGATCATCGCCTGCAGCTCGGTGCCGGACGCGCCGCCCTCCCGCAGCGTGGCGAAACACAGCTTGCCCGTGTTGCGCATGAAGATGATCCGGCCGGTCACGCCGACCCGGTCGCCGGTCGCGACATCCGGCGGCAGGTCGGGGTGGCGCGCGACCACCTCGGCCAGCGTGGCGGTCCGCGGGACGGACACCGGGTAGGGGTCGGCGCCCGCCTCCTTGAGCCGCTCCAGCTTCTCCCGGCGCACGAGCTCCTGCTCGGAGTGGTCCTGCTCGTCGTCGTCGGTCACGGCCGTGATCGTTCCCTCGGCGGGCGCCTGCGTCACGGCCGTCGAGCCTATCGGCCGGACCTGGCCGGCTCGTCGGTAGCCTCGGCGGACGTGGACGAGGACGAGGCACGGCGCACCTCCTGGCGCGAGGTCGAGATCGCGGTCCAGTACGACCGGGCCCGCCCGGGCTACCCGCCCGAGGCCGTGGCGTTCGCGCTGGCGCCGCTGCGCGGCCGGCCCGACCTGCGTGCCGCCGACATCGGTGCCGGGACCGGGAAGCTGACCAGCGCGCTGTGTGCGGCCGGCGTGAGCACCGTCGCGATCGAGCCGGCGCCGGGCATGCTCAAGGTGCTCCGGCACGCGGTCTCCCGCGCGCAGGTGCTGGCCGGCACCGCCGAGGACCTGCCGCTGCCGGACGCCTCGGTCGACCTGGTCACCGTGGGCCAGGCGATGCACTGGTTCAACCTCGACCGGGCGATACCGGAGATGGCCAGGGTGCTGCGGCCGGGCGGCCGGCTGGCGCTGTTCTACAACTCCCGCGACGACGCGGTGGGCTGGGTGCAGGCACTGGCCGACCTCGTCGGCGACCACGCCGACCACGCGAGCGCGCATCGGGAGGACCGACCGGAGGTGCTCGGCCCGTTCGAGCCGGAGGAGCTGGCCCGCTTCCGGCAGCAGCAGGAGCTGGACGCGGACGGGCTGGCCGACCTGCTCGGCTCGCGCAGCTACGTGATCACCATGGCTCCGGACGCCCGGGCCGAGCTGCTCGACCGGGCCCGGACGCTGGCCCGGACGCATCCGCAGCTGGTCGGCCGGCAGCACTTCTACCTGCCGTACGTGACGACGGTGCAGCGCTACACGCTGGCCAGCTGAGCACCCGGCCTCAGGTGTTGCGCTCGTAGACCAGCCGCAGCCCGACCAGCGTGAGGTCGGGCTCGTAGTGCTGGATCGTCTCGCTCTCCGCGATCACCACCTGGGCCAGCCCACCGGTGGCGATCACCGTGGCCGGCGCGCCGAGCTCGGCCTCGATGCGGCGGACCAGCCCGTCGATCTGGCCGGCGAAGCCGTACAGGATGCCGGACTGCAGCGCCTCGACCGTGCTCTTGCCGATCACCGCGCGCGGCCGGGTCAGCTCGACCTTGAGCAGCCGGGCGGCCCGGGACGCCAGCGCGTCGATGCTGATCTCGATGCCCGGCGCCAGCACGCCGCCGACGAACTCGCCCTTGGCACTGACGATGTCGAAGTTCGTCGAGGTGCCGAAGTCGACGACGATCGACGGGCCGCCGTAGCGGTGGTACGCGGCGAGCGCGTTGACGATCCGGTCGGAGCCGAGCTCCTTCGGGTTGTCGTAGAGCAGCGGGACGCCGGTGCGGACGCCGGGCTCGACGACGACCGCGGGCAGGTGCGCGTAGTAGCGCTCCAGCATGATCCGCAGCTGCGCCAGCACGGCCGGCACCGTGGAGCAGGCCGCCACCCCGTCGACCTTGGTCGAGCCGAGCAGCCCCCGGTAGGCGAGCGCGAGCTCGTCGGCGGTGTCCCTGGCGTCGGTCTTCACCCGCCAGGACTCGATCAGCTGCGGCCCGTCGAAGACGCCCAGCACGGTGTTGGTGTTGCCGATGTCGACCGCGAGCAGCACGGTTCCAGCTTTCCAGACGGCGACGCCCGAGGTCAGGCCTCAGCCGTCGCGGAGATCGAGGGCGATGTCGAGGATCGTCGCCGAGTGGGTGAGCGCGCCGACCGAGATGTAGTCGACGCCGGTCGCGGCGACCGCGCCGGCCGTGTCCAGGGTGAGCCCGCCGGACGCCTCGGTCCGTACCCCCGCCGGCCGGGTCACGGCGACCGCCTCGGTCATCTGCGCCGGGGTCATGTTGTCCAGCAGGACGAGGTCGGCGCCGGCCGCGACCGCCTCCCGCACGTCGTCGACCGAGTCGCATTCGACCTCCACCGGCAGGGCCGGGTAGGCCGCCCGGACCAGCGCGAACGCCGTGCCGACGCCGCCCGCCGCGATCACGTGGTTGTCCTTGACCAGCGCCGCGTCGGACAGGCTCATCCGGTGGTTCCGGCCGCCGCCGCGGCGCACCGCGTACTTCTCCAGCGCCCGCAGGCCGGGCGTGGTCTTGCGGGTGTCCCGGATGGCGGCGGCCGAGCTGGACACCGCGTCGACCCACCGGGCGGTCGCCGTCGCCACCCCGGACAGGTGGCAGAGCAGGTTGAGCGCGGTCCGCTCGGCGGTGAGCAGCGAGCGGGTCGGGCCGGTGACGGTGGCCAGCACCGCGCCGCGGCGGACCCGGTCCCCGTCCCGGACGGCCGGCTCGACCACCACCCGGGGATCCACCGCGGCGAACACGGCCGCGGCGACCGGCAGGCCGGCCACGACCCCGTCCGCCCGGGCGACCAGGTCGCCGACCGCGGTCTGGTCGGCCGGCACGGTCGCCGTCGAGGTCACGTCCACGCCGCCGGCGAGGTCCTCGGCCAGCGCCCGCCGGACGAGGTCGTCCACGTACGCCGGATCGAGCTCGCTCACCCCCCGCTCGCCCGGGGAGCCGTCGCACTCGCCCACCCACCGCTCGCCCGGGGAGCCGTCGCACTCGCCCATCCCCCGCTCGCCCGGGGAGCCGTCGCGCCCGCTTATCGCCCGCTCGCTCATCCCGCCGCCTGGTAGGTCTCGGTGAGCACCCCGTCGATGCCGAGGACCGCCAGCAGGTGCCCGTGCCAGCGCTCGTCGTCCCGGTCGGGAAAGTCCTCCCGCCAGTGGCAGCCGCGGGTCTCCTCGCGCCGGGCCGCCGCGGCGACCAGCGCGGTCGAGACCGTGTGCAGGTTGGTCGCGTCCCAGGCCTCGGGCCGCGGCTCGACCCCGTCGGTACGGGCGGCGGCGAGCGCCCGGGCGGCGGCGTGCAGGCTGGTGTCGGTGCGGATCACGCCGGCGCCGGCGGACATCTGCCGGGCCAGCTCCGCCCGGCCGGCGGGGTCGACCAGCCCGGTCTCCACGTCGGCGGGCACCGGGTCGGCCTGCGGCGGCAGCTCCCGGGCCAGGTCGGCGGCGATCCGGCCGGCGAACACCAGCCCTTCGAGCAGGCTGTTGGAGGCCAGCCGGTTGGCCCCGTGCACGCCGGTGCAGGCGACCTCGCCGCACGCGTACAGGCCAGGGACGCTGGTGCGGCCGTGCAGGTCGGTGCGGACGCCGCCGGAGGCGTAGTGGGCGGCCGGCACCACCGGGATCGGCTCGGTCACCGGGTCGATGCCGGCCCGCCGGCAGCGGGCCAGGATCGACGGGAACCGGCGCTCCAGCAGCTGCGGTCCCAGCCCGCGCGCGTCCAGCGCGACGTGGTCGAGTCCGTCCGCCTGCATGACCCGCAGGATCGCCTTGGCCACCACGTCCCGCGGGGCGAGGTCGGCAAGCTCGTGCACGCCCCGCATGATCGGCTTGCCGGCCGCGTCGACCAGCACCGCCCCCTCGCCCCGGACGGCTTCGCTGATCAGCGGCTGCTGGCCGCGGGCGGCGGCGCCGAGCCAGAGCACGGTCGGGTGGAACTGGACGAACTCCAGGTCGGTGATCACCGCGCCGGCCCGCAGCGCCAGCGCCACGCCGTCGCCGGTGGACACGGCCGGGTTCGTGGTCGCGGCGAACACCTGGCCCATGCCGCCGGTGGCCAGCACGACCGCCCTGGCCAGCACCGCCCCGACGCCGTCCGGGCTGCCCTCGCCGAGCACGTGCAGGCTCACCCCGGCGGCCCGGCCGTCGGCCCCGCGGAGCAGGTCGAGCACCAGCGCGTGCTCGACCAGGGTGATGCCGGGGTCGCGGGCGACCGCCTCCTCCAGCGCGCGCTGCACCTCGGCGCCGGTCGCGTCGCCGCCGGCGTGCACGATGCGGTTGCGGTGATGGCCCCCCTCGCGGGTCAGCGCCAGGTTGCCGTCCGGGTCGGTGTCGAACACGGCCCCGCGCTCGATCAGCTCGCGCAGCCGGGCCGGACCCTCCTCGACCAGCACCCGTACGGCGGCCACGTCGCAGAGCCCCACCCCGGCGGCGAGCGTGTCGGCCAGGTGCTCGGCCGGCGAGTCGGCCGGGTCGAGCGCGGCCGCGATCCCGCCCTGGGCCCAGCGGGTCGAGCCGTCGGCGACGGCGACCTTGGTGACCACGGTGACCGCGTGGCCGGCGGCGCGGGCGTGCAGCGCGACCGACAGCCCGGCGATGCCCGAGCCGACCACGACGACGTCGGTGGTGTGCGTCCAGCCCGGCTCCGGGGCGACCAGGTGCCGGGCCAGCCGCGAGACGATCACTGCGTCCGCTCCTCGGACAGGCCGTCAGGCGGCCGACCGGCCCTCGTCGCCGGGCCCGACGACAACGCTTCGCGTTTCCGCCGGTGACCCGAGCCCCGCCCGCCCGGCGAGGCCTCGCGGTCGCTCACCCGGGGCCCAGTGTCAGCGGCACGTTGTCGATCAGCCGGGTGGTGCCGATCCGGGCGGCGACGAGCAGCCGGGCCGGGCCCGCCGCGGGCGCCGGGCCGAGGTCGACACCGCGCAGGGCAAGGTAGTCGACGTCGATGCCGCGCAGCGCCTCGGTGGCCGCCTTGAGCACGGCACCGGCACCGTTCGACCCCTCGTCGGCCCCGGCCCGCAGCGACCGGGGCAGCGCCAGCGCCTGCTGCCGCTGCTCGGCGCTCAGGTAGCGGTTGCGGCTGGACAGCGCGAGCCCGTCCGAGTCCCGTACGGTCGGGCCGCCGACGATCCGGACACCGAGCTCCAGATCGGCCACGGTGCGGCGGATCAGCGCGAGCTGCTGGTAATCCTTCTCGCCGAACACGGCGACGTCCGGGCGGACCAGCCCGAGCAGCTTGGTCACCACGGTCAGCACGCCGGCGAAGTGGCCGGGCCTGCTGGCGCCTTCGAGCAGGGCGCCGAGCGGGCCGGGGTCGACGGTGACGGCCGGCCGGCCGTCCGGGTACATCTCGGCGACGCCGGGCGCGAAGACCAGGCGGACACCGAGCCGGTCCAGCAGCTCGACGTCGCGCTCCGGCGTACGGGGGTAGCGGTCGAGGTCCTCGGCCGGGCCGAACTGGAGCGGGTTGACGAAGATCGACACGGCCACCACGTCGGCCAGCGTGCCCGCCAGCCGGATCAGCTCGGCGTGGCCGTCGTGCAGCGCACCCATGGTCGGGACCAGCGCGAGCGAGCCGGCGACGCCGGCCCGGGCCGCGGCCAGCTCGGCCCGGGTGCGGACGAGCTCGGTCACCGCGGCCGCCTCGGCTTCGGCAGCCGGGCGGTCACCGCGCCCGGGGGCGGAGTGGTGGCAGCGTGCACCCGCGGCGCGGGCACCGGCGACTCGGCCTCGGCCAGGACGTCGACCAGCGGGGCGGCCTGGCTGGGCGTGATCCGGCCGGCGGCCAGCGCGCGCCCGGCGGTCAGCCGGGCCATCGCGGCGTAGCCCGGCACCGCGTCCGGCACCCGCTCGCCGAGCGCCTCGAGATGGCCGGCCACGGTGCCGGCGTCGCCGCGGGACACCGGGCCGGTCAGGGCGGCGTCGCCGGAGCGCAGCGCGTTGTCCAGGGCGGCGTGCAGCAGCGGCGCCAGCACCCGGCCCGGCTCGGCCACGCCGGCCCGGGCGAGCAGGTCGGCCGCCTCGTTGACGAGCGTGACCAGGTAGTTGGCGCCGACGACGAGGCCGGCGTGGTAGAGCGGGCGGTCGGCCTCGGCGATCTCGACCGGCTCGCCGCCGAGCTCGGCCACGAGCGCGCGGGCCGCGTCCGGGTGCGCGGTGGTCACCCCGAAGCTCGTGCCGGCGAGCCGGTCGAGGTCGGCCGCGTGTCCGGAGAACGTCATCGCCGGATGCATGGCGACCGTGCGCGCGCCGGCCCGGGCGGCGGGGGCGAGCACCGCGGCGCCGTGCGCGCCGGAGGTGTGCACGACCAGCTGGCCCGGGCGCCAGGCACCGAGCTCGGCCAGGCCGGCGACGAGCGGTCCGAGCACGTCGTCCGGCACGGCGACGAGGACGAGCTCGGCGCGGGCGGCGACCTCGTCGGCGGGCAGCAGCGGCACGCCGGGCAGCAGCCGGGCGGCCCGGTCGAGCGAGTCGGGGGAGCCGCCGGTGGCGGCGACGGTGCGGTGGCCGGCGGCGGCCAGGGCCGCGGCCAGGACGCTGCCGACCCGGCCGGTCCCGATCAGGCCGACGGTCAGCGAGCGGGCGCGCTGCGGTGCGCTCATGGGCGATCCAGTCCTCGATTGGGGTACCGGTCGCGGTCAGGGTAAATCCAGGCCCGCGGAAACGCGCTGTGATCTCCACCGCCCCGGGCGCGCCCTACCCTGCCTGGGTGGCGGTGCTGTGGCGGGAGGCGTGGACGGCCGCCGCGTACGGGCCGGGCGGCTTCTACACCCGCGGCGAGGCGCCGGCCGACCACTTCCGCACCTCGGTGCACGCCTCGCCGCTGTTCGCCGAGGCCGTCGGCACGCTGCTGGACCGGGTGGACGCGGCGCTCGGCCGGCCCGACCCGCTCGACCTGGTCGACGTGGGCGCCGGCCGCGGTGAGCTGCTGGCCGCGGTGGCCGCCGCGGACCGGCCGTACCGGCGCCGGCTGCGGCTGCTCGCGGTCGAGGTCGGCCCGCTCGCCCGGCCCGGGGTCGGCACCGTCCGCGACGTCGCCGACCTGCCGCCGGTGACCGGGCTGCTGGTCGCCAACGAGTGGCTGGACGACGTCCCGCTCGACGTGGTGGAGCAGACCCGGGACGGCCCCCGGCTGGTGCTGGTCGACGTCGACGGCCGCGAGTCGCTCGGCCCGCCGCCGGACCCGGCCGACCGGGCCTGGCTGCACCGCTGGTGGCCGCTGGCCGAACCCGGCGACCGGGCCGAGATCGGCCGGTCCCGGGACGACGCCTGGGCCGCCGCGATCGGCCGGATCGAGCGCGGCGTCGCGGTCGCGATCGACTACGGGCACGAGGCGGCCGCCCGGCCGGTCGCCGGGACGCTGGCCGGCTACCGGGCCGGCGCCCGGGTCACACCGGTCCCGGACGGCCGCGGCAACCTCACCGCGCACGTCGCGCTGGACTCGGTCGCCGCCGCCGGCCGCGCCGCCGGGGCCGGCGACACCCGCCTGGACGATCAGCGCACCGCGCTGCTCAGCCTCGGCGTCGATCCGCGCCGGCCGCCGGTGCACCGGGCCCGGACCGACCCGGAGGGATACGTACGGGCACTGGCCCGGGCCGGCGAGGCGGCCGAGCTGACCGACCGGTCCGGGCTCGGTGCGTTCCGCTGGCTGGTGCAGGGCGTCGGGATCAGGGTGCCGTTCCCGCCGGCGGCGACCCGGGCCCGGGTCCGCCGGGCGCCCGCTCCCCCGCCGCCGGGCCACCCGCCTCCGTCAGGAAGCTGACCACGTCCGGGTGCTGCGCGTGCCCGGCCCAGTCGACCGGCCGGCCGCCGAACCGGCCGTCCCGGGCGTCCAGGTCGGCGCCGAGCGAGACCAGCCGCCGAACCAGGTCGAGGTCGCCGTTCCAGGCCGCGGTGTGCAGCGCGGTCTGCCCGTCGTGCCGGGCGGACACGTCGAACCCGAGCCGGACCGCGAGGCCGGGGTCGGCGCCCGCCTCGACCGCCTCGGCGACGAGGCCGGGCCGGTCGGCCAGGACGGCGGGCAGCACCGCCCGGTCGACGGCCGCCTCGTCCCCGGCCAGCACCGCGGCCACCGTGCCGGCCACCGGCGACAGCTCCACCGGCTCGGCCCCGGCGGCGAGCAGCAGCTCGACGATCTCGCGATGGCCGGCCGCGGCGGCCAGCGGCAGCGCCCGGCCCTCCGGCGAGCGCACGTCGGGGTCGACGCCGTGCCGCAGCAGCAGCCGCACCCGGTCGGTGAAGCCGTGGGCAGCGGCCCAGGTGAGGGGCCGGGCCAGCATCTCCGCGGGCGTCTCCAGCGCGCCGCCGAGCCGGTCCCGCCACACGCCGGAGCGCTCCCGGCCGAGCCCGTACGCGAACAGCAGCTCGAGGTGGTCGTCGTCGGGGGAGAACATCCGGTTGTAGAGGGTCTGGCCGTCGTTGGGGTCGGCGCCGGCCGCCAGCAGCTGCCGGGCCAGCTCGATCGAGCGCGGGTGCCGCGGCTGGCGCCGCGGGCCCTGCTCGCCCTCGCCGAAGCAGCCGGTCAGCGCGGTGAACGGCGGGGTCAGCCCGTGCCAGGCGTACCCGGCGTCCGGGTCGGCGCCGGCGTCCAGCAGCAGCCCGGCCGCCTGCAGCGGGTCGACCTGCGGCACCCGGGAGTAGGTCAGGTAGAGCAGCGGCTGCCAGCCGTACGGGCCGGTCGGCGCCGACGCCACGGCTGGGTCGGCGAGGTGGGTGGCCAGGGCCGCCGGGTCGCCGGCCGCCGCGGCCGCCGGCACCGAGCGGGCCGGCAGGTCGGGCTGCTCGGACAGCAGCGCCGCCGCGGCCGCCCACCGGTCCGGGCCGTCCTCCGCGGAGTAGACCAGGCAGGCGAGCCGGCAGAAGTCGTCGGCCGGGTCGGCGACGGCCGGCACCGCGTCCGGGTCGCGGCGGTAGCCGGCGAGCAGCTCGAGCTGCCGGCGCAGCGCCGGCCAGGAGGAGAAGCCGCACTCCCGGGCGACCACGAGCTGCGCGGCGGAGAGCGGGAAGTCGGGTCCGGCAGCGAAGTCGTACCGGCCGACCAGCGCGGCGGCCTCCGGATCGCCGGCGCGGACCGCGCGCTGCAGCTGGCGGGCCTGCCGGCGGAGGTGCTCGACGGTCGGGTCGTCGGGCAGGCTGAGGGTGGGCACGCGGACTCCTCTCGTACGCCCGCCGTCCGCGAGGCCGGGCCGAAAGGAGCGGTACGGGCCGTGCTCCAGGCCGTGCTCAGGTGGGTCGAGCCCTTCCCGCGGACCGGTGGCGCCCTGCGCGCGCACTCGGAGGTTAACGCGCCATCCGCCGGACTGCGCTAGTTTCTCCTGCCGTGCATGAGCTGCAGCAGTACGTGGCGGAGACGGCAGACAGGCTCGGGTTGCACGCGACGCCGGCGACCCTGCTGCTCGACCTGCAGGCGAGGGTCGGTGCGCTGGCCGACGAAGTGATCCGGGCGACCGAGCGCGGGCGGCGGCCGTTCCGGCCCACCCGGGACTGGGAGGCGCAGCTCGGCGACGTCGCGTTCGCGCTGATCACCCTGGCCGACCAGACCGGCGTCGACACCGGGCAGGCGGTGCAGGTCGCGGCCGACCGGATGTACCGCTCGGCGATGGCCGCGCAACGGCAGCAGCCGGCCGCGGAGTCCTGGCCGTTCTCCGGGTGAGCTGCGCTGCGTGAGCTGATCGTCGGGACCGGCGCCGGCGCCGCCCAGCTCGGCACCGACGTCGTGCTCCCGCTCGGCCCGCAGCACCCGTCCGCCCACGGGGTCCTGCAGGTGCGGCTGACCGTCGACGGGGACACCGTGGTCGCGGCCGAGCCGCGGATCGGCTTCCTGCACCGCGGCGCCGAGAAGCTGTTCGAGGTGCGCGACTACCGGCAGATCACCGTCCTGGCCAACCGGCACGACTGGCTCTCGGCGTTCGGCAGCGAGCTCGGTGTCGTGCTCGCGGTCGAGCGGATGCTCGGCATGGAGGTGCCCGAACGCGCGGTCTGGCTGCGCACCCTGCTGGCCGAGCTCAACCGGGTGGTCAACCATCTCGCCTTCCTGCCGGGGACGTTCGCCGCCCGGGAGCCGCTGCAGGCGGTGCTGGAGGAGGCCAGCGGCGGCCGGATCCACTACATGGCCAACCGGGTCGGCGGGCTCAAGGAGGACGTCCCGGCCGGCTGGACCGACCGGGTCCGCCGGGCGGTCGACGGCCTGCGCCCGGACCTGCCGGCGGGGCTCGACGTCGCGCCCGGCACCGGCGTGCTGAGCCTGGCCGACGCGAAGGCGTACGGGGTGAGCGGGCCGGTGGGCCGCGCGTCCGGGCTGGACGTCGACCTGCGCCGGGACGAGCCCTACCTCGCGTACGGGCAGCTGCCGGTCCGGGTGGTCACCCGGACCGCCGGCGACGCGCTGGCCCGGTACGAGTGCGTGCTCGACCAGGTGCACACGTCGCTGGACCTCGCCGAGGCCGTGCTGGACCGGCTGCCCGGGCTGTCCGGGCCGGTGAACGTACGGCTGCCGAAGACGGTGAAGGCGCCCGAGGGCGCGGTCTACGAGTGGACCGAGAACCCGCTCGGCATCAACGGCTACTACCTGGTCTCCCGGGGCGAGCGGACCCCGTGGCGGCTCAAGCTGCGCTCGGCCTCGTTCAACAACGTCCAGGCGCTGGCGGCGCTGCTGCCCGGCACCAGGGTCGAGGACCTGACCACGGTCCTCAGCTCGCTGTTCTTCGTGGTCGGCGACATCGACCGCTGAGGCCAGGGTGCCGGCCCGAGTGGTGTCCGGCGGCCGCGCGTCAGCGGCGCGCGGTCAGCTCCTCCTGGGTCCGGCGCATCGCGTGCTCGACGAGCGTGATCAACGTCTGCTTGGTCGACTCCCGGCTGCGCGCGTCGGTCTGGATGACCGGCGTGGTCCCGCCGACCGCCAGCGCCTCCCGGACGTCCTCGATCGAGTGGGTGAGGATGCCGTCGAACCGGTTCACCGCGACGATGAACGGCAGCCGGCGGGCCTCGAAGAAGTCGATCGCGGCGAAGCAGTCGGTCAGCCGCCGGGTGTCGACCAGCACGACCGCGCCGATCGCGCCGCGGACCAGGTCGTCCCACATGAACCAGAACCGGTGCTGCCCGGGCGTGCCGAACAGGTAGAGGATCAGGTCGCTGTCCAGCGACACCCGGCCGAAGTCCATCGCCACCGTGGTGGTGATCTTGTTGGGCGTGTGCGACAGGTCGTCGACCCCGGCGCTCGCCTCGGTCATGACGGCCTCGGTGGTGAGTGGCTCGATCTCGGAGACCGCGCCGACCAGCGTCGTCTTGCCGACGCCGAACCCACCGGCGATGACGATCTTCGCCGACGTCGTCGCCGCGCTGGAGTCCACGTAGGCGGTCTGCCTAGAGGTTTCGAAGTCCATTCAGCACCCTCTGCATCAAGGCAAGATCAGGTCGGTCGGTCGGGGTGTGCGCCTGGTGGACGCGCACCAGGCCCTCCTGGGCCATGTCACCCACCAGGACGCGCGCCACCCCGAGCGGCATCCGCAGGTATGCGGCGATCTCCGCGACCGACCGGGCCCGCCGGCACAGGTCGCAGATCTGCTGCCGCTCGGGCGCGGTCGACTCCGCGCTCCGGTCGCCGAGTCTGGTGGTGGACACCAGCGCCTCGATGGCAAGCTCGTAGTCCGGCCGGGTCCGTCCCCCGGTCACCGCGTACGGCCGGACCAGCGGACCCTGTTCCGGCTGGAAGGTGCTCACCCCGCGGCTGCTTTCTCGGAGGCGTGGACGTCATCGAGGAAGGACGGCCTGCAGCTCGTTGCGTACCGCCGGCGTGAGCACGTCACCGGTCCGCTCGACGAGCAAGGCCATCTCGTAGCCGACCAGGCCGACGTCGCAGCTGGTGGCCGCGAGGACAGCGAGGCACGACCCGTCACTGATCGACATGAGGAACAGGAAGCCCCGCTCCATCTCGATCACGGTCTGCACGACGTTGCCCGCCTCGAAGCAGCGGGCCGCGCCCTGGGTGAGGCTGGTCAGGCCGGATGCCACCGCGGCGAGCTGGTCCGCCCGGTCGCGGGGCAGCCCCTCGGACGCGACCAGCAGCAGCCCGTCCGCGGACACCACGACCGCGTGCGCCACCCCCGGCACCCGGTCGACGAAATTGGTGACGAGCCAGTTCAGGTTCTGGGCGGCGGGGCTCAACGTAGTCACGACTTCTCCTGGGATTGCTGGACGAGTTCGGACGGGTTGCCGCGGTTGTCGCCGTCTTCCGCCCGGTCGGCGTGCCGGCCGCGGCGGACTCCCTGGTGGTAGCTCGCCAGCCGGCTGCGCACCGCCTCGGGGGACCGGTATGCGGGGCGGACCGGCTCGGGCGGCGCGGCCGAGGGTACGTCAGCGCCGCCGGGCATGAGGTGAGCCTGCGGCACCCGCATGGGAAGCCCGGCCCGGGTGGTGCCGCCGCTGGTCGGCTGGAGCAGCTGCTCGGCCCGCCGCCAACCCTCGTCGGCCGGGGACGCCCAGGCTTCCTCGGTCGCCGCCGGAGCGCCAGCCGGGGCTGCCTGCGCGGCCGGGGCCGCCGGAGTGCCCGGGGTGCCGGGTCGGGCCGCCGGTCGCTGGCCGGCCGGCCGCTGCCGGAACCACTCCGACTGCAGCTGCTCGAAGATCGGCGTGCGCTCTTCGGCGCCGTCCGGCCGCGGGTACGGCTGGTCGAGCGGGCCGCCCGGGGGCACCGGCCGGCCGGCCGCGGTGCCGAGCGGCGGGATCGGCCGCGGGCCGGAGCCGGCCTCGGGGCCGCCCCGCATCGGCAGCGGGGGACGCGCCGGCTGGTCGCCGGGCGGGACCGGGCCGCCGGGGCGGCCGGGACCGTTGCCGCCTGCAGGCAGCACCGGCCGGCCGGCCGGGGCGCCGTTGGCCGGCATCGCGCCGTTCACTGGCAGCGAGTGGTCCGGCCGCATCGTCTCGGCGCCACCGGCGGCCGCGCCGTCGCCACCGGCGGCCTGGGCCGGGGTGCGCCGCGGCAGCGGCGCCGCGCCCGGCGTGACGGGCTGGTCCGGCGGACCGCCCGGGCGGCCAGTGAGGGGTCGGCGCGGCAGGTCGCCGGCCGGGCCGGGGCCGAGCGGACGCGGACCGGGGCCCTGCTGCGGGCCGGGCGCGGGCGGCATCGCGAGCGCGGCGGGCCGGCCGGGCCGGCCGTCGGGGGACGCGGCTGCCGGCGGCGGACCGCCGACGGCGTCGTCGGGACGCTGCTCGAACCGGTTGGCCAGCACGTCGATCGGGATCCGTACGAACGCGCTGACGCCGCCGGTCTCGGACTGGCGCAGCCGGACGGTGATGCCGTGCCGGGTGGCCAGCCGACCGACCACGTACAGGCCCATCATCCGGGACACCGAGACGTCGAACTCCGGCGGATGCGCCAGCCGCTCGTTGGCGTCGGAGATCTCGTGCGGGCTCATGCCGATGCCGCGGTCCTCGATCTCGACCATGGCACCGCCGTCGGACAGCCGCTGGCTGTGCACGAGCACCTTCGACTCGGGCGAGGAGAACACCGTCGCGTTCTCCAGCAGCTCGGCCACCAGGTGGACGAGGTGGTTGACCGCGTGGCCCATCACCTCGACGTCCGGCACGCCGGTCAGCTGGATGCGGTGGTATTGCTCCACCTCGGAGGTGGCCGCCCGCAGCACGTCGACCAGCGGGATCGGCCGGCCCCACCGGCGACCCGCGTCCTCACCCGCGAGAACCAGCAGGTTCTCCGAGTTGCGGCGCATACGGGTGGCCAGGTGGTCCAGCTTGAACAGGTTGGCCAGCTGGTCAGGGTCCTGCTCGCCGGTCTCCAGCTCGTCGATCAGCTTGAGCTGGCGCTCGACCAGGCCCTGCGACCGGCGGGACAGGTTGACGAACATGTCGTTGACGTTGCGGCGCAGACCGGCCTGCTCGGACGCCAGCTCGACGGCCCGCTGGTGCAGCTCGTCGAAGGTCTTGGCGACGTCGCCGATCTCGTCCCGGGAGTCGATCCCGATCGGTTCGACTTCGTCGGGTGCCGCCGGCGCGTCCGGCCGCTGCAACCGCGCGATCGCCTCCGGCAGCCTGACCTCGGCGACGTCACGGGCGCCGGCCTGCAGCCGCCGCAGCGGGCCGATCATCGACCGGGCGATGAGCAGCGAGGTCAGGAACGCGACGACGAGGATCGTCGCGATGATCACACCGGTCGTGATCGCCTGCCGCTGCGCGTCGGAGCGCAGGTCCCTGGTGGTGCTGACGACCTGGTCCTGCAGGCCGCTCTCAACCCCACGGATCGCCTGCATGTAGGTGGTGGCCGCCGAGTACCACTGCTCGGCGTCCGCGGTCAGGCTGGGCGAGTTCTGGTCGGCGGTGATGCTGTCCTCGAGCCGCTTGACCGCCAGCACGGCCTGGCCGTTGACCTGCGCGTCGTACGCGCCGACCTGGCTCGGGGTGGCCGCGGAGCGGAACCGCTGCAATGCGGCCAGCCGCTCGGCGAGTGCCGAGGAGAACGCCACCTGCTGCCCGAACTGGAACCGGCCGCCGAGGCGTTCGGAGCCATCGGGCGTCAACCCGCCGTTGGAGGTGACGGTGTACAGCAGCGCGCGCTCCTGGGACAGCGTCTCCTTCAGGTCGCCGAGCGCGGTGAGACCGGCGACCTCGTTGTTCAGCTCGGTGCTGTCGGTGCCGACGCCGATCTGCCGGTTGATGTCCAGCAGGTCGGTGATCATCGCGGTGTACTTGCCACTGATCGCGTCCTGCGTGAGCAGCTGCCGGTTGAGTGCCTGGCGCAGCTGCGGCAGGCCGGCCAACTCCGTCCGGGCGCCGTCGACCGCGGCCTGCGCCTCGGGAGCGACGTCGCCGAGCGAGGCGTCCGCGGACTGGTACGCCGACAGCGCGCCGTCCACGTTGGCCTGCTGGGCTTTGAGCGCGACCTGGTTGCTGGCAAGCGGCACCGGCTTCAACGGCTTGTCCGAGCCGGACTTGGCGTTCTCCGCCTGGATCTTGTCGTTGGCCTCGGTGATCAGCTTGATCTGGGCCGAGTTGTCCGGCCGGCGCCCCTCGCCGATCCAGCCGGCGGCGATGTCCCGCTCGGCCTGCAGCTCGTGCGCCAGCGTGCTCGCCTGCCGCCCGAACGCGGCCACGTCGGCACTGCGGCCATAGTCGCGAGCGTTGCCGATCTGGGTGCCCATGTTGATGCCGGCGATCACGAGGAACGCGATGGCGGGCACCAGCAGCACGGCGGCCAGCTTGGTGCGCACCTTCCAGTTCCGCGGCGACAGGCTGCCGCGGGACCAGGCGTTCCTCGGGGGTTGCGGCGCGAGCGTGGCGCCGACCGGTACGTCGTCAGGCGACGGCTCCGGAGGTCGCTGCAGCGTCATCGTGCCGACGCCGCCGGGGTGACCCTCCGACTCGCCATTGGCCCGCAGTGGCGGGCCCGAGGCGGCCGGGTGCTCCGCGGGTAGTCTTTCCACCAGCTCTCGCGACCTTCCCACGTGCCGACGCAGTTTCGAGTACTTCCCGGGCACTATAGGGCCACCGGCGACCGCGCCGTGAACGCCGTTGGTGGCATCAGCGCTGCGCTGCCGGTCGGTCACCGTACGTTGCCGATGGATCGGTGTCACTCGTGACGAGGTAGCCTTCCCGGGTCTCGCGGCGCCCGAACGGGGTGGGGTGCCCGAGCAGTCCCCGCCCCCGGCCGCCTGAGGACCTGCTCGATGATCACCCGGCGATCCCGCCTCGCTCTGCTCATCGTCCCCGCGCTCGCGCTGGCCACCGCCTGCACCGGCGGTGGCGACAACTCCTCCGGGGCCGCGGCCAGCGGCGACCAGACCCTGAAGATCGGGCTGCTGACGCAGCTGAGGGGACCGAGTCAGGCGGCCGGCAACGAGGCGCAGAACGGCGCCAAGCTCGCGGTCGACGTGATCAACGGGCTCAACCCGTCGATCCAGCTGCCGCTGGCCTCGGATGCCGGTCTGCCCAACCTCGGTGGCGCCAAGGTCAGCCTGGTGGTGAAGGACGTGACGCCGGGCGCCGTGGACCCCAAGGAGAACGAGGCCGAAGCGAAGAAGGGTGTGGACGAGGTCCAGAAGGCCGCCGGCGAGGCGGTGACGGACCTGGTCTCCAACCAGGGCGTGAACGCGCTCATCGGGGCCTACGACCCCGAGGTCACCGAGGCGGCCAGCCAGCGGGCCGAGCGGTTCGAGGTGCCGTTCATCAACGCCGACAGCCCGGCCACGTTCCTCACCGACGCCGGCCGCGACTGGTTCTTCCGGATCGGTCCCACCTGGCGGCAGGCCGGCCAGGCGTTCTTCTCGCTGCCGGGCGTGGATCCGAAGATCAAGATCGACAAGATCGCCGTGCTGTACGCGCAGGACAAGGCCGGCCAGGACGTCGTGACCTCGACCACCGAGCTGGCCAAGGAGGGCGGCCTCGACCAGCCGAACAAGGTAGCGACGTTCGGCTTCAAGCCCGACGGCTCCGACGCCGCGGCGGCCTATGCCCGTGTCCGCGCATACAACCCGGACACGCTGCTGCTCTACTCCTCGCCGGCGAGCGTGCAGCCGCTGCTGCAGGCGGTGGCGACCAGCGGCTGGAAGCCGAAGGCGGCGTTGTCGTTCTCGCTCGGCTACGTCACCGCGCAGACCTTCGACCCGGCCGCCGCGGCGGTGGACGGGCTGATGCGCTCGACCTCGTGGTCGATCGAGGCGGCCCAGCGCAACCCGGCCGCCCAGGCGGTGACCGGGCTCTACCAGCGCCGCTTCAACAGCCAGATGACCGAGGCCGCGGCGTCCGCGTTCACCGCGGTGATGACCGCGGCCCAGGCGGTCAACAACGCCGGCACGGTCGACGAGCAGCGGGTCCGCAGCGCTCTGCTCAGCCTGAACATCCCGGGCGAGCAGACGATCATGCCCTGGGCCGGCGTCCAGTTCGACGAGACCCACCAGAACACGCTCGCGCAGCCGCTCATCGAGCAATACCACAACCGGGCGTTCTCGATCATCTATCCGAGCGACGCCGCCGCCAACGGCGCCAAGCCCATCTACCCGGCGCCGAACGCCGCGGGCTGACCCGACCAGGCAACTCGGATCAGTCCGGCGCCGCCGCCTCCCGGGCGAGCTCGGAGTCGAGCCCGGCGTCGACGGCCAGCTTCACCGCCAGCTCGCGGGCCCTGGGCAGCAGTTCGGCCAGGTCGACCCCGAGCACCCGGCCCTCGCTGACCACCGGCGTGCCGGCCACCCAGACGGTGTGCACGTCCCGCGGTGAGGCGCAGTAGACCAGCTCCTGGTACGGGTCGTGCACATTCGACAGCGACGGGCTGGCCTCGGCGAACAGCACGAGGTCGGCCTGCTTGCCCGGCTCGAGCGAGCCGACCTCGGCGTCGAGCCCGAGTGCCCTGGCGCCGCCGATCGTGGCCAGCTCCAGCACCTGCGGCGCGGTCATCGCCGTGGCCTGCAGGTGATGCACCTTCTGCAGCAGCGCGGCGACCTTCATCGTCTGCAGCATGTCCTGGCTGTCGTTGCTGGCCGGGCCGTCGAGGCCGAGGCCGACCGGGACCCCCTCGCGCAGCAGCCGCGGCACCGGCGCCACCCCGGAGGCGAGGATCATGTTCGAGACCGGGTTGTGCGCCACCGCGACCCGGTGTTCGCGCAGCAGCTCCACGTCGGTGTCGTCGAGCCAGACGCAGTGCGCGGCGACCACCTGCGCGTCCAGCAGCCCGGCCCTGGCCGCGTACTCGACCGAGCCGACGCCGCGGGTGCTGCGCGAGTGGGTGACCTCCTCGCGCACCTCGTGCAGGTGGACGTGCAGCCGCGGAGTCTCCCGCAGCAGCTCGACGGTGGCCCCGATCAGCTCGTCCGAGGCGGCCGGCACGGTGGCAAGTCCGACCCGGAACCGGCACCGCTCGCTCGCCGCGGCCGCCGCCCGCAGCGCCTCGTGCTCGGCCAGCACGAGCTCGAGCGGCCGCGGGTTGCTGTCGTCCTGCGCCCCGTACGAGACGTCGCCGCGCAGGCCGAGCTCGGTCAGCGCCTGCACGACGCCGGGCGTCGACGGCTCCGGTCCGGGTGCGTGGCAGAACATGTCGGCGGTCGTGGTCACCCCGGACAGTGCCATCTCCGCGCCCTTGAGCAGCGTGCCGACGTACGCGAGCTCGCGGGTCAGGTGCGCCTCGATCGGCCCGGTGACGTGGACGAACCACTCCCACAGCGTGTGGGTCTCGCCGATCCCGGTGACCAGGCCCTCGGAGAAGTGGCCGTGCGTGGAGATCAGGCCCGGGGTGAGGATGCCGGTGCCGTCGCCGACCACGCCGGCCTCGGGGAACTCGGCCCGCAGCCGCTCGTACGGCCCGACCGCGGCGATGAGCCTGCCGGCGAGGGCGACCGCGCCGTCGCGCAGGTGCCCCGCCGGCCCGGACGTGAGCACGTGCCGGGCCCGGACGAGAAGGGGGCGCGCGGTGGCCCGCGCACCCCCTTGCTCCACCGTCACTACTTCGAGGTCGTCGGCAGTCCGATGGCCGGGTTGATGTACTCGTTGGTGACCAGGTCGGACGGCTTCAGGTCGGCCTTGAGCTCCTTGTGCTGGGTGGCGTAGATCGGCTTGAGGATGTCGATCATCCGCTGGACCCGGCTGTCCTGGAAGTTACCGAGCGTCTTGTCCGGTCCGTTGCTCACCAGGCCGAGGTTCTTCAAGGTGTTCACCGCGTACTCCGCCATGCCCGGCGAGTACGTCCAGAAGTCCTTCATCTTCTTCACGGTCGAGATGACCAGCTGGTTGGTCGGGCCCGGGTTCGCCATGAAGTCGACCGAGGCCTGCTGCACGATCGGGATCAGCTTCTTCAGGCAGGGCGCCAGCTTGTCCTTGTCCTCGGCCCGGATGGACAGCGCCTGGCTGTACAGCGGGTAGCCGGTGTCGTTGATCAGCTGCAGCCGGGTGTCGAACGAGCCCTTCCCCTGCAGCTCGTTCTTGAAGATGTACGGCTCCGAGGTGGCGAACCCGGCGTTGGCGATCGTGCCCCTCGAGGCGACGAACCGGGCGGGCGTGCCGTCGTAGGAACCGTCCATCTGGCTGGCCCGCACCAGGCCGGCGCCGATCAGGTACTGCGCGTACGCGTCGGCCTGGTAGTAGAGGATCTTGGTGTCGGTCTGGCCGATGTCGGCGATCGTGTTGAACTCGGGGTGCGCCTTCGTGCCCCAGAGGATCATCAGCGGGCTGATCTCGAGCGGGGCGACCACCGCGATGGTCGGCTGGGACTTGGAGTTCGCGACCGCCTCGTCGGTGTTCACCTGGCCAAGAGTGATCGACTTGTCCGCGTACATCTGCGCGGTGACCGTCTGGTAGCCGATCGCCGGGCCGCCGTTGCGGATCTCGACCTGGACGCCGGTGTCCTGGCCCGAGGCCACCAGCGGACCGCGCAGCAGCTTCTTCTTGGTGTCGATGGTGGGGTTCGGGCCGAGCAGCTGGTAGATGCCGCCGTACTCGCTCTCGGTGAACCAGTCGGTCTGGATGACGATGGTGTCGGGGCACGTGCCCTTCAGCGTGAGGGCCGCCCCCGATGCCTTCGGCGCCGGCGCGCTGTTTTCGGTGGAGCCGCTGTCGCTGCTACTGCAGGCGGCAGCGGCCAGCAGGAGGGTGAGTCCGGCTGCCACCGGAACGAGCTTGCGTGGACGCATTGTTCTCCTCGTTTGTGCGGGGTGGTGCGGTCCGGCTGCGGGCCGGCGCGGGAGGGAAGAGTGGGGTCAGGCGGGCCTGTCGTACGCGGTGGAGCCGTACCAGGGACCGGTCACGACCCGGTTGATGAACCCGAACAGCCAGAACGCGAACACGCCGAGCAGAGACGCGGCGAGCGCCGCGCCGAACAGCTGCTCCGACAGCAACCGGGCCCGGTAGACGTCGATGAGCACGCCGATGCCGGCGTCCCCCTGCTTGAAGAAGAAGTCGCCGACGACCGACCCGACGACCGCGAGCGTCGCCGCCACCTGGAAGCCGGTCAGGATCGCGGGCATGGCCGCGGGCAGCTGCAGCTTCCTGAGCCGGACGAGGCGGTTGGCGTGGTGCAGCGTGAACAGCTCGTGCTGGCCCCGCTCGGCCGACTGAAGCCCGAACAGCGTGCTGGAGATGACCGGGAAGATCGAGATCAGCACCGTCACGATCAGCCGGCTGGCAAGGCCGAAGTCGAACCAGAACCCGATCACCGGCACCAGCGCGAGGATCGGGATGCACTGCAGGATCACCGCGTACGGGTAGATCGACCGCTCCACCCAGCGGGCCTGCGACATCGCGATGCCGAGGGCCATCCCCACGACGATGGAGATGAACAGACCGAGCGCCGCGATCCAGGTCGACAGCCACAACGCGGCCAGGATGTCGGTGCGGTTCCCCGAGTCGAGGAACGACACCTGGATCACCCGGTGTGGCGGCGGCAGCAGGAACCGGCGATCGGCGTCCAGCGCGACGTAGGAGATGTAGTACCAGACCCCGAGGAACACCAGGAGCGTCACCAGCGGCGGCACCCAGGTGCGGAGCAGGCTGCGGCGACGACGCCGGGGAGGTGGCTTGCCGACGGCGGAGCCGACAACCCCTACCGCACCCGTTTCCGGCAAACGGGTGTCCACGCTCATCCGAACGCCTCCCGGACCTCGACCCTGGCGCCGGCAATCACTGTCGGTGCTGTGCGTACCAGACCTTCCGCGTTGCCGATCTTCCCCTCGGTGGACCCCCGCGTCGAGACACCGTATAGCACCTCCCTTTGAAGCTGCATCGGGGTTGCGGAGCAATGACACACAGTGATCGTCGCGGAAACCTAGCCTGACTCGCCGGACGGGCGCTCGGCTGTTCAGGCCGCGCGCGTGCGAGCCACCCAGACGCACCTCCGCGGCCGGCGGTGGGCCCACGCATCGTCAACGAGTGGCCACGCACTGATTCCACCCACTGCGGCCTGCGGTTCTTCGAGCCGGCCGGGGGCGAAGCCGGCACCGCCACCCACGTCGCGGACGGCTGGAACCGGGTCGTGCCGGCGGCGGGCGGGTCCGTTTCGTGCATTCCCAAGCACGGCCGGACATGCCGCTGCCGAGGCGCACCGACGCATCCAGAAACTGCGAAGCGTCAGGATAGATTTCGCGCCGTCAGCGCCTCCGTCACCCGGCTGGGCGACGTGGCACGTCCCGGAGCAGGTCCGAGACCTCGCCGGCGACCTTGGCGAACTCCTCCGAATAGCGCATGTCCGGCTGACGCGGATAGCCGAACGGGACCGACACGTCGCCGAGGATGTGGCCGGGACGCGGCGACATCACCACGACCCGGGTGGACAGGTAGACCGCCTCGGCCACCGAGTGGGTGATGAACAGCGCCGCGAAGCCGCGGTCCGCGAACAGCGCCAGCAACTCGTCGTTGAGCCGTTCCCGGCTCATCTCGTCCAGCGCGCCGAACGGCTCGTCGAACAGGAACACGTCCGGCTGCAGCACCAGCGAGCGCGCCAGCGACGTGCGCATCCGCATGCCGCCGGACAGCGACCGGGGCCGGTGCTTCTCGAAGCCGGTCAGCCCGACCAGGCCGATCGCCTCGGTCACCCTGGCCTGCCGCTCGGCCTTCGGCAGGTGCTCGAGCTCGGCCAGCAGCTCGACGTTCCTGCGGACCGTGCGCCACGGCAGCAGCGTCGGGTCCTGGAAGACGTAGCCGAGCCGCTTCGAGGCGACGTCGACCCGCCCGCTCGTCGGCTCGTCCAGGCCGGACGCCAGTCGCAGCAAGGTGCTCTTGCCGCAGCCGGACGGACCGACGACCGAGACGAACTCGCCCGCGTCCACGGTGAGGTCCACGTCGTGCAGCGCGTGCGTGCCGTCGGGGAAGGTCCGGCCGACGCCGGTGAACGCCAGCATCGGGGAAGTCACCCCTCGGATGGTAGTCGGCCCGGCTGGGACCGGTCAGCGGCCCAGCAGCCGGGACATCACCTCGTTGTCCTCACCGTCCTCGCGGGCGCGACGCCGGCGGGGTGGGACCGATTCGCCCGCGGTGGGCGCTCTCGGCGCCGGCGGCGGACCGGATCGGGGTGACGACACAGGCGGCGCCGGCTCGGGCGCCGGGTACGGCGGGTGCGCCGGACCGGTGCGGTACGCCGGCCCGGACGGCGGCGCCGGGTCCCCGAACCCGCCCGGCTGCGGGTAGTTCGACCGGCCGCTCGGCCCTCCGGCGTCGACCCAGCCGCCGGCCGGGCCGTCGGCGGGCCCGAAGCCGGCCGGGCCGTCGGCCGTTCCATTCGCCGGGCCGTACCCGGCCGGGCCGAAGCCGGCCGGGCCACTGGCCGGTCCGAAGCCGGCCGGACCATTGGCCGGTCCGAAGCCGGCCGGGCCACTGGCCGGGCCGAAGCCGGCCGGGCTATTGGCCGGTGCGAAGCCGGCCGGGCCATTGGCCGGCCCGAAGGCGGCCCGGCCGTCGGCCGGTCCGAAACCGGCAGGGCCGTCGCGGGCCGGCTCGGGCGGGTAGTCGGCGGCGAGCTCGGGCGGGACCGGCAGGCCGATCCCCAGCCGCCTGGCCTCGTCCTGCAGCGCCCGCAGGCTCCCGCCGATCAGCCGGGTGGTCTCGATCCGCTCCATCCGCAGCTCACCGTCGAGCCGGTCGATCATCTCGCCGCGCATCCGGCCGACTTCCTCCCGCAGCGCCGCCACGTCCTCGGCCAGCCCGCGCTCCAGCTCCCGGCGCAGGTAGACCTCCAGCTGCAGCTCGTACTCGCGGCGGGCGGCGACCTCCTTCTCCAGCTCGATCTCGTACGTGCGGCGCAGCTCCAGCGCGGTGCCGGGATCACCGGCCGGGGCGTCCGGCTCCTGCCGGCGCGGGGCCGCGAACGCGGCGAGCACGAACGCCCAGAGCGCACCGACGACCGCCAGCCGCAGCGTCTGCGGGTCGTCGCTGAGCACCACCGCCGCGGTGGAGGCGAGCGCGATCGCCACCGCGGCGACCAGCGCGAGCGTGCGCAGGCCGCCCCGGCCGCCCGAGCTGGAGCGCGCCACGGGCCAACCTTAGGGGACCCGCCCCGGCCGGCGACCCCGTGCGCGGCCGGACCGGCTCAGATCAACCGGGCGTCCTGCAGGAACCGCTTGGCCAGCCCGTCCGGGTCCTGCCCGTCCAGGTCCTGGCGCTTGTTCAGCTCCTGCAGCTTCTCGGTCGTCAGCGCGCGGTTCACGCTGTCGACGACCGCCCGGGCCGAGGCCGGCAGCTTGCTGCGGTAGAGCGCGATGATGTTGCCGGCCGGCTCGAGCAGCTTGTCGTCGCGCAGCACGACCAGGCTCTCGGCGGCGATCTCCCCGTCCGAGGACTGCACCGAGCCGACGTCCGCGGTGCCCTTGCGGAGCGCGTCGAAGATCGGCTTGCCGGAGACCTCGCCGAGCTCGTCCACCCGCTTGAACCGCAGCCCGTACCGGTCCTCCAGACCGACCAGGCAGTACGCGTCGGTGCTGCAGCCGGACGGGCCGCCGAGCACCAGCGTGCCGTTGAGCCGGCGCAGGTCGGAGACGTCGGTGAGGTTCTCGTCGTCGGCGAGCGTCTTGGACACCGCCAGCGCGGTCTGGTCGGTGGCCCGCGAGGGCCGGGTCACGCCCAGCGGCTGGTGGGCCAGTAGCTGGTCGAGCACGTACGCGGTGTGTTCGACGTCACCGCTCGCGGCCGGTGGCCGGTGCGTCACCGGCACCCCGATCCGGAGGTAGTTCATGACCGGCGCGAGGTAGTCGGGCACCAGGTCGAGGTCGCCGCGCTCCAGCGCCGGGACGTACGCGGAGCGGGCGCCGGCGTTGAGCTTCATGGTCACCTCGAAGCCGGCCTTGCGCAGCGCCTGCCCGTACATCCGGGCGATGATCTGCTGCTCGTCGGACAGGCCGGCGCCGACGGTGACCTCGGGCTTCGGCTTGGCCGCCGCCGGCTTCTCGTCGCCGGTGCAGCCGGCAACCAGCAGCACGGCCAGCGCCACCAGCAACGCGGACCTCACTGGTGCTCGACCACCCTCTCCGCGGCCGCGCCCGGATCCCGTCCCGTCCAGGGGCCCGGCCGGCGACCACTGTCGCCGGGATGACCAGACAATCACGCGCGCCGCACGACGCGCCGCCAGGGTAGGACATCAGGCCGTGAGGACTTGCCCCTATTTCACCGCCCGCAGCGACGGCGTGGACCGGTGCGGCAGGTAGCTCTCGGCGTTCCGGGTCGCCTGCTTGACCTTGTACATGTTCGCGTCCGCGGCGCCGAGCAGCCGGGCGGCCGGGAAGTCGGGGTCGTCGGTCGAGGCCTGGCCGATGCTCGCCCGCACGTTGACGATCCCGCCCTCGAACGCGACCGGCGCGGCGACCGCCTGGGCCAGCCGGTGCGCGATCTCCTCGGCCGGCACCTCGTGCGGCAGGCTCTTGAGGATCACGACGAACTCGTCGCCGCCGAGCCGGCCGATCGTGTCGGTGGGCCGCAGCGCGCCGCGCATCCGCTCCGCCGCCGCGCGCAGCACCCGGTCTCCCACGGCGTGCCCGTGCACGTCGTTGACCTGCTTGAACCCGTCGAGGTCGGCGAACAGCACGTGCACCTGGCCCGGCTCCGCCCGCAGCGAGCGCAGCGCGGCGCCGAGCTTGTGCAGCACCAGCCCGCGGTTCGGCAGCCCGGTCAGCGGGTCGTGGGTGGCCTTGCGGTGCAGGTCGTACTCGGTGTTCTTCTGCTGGGTCACGTCGACCAGGTGCACGATGTAGGACTTCTGGCCGACCAGCGCGGACACCGACGCGTGCACCCAGCCGTCGCTGCCGGCGCCGGTGCGGTAGCGGAAGGTGCCGGAGACGTCGTCCTCGGTGCCCTCGACCACGCGGGCGAAGTCGCCCCGGACCCGCTCGGAGTCCTCCGGGTGCAAGTGGTGCCAGATCAGGTCGCCGTGCAGGGTCTCGACCCGGCGGCCGAACAACCGGGCCAGCGCGGCGTTCACGTCGAGGAACATGCCGGCCTTGTCGACGATCGCCATCCCGGTCGGCGCGTTCTGGAACGCGGCCCGGAACTTCTCCTCCGCCGCCTTGACCTTCGCCTCCGAGGTACGCCGGCCGCTGATGTCGCGGGCGACGACCAGCGCGCCGTTGCGGCCGCCGAAGGAGATCTGTCGGCCGGCCGCCTCGATGTGGACGACCTGCCCGTCCAGCCGGACCAGAGTCTCCTCGACGTACTCGAGGTTGTTGCCGGCCACCATGCCGGCCAGCCGCTGCTCGGCCTCCGCGCGGATCGACTCGTGCATGTAGTCCAGCGCCGGGCGGGTCTGCAGGTCGGAGATCTTGCTGGCGCCGAGCATCTGCAGGCCGCGCCAGTTGGCGAAGGCGTGGTAGCCGTCGACGATCACGAACACCGCATCCGGGGACAGCTCGATGAGCGCACGGAAGTGCTCGTCGGAGGGCCCGACGACAAGGCCACCGGCAGCCGGCTCGCCGCCGGATGCCAGCTCACCCTCCCGACTGTGCCTGCCCATCCCACCCCTAACAGGACCGGTTCGGACCCTCCGGTGATCCCTGTGAAGCTAACAGTCCGATCGCATTGCGTCCCGCGTTCCAGTGGACGCTTCGGAGCTACGACAACTAGTTACGACTCCACTGATCCGTCCGGCCTAGCATGCCGATCCCCGTCCGGCGGAGCAGGGGTCCGGCAGCAGTACTCGAGCCACAATGCCGCCGCGGTCAGCGCGACCGCGGCCACGACGCCGATCGCGCCCACGACGGTGTCGTTGCCGGCCGCGTTCAGCTGGCCGAGCCTGGGCACGACGTAGACCAGCAGGCCGGCCCAGATCCCGACCATCACGGCGCCGACGACCGCGCTCGCCTTGGCCAGCGCCAGCATCCGGGCCGCGACCAGCGGCTGCACCGGCAGCGCGCCGGGGCGGCGGCGGATCCGGTCGCGCAGCTGGTTCGCCGCGAGGACCTCGGCGATCGCCAGCAGGATCAGCGACAGCGGGACGAACCAGCGCAGCCGCGGGAGATCGCCGTACCACTGGCGCATCGCCAGCCAGGTGATCAGCGTGACCGCAGCCGCGTAGGCGATCAGGTCACGGATCCGGGTTGGGCCGATCACCGCAGCTCCAGGTCCGTCCGGCGCACGCCGGACCGGTCGGCGGGGGCCAGCCCGGCGACCAGCTCGGCGACCCGGCCCTGGCCGGGCAGCACCGCGTCCGGGTCGGCGTCCGCCCACGGCACGAGCACGAACGCGCGCTCGTGCGCCCGCGGGTGCGGCAGCGTCAGCTCCGGATCGGCGTTGTCGCTGCCGTCCACGTCGATCACGTCGACGTCGAGCGTGCGCGGACCCCAGCGGACCTCCCGGGTCCGGCCGGCGGCCCGCTCCAGCTCGTGCGCCCTGGCCAGCCAGCCGTACGCGTCGGTGCCGGGGTCGTCGACGAGGACGATCGCGTTGAGGTAGTCGTCCTGCTCGACGCCGCCCCACGGTGCGGTCTCGTACACCGGGCTGATCGCGACCGGGTGCAGGGCGGCCACGACCGAACGCAGGTGCGCCAGCCGGTCGCCGAGGTTGGAGCCGATCGACAGCACGGCCCGGCTCACCGCTCGCTCCCTCCTGGGCTCATCGGCGGGACCGCCGGGCGGTGACCGCGACGTCGGCGAACTCGCGGGCGATCGGCGCCTGCGGCTTGTGCACGGTGACCTCGGCGGCGATCACCCGCTCGTCGGCCATGCACAGCTCGCAGAGCCGGGCGGCCAGGGTCTCGATGAGGTTCACCGGCTCGCCCTCGACGACGGTGGCGAGCCGGTTCGCCAGCCCGCCGTAGTCGACGGTGTCGGCCAGGTCGTCGCTGGCCGCGGCCAGGCGGCTGTCGAGCCAGAGGGTCGCGTCGACGACGAAGTCCTGCCCGTCCCGGCGCTCGTGCTCGTACACGCCGTGGAACCCGCGGACCTTCAGCCCGGTCAGCGTGATCCGGTCAGCCACGACCGGCCGCCTTCCACGCCCGGACCACCTTCACCGCGTCGAGGGTCGGGGCCACCTCGTGCACCCG
>Ga0207683_10000131_pt1 | contig 61423 bp, 63 predicted proteins | sample KBSM73metaG_FD_184333 | JGI IMG/M metagenome (GOLD analysis project Ga0207683, IMG submission 184333) | Miscanthus rhizosphere microbial communities from Kellogg Biological Station, Michigan, USA - KBS M7-3 metaG (SPAdes) (version 2) | ecosystem: Host-associated > Plants > Roots > Rhizosphere >...
GGGCTCCCCCACATCCGAAAGCGCTTCCTTCAACTCACGAACCTCGTCCTCGAGATCGGCGAGCGCTCCTGCCGTGTCGGGATACTCGAAGCCGATCGCCGCCGCGCGACGCTGCACCTTGCGGGCGTAGAGCAGCGACGGAAGCGACTCCGGGACGTCGTGAAAGATGCCCTCGCGGTCCTCGTCCGTGCGCTTGATCTCCTCCCAGCGCTCGCGCACGCGCCCGGCGGTCTTCGCCTCTGCATCGCCGAATACGTGGGGATGCCGGCGCACGAGCTTCTCGTGCGCGCGACGGGCAACGGACTCGAGATCCTCGCTTCCGCGCTCGGCCAGCAGCAGCGCGAGGAAATAGACCTGGAACAGCAGGTCACCGAGCTCGTCCGCGAGCTTCGCGTCGTCGCGCCCGATCGCTGCGTCGGCGACCTCGTAGGCCTCCTCGACCGTATGCGGGACGATCGTGCGCTCGGTCTGCTCACGATCCCAGGGGCAGTCGCGCCGTAGCCGCTCGGTCAGCTCCTGGAGGTCGACGAGCGCCTCGGCGAGCGACACTTACTGCGACGTGGTGGTGGTCGAGCCCGAGAGGGTCGCGCAGGGATCCGGGTTCGGCTGATAGCCGATCTGGTACTTGATGCCGGATTTGCAGTACTGCTTCTTCTTGTCGTCGACCCACTTCGTCATCGACTCGTTCTTTCGCTGCTGCTCGAGCTGCTGCCTGATCGAGGCCTGAACCTTGGCGAGCGGGGTCGACTTCGCGGGCTTGACGGCGGAGAGCGCCTGGATGATGTGGTAGCCGTACTGCGTCTTGATCGGCTGTGAGAGCTCACCGGTCTTGAGCGAAAACGCCGTCTTGTCGAACGGGGGGACCGTCTGGCCCTTCGAGATCGTCAGCTTCCCGCCGTTCGAGGCAGAGCCCGGATCCTTCGAGTACTTCTTTGCAAGCGCCGCGAAGTTCCCGCCGGCCTTGAGCTGCGCGTAGATGCTGTTCGCGAGCTCCTTCTTCGGGACGAGGATGTGTCGCACGTCACGCGTCTCGGGCTGGCCGTACTGCGACTTGTGCGAGGCGTAATAGGCCTTCACCTCGGCCGGCGAGACCTTGGTCGTGGCGGTGACCTTCTTGAAGAGCTCCTCGGAGATGATCTGGGCGCGAACTTCCTCCTTCGCCTGGTCCTCCGTCAGTCCCTGCTGTGTGAGTGCCTTCTGGTAGCGCGAGTCGCTGCCGCCGTAGAACTGCTTCTTCAGCTGCTCGACGCGCTTGTTGACCTGGTCGTCAGTGATCTTGATCCCCATGGCGTCCGCCTCTTGCGCGAACTCAGCACGCTGGATCAGGAAGGTGACCGCCTGGCCCTTGAGCTGCTCGTACTCCGTGGTGCCTGGCTTCGGGAACGGACGCTTTTGTGCCGTGTAGCTCTTCTCCGCGCGGTCCATCAGCGCCTGGAACTCGGACTTCGTGATCGGCGTCGAGCCGACAACGGCAGCATCGTCGCTCCCGAGCGTGGCCGTCGACGTCCCGCCGCAGCCTGCGGCGACGAGCGCGAGAAATGTAAACGAAAGAAGAAAGAGTCGCTTCATGGAAAAAGCGCCATTTGCAGCGGATTCGTCACGCTGCCTGACGCGCGGCCAGTATAGCATCGACCAGTCGTAGTGCCTGCGGGAAACCGTCCTCGCGCAGCGACACCTCGTGGTTGGAGGTCGTGTACACCGCCGTGTCCACACGACGGCGAAGGTCGCGCAGCTCGTCCGAGCCGAGCACCATCCGACCGATGGTCGCCTTGCCGCCGCGGAAGACGAAGTAGTCCGCACCGGCGCGTGCGAGCTTCAGCTTCGCCTCCTGGATGAGGAAGAGATTCTCGACGGGCTCGGGCAGCGGGCCGTAGCGATCGACGGTTGCCGCCTGCAGCTCGCGCACCTCGTCTTCCGAGTCGCTGAGCGCGAGGCGACGGTGGAGGTCGATCTTGAGCGCTTCGGACGCAATGTATTCCGGTGGAACGTAGGCGTCGACGCGCGCGTCCACCCGGACCGGGCGCGCCGCGATGCGGCGCTCGCCGGAGAGCTCCGCGACCGCTTCGGCGAGCAGCTCGACGTAGAGCTCGAACCCGAGCGCGGCCACGTGGCCGGACTGCTCGTCGCCGAGCAGGTTGCCTGCGCCACGGATCTCGAGGTCGCGCATTGCGATCGCAAAGCCGGCACCGAGCTCCGTGTGGTCAGCGAGCGTGGCGAGGCGTGCGCGGGCTTCAGGAGAGAGCTCCGACATGTCCGGATAGAAGAGGTACGCGTGCGCGGTGACATCGGATCGGCCGACTCGTCCACGGATCTGGTAGAGCTGCGAGAGACCGAGCTGGTCGGCTCGCTCGACGATCAAGGTGTTCGCCTGCGGGATGTCGAGCCCGGACTCGATGATCGTCGTCGAGACGAGGACATCGGCGTCGCCCCGCAAGAAGGCGTGCATCTTCTCCTCGAGCTCGCGCTCGCGCATCTGGCCGTGCGCTTCGAGGAACCGAAGGCTCGGCACGAGCTGGCGCAGCTTCTCCGTGGCCTCGTCGATGGTGTCGACGCGATTGTGCAGGTAGAAGGCCTGCCCGCCGCGCTCGATCTCCCGCTCGAGCGCCTGCTTCACGATCTCCTCGTCGAACTCGCTCACCGTCGTGCGGATCGGCCGCCGGCCTTCGGGTGGGGTCTCGATGATCGAGATGTCGCGCAGCCCGGAGAGCGACATGTGCAACGTACGCGGAATCGGCGTCGCGCTCAGTGTGAGCACGTCCACCTCGAGGCGCAACGAGCGCAGCAGCTCCTTCTGGGCGACGCCGAAGCGCTGCTCCTCGTCGAGGATCACGAGACCGAGCTCCTTCGGGATCACGTCACGGCTGAGGATCCGGTGCGTCCCGATCAAGACGTCGACCTTCCCCTCCTGGAAGTCGGCGAGCACCTGCTTGACCTCCTTCGGCGGCCGGAAGCGGGAGACCATCTCGACACGCACAGGAAAGTCCCGGTAGCGGTCGCGGAACGTGTGCCAGTGCTGCTCGGCGAGGATGGTGGTCGGCGCGAGCATCAGCGCCTGCTTGCCGTTGACCGCGACCGCGAACGCGGCGCGGATCGCGACCTCGGTCTTGCCGAAGCCGACATCGCCGCAAACGAGGCGGTCCATCGGCCGCGGTGCCTCGAGGTCCTCCTTGACCGCCTCGATCGCGGCCTGCTGGTCGGGGGTCTCGCGGTAAGGGAACTCGGCCTCGAGACGCTCGAGATACTCGTGACGCAGGTCGTACGCCACCCCCGGCGCCTGCTGGCGCTGCGCGTAGAGCGCAAGCAGCTCTCCCGCCAGCTCGCGAACCGACTCGCGCGCACGCGTCTTGAGGTTGTCCCAGGCTTTGCCGCCGAGCTTCGACAGCGCGGGCATCGTGTTGTCGGCGCCGATGTAGCGCGAGACCTTTCCGAGCTGCTCGTGCGGGACGTAGAGACGATCGTCGCCGCGGAACCCGAGGAAGAGGTAGTCGCGCGTGACGCCCGCGACCTCTTTTGTCTCGAAGCCGAGCAGCTTTCCGACTCCGTGATCCTCGTGCACGATGAAGTCGCCGCTCCGTAGATCGGCGAACGACTGCAGCGCACGCCCGCCGATCCGACGCTCGCGCGGCGGACGCTTGCGAAAGACCTGCGTGTCCGGCAACAGCGTCAGCCCGAGGTCTCGCCAGACGAAACCACGACGGGCCGGTGTGACTGCGAACAGCAGCTCAGGCTCGCGTGGCAGATCTTCTCCGTCCTCGAGGATGCGAGCCTGCACGCGCCGCAGGAGGTTCTGTTGGCGCATCGCTTCGCCCGCGTGCGGGAACGCGACGACGACGCGCTGTCCGCCGCGCACGAAAGCGCCGAGCTCGTTCTCCGCCTCCGACAGCCCGCGGGCAACCAGCGCGGGCCGCTGGGCTTCGAAGGCGAAGGGCTGACCGGCGGGAAGCGTGTCGAGAAGTGCGGCCCGCTTGAGCGTTACCGGCTCGAGCCCTTCCTCCTCCCAGACCGTGCGCACTTCGCCTACCTGCCAGACGAGATCGGGCCCGGCGGCCACCGGAGGCACGAGGTCGGTCGGAATCGGGATCGGCTGGTCCTCGTCGAGCAGTGTCGGCTCCACCAGGTCGAGCCGCCTCTCGGCGGCCGGGTAGACGACCGCTACCTCCACCGGGTGCAGTGCGCGTTGCGTGAACGGCGAAAACACCCGCATCTGCTCGATCACATCTCCCCAGAACTCGACTCGAAGTGGTTCACGCCCGGTCGTCGGAAAGACGTCGACGAGCCCGCCGCGAACTGCGAACTGGCCGCGCTCGTCCGCGCGCTCTACGCGCTCGTAGCCGGCGAGGGCGAGCGACTCGGAAAGCTGCTCGAGGCTGATCTCCTGTTCGACGGCGAGTCGGATCGGCTCGGGACGGGCCGCGACCGGCGGCATGGGCTCGGCGAGTGCGGCTGCAGAGGCGACGACGAGCCCGCCGGCCGCGAGGATGTCAAGCGCGCGAGCCCGCTCCCCAACGAGATGGGGCGCAGGGTCGAGACCCGAGCCCCAGTGGACGCCGCGGCTCGGGAGCATTGCGACGCGTTCCTCACCCAGAAACCACGCCGCGCCTTCGGCGGCATCGCGCGCGTCCTGATCCTCGGGCGCCAGCAGGACGAGCGGACGGTCGAGCTCCTCGTGCAGCGCTGCAAGCAGGAGTGGCAACGCAGGCTCGGAGACCCGCGCAGCGGCCGGAAAGGCTTCGGCAAAGGCTTTGAGCCGTTCGCTCTCGCGGAGCGCCTCGACGAACGGATGAAGGATCGGATGGTCCACGACAAAAGTCCGAACCCCCGGGGTTCGGCGGGATTCATGGTAGCCGCGCACCGTTCGGCTACATCGAGTCGGCGGGACTCAGTTGTACTGCGCCTGCGCCCGCTCGAGGCCTTCGGCATCGAGCTTCTCCACGGCGTCTGCGGCACGCGCAACGAGCGACTCGGCGTCGTCGTCGGGAGAGAAATTCGAAAGGACGTAATCCGCCGGCTTGCGGGGATCGCCTCTGCCCGGGCGCCCCACGCCGATGCGCAGGCGCAGGAAGTCCGGCGTCTTCAGTCCCGCGGCGATCGAGCGAAGACCGTTGTGCCCCGCGAAGCCGCCGCCCCGGCGTGCCTGTAGCCGGCCGTGCTCGAGGTCGATCTCGTCGTGGAGGACGAGGACCGCGTCGGGCTCGAGCTTGTAGAAACGGGCGGCGGCGCTCACCGCCCGGCCGGAGTCGTTCATGAACGTCTCCGGTTTCAGCAGCGCGACACGATGCCCGTCGAGCCGAAGCTCGGCAATCTGGCCGTGGAACTTGCCCTTCCAGGTGGCGCCGTGGCGATGGGCCAACTCGTCGACCACCATCCAGCCGACGTTGTGGCGATTGCCGGCGTAGCCGCGGCCGGGATTGCCGAGGCCGACGACGAGCAGGTCGAGCGACGAGGCGCGTTCGCCCCGGCGCCAGGGGAGGCGCACTAGCTAACTCTCGGTGGTGCCGGGCTCGCGCTGCTCGCCCGAGCCGGCGTCGCCGCTCGGAGCGCCTTCGCCCTCTGCCGCACCCTCCGGCCCCTCTTCGCCCTCGGGCACCTCGCCCTCCGGCAGCTCCTCGCCCTCGACACCTTCCTCGGGCTCCGGCTCGACCTCGCGCGCCGGCAGGGCGACACTCGCGAGCACGGTCTCCTCGGGATCGTCGAGGTACGCGACGCCCTCCATCGGCGGAAGGTCAGCGAGACGAAGCGTGTCACCGATCGCCATGCCGCTGACGTCGAGGTCGATGTGCTCCGGGATCTCCATCGGCAGCGCCTCGACGTTGATCTCACGCTGCACCTGCGAGAGCACGCCGCCTTCTTTCACACCCACAGCCTCGCCGACGAGCTGGACGGTCACGCTTGCCTGGATCGGCTGGTCGAGCCGCACTTCCTGCAGGTCGATGTGCGAGATGTGGCCGCGGATCGGATCCTGCTGGTAGTCCTTGAGAATCGAGGCGTGCGTGGTGTTCTTGCCTTCGACGACGACGTCGAGGATCGCGTGGAGCCCTCCCTGGCCGGTCAGCACCCGGCGGAGGTCGCGCTCCGGCACGGCGATGGCATAGGAGCCCTTGCCCTTCCCGTAGAGCACGCCCGGGATGAAGCCGGCCTTGCGCAGCCGCCGAGCGTCGCGTGAGCCTCGCCGCTCGCGTTCGGAGACCTGCAGCTTGACTCGTTCGCCCGCCATGACGGCGGCGAATGGTAGCTACTTCTTTACGTGGAGGTTGATCCCCAGCAGGATCAGCGGCCTGGCGATTCTGTAACCCCGGGTTAGAAGAGGGCGTTCATGTCCTGGAAGATGGCGGACACCGAGTCGTCGGCGAAGACGTTGTGGATCGTCTCGGCGAGGATGTCGGCCACGGTCAGGACGGTCACGCGCTCCGGTTTCGTCAGCGGGTCGATCGGCACGGTGTCGGTGACGATGACGCTGTCGAGGGCGCTTCCCTCGATGCGCTCGATGGCGGGGTCGGAAAAGATGCCGTGGGTCGCGCACGCGTAGACCTTCTTCGCGCCGCGGCCCTTCAGGAACTCGGCCCCGGCGACGAGCGTTCCAGCCGTGTCGACCATGTCGTCCGTCATCACCGCGCACTTGCCCTCGATGTCGCCGATGACATTGGTTACACGCGCGACGTTGTGCGCGGGCCGGTCCTTCTGGAGCACGGCGAGGTCGCCGCCGATCATCTCGGCAAACTTGCTCGCCAGTCGCGTGCGGCCCGTGTCGGGGGCGACCGCGACGAGCTCCTCGGGCAGACCGAGGTCGCGGAAATACTGCGCGAGCATCGGCAGCGCCGTCATGTGGTCGACGGGCACCTCGAAGAAGCCTTGTACCTGGCCCGCATGGAGGTCCATCGTGAGCACACGATCGGCGCCGGCCGACTGGATCATGTCGGCGACGAGCTTCGCTGTGATCGGCTCTCGCGGCCGCGACTTCTTGTCCTGGCGCGAGTACGGATAGAGCGGCAGCACCGCGGTGATCCGCTTGGCGGAGGCGAGCTTCGCGGCGTCGATCATGATCATCAGCTCCATCAGGTGCTGGTCGACCGGCGGCGAGCTCGTCTGCACGATGAAGAGATCGGAGCCTCGGATCGATTCCTCGTAACGGCAGTACGTCTCGCCGCTCGCGAAGGTGCGCAGGGAGACGTCGCCGACCTGGATCCCGAGCTTCTCCGCGATCTTCTGCGCGAGCCCCGGGTGGGAGCGGCCGGAGAAGAGCATGAGCCGCTTCGACGGCCCTCGCTCGATCCAGTGCTCGGGCTTGAGCTCGGGCTTGGTCTCTGCGACCTCGAGCCCGGGCAGGCGAGTCAGCTCAGTTGTTGCGCTTTCCACGGAGATAGCCCTCTTTCGTGATCTGCTTCGGCGGGAAACCAGCGAGCGATTCGGGAGGGACATCTTCTGTTATGTACGCGCCGCCCGCAATCCAAGCGTCGTCCCCGACCTCCACCGGTGCCTCGAAGCCATTGTGAATGCCGGTCCTGACGTTCCGCCCGATCTTCGTCTTTCCTTTGGGGCGACCCGGCTGATGAGGGAAATTGGCCGTGATATTCCCGGCCGCGACGTTAGCGCCCTCCCCGACCTCGGCGTCCCCGATGTAGGACAGGTGAGGAATCTTGGCCCCGGCGCCGATCTCGGAGTTCTTGATCTCGACGAAGGTGCCGGCCTTCGCGCCCGTGCCGAGCTTCGTGCCCGGACGGAGGTAACAGAACGGGCCGACCCTGGCGTCTCTCCCGATGTCCGCGTCGTCGGCCACGACGTGCGGCCCGACCTCGGCGCCGGTGCCGACTCGCGTGCGCCCGCGAAGGACCGTGAAGGGGTGAATGGTCGAATCGGCCGCGAGCTCCACTTCTGGATCGATCCACGTGGTCTGTGGATCCACGATCGTCACACCCGCCAGCATGTGTTCTTTGTTCACGCGCGCGCGTAGGAAAGATGCTGCGTCGGCCAGCTCGGCACGAGTGTTCACTCCTTCCACTTCATCGGCATCCGGAGCCTTGAACACGACGACCTCCTCCCCTCCTTCGACGAGCAAGCGGACGGCGTCCGTCAGGTACAGCTCGCCCTGAGCGTTCGCCGGCTCGATCCGTTCGAGAACAGGCCATAGCTTCGCAGTCTCGAAGACGTAGATGGAGGAGTTGACCTCTCGAATCGCCCGCTGCTCGTCGTCTGCGTCGGCATCTTCGACGATCGCCCGGAGATGGCCGTCGGCGTCGCGGATGACCCGGCCGTAGGCACGCGGATCGGGAGGCTCGAACGAGAGCACGCTGGCCGGAGCGCCCGACGAGCGGTGCTCTTCGACGAATTGCTGCAAGAGCCCGGGGCTGATGCGCGGATGATCACCGGAGACGACGAGCAGCGTTCGCGCGTTGCCGACGTTTGCGCGTGCGCTGCGGAGCGAGTCGCCGGTTCCGAGCGGACGTTCCTGCACAGCGACCTCCACCCCTTCGAGTGCGCCCGCCGCCTCCGGCGAGAGGACGACGACGAGTGGGTCGGGGCCGAGAGGCCGTACCGCCGCAACGACCCAGTCGACGAGCCGTCGCCCGAGCAGCGGGTGCAGATGCTTCGGCGTCGCGGACTTCATCCGCGTGCCGAGACCGGCCGCCATCACGACGGCTGCGAAGTCGGTTGCCATCAGAACTGGGGCGCCAGGATTCGAACCTGGGATCGCGGGACCAAAACCCGCTGCCTTACCACTTGGCTACGCCCCACCACACCGTCCCTACGAAGTGTCGCAGCCGCTGGGCCGACGCCGCCGCACTTGGCTACGCCCCACGGTTATTGGGGAGCTTAAGTACGCCGGTAATCCGAGAAGAGATACACGAGGGCGATGATCGCGAAGATTACGACCGCGACGATCGCCACGAATCCGAGGACGAAAGCGAGGATGACGACGAGGATCGCGAGCGCCTGCGACGCCGCGGCGATCCATGAGAGCTGACGCCCGACATCCCAGCGCAGGTTGCGGCCCGCGACGATGTAGAAGGCCAGGACGATTGCGGCGATGACAAGGACGGTCCACTTCGTCAGATCGGCTGTGAGCGCAACGAGCACCCCCTCGATCACCGCCACCCACAGCGCGAGGCGGATGCGCCGTCCCCTTAGCCACCTGCCCCCGCGCGTCGTGCCCGCCTCGATCATCGGCTGGCTGTACGCCATGCGATCAACGGTACCACGCTGGTGCGGTCAGCCAGCTGCGCCCCGCGGCGGACATTTTGCGCTGCGCCGCGCGGGCACGGTCGCCGTGCAGGAAGAGCCCGTAGACGGCCGGACCCGCGCCCGTGACGTCGGCACGGAACGCACCGAGATCCTGGAGCTTCGCGGTGAGCGGTGAAGATGCGAGATCGTTCGGCGGCAGCGCGGCGAGGTCGCGTGGACGCCTGACTTGCCCGAGCGCCTGCAGGAGGGCTGCACTGCGTTCTTCGTAGCCGTCCGCGCCCTTTCGCGTGTCGAAGGTCGAGTACACCGCGCCGGTCGAGGTCTTCTCGGCGCTACGCGGGAGGACGAGGACGACCCAGTAGTCCTGAGGCAGCTCGAGCGGCGACAGCTCGGTGCCGTCACCGGTGCCGAGCTGCGGCCCATTGGCCAGGAAGTACGGCACATCGGCGCCGATGTCCCGCGCGAACGCCTCGATCTCTTCGCCGCTGTGTGGCTCTGCACGTAACTCGTTCGCTAGCCGTAGGGCCGTGGCTGCATCGGAGCTGCCGCCGCCGAGCCCGGCTGCGACGGGAATCCGCTTCTCGATCCGCGCCGCGAAACTCGTCCCGTCGCCGTCGGCCACGAGCTCGAGCGCCTGCCGCACGAGCGTGTCGCCGGCGAACCCCGTGACGCGGAGCTCAGCAGAATGCTCCACCGCGATCCGGTCCGAGAGCGCAACGCGCTGGTAGACGGTCACGAGCTCGTGCTTGCCGTCGTCGCGTTGCGGCCCGACGACGAGTGCGAGGTTGATCTTGGCCGCGGCGGCGGCCCGCCTCACCGTAATGCCTCGGTGAGCGCGAGGAACTCCGGCGGCGTGAGCTCCTCTGCTCGAACGTTGCGGTCTCGGCCGATCCGCTCGACCGCCGCCTCTGCGTGCTGACGGTCGGCGACGCCCGCCAGCTCGAGCGAGTTCGCGAGCCGCTTGCGTCTGTGCGCGAACGAGCCTTCGACCACACGCTTGACACCACGGAAGTCCGGCGGCAGTTCGGTGCGCCTGAAGGCCACGAGCGCCGAATCGACGTTCGGGCGCGGACGGAACACAGACGGCGACACCGGGTGAAAACCCGTCCGCTCCGCGACCAGCTGCACGAGGACCGACACCGCGCCGTAGGCCTTCGTCGACGGTGCGGCGAAGAAACGGTCCGCGACTTCGCGCTGGACCATGACCGTCCACAGCTCGATCTCCGGCAGGCGGTCGAGGCTCTCGGCGACGAGCGGTGTGGCGATGTTGTACGGCAGGTTGGCGACAAGCTTCTTCGCACCCGGCGCGATCTCGGCGAGGTCGAGCTTGAGTGCGTCGCCGAACCGAAGCATGACGTTCGAGCGTCCTGCCAGCCGGCCGGTCAGCTCCTTCTCGAGCGACGTGTCGAGCTCCACCGCGTAGACCCGTGCGACCCGGTCTGCGAGGTACGTGGTCAGCACGCCGAGTCCGGGCCCGACCTCGAGCACAACGTCGTCGCCGTCGAGCTCGGCGAGGCGGCCGATCACGCCGAGGATGTTCTCGTCGACGAGGAAGTGCTGGCCGAGCTTCTTCTTCGCCCGGACGCTCATGGCAGTCCGAACGCCTCGGTCGCGTTCGCGTCGATCTGCGCGCCGAGTGCTTCCGCGTCTTCTCCGCGCGCTTCGGCGAGAGCCGCGACGGTATGGACGACGTAGGCCGGCTCGTTCGTCTTCCCTCGGACCGGCTGCGGCGCGAGGTACGGGCAATCCGTCTCCGCGAGGAGACGCTCGGCCGGAACGGCACGCGCCGCGACACGCAGGTCGTCCGCGTTCTTGTAGGTCACGTTGCCGGCGAACGAGACGTACCAGCCTCGCTCGACCGCCTCGTCGAGAAGCGCGACCGACGAGAAGCAGTGCAGCACGACGATGCCGTCGAACCACTGCCTGAGGATGGAGACCGTGTCCTCGTCCGCCGCGCGGTTGTGGATCACGACGGGCAGCTGCGCCTCCTTCGCGAGGCCGAGCTGGTAGATGAACACCTTCGCCTGCGCGTCGCGTGGCGCATAGTCGCGGTAGTAATCGAGCCCGATCTCGCCGAGCCCGACGACCTTCGGATGGCCGAGCAGCCGCGGCAGGGCCGCGAGATCGAACGTCAGGGTCGCTTCATGCGGATGAAGACCGACGACGCCGTAGACGTCCTCGTGCGCCTCGATCAGATCGAGCGTGTTGGCCCAGGAGACCGGATCGGTGCCGATCGAAATGACCCTGGTTACCCCGACGTCACGCGCCCGCGCGACTGCTGCTTCGGCATCCTCGAGCGCGTCGAGATGCGCGTGGGTGTCGATCACGTCTCGGTCAGGCGAGCGAGCTCGTCGGCGACGATGCTCGGCTCGAGCTTTCGGAAGAGCGGCTCGGGCTCCCGCAGGTTCTGCCCGGCGGGGAGCTCGCTCGGCTCCCAGCGACCGATCCAGCCCGAGTAGTTGCCTGTGAGGATCGTGTGCCGGTCTTCTCCCTCCTCCTCGATCTCCCGGAACTCGAGCGGACCGGCGATGAAGCCCTCGTATCCGAGCAGCTCGTGCAACTTCTGGCTCGAGAACGGCAGGAACGGCGTGAAGATCACCTTCAGCGAGTCGACGATGCGAAGCGCGACGAACAGGATCGTCGCCGCGCGCTCACGGTCTTCCTTGATGACGGCCCATGGGGCCTGGTGGTCGACGTACTGGTTCCCGATGCTCGAGAGCCGCATCGCCTCCGCGAGCGCCTGCTTGAACTTCGCTTCCTCGATCAACTGGCCGACGGCCGGAAAGCCGGCGTCGACGGCCGCGAGAGCCTCGCGGTCCTCGTCCGTGAGCCCGCCAGGCTGCGGCACCTCTCCAAAGTTGCGCTGCGCGTTCGTGAGCGTACGGTTGACGAGATTGCCCCAGTTCGCGAGCAGCTCGTCGTTGTTACGCCGCAGGAACTCCGCCCACGAGAAGTCGCTGTCCTGGGTCTCGGGCCCCGCGGCGGTGAGGAAGTAGCGAACGGGATCCGGGTCGTAGCGCTCGAGCACGTCGCTGACGTAGATCGCGATTGACCGGCTCGTCGAGAGCTGCTTTCCCTCCATCGTCAGGAATTCGCTCGCGACGACCTCGTCGGGAAGGTGGAGCTCGCCCTTTCCGGCACCAAGGTCTCCGCCCGTGCCGTACCCGAGCAGCATGCTCGGCCAGATCACCGTATGGAAGACGATGTTGTCCTTGCCCATGAAGTACGCGTGCGTCGCGTCAGGGTTCTGCCACCAGTCGCGCCATGCTTCGGGTGTCCCGTTGTTCTGGGCCCACTCGACGGCAGCCGAGAGGTAACCGATCACCGCGTCGAACCACACGTAGATGCGTTTCGTCTCCGGCGGGTAGCCCTCCACCGGCACCGGAATGCCCCAGTCGATGTCACGCGTCATCGCGCGCGGCTTGAGGTCGTCGACGAGCGAGAGCGAGAAGTTTCGGACGTTCGGCCGCCAGCTGGTCTTCGACTCGATCCACGGGCGGAGCCGATCCGCGAACGCCGGGAGGTCGAGAAAGAGGTGCTTCGTCTCCCGAAATTCCGGCGTCGACCCGTCGATGATCGAGTGCGGCTCGATCAGGTCGGTCGGATCGAGCTGGTTACCGCAGTTGTCGCACTGATCGCCGCGGGCTTCCGGGTACCCGCAGATCGGACACGTTCCTTCGATGTAGCGATCGGGAAGCGTGTTCCCCGTCGACGGCGAGAACGCTCCGAGCGTCGTCTTCTCGATCAGGCAGCCGTGCTCGTAGAGGGTGCGGAACATGTCGGTCGTGACACGTGCGTGATTCTGCGTGGTGGTGCGCGTGAAGTTGTCGTAGGTGATGCCAAGGTTCCGCAGGTCCTCTCGCGTCAGCTTGTTGTAACGCTCTGCGATCTCACGCGGCGACACGCCCTCGCGATCGGCCGTAACCATCACCGGCGTGCCGTGCTCGTCCGTCCCACTCACCATCAGGACGTCGTCGCCCTTCAAGCGGTGGTACCGCGCGAAGATGTCCGCCGGGACTGCGAACCCCACCACATGTCCCAGGTGTCTCCGCCCGGACGCGTACGGCCAGGCTGGGGCCACCAGGATTTTCTTCTTCGATGGGCTCTCCGACATGAACGTGCGTCTCCGTCTCGGGGAGGGACATGATACGAGCCGCCCTTTGCGCCGAACGCCGTCGCCACGCGCACGCGAGGGCGACGATCAGGACCAGCGCGCCCAGAACGAAGGTCCAGGAATGCCCTCCTTCCTTCGACGCCGCCGGTTGCGTCATTGCCCCGACGAGCCGAGACGCTTGCTCCGCCTCCTGCTGGAGGCCGTGCGAGGAGCCGGCCGACGACCGGGTGTCGCGGCCCTCGGCCGGCGACGGGCGGTGTCGCGGCGCGGCCTTGACGCCGTGCCGCTGCGTGCCTTGCACCGAGACCCGCGGAAGAGTCACCTCCGCCGCGCCGAGCGAAACGGAGGGGCCCGGTTCCTCGTCGACACGCGGGTGCGAAGTCGGCCGGGCCTCCGCCACAGCCCCAGCCGCCGACGGCTCGAGGCTGGCGCTGACCGGCGCGGCGACCGGTGCCGAAGCAGCTGGTGACCCCGCCACGCTCTCCGCAGGAGCGCTGTTGGCGGTGACCGTCGTTGTAGCAGCGACGAGCGGCTTCGCAGCCGGGGCCTCAGCTGTGGAGGCGACGCCGACGACCGCGGTGACGGCCGGCGCATCCCCCACGGTCGCCGGCGGCGCGCCTGTGCGCGACGGCAGGAACACCATCGGATCGACGTACCCCTGTTGATCACTCGTGGTGCGCAGACCGAAGTAGACGTACGGCTCGGCGAGCTCGGGCACGCCGCTCGGGCCGACGGTTCCCACGACCGAGCCTTCGTGGACGGGCGCGCCGCGCTTCACACCGATCGAGCCGAGGTGAACGAGTGTGGCGGTGTACCCGTGCGGCGTCTCGATCGAAACGGTCTTCCCGCCCGTCGGCACCGTTCCCGCGAACGAGACGATTCCCCCGGCCGGAGCGAGCACCTGGGTACCGCCGGGGGCGCCGAGATCGACGCCGCGGTGCTGACCGCCCGCGTAGGGATGCGCATGATCGAACGAGAAAGCCCGCAGAACCGGTCCGTCGACCGGCCAGGTCCACGCATGCGCCGCCGACACCGGGAGCGCGCACGCACACGCGAGCAAGACAGCAAGACACCGCACAGATTTCCTCCTTGTTGCCAGTTTTGAGAACGAAGCGACCATAGCAAGGGCCGATCTCTGTTGTCAATACTGGCTACAAAGTACGGCGGTAGAGCTCGTTGCGCGACGCGCCCGTCAAACGGGACACGACGTCTGCCGCTTGCCTGCGCGGCAGTCCGGCGGAGACGAGCTCACCGACCGCCGCGATCGCTGCACCGACGTCCGGACTCGGGCTCCCAGGCCCGAGCACAAGCGTGACCTCACCCTTCGGCGCTTCCGCGAAGCGCGCCGCCACCTCGGCTGCCGTCCCGCGCACCACCTCCTCGAATTTCTTCGTCAGCTCCCGGCACACGGCAACCTCGCGCGCAGGCTCGGCGTCGGCGAGCGAGCGCAAGGTCGCAGGTAGCCGCCGTGGCGATTCGAAAGCCACCACCGGGTAGGGCCAAGACGCGAGCTCCTCCCAAAGCGACGCGAGCGCACGCGCACCGCGCGGCAGGAAGCCGACGAACTGATATCGCTCGGCCGGAAAGCCGCTCGCGACGAGCGCGGTGTCGACTGCCGTGGGCCCCGGGAGGACCGTCACGCGAACGCCACGCTCGACTGCCGCAGCCACAAGTCGCGCACCGGGATCGCTGATCGCCGGCATCCCGGCATCGCTCACGAGTGCGAACCGCTCCCCCGCTTCCATTCTCGGGAGCACCTCTGCGGCACGCTTCGCCTCGTTGTGCTCGTGGTACGACAGGAGCTTGCCGGAGATTCCATGCCGGTCGAGCAACACGCGCGTGTGACGCGTGTCCTCGCAGAGGATCACGTCAGCCGAGCGCAGCTCCTCGAGAACGCGCAGCGTGACGTCGTCCAGGTTCCCGATCGGCGTCGCGCAGACCGCGAGAGCCACTTACCCGACCGTGTCGAACGCGACGAGACCGGCACCGATCAACCCGGCGGCGGTCCCGAGCTCTGCGCGAACGATGGGGATCCGGTAGCCCACGCGAGCGAGGGCCTCGCGGCGCATGACTTCACGCGCCGGCTCGAGCACGAAGTCGCCGGCGGCCGCGAACCCGCCGCCGATCACGACCAGCTCGGGATTGAAGATGTTCACCAGCGTCCCGATTCCGGACCCGAGATGCCGGCCGATCCCGTCCAGGATCTCGACCGCGCGCTGCTCACCTTCGTTCGCGAGGCGCACGAGCCGGTGCGCGTCGACCGCCGGGCCGAATTCCGCCTGAGCGAGCTTGGTCGCGGCGACACCCGTGACATAGGGCTCCAGGTGTCCACGACCCGTGCACGTTCCCTGACACGGGATGCCGTCGTGGACGATGACCATGTGGCCGAACTCGGCCCAGCCGCGGAAGAGCTTCCCGTCCACGACCGCGCCGCCACCGCAGCCGGTTCCGAGCGTCAGCATCACCATCGTCTCGACGTCGCGGGCAGCGCCGAACCTGAACTCGGCGTACGCGGCCGCATTTGCATCGTTCTCGATCCCGACCGGCAGGCCGAACCGCTCGCGCATCCTCCCGCGAAAATCCACGCTCTCGTCGAGTGGGATGTTGACGGCCTGCAGCGCACGGCCTGCCTTCTGGTCGATCGGGGACGGCAGCCCGAAGCCGAGGCCCGCAATGTCGTCAGTGAGGAGCTCCTCGATCGCGGCGTCGAGGCCTGCAAGCAGCTCGTCCTGCGAAGCGGTCGGCGTCGGATACTCCCGGCGCCGCTCGACCTGTCCCCGGTCGTCGACGACCCCGGCCAGGATCTTGGTGCCGCCGAGATCGACGCCGATGACACGGTTTCCGTCCAAAGCGCGCGGCTACCCTACTTCCTCGATGGCGACGGGAGAGAAGCCCTACCGCGTCTACCGTGGCGGACGCGTGAAGGGCAAGGTGCCGCTCGACCGGCCGCAGAAGAGGCCGGACCGCAGCACACGAGAGCCGAGAGAGCCCAAGATCCGCAGGCCTCGGCGGCGCTGGAGCTGGAAACGGCGGATCGGTATCGGCCTGATCGTCTTCCTCGTCGTCGCCATGGTCTGGGGCATCGCCGGGTACCTGTCATTCAGGAGCGGAGTCGACAAGGCGAACGCGCGACTCGACCCGTCCGTGACGCCGGTGCTGGCGAAGCAGGACGGGCTGCTGCTGTCGAAGCCGACGACGATGCTGCTGCTCGGCCGGGACCACGAGAACACCGACCAGCGCGTCGGGCTGAACCATTCCGACTCGATCATGATCTTGCGCACGGATCCGAGCCGTCACCGGCTCGTCTACCTGTCGATCCCGCGCGACCTGCGCGTCCCGATTCCAGGGCATGGTGAGGACCGGATCAACGCAACGTTCCCGCTCGGCGGCGCCGCCCTCACCATCCGCACGATCAAGGACCTCACGGGGCTCGAGATCAACCACGTGATGATCGTCGACTTCCGGAGCTTCAAGAGCCTGATCGACAACATCGGCGGTATCGACGTCAACGTGCCCGCGCCCATCCTTTCGAACAAGTTCGATTGCCCGTACAAAGCGTCACGCTGTGCGCGCTGGCCCGGCTACCGCTTCCACAAGGGGCTGCAGCACATGAACGGACAACGGGCGCTCGTGTACTCGCGCATCCGTGAGAACCAGCTCAACCCGTCGGACAGCGACATCACACGCGGCCTGAGGCAGCAGGCGGTGATGCGCGCGGTGATGGCGAAGCTGCTCGGCGTCGGAACGGTCGTCAAACTTCCGTTCAACGGCGATTCGCTCCTGCAGCCGCTCACCACTGACCTGAGCGCGTGGCAGTTCGTCCAGCTCGGCTGGGTGATCAAGCGGGCAGGGCAGACTAACGCGCTCCACTGCCGGCTCGGCGGAACGGCAACCTCGATCGGCGGCGCGTCGGTGATCGTGGGCGGCGAGGAGAACCGCTCCGTGGTTCAGATGGTCATGGGTCGCGCTGCGCCGCAGCCTCCGCCCCCGGGATCCGGACAGTACGGCCCCGGCTGCGTCGTCGGCAACCGGCAGTTCCGCTAGTGCTAGCCCGCCTCGGCGGCCTTCTTCTCCGTGGAGGTCTCCTTCTTGTCGCCCGAGCCCGAATCCGAGTCCGACGAGCCCGATTCCTTCGCCGGCTGCTCCTTCTTCCTTCCTCCGCGGCCGTAGTCGGTCGAGTAGAACCCCGAGCCCCGGAAGTGCACGGGCACGGGATAGAGGACCGTCTCGACCGGGGAGGCCCCGCACACCGGGCACTTGTCCGGCTGCGGGTCGGCGATCCGCTTGAAGACCTCGAAGACGTGCCCGTTCGGACACTTGTATTCATACGTGGGCACGAGATTTAGGACGCTAGCAGTGTTATCGGCTTGGACATCGTAAGGAGAAAGCCCTTGGTCGAGCTCGCCGGTCATAGCTCGCAGCTCGCGCGTGCCCGCACGCGCGTGCACGCGACGACGCTCTTCTGGGCCGGAACCGCGGTTGTGACCGCTGCGCTCGCGGGCGTGCTGGGCTGGTTCCTGCGCGCGTGGCCGCCGCACGAGGACGAGGCCCTCGCGCTCTTCGTCGGCCGCGGCTCACTCGGCCACGTGCTGCGGACCGTGCTGTTCGAGCGCGGCGGCGCACCGCTCCACTTCACCTTCGCGTGGGCGATCGTGCACCTGGGCGGAGGGCTGACCGCACTGCGGGTGGTGTCGCTCGTCTTCGCGGTGGCGAGCGTTCCGTTGATCGCGCTGCTCGGCCGGCGCCTTGTCGACCCGGCCACCGGCGTCGTCGCGGCGCTGCTTGCATCCGGCACATGGGCACTGCTCTTCCACGGGATCTACGGCCGGATGTACAGCCTCTTCCTCTTCACGAGCCTCCTCTCGTTTCTGGCCCTCTTCGCTGCGCTCGACACGGGCGGACGGCGGCGGTTCGCGCTCTGGGGAGTGGCCGTCCTCGCGATGCTCGCGAGCCATCCGTACGCCGTGCTCGTCGTCGCGGCTCAGGGCTTGTTCATCCTGGTGCGTCGTCGCCGTGTGCGCGAAGCGGCCTTGACGCTCGCGGCCGTCGGCGTTGTCGGCGCACCGTTCTGGTGGGCTGACATCGTCCTACGGAACAGGTTCGACGTCGGGGTGGGCGGGGGCGGGCCGCGGCTCGGCTCCCCCACGTCGGTTCTGCACTACTTCTGGTGGGTGTCCGGCGACTTCAGCGCCGGACACCACGCCTGGTCGATCCCGGTGTTGCTCCTCGCCCTGGTCGGTGCGGTTCTCTTGTGGCGACGGCACCGCGAGGTCGTGGTTCTCATTGGGTGCGTGATCGCGATACCTGCGCTCGCGTTCATGCTCGCGACGCTCAACTCGACGGCGTCGCCGGAAGCGCGTCATCTCATCTTTGCGTTGCCGTTCTTCAGCATCTTGCTCGCGGTCCCGCTCGTCGTGCTCGCGCGCCTTCGTCCGCCGCTGACCGGCGCGCTTGCGCTCGTTGCGGTGCTCACCCTCGTCGCCGGCGAGGTGCGTTGGGCACACGAGAAGACGCCGCAGCTCTTCGACGGCGATCCGGCGAGCGAGGCGCAGTCACGCACGGCTGCCGGCGCGTGGCTTGCCGCCGGCAACCGGTCGAGTGACGTCCTGCTCGGCTACGAGCCCGTCTACCTGCGGGCGTGGGAACAGGACCGCTCGTTCTCCGGTCACGTGCTGCCGCGCGCGGATCCGGCACTGCTCGCCTCGACGCTCAAGGACATCCCCGGGCCGCTCGGCCGAGGCGTCTGGGTGCTGGACGCGAGCGATACGACGAATCTCGTCGAGCGCCAGACGATCCCCCTCGTACTCCCAACTCCAGGCTCGGGCTTCGAAGGGCGTGTCTACGGACCTTTCCTCGTCATCCGCTCGCGGCGGCCGCTTGTGACGCGCGCGCGTTATCTGCAGGTGTCGGAAGACGTGATGCGAGTGGGCGTCCGCCTCGGGATCGGCGACGCGGACATCAACCTGCGGACGTTGCTCCGCGCCGCATCACGGCTCTAGCCGGTCGCGCTTCTTCTCGACGATCTCGCGGTAGCAGGGTGCGCTCTCGAAGGCCTCGAGCCCCTGGAAAACGGGTCGATCGGGCTGGGCCCGCCGGCGCCGGCGGCGAGCGGCCGCGAGAGTGGCGGAAGCACCGAGCAGCCCTCCGACGATGAACGAGCCGAGACGACCGCCCCTGTTCTCGCCGTCCATGGGACGATCTTAGGTGTGATCACGACACTCGGAGATGCACTCCTCGACGTGATCGTCCGCCTGGACGAGCCGCTCGCCGCGGGTGCGGACGCCCTGGCGGCGACGCAGACGAGTGTCGGCGGGCAGGCGGCCAACGTCGCAGCCTGGGCGGTCGCCCTCGGCGCGGAGGCGCGCTGCGTTGCGAAACGCGGTGACGATCTCGCGGGGAAGCTCGTCTACGTGGAGCTCGAGGCGCGAGGCGTCGAGCCGGCGGGGCCGGTGCAGGGACGCAGCGGCATCGTCGTCTCGCTCGTCGGCACAGACGGTGAGCGGACGATGGCGTCGGATCGCGGCGCCGGTCCGGAGCTCTCGGCAGACGAGCTCGACCCGGAGTGGTTCGCATGCGACTGTCTGCACATCTCCGGCTATGCGCTCTTTTCGAGGCCGATCGACGGCGCTGCGCTTCGCGCGGCGGAGCTTGCGCGCGAGCGGGGCGCGCGGGTGAGCGTCGACCTCTCCGCCTGGACGCGGATCCGCGAGTACGGGCCCGTACGTTTCCGGGAGCTGCTCGAGCGTCTCGCCCCGGACGTGATCTTCGCCAACGAGGCCGAGTGGGAGATCGTCGGCGCCGCGTACGGGCTCGCGCCGACGGCGGTCGTCAAGCGCGGCGCGCGCGGGGTGCTCGTGCTCGGCGAGGAGCGCGTCGAGCTACCTGCTGCCGCTGTCGATGTCGTCGATGCGACGGGCGCCGGCGATGCGTTGGCCGCGGGCTTCCTCGTCGGCGGCACCGAGCTCGCGGTCGAGGCTGCCGCCCTCTGCGTCGGCAAGCTCGGGGCGATGCCGTGATCGCGATCTCCGAGGAGGTGCGCGAAGCTTCGGCGGTCGTCGCGCTCGAGACGACGCTGATCGCGCACGGCTTTCCTGCAGGAGAAGGCGTCGCCGTCGGTCTCGAGTCGGAGCGGCGGGTGCGCGAGGCAGGCGCCGTCCCCGCGACTGTCGGCGTGCTCGAGGGCGAGATCCGAGTCGGGCTCACGGAGGACGAGCTGACACGGTTTGGCGCGGGCGCGCGGAAGGTGGGGCCGCGTGATCTTGCGGCGTGCGTCGTCCAAGCTGCGATCGGCGCGACGACAGTCGGCGGGACGCTCGCGGTGTGCCGCGCCGCCGGCATCCGGTTCATGGGCACGGGCGGGCTCGGCGGCGTGCATCGAGGCTTTCCGCGTCCGCCGGACGTGTCCGCGGATCTCGGCGAGCTTGCTCGCACGCAGACGCTCGTCGTCTCGGCTGGGATCAAGTCGCTGCTCGACGTCCCGGCGACGCTCGAGCTCCTCGAGTCACTGGGGGTGCCGGTGCTCGGGTTTCGCACGAACGAGTTGCCACTCTTCTATACGGCGCACGGCGGCCCGGCGGTTCCGGCACGCGTCGAGTCGCCGGACGAGGCTGCGCGAATGGCCCGCGCGCACTGGGATCTCGGCGGCGGCGGATTGTTGCTCACGCGGCCGCCTGACCGGAGCCTCGACGACGTCGAACCGCTGATCGAGGAAGCGCTGGCGGAAGCCAACCGCCAAGGCGTCACGGGTCAGGCGGTGACGCCGTTCGTGCTCTCCTTCCTGCACGAGCGGAGCGAGGGCCGGACGCTGGCCGCGAACCGCGAGCTCGTCGTCGCAAACGCCGGCCTGGCCGCCGAGGTCGCAATCGCGTCCGCGGCGGCGTGAACCCTGTCCGAACGATACGTGTGCGCCGGAGCCACGTCGGGGACTGTCCCCGACATGTCCCGGTGCGACAGGTCTCGGCCACGTCGCCTCCGGCCGGGACGGGTGTGCCGAGAGCGTGACTTCTCTTCCACACCACGCCGGCGCGGACACGGCTGACGGCGCGGCGTCGCATACCTTCGAGGACGGCACGCCGCGGTCCCGTTCGGAACTCGGACAGCTCTCGCTACAGATCGCGACGCACGAAGCCCGCGATCGCGAGCGCACCGACGATCACGAGATACGCCACCACCCAGAGACGTAGTCCGACTCCGCCCTGCTCCGCGCCTCCGAACGGACCGAGTCGAAGGAGGAAGCCCGTCAGACCCGACGTCTTCTCGGTGATCCCACGTAGCGCATCCTGGTACAGCGCTTCGAACGGGATGATCCACGCCGCGATCTTCGCGGCATGGATGAGGCCGCTCGAGTTGAGCACGTGCCCGATGTTCCCGAGCAACCCGGCCACGAGGCCGGCACCGAACACCATGAACACCGCGATCCCGTTCGCAATCGAACTGAGAAACACCGAACCGAGCAGGGACAGCGCCGCCACCACTAGCACACCGGCGGCGAGCTCGAGCCCGGGCGTCACGATCCGGTCCGGCCACCACGAGCCCTCAAGCCGAGTCAGCAGCATCCCCGCGAAGTAGAGGATCAGCACGTACGGGACACACACGGCCGCCGCGCCGAGGAAGCGCGCGACCAGCAGCGTGGCCCGGCCGATCGGACGGACGACGAGCGGCTGCAGCAGGTTGCGCTCCGCATCGCCGCGCACCGTCCCAAGCGTCAGGAAGATCGCGAGAACGACGCCTAGAAAGAGCGTCCCGAACATCGCCATCCCGAACAGGAACGCACCGGCGAACGTCTGTGCATCGACACCCGCCGGCGGGACGACGCCCGCGATGTGATGAAACGCGTACCGCGTCCCGAGCCAGTACAGGACGAGAAACGCAATCGAGAGCACGCAGACGACGACGAAGACCTTGCGCCGCAGCGCCTCGCGCAGTCCGTACCCGGCGATCGTCAACACGGCCGTCACGACGTCTCACCACCGACGGCTTCCACGTAGACCTCTTCGAGCGTGGAGGTCAACACGCGGGCTCCGTACACGTCCTGACCGTCGCGCACGAGCTCGGCGATCAGCTTCGGGACGTCATCGCGGCCCGCCTCCAGATACGTCCGTTTCCCCTTGCTCGTCTCAATCTCGACGCCGCGGGGACGCTCGAGCTCGGCAGGCGTGCCCGCCGACACGACCTTGCCGCCGAGCAGGATCACGACTCGGTCGCAGACGAGCTCGACCTCGCTCAACAGGTGCGAGTTCAGGAGGACGGACACGCCGCGCCGCTGCAATTCCTCGAGGAGCGTGCGCACCGTGCGCCTCCCCACCGGGTCGAGCGCGCTCGTCGGCTCGTCGAGCAGCAGCAGCCGCGGCGATCCGATGAGCGCCTGGGCGATCCCCAGCCGCTGCTGCATTCCCTTCGACATCGCCTCGACCGCCCGCCTGCGGGCCTCCTCCAAGCCGACCAGCTCGAGCAGCTCGACGCGCTCGCGCTCACCACCTCGCGAGCCGGCGAGACGCTGGTGCAGCTCGAGCAGCTCGTCCGCCGTCATCCACCCGGGAAAGCGGAACAGCTCCGCGAGGTAGCCCATCGCCGCCCGCGCCTCGCGTGAGCCTGCGCGCGCGCCGCAAACCTCCGCGCGTCCCGATGTGGGGCGCACGAGACCGCAAGCGATCTTCACGAGCGTCGACTTGCCGGCGCCGTTCGGCCCCAGCAGTCCGACGAGCTCGCTCTCGCGGACTTCGAGGTCGACACCGACGAGTGCGTCGACGGCGCCGTAGCGCTTCACGAGACCGCTGACGGCGAGCGCGGCGGGCACGGCGCCGAGCGTACACTCACACTGATGCCGCGCGGTTACGAAGAGGGCCCCGTTGCGGAAGAAGCGCAGGCACGACTGGACGCGCTAGAGCGCGGCGAGCCGATCGAGCCTCCACCGCACGCGCCGGACCGCCGCGCCGTGTACGGGTCGACCGAGGACAACCCGGAGAAGCACTTCCTCGGCTGGGCAGACGAGATCGATCCGGACGAGCTCTTCGACTCGGGACGTGCTTGGGGGATCTCGGTTCTCCGCGAGCGCTCGGACTAGCCGAGAGCCTGCAAGAACTCGTCGATCGTCAGCGCCGTGAGCGTGCGGATCTTCGTGCTTCCGCGCGCACCGAGTGAAACGGACACGCGCGCGATCGTCGCCGCGTCCGGGGCCTCGACGATGTTCACGAAGTCATAGTCGCCGAGCGTCGCCCATTGATGGAGCACCTTGGCGCCGAGCTCTTCGACGTCCTTGTTGACCTCTCGTAGACGGTCAGGGTTCGACTTCAGGGTCTGGACGCCCTGCGCCGTCAGACTCGAAAGCAGAATGTAGGTCGGCATCGCGCTTCCTCCTCGGTCGGGAGCCCGACTCTACTCGGGCCTCCTGGTCGACGTAGAGCACGGCGGCTCCGAGCACGAAGATCGGAGCGAGCACGACGAGCGCGAGCAGCCCCGCGACACGGATCGCCTGGTCGCTCAGCTCGCGCAACGAGAAGAAGAGGACGAGACCGGTGAGGAAGATCGTGATCGCGAGCGTCGCGAGCGAACCGAGCGCATGAACATAGTCGGCACGCGCGAGCTCGACGCCACGCCTGATCGAATCCGCGAAGCCGCGACGCTCGACGAGGGCAGCGGGGACCCCGAGCCCAACGAACGCGAGCCAACCCAGCGCCACAAGGTAGATCCCCGGAAAGATCCAGAGCCGTGACAGACAGAGCGGGAAGAAGGCAATGAAGCCCACGGCCAGCGCGACCGGCACAGTTCTGCCGCGGCCGATTGGGCGCACGAGCGCGACGGCACCTGCGTAGGAGCCTGCCAGCAGCAACGGTCCGGCGACGAGGACGACCGCGAATCGCGCGGGGCCCTCGAGCTCCGCGTCCGCGACGCCGACGACAGCAGGACCGATGCCGAGCGCGAGCGAGGGCCAGAAGCGCGCAGCGTAGAGCTTCAGCGATTCCGCAACGAGCTGCCCCACGGTGCGGGTCTCCGGCGGGAGCGGCGGCGGCAACTGGGTGCGGTGCACGCGGTCGAATCTAGCTGTGCTGCGGAAATACCGGCTTGCCGTCGACCCAGTCGAGCTCGAAAGCAACCCGTGAGTTGTGCAGCGCTTCGAGGTTGGCGACCACCTCGCGGGTGGCGGTGTCGATGACGTCGCCGGAATCCCCGACGTAGACGAACCGTCCGTCTGCGCTGTGCTGGAGCGACCCGATGCGACCGCACGACTGCGAACAGGGGCTCTCGTCACCGGAGATGGGCTTCGTGAGACGAATGTCCTCGATCCGGCGCGGCGGCTGTTCCGGGAGCCCGCTCACGTCGAAGAGATGCACGACACTGTTCGGCGCGTCGAGCGCCCAAAGCTCGAGGCGGTCCGGCGCAAGCGAAAGGCCGTGAGTCGGCGGGTCGGGCCCGAAGCGCGGGTTCCAGGTGAAGCCCTTGAAGCCCGCGACGTAGAGCTGTTGCCTTGTGCGCAGGCCGAGGACACGGACGCCGAGCAGCCCGCGCTTCGTCTCGTAGGTGACGCCGTGCTGGCGGTCATCGACTCTCAACGTGTCCGAGGCTGGCGGGGCGGCCTTCGCGAGCCACCTCGCCTGCGCCAGAGAGAGCGCGCCGACGAGCCGGTGCTTCTGAGACATGTCGAAGAGACACGCGGAACCGCTGAGGAGGACGACCTCGTAACGATGCGTTCCGGCGTCCGCCGGCGGCCGCCAGGTGCCGACGCCCGAGACGAGACAGCGTGGAACCTTGTCGGAGCTGTAGTAGACGGTCAGGCCGGCCACCGCGGCGATCGCGGCAAGGGCGAGCGCCGTCGCCCGAACCCAGACGCGGCTCACCGGGCGAGCTCGGCCAGCAGCCTCGGCAATGCATCGTCGAGCGCGGCGAGCGCATCGTCGAAGCGCCAGCGCGCGCGATCGGGCTCATCGATCTCGTTGGACACGGCTCGCACCTCGACGGCCGGCACGCCGGCTCGTTGCGCAGCGCTCAGGACCGCGAAGCCTTCCATGGCCTCGACCTGGCAGACACTCGTCCCACCGACGCGCGCGCTCGTCCCGATCGGCAGCACCCGCGCATCGGGAAGTGCGCGCTGCGCGACATCGACAAGACGAGGGTCGGGCCGAACCCGGTCCGGCACGAGGCCGCCTGTTAACGCATCCTCGTAAACCGCCTCGGAGCCGATCACGAGCTGAGGGACCGGTATGCCGCGAGCCCCGGCGATTCCGACGTGGAGAAGCGCATCCGGCCGCTGCGTGGTCAGCGCGGTCACCGTCGCTGCCGAAGCCTCGACCGGGCCGATACCGCACGCGAGCGTCACCACACCGGTGCCGGCGCCGGCGAGCTCCCGCGCAGTGGCAGCGACGACGAGGATCACCAGGCCACGGTAGCCGTGTCACCCGGATGGGTGAACGGCTGCAAGGATCGCCGGGCGCCGGCGTCTTCAGATGGTGCGGCCCGCTCCCCGTACCCCTGATGGGGGATTTGTTCGAAGCCCCGGCAAGATCCGGCCACTTGAGGCATCTCAAGGTGAAAGCACCAATAGCAAGTCGCCCCTAAGGCCAGCCGCAGGCCGATGGGGCGAGTCATTTCCCAAAGGGCCGCGGCAGCGGCCCTTTGCGTCGTCGGAGGTAATGAGATGTACGCGTTGCAGATCCAAACAGGGGAGCTACGGGAGACCGATCTACCGCCCGGCTACGGCGAGTGGAGCGACTACGCCAAGTTCGCCGTGACGTTCGCGCCGAGAGATCGGGAGTCGTGCACCGAGTCCGCAAGCGGCGCCTTCGCGCGCTGGCGTCGGACCGGCGAGGTGCCGCGGACGCTCGAGGAGCTCCGTGCGTGTCTCTGGTACGAGCAGCGCCGCTGGCGCTTCCTCGGCCGCGAGCCCGACACCGAAGGCATGCGCTACGCGGGTGCGCTCATCCGCGCAATGCGCACGCACTTCGGCTAGAGCCCGGCGGCAAGCACCGCCTGGGTCACCGTGTCGTCCACCGACGACACCGGTGACTCACGCCCGATCCACGGATCGCCGCCGAAGTAGCGGACGAAGATCTTCTCCGCAGTGCGCGTTGCGAGCGCCTGTGTGGTGAGCGTGGGATTCGGGCCGCCGAGACCGTTGGGTAGCGCGGAGTTGTCCGCGACGAACAGGCGCTTGACCCAGCGTGACTCGGCATCGGAGTCGAGGACGGAGTCGCTCGCGCTCGCGCCCATGCGCATCGTGCTGTGCAGATGCAACAGCAGACCCGGGAGGTTGACCCGGATCACCTCGCGTGCGCCGGCTGCTCGGAGCAGCTCGACCGCACGTGCTGCGAGGTACTCGCGGTTCTTCAAGGTTCGGGGGGAGCGTTGCCTGATCTCGATCCGCGCGATCGGCCCATGCGCGTCCGGAGCCATCACCGTGGACAGCGTCACCCGGTTTTGCGGCAGCACGTCGTCATCGGTGATCAACGCTACGCCGATCAGCCGGTCGACGTTGCTCAAGAATCGTTTCAGCCGTTCGCCAACCAGGCGGCCGACCGCGTCGGCACCCCACGCGCCCACCGAAGCGCCGTTGTCATAGAAGCCGGCGATACCCGAATCGCTGGCCGTGAGCGCTTGACCTTGCAGCCCCGGCGACACGCCGGCCTGCTCGAGCCCGCCGAAAGCGGGGAAGTCGAGTCGCGCAGCCGACGTCGGGCCTTTGCTCGAGCCGGTGTACGTCGTGAACCTGCCGACGAGATAGTCCAGGTAGTGATCGGTCAGGCCGCGGCCAACCTGATCGTTGGGATTGGGCAAGCCGCTGTTCAGCCACAGCCGGGGCGTCTCGACCGGCCCGGCGGCGAGCACGACGACGTTCGCAACCTCGGTCGTCAACGCGCCGGTGCGCGTGTTCCGCCACGTGACACCGGTGGCATGCGAACCATCGGTCTCGACGCGCACCGCGAAGGAGTCAGGGTTCAACGTGATCGCCTTCCCGCGGGTCCAACGATCGGCGGTGAGCGCCATGGGCACGTAGCTGGCGTGTGTAGACCGCTTCGCGCGCAGGTTGCGTGGCGACTTCAAGGGCTCGATGCAGCCCTGAGGGCAATGCCCGCAGAACGTGCAGCCCCTCGCTGACGGGTACGCGAGCCTTTTCCGATCGCTCGTCCGCCCGGCCGTGCCCTGCGGCTGGAGGATCGCGTTCTCCTGCGGCCTGTACGCAGCGACGGTGGTGTCCTTCGAGGTCTGGTGCGGCAAACCAAGCTTCGCGGCGCCGCGGAGGAACCGCTCCTCCTTCGTCCCCATCGCCGCTGTCTGCACGGGCAACGTGTGCTCGACCCATTCGTAGTACGGGATCAGCTCGCGGTAGCCGAACGGGGCGGCGTGCGCCCGGTCGTAGTCAGCGGCGTCGGTCCCTGTGAAGTCCGAGAAAGCGCCCGGCATCGCGCGCGGCGAGTTGGCGAAGTAATGCACGGTCGAGCCGCCGACGCCTGCCGTCTGCCAGAGGAAGCAGTTCTGCGGCAGGTCGCGGGCCCAGGGCGGTTGAGTGCGGTCACCGGGGCCGAACCGGAAGACTCCCGTGGCCGGGTTGTTCGCCTCGTTCTCGAAATGCGACCACTCGCGCTCGCTCTGTTCGAAAGCTGCGCCCGCTTCCAGGAGAAGAACGTCGAGGCCGCGTGCGGCTAGCTCCTTCGCTACGACAGGCCCGCCGCCACCCGCACCGACGACGATGACGTCACGCACTGGGATCGGCCGCTTTCCGTCCCTGCCAGTAGCCCTTGAGCTCTTTGCGCCCGTCTGCGACCCGCGTGTAACGCGTCAGTCGCCACCCGACGGGACGCGCGCGCAAGCGACGTTTCTTTGCATCGAAGACGCCAGCCTCGGAATACGCGAGGAACGCGACGAGATCCGGCAGGTTGCCGGCGAGAAAGCGGATCGACCCTGCGCTCTCGGACGAAAGACCCTCGATCGTCTGAAAGACACGAGCCTTCTTCGCGAAGGAGAGGTTCGCGAACGGCGAGGCGAACGTGCCCTTACGCGAGGCCGGGTCGACCTGGGCCGCGAACTCGTTCAGGATCGTGGCCGCCGTCGCCGAGAGCGGCAAAGGCCCAGGCAGGAAACGATCGAGCGTACGCGTCAAGACCGCAGTGGTCCCTGCCTCGATCCCGCCGGGCGTCTTCGACTTCGTTCCCTGCGCGCGCGAGTACGTGTCGCGGCCGGGAACGATGAACGCGACAAGCCCGTTCATCGTCTGCGCGACGACGTTCGGCCCGGCCGCGTAGGCGTCCTCGAGCCAGCCTTGCAGCCGAAGGGCGTGCGGCAGCCGGCCGAGCACGGTTGCGCCCGCGACCAGCGCGGTCCCGCGAGTGAGAAGCTCGCGCCGTGAGACCCCGGGCGCCTGCCTCACCCGCGCGGGATGACCTCGCGCGACGGGTCGTTGGCCGGATCGTTCTCCGGCAGGACGTCGTGTGCCCAGTCGCTCTGCTTCCACTGCGGCACCGGCGTCTCGCACTCCCGCTTCGGCACGAACCGCGACCGTTTGACGAGCTTGTACTCGTGGATGTAGCGCGGGCAGTTCGGGAAGACCTCGGTCGCACTGACGCGAACGATCAACTGCGCCTCGGGAAACTCCACGAGCAGCGGATCGGCGTCTGCGACCGACGCAATGCCGTTCAGCCGCATGCGCTTTCGACCCTCGAAGTCGATGAAGAGCAACCCGACCTTCTTCGTCGTCATGAGATTGCCCGCGGTCAGATACATGCCGTTTCCGTCGTAGAGCGGAAAAGCGATCGTCCTCTCGTCGAGTACGCGCACGAATCCCGGTTCGCCGCCCTTGTACGAAGATTGCGGCTGGCCGTCCTCGTCCGTCGTGGCGATGAAGAACATGTCGCGCGCCTCGATGAACGCCCGGTCGCCCTCGTCGATGTGGTCGTGGACGATCCGCTCCTCGATCCGGTCGGCGAGTCGCCTGGTGTCGAAGCGATCCTGGAGTGAACGGCTCCCGTCGTGGTAGAGACCCACGTCCCGATTTTCTCAGGGATCGCTCACGATCACCAAACAATCCGCGGTCAGGATGCGACTTGTCGCTGGTGGATGGGGCCGCTGTGGGGAGCGGCCCTTTTCTTATGATCCGGGTGTGGGCTACCAGATCGCAGACTCGTCCAAGCTGGAATGGGAGGAGCGCCCGCCCGGCGCAGAGGGCCAGAAGCCGCGCCTGGCGGCGGACGTCACGACTACCGCAGGGCTGCAGCAGTCCCGTGGACGCGTCTGGCGGTACCCGGTCGGAACGCGCGGCCGGCGCCATGCGGACAAGGCTCAGGAAGAGGTGTTCGTCGTGATCTCAGGAGCGCTGACGATGCTGCTCGGCGATCCGCCCGAGCGTGTCGACGTGGGCCCACAGAGCGTCGTCGCAGTGCAGCCCAATACGCCGCTGCAGGTGCGAAACGAAGGCAGCGAGGAGCTCGTGCTCTACATCTACGGCGCTCCGCCCGAGCAAGAGGGCGCCGACTTCTTCGACGACCCCGGCGACTTCTAGCTCGCGGGCTTTTCCCAGACGCCGACGAGCTTCTCGCTCACGCTCGTGAACGGCTCACGTCTCCAACCGCTCCAGCGCTCGCGCGGCGTCATGCCCGCGATCCGCGCCATCAGGTCCAGCTCCGACGGCCAGACGTAGCGGAAGGGGCCCGACGAATACCTGAATCTCCCGTCGGCCTCGCGCGTGTAATGGTGCGAGACGAGGCCCTGATTCGCGACATCGATCGTGTCGAACCCGAGGCGCGAATCGCTGATGTGGAACGGACGGATCGTCTCGCCAAACGGCAGACGCTGCAGGTCTGGCAGCCCGACCTCGATCACGAAGCAGCCTCCGGGCTCAAGGTGCGCCGCGACGTTCTGGAAGCATGCGACCTGGGCGGCCTGCGTCGTGAGGTTCTGGATCGTGTTGTAGACGACGTACGCGACGGTGAAGGTGCCGTCCACCTTCGTCAGCGCGAAGTCGCCTATCGTCACGTCGATCTTGTTCGCCCCAGGCTTGGCGCGCAGACGAGCGACCATGGCCTCCGAAAGATCGATGCCGTGCACAGGGACACCGCGTTCGGCAAGCGGCAGTGCGATCCGACCCGTGCCGATACCAAGCTCGAGTGCGAGCCCGTCGCCCGCAAGCTCGACGAGGAAGTCGACGACGGGGTTGATCGCCTCCGGCGAGAACATCGGGTCTTGCTCCTCCGAGGCGTCGTACTGAGCGGCGATCTCTTCGCCGAAGTAGTCCTCCGGCACGCTACGCGGCGGCCGGCTCGCGCGCAGGAGCGCGCTCGAAGAACAGTTCACCGTCCTTCGCGTCTACCCGGACGGCGTCGCCTTCGCCGAAGTCGCCTTCGAGCAGCCGCAACGCCAGCGGGTTCTCGATCATCCTCTGGATCGCGCGCTTGAGCGGCCGGGCCCCGTAAGTCGGATCCCAGCCGGCTTCAGCCAGAACGTGCTTCGCTTCGTCGGTGAGCTCGAGCTCGATGCCGCGCTCCGCGAGCCTGACGCGGAGACGTTCGAGCTGCAGGTCGACGATCTCCCCGAGTTGATCCTTCGTCAGCGGCTTGAACTCCACGATCTCGTCGATCCTGTTCAGGAACTCGGGCCGGAAGACCGCGCGCATCTGATCCAGCGAGCGCAGGTTCGAGGTCATGATCAAAACGGTGTTGCGGAAGTCGACGGTTCGGCCCTGGCCGTCGGTGAGGCGGCCGTCGTCGAGGATCTGAAGGAGCACGTCGAAGACCTCGTTGTGCGCCTTCTCGATCTCGTCGAGGAGGATCACAGAGTACGGCCGTCTGCGCACGGCCTCGGTGAGCTGACCACCTTCCTCGTAGCCCACGTAGCCGGGGGGCGCGCCGATCAGCCGTGCGACGGTGTGCCGTTCCTGGTACTCCGACATGTCGAGGCGCACGATGGCCCGCTCGTCGTCGAACATGAACTCCGCGAGCGCGCGGGCCAGCTCGGTCTTGCCCACGCCCGTCGGGCCGAGGAATACGAACGAGCCGATCGGCCGGTTCGGGTCCTGCAGGCCCGTGCGTGAACGGCGTAGGGCGTTGGCGACGGCCTCGACGGCCTCGTCCTGGCCGACGACACGCTGGTGCAATCGCTCCTCCATGTGGATCAGCTTTTCCGTCTCGCCCTCGAGCAGACGGTCGACCGGGATTCCGGTCCAGCGTGCGACCACCATCGCGACGTCGTCCTCGTCGACCTCTTCCTTGACCATCGTGTTCTCGGGCTGAGCGCCGTCGCGTTCGGCGAGCTCGCGTTCCAACGCCGGCAGCTCGCCGTGGCGAATCTCCGCGGCGCGGTTGAAGTCTCCGCCGCGCTCCGCGCGTTCGTACTCCATGCGCAGCGCGTCGATTCGTTGCGTGACGTCCTTGACGCGGTCGAGCGCCTCTTTCTCCTGCGACCAGCGTGCGGCCAGGCCGGCGTGCCGCTCCTTCGCCTCGGCGAGCTCGCGCTCGACCGGCTCGCGCACGTCCTTCGACTCCTTCTGCATCGCTGCGAGCTCGATCTCGAGCTGGCGCACGCGACGATCCGCTTCGTCGAGCTCGATCGGGCTCGAGTCGATCTCCATCCGCAGGCGTGACGCCGCTTCGTCGACAAGGTCGATCGCCTTGTCCGGGAGGAACCGGTCGGTGATGTAGCGGTCGGAGAGGACCGCGGCCGCGACGAGCGCCGCATCTCGGATGCGCACGCCGTGATGCGCTTCGTAGCGCTCCTTCAGGCCACGCAGGATCGCAATCGTGTCGGTGACCGACGGCTCGCCCACGAAGATCGGCTGGAAGCGGCGTTCGAGTGCGGCGTCCTTCTCGATCTGCTTTCGGTACTCGTCGAGCGTAGTTGCGCCGACGGCGCGCAGCTCCCCGCGAGCGAGCATCGGCTTGAGGAGGTTGCCCGCGCTGACGGCGCCTTCGGCGGCACCCGCACCGACAATCGTGTGCAGCTCGTCGATGAAGAGGATGATCCGGCCTTCCGCGGACTGGATCTCGTTCAGCACGGCCTTCAGCCGCTCCTCGAACTCGCCGCGGTACTTCGAGCCGGCGAGGAGCGCGCCGATGTCGAGCGCCCACACGCGCTTGCCCTTGAGGCCTTCCGGGACGTCGCCGGCGACGATGCGCTGTGCCAGTCCTTCGACGATCGCCGTCTTGCCGACTCCAGGGTCGCCGATCAGGACAGGGTTGTTCTTCGTCCGGCGTGACAGCACCTGGATCACGCGGCGGACTTCCTCGTCACGCCCGATCACCGGGTCGAGCTTGCCCTCCTCGGCAGCGGCGGTGAGGTCGCGGCCGAACTTCTCGAGCGCCTGGTAGGTCTCTTCGGGATCCTGCGAGGTGACGCGCTGGCCTCCCCGCACCGCCTTGATCTTCGCTTCGAGCTGATCCCGCGGCACGACATCCAGCGCGAGCAGCAGGTGCTCCGTCGAGACGTAGTCGTCCTCCATTCGCTTCGCCTCGTCGGCGGCCTTGTCGAGGACGCGCGAGAACGCGGCCGAGACGTTCGGCTGCTGTTGTATCCCCTGGACCGACGGCTTCGCGCTGAGCGCTGCCTCGGCCTGCAAGCGGAGCTCGGCCGCGTCCGGCACGAGCTGCTGCGGCAACTCCTGGTCAAGGAGCGCGAGCACCAGATGCTCCGGGTAGAGCTCGGGGTTGCCCATCCGGCGCGCAAGCTCCTGCGCCGCCGCGACGGCCTCCTGGCTCTTGAGTGTCAGCTTGTTGAAGTCCATGTCACCTGTGGATTGTCCGTCACACTTACGTCACCATGTCCGACACCGGGACGTGGTTCCGGAGACCATGTCCGCGTGCCGGGCGAGCCCGCCTCGCACCGCGACCCGGCGGCGTCCGGGGCAACTGCAACGACTGATGTCCGACACCTGGTCGTGGCCATCAGGGACGTGTCGGAAGGAGGTCGATGGGGGGCTTCCACGGCACGAGGTCACGACGATACTGGCGGTGAACCTCGTCGATCGCCGCGCGCATCTCACGCTGCACGCGGTCCAGCCGGCGCTCCATCCGCTCCACCTCGTCCTGCAGCTGCAACACCTGCTCGACGCCCGCGAGGTTGAGGCCGAGGTCGTTCATCAGCTGCTGGATCAGCTGCAGCCGCTGGATGTCTGCTTCCGAGTACAAACGCGTGTTGCCGGCCGTGCGCTTCGGGCGGATCAGACCCTTGTTCTCGTAGATGCGCAGCGTCTGCGGATGCATGCCGACAATGTCGGCCGCGACGGAGATCATGTAGCGCGGACGATCGTCCATCACTCCCGCCCCTCCCTGACCCGCCGCAGCTCCTCGAGCTTGCGCCGCATGATCACGAACGTCACCAACACCACGACGGTGCCGACGCCGACCAGGATGAGAGCCGCGAGCTTCACGAGAACAACGCCTCACGCGGATCGTCGTGCGAGAGGTTCTGCAATTCCTCGAGCGCCTCGCGCTCCTTCTTCGACAACTTCTTCGGCACGCTCACGCGCAGCCGCGCGATGAGATCGCCCTTCCCGCTGCCGCCGAGCTTGGGTGCCCCGTGGCCGCGGATCCGCAGCAACCGGCCGTCCTGCGTGCCGGCGGGAACCTTCAGCGACACGCGCTCGCCGTACGGCGTCGGCACTTCGACAGTTGCCCCGAGCGCCGCCTCCGTATACGTCACCGGCACTTCGATCAGGAGATCGGCGCCGCGACGCTCGAACTTCTTCGACGGCTCGACCCGCGTGACGACGTACAGATCGCCCGCCGCGCCTCCCGCTTCCCCGAGCTCGCCCTTGCCCTTGAGCCTGATCCGCGTGCCGTCCTTGACCCCGGCGGGGATCTTCACGGTATACCGCTTCGTCCGCCGCTCGCGACCCGAGCCCTTGCACTTCTTGCACGGCTTCTCGATGACCGTGCCGTTTCCGCGGCAGCGCGGACACGGCTGCGACAGCGCGAAGAGCCCCTGGCTCTCCGAGATGACGCCGCGGCCATGGCACTCCGGACAGATGACGGGGGACGTCCCCGGCTCGGCGCCGGAGCCGCCGCACTCACGACAGGCCGTCGTCACCTCGACGGGAATCTTCGTCTCGAGACCACGCAACGAGTCCTCGAACGACAGCCTGACCGGAACCTCGATGTCGGCGCCGCGCTCCGGCTGCGGCCGAGCCCGACCCGCCTGCCCACGGTTGAAGATCCCGCCGAACAGATCGCCGAGGTCGCCGAGGTCGTTGATGGTGAAGTTGCCGCCGCCGCCGCCGAAGTTGACGTCACCGGGATCGAAGCCCGGGCCGCGACGACCGTTCGTCGAGCCGAACCTGTCGTACTGCTTGCGCTTCTCCGGATCGGAGAGCGTGTCGTAGGCATTCTGGACTTCCTTGAACTTCTCCTCGGCAACGGCGTCGCCGGGATTCTTGTCGGGGTGGTGCTGCGCGGCGAGCTTGCGGTAGGCCTTCTTGACCTCCTCCGCAGACGCGCCCTTCTTGACCCCGAGCGTGTCGTACAGCGTCGCCAACTCAGTCCTCCAGCGGAGCCGCGACGACGACCCGCGCCGGCCGCAGCACCTTGTCACCGAGCTTGTAGCCCTTCTGCACGACCTCGATCACCGAGCCTTCCTCCTGTTCGGAAGGCTGTGACAGGAGCGCCTCGTGGACGTGGGGGTCGAACCGTCCCTCGGTCTCGATCTCCGCAAGACCTTCCTTGGCCAGCAGCTCGTCGAGTGCGCGGTGCACGAGCCGGACTCCTTCCTCGAGCTTCGCCTCCTCGTGATCCGCGGCGGCCTCGAGCGCGCGCCCGAGATCGTCGAGGATCGGGATCAGCTCCTTGACAAGCCGTTCGTTGGCGCGCTCGGCAAACGCCGCCTGCTCGCGCGCATTGCGCTTGCGGAAGTTGTCGAACTCCGCGGCGAGCCGCTGGAGCCGATCGAGAAGCGCATCGCGCTCAGCCTGGAGAGCCTCGACGTCCACGCGCTCCTCGGGCGTCTCGGCGAGAGTCGGGGGAACCTCCCGGTTCCCCCGAACCCCCTCCACTGGTCCGCTGTCGCGGACAGGCGGCTGCGCCGGTGCTTGGCCCTGGCGCTTCGAAGGGTCGCTCAAGGCTTCGCCGCCTCCTGCTCTTCGTCGATGACTTCGTAATCGCCCTCTTCGACGACCTCGTCGTCGGAGCCGCCACCGTTGCCGGTCGCCGACGTCGTGGACGTGGTCTGCTGCTGCGCGGATGCGTAGACAGCCTCGGCAAGCTTGTGGGACGCCTCCTGCAGCGCCTCGGTCTTGGCGCGGATCTCGCCCACGTCATCGCCTTCGAGCGCCTGCTTCAGCTCCATGACCCGGCCCTCGATCGTCGCCGCGTCGGACTCGTCGAGCGCCGAGCGGTGATCCTTGAGCGAACGCTCCGTCTGGTAGGCGAGCTGCTCTGCGTTGTTCTTCGTGTCCGCGACCTCGCGCAGGCGGCGTGCCTCGTCGGCGTGCGCCTCTGCGTCGCGAATCATCTTCTGCACCTCGTCTTCCTTGAGGCCCGAGCCGCCCTCGATCCGAATCTGCTGCTGGTTTCCGGTGCCGAGGTCCTTCGCCGACACGTTGATGATCCCGTTCGCGTCGATGTCGAACGAGACGTCGACCTGCGGCATGCCCCGCGGCGCCGGCGGGATACCGACGAGCTGGAACTTGCCGAGCGTCTTGTTGAACGCGACCATCTCGGACTCGCCCTGGAGGACGTGGACTTCCACCGATGGCTGGTTGTCCTCGGCGGTGGTGAACGTCTCCGACTTCTTCGTCGGGATCGTCGTGTTCCGCTCGATCAGCCGCGTGAACACACCACCCTTCGTCTCGATGCCGAGCGACAGCGGCGTCACGTCCAGAAGCAGGATGTCCTTGACCTCGCCCCTGAGCACGCCGCCCTGGATCGCGGCGCCGACGGCGACGACCTCGTCCGGGTTCACGCCCTTGTGCGGGTCCTTGCCGATCAACTCCTTGACCTTTGCCTGCACAGCAGGCATACGGGTCATGCCGCCGACCAGCACGACATGGTCGATCTTCGACTTGTCGATGCCCGCATCCTCGATCGCCTGCCGCGTCGGACCGACGGTCCGCTCGAGCAGGTCAGCGGTGATCTCCTCGAGCTTTGCACGCGTGAGCGCGAGGTCGAGATGCTTCGGCCCGTCCTGCGTCGCGGTGACGAACGGCAGGTTGATCTGCGTCGTCATCGTCGACGACAGCTCGATCTTCGCCTTCTCGGCCGCCTCGTAGAGACGCTGCAACGCCATGCGGTCGGCCGCAAGGTCGATGCCCTGGTCCTTCTTGAACTCGGCAACCATCCAGTCGACGATTGCCTTGTCGAAATTGTCCCCGCCGAGGTGGTTGTCACCGTTTGTGGACTTCACCTCGAAGACACCTTCGCCGAGCTCGAGGATCGACACGTCGAACGTACCGCCGCCGAGGTCGAACACGAGGATCGTCTGGTCGGAACCCTCCTTGTCGAGGCCGTACGCAAGTGCAGCCGCGGTCGGCTCGTTGATGATGCGAACGACGTTGAGCCCGGCGATCTTGCCGGCGTCCTTCGTCGCCTCGCGCTGTGCGTTGTTGAAGTAAGCGGGAACGGTGACGACTGCGTCGCTCACCGGCTCACCGAGATAGGCCTCGGCGTCGGCCTTCAGCTTCTGGAGGATCATCGCGCTGATCTCCGGCGGCGCGTACTCCTTGCCACCTGCCCGCACGCGGGCGTCGCCGTTCGGGCCCTGCACGACTTCGTACGGGACGATCGTCATCTCTTCCGAGACCTCGTCCCACTTGCGGCCCATGAACCGCTTGATCGAGAACACCGTGTTCTCGGGGTTTGTCACCTGCTGGCGCCGCGCGGGCGCCCCGACGAGCCGCTGACCGTCCTTCGTGAACGCGACGACGGAGGGTGTGGTGCGCCCGCCTTCCGCGTTCGGAATGACCACTGGCTCGCCGGCCTCGAGGACGGCCATCGCGCTGTTGGTCGTCCCGAGATCGATGCCGATTGTCTTAGCCATACGTGTTTTCGCCTTTCTTGTTGGAATACTGAGAAAATCTAAGTCACATCGTATCAAGTTTGCGGACGTCTCAGGTTACGCACCAACGCCCCGGCCGCGGCGGGCTCGGCCAGGACGATGCCGGCCATGATCAGTGCGCAACCTCCCCACCCGAGCAACCCGAGCCGGTCACCGGCGAGGGTGTAGCCGAAGAACGCTGTCCAGACCGGTTCCATCGTGAACGCAAGAGCGGTGCGAGTCGCCGACGTTCGCCGCTGGGCCCAGGTCTGCACAAGAAAGGCAAGTGCGCTCGCGAAGACGCCGGTGACAAGCAGGGCGCCCCAGACTGTCCAGCCGTGGGGCAGGTGGAGATCACCGAGCGCCGCTGCAACGAGGCCGAGCGCGACGCCGGCCGCGAGCATCTCGACGAGGGTGAAGCCCACCGCGTCGTAACGCGGCGCGTATCGCTCCATCAGGACGATCTGCAGCGAGTAGACGGCAGCGGCGGCCAGCACCAGGAGGTCTCCTGTCACCGAGCCGGCATGAATGCCCGAGAGCATCGCGAGCCCGATCGTCGACAGCGCAACTCCTCCCCACACCGACAAGCCGATGCGCGACCTGACGAGGACGAGGGCGATCAGCGGTGTCAGGACGACGTACATCCCGGTGATGAACCCTGTGCTCGACACCGTCGTTCGCTCGAGCCCCGCCGTCTGCAGCGTGTACCCGGCGGCCAGCAGCAGACCCAGGAACGCCCCGCCGACGAATCCCGGCCGCCCGAGGCTGCGCACGCGCGGGAGCCCGGGAACGGCGAGGGTCAACGTCGCGATCCAGAAGCGCACCGCCAGAAAGGCGAACAGGGGATAGAGCGCGACGGCGTCCTTGACCTGGACGAACGTCACGCCCCAAACAGCGGTGACGAGGACCAGGGCGAGAACAGCCGGCACCGGGCGATTCTCCGCCAAACCCTTGGGCTAAGCTCGGTTCATGGAACCGCTCGTCGACGCGTGGGGCCGAGAGATCAAGTCGATCCGCATCTCGGTCACCGACAAGTGCAACTTCCGCTGCACCTACTGCATGCCCGCCGAAGGGCTGGAGTGGCTCGGGCGCGACGAGATCCTGAGCTTCGAGGAGATCGCGCGGCTCGTCGGTGTGCTCGCGCGACTGGGCGTCGACGAGGTCCGGCTCACCGGCGGCGAGCCGCTGATCCGGCGTGATCTGCCGACGCTCGTCGGCATGCTCTCCGCGATCGAGCGCGTCCGCGACCTGTCGCTGACGACGAACGGCGTGCTCCTCGACCGATTCGCAGGCCCGCTCGTTGAAGCCGGTTTGCAGCGCCTGAACGTGTCGCTCGACTCGCTCAACCACGTGCGTTTCGCGGAGATCACGCGCCGCGACGCCCTCGACGCTGTCCTGCGCGGGCTCGAGGAAGCCGAACGTTATCCGGAGCTGCGCCCGATCAAGGTCAACTGCGTCGCGGTGAAAGGCTTCACGGAGACAGAAGTTCCCGCGCTCGCGGAGCTCGCACGCCGGAAGCCGTACGTCGTCCGCTTCATCGAGTTCATGCCGCTCGACGCCGACGAGGCCTGGCGGGAGGACGATGTCCTGACGGGTGCGGAGATCAGGGCGATCATCGAGTCCGAGCACGGGCCGCTCGTCGAGCTGCCGGCGAAGGCGTCGTCGACCGCGCGCCGCTTCCGATTTGCAGACGGCGCGGGCGAGCTCGGCTTCGTCAACCCCGTCTCGGAGCCGTTCTGCTCCAGCTGCGACCGAATCCGGCTCACCGCGGACGGTCAGCTGCGCACGTGCCTTTTCTCACGAAGAGAGTGGGATCTGAAGAAGCCGCTCCGGGCAGGCGCGAGCGACGCCGAATTGACCCAGCTGCTGCGGTTCGCCGTTCAGCACAAGGAGCTGAAACACCGAATCAACGACCCAGGCTTCGTGCGCGCCTCGCGCTCGATGTCGCAAATTGGCGGCTGAGCCTGCCAAACGAGGGATTTATCCCCTCCTGGCTGACGTTTAGAATTATCAGGTCATGACTGCCGCCATTGCAGCCGGAAGGCGCCTGTTCCCGCGTGGTTATGCCGATTTCGGCTACCAGCTCCTGATCTGGTTCGGCTTCCTGGCGGCCTATCAGGTCGCACGGGGTGTGGCGGATCGCGACCCGACCCGCGCATTCGCCAACGGCTGGCGTGTCATCGGCATCGAGCAAAGCCTCACCGGCCTCGGGGAGCTGACCCTTCAGGGCTGGACCCAGTCGTCACGCCTGCTCGAGACGCTCGTCTCGTGGACCTACTGGAACTCGGAGTTCACCGTGATCGGCCTGGCGCTCCTCTGGGTCTACTTCCGCCATAACGAGGCCTTCACGCGCTTCCGCAACACGATCCTGCTCGCGAACGTGCTCGGACTGCTCGGCTACGTCTTCATCCCGACTGCGCCGCCGCGCTTCTTCACCTCGATCGGCTTCTCGGACACGCTCGGCCAATTCGGTGGCCTCAACCACGGCAGCGGTCTCGTCGAGCTCGCGTCGAATCCCTACGCGGCGATGCCGAGCCTCCATGCCGCAGACGCGCTCATCGTCGGCGTGGTCCTCGCGTCGGTCGTGCGCAGGCCCGTCTTCAAGGTGCTCTGGCTCCTTTGGCCGGCGTGGGTCTGGTTCGCCGTCATGGCGACCGGCAACCACTTCTGGCTGGACGTGCTGGCCGGGATCGTGCTCGCGCTGATCACGATGGCGATCCTCTACCGAGACCGCGTCCAGGGCTTCATCGCAAGACTGCTATAGTCCAGCCCATAGCAGGAATGCGATGGGTCAGGACATGAGGGAAAGCGCGGTTCTCAGCCGGGTCAAGCACGGCTACACGACGGGAGCACGAACACTCGCCTCCCGTTCGATGAGAGGCCTTGCACGCACCCGTGTGACGCCGAATGCACTCACCACCGCGGGCGTGTCCCTCTGTCTCGCGGCCTCCGTGCTCGTCTTCTTCGAGAACCGCAACCCGTGGCTCTTCTACTGGGCCGGCGCGGCGGCGTTCGTCGTCGGCTCGATCCTCGACATCCTGGACGGTGCGCTTGCGCGCGCCGGCGGGAAGACGACGACGTTCGGCGCATTCCTCGACTCGACCACCGATCGCATCGGCGAGGGAGCGATGCTCGGCGCAATCGCGCTCGTCTTTCATCGATACGATCATCCGGTTGCCCTCGCGCTCGCCTTTGCAGGCGTTGCCGGCTCCTTCCTCGTCAGTTACACACGCGCGCGGGCTGAGGCGCTCGGCCTGCGCGGGGACGTAGGCATCGGGTCTCGCGCCGAACGCGTCGTGGTGATCACGGCCGGTCTCGTGCTCGCTCCGATCAGCATCTGGCTGCTCGTGGGTGCGATCTCACTGCTGACGGCGACAGCCTGGTTAACTGTCCTGCAGCGAATCTTGTACGTCCGCAAACAACTGCTCGCACGCGAGAAATGAGGGTTCCTTGCTGATCTTCATCATCGGATTGATCGTCTGGGGTTTCATCGTCGGCGCGCTCGCGCGTCTCTCGCTTCCGGGGCCCGATCCGATGCCCTGGTACGCGACGATCGGACTCGGCCTCGGCGGCTCGATCATCGGCGGAATCCTCGCGAGGCTCCTGATCGGAACCGCCGGCGGCCTCATCTTCGCCTTCCTCGGTGCGGTGCTCCTGCTGTACCTGTACCGCCGATTTGGCCAGGGGCGCGGCATAACCGGCCCCTCGGCGCGCCGGCTGCCCTAAGGCCGTATCGCATTCCTGCTATCTTCCTCGGCATAGCAGGAATGCGATAGGAGGTCTTTTTAGATGGCTCATGACAACGGCAAGCAGAACGGCAAGGCGCGCCAGGACGGCCCCGTTCGCGTTGCGATCGTCGGCGTCGGCAACTGCGCCAACTCGCTCCTGCAGGGAGTGGAGTACTACAAGGACGCGCCCGAGGACCAGTTCGTCCCGGGGCTGATGCACGTGAACCTCGGCGGGTACCACATCCGCGACATCGAGTTCACCGCCGCGTTCGACGTCACGAGCGACAAGGTCGGCAAGGATCTCTCCGAAGCGATCTGGGCGCACCCGAACGACACGATCAAGTTCGCCGACGTCCCGAAGACCGGCGTCGAGGTCTCTCGCGGCATGACGCACGACGGACTGGGCAAGTACATCTCCGAAGTCGTGACGAAGGCGCCCGGCGAGACAGACGACGTCGTGGGGATCCTCCGTGACACCAAGACGGACGTGGTCGTCAACTACCTCCCCGTCGGCTCCGACGCCGCCGTCAAGTGGTACGCCGAGCAGGTGCTCGAGGCCGGTTGTGCGATGGTCAACTGCATGCCCGTCTTCATTGCCCGCGAGGCCTACTGGCAGCGGCGCTTCGAGGAGAAGGGCCTGCCGATCATCGGCGACGACATCAAGTCCCAGGTCGGCGCGACGATCACGCACCGGGTGCTGACCTCGCTCTTCCGCGAACGGGGAGTCCGGCTCGACAAGACGATGCAGCTGAACGTCGGCGGCAACTCGGACTTTCTCAACATGCTCGAGCGCGAGCGGCTCGAGTCGAAGAAGATCTCGAAGACGAACGCCGTGACCTCCATGCTCGACTACGACCTCGGCGCAGCGAACGTGCACGTCGGCCCGTCCGACTATGTGCCGTGGCTGACCGACCGCAAGTGGGCGTACATCCGCATGGAGGGCTCGTCATTCGGCGACGTTCCGCTCAACCTGGAGCTGAAGCTCGAGGTCTGGGACTCGCCGAACTCGGCCGGCATCGTCATCGATGCGGTGCGGCTCGCGAAGCTGGCGCTGAACAACGGCGTCGCCGGCGCCCTCGAGGGCCCGAGCTCATACCTGATGAAGTCACCGCCGAAGCAGGTGCCGGACGACGACGCCTACGAGGCAACCGAGAAGTTCATCGGCGAGAACGCGCGGACGCTGTCGCCGGCCTCAGTCGCAGCACCCTAGGAGATCGACGAGAGCCGCCCCTGTGGGCGGCTCTCGTCCTCTTCGATCAGCGCGAGGATCGACGTCATGTCGTATTGCGTGTGGTCGATGACCTCACGGCTAGGCTTACCGAGAGCGATGGGCCTCAGAATCTGCCTGGTTACGCCCTTTGCGTGGTCTCAGCCACACGACGTCAACGAGCACGTGACGGGCGTTGCAAAAGAGCTACGCGGCCTTGGCCACTCGGTGACCGTGCTCGCCTCCTCGAACCGGGCCCGTGACCTCGCCGCGGGGCGCCGGGCCCTCCTCGACGGGCTCGACTCGGAGGTGGTCGTACTCGGACCCGCGGTGCCGATCTCGCGGCGAAGCCGCATCGGCGTCCCGGTCGGTGCACGCGCCAACCTCTCGCTCGCCCTGGCGCTAGGACGCTTCGACGTCGTGCACGGCTTCGAGCCGGGCTTGCCGTCGTTGTCGTACCTCGCGCTGCGCGACGCGCAGGCCCTGACGGTTGCATCGTTCCTCTCGCCCGAGCGGCTTGGCTACCCGCCCGGCAAGGCCCAGCGCGATCGGCTACTCGCACGAGTGGATGCACTCGTCGCGACGAGCGAGGAGACGGCCGAGGCGGCGGCCGTGCGTTTCCCCGGCCACTACCGGGTCATCGGCGAGGGAGTCGACACGACGCTGTTCCGACCCGGCACCAAGCGGAACTTGATCATCCTCGAGTGGCGTCCGAACGAGCGCGCTCTGCTGCGTGGCGTGTTTCGGGCGCTGGAAGAGCTTCCCGACTGGGAGCTGCTGCTGCTGCGGACGAAACCGCTCGCCGGGCGTCCCACGATTCCACGATCGCTTCGCGACCGCGTGCACATCCGGACGGCCCGCGACGGCGCGGCAAGAGCGCCGCTCCTCGCCGAGACCGGCGTCTTCGTCCCTGCGCTCGCGGGCCTGAACCGCGTCCGGCTCGAGGCAGCCGCAGCCGGATGTGCAATCGCCGCACCGCCCGGGATGCGAGAGCAGCCCGAGCTCGCGGGCGCCGAGGTCGCACGGCTCGCCGAGGACCCGGACTTTCGCCGGCGCAAAGCCGAGCGCGCGCTCGGAGAGGCCGAAAGCCAGAGCTTCACGGACGTCGCCCGCGAGCTCGACGCGCTGTACCAGGAGCTCACCAAACGACGTCATGGGCCGCGCGCGGCGGCGGAACCGCTCGCCGACCGCGATTGGATCCTCTGCGATCTCCACATGCACACGAGCTGGTCGCACGACTGCACCGTCGATCCAGCAGACCTCGTAATGCATGCCGAGGCGATCGGCCTCGGCGCGATCGCCGTCACCGATCACAACGCCATCGGGGGCGCACTCGAGACCGCACAGCTTGCTACCGATCACGAGCTCGTCGTCATTCCCGGCGAGGAGATCAAGACCGACGGGCAGGGCGAGGTGATCGGCCTCTACCTGCGGCAGGAGATCCCACGCGGAATGTCGTTCGAAGAGACCGTGACGGCGATCAGGGAGCAAGATGGGGTTGTCTACCTCCCGCATCCCTTCGACCGCATGCATTCGATCGCCGACCCGGCGACGCTGCAGCAACACCTCGCCGACATCGACATCTTCGAGGTCTACAACGCGCGACTCCTCTTCGAGGCCTACAACGACGAGGCGATGCGCTTCGCCCGGAAGTACAACCTGACCATGGGAGCCGGATCCGACGCTCATGTCCTCCAGGGCGTAGGCACCGGCGCCCTGCGGATGCGTGCCTTCCACGGCCGGGAGGAGTTCCTCCAGAGCCTCCAGTCGGCCCAGGTTCTGAGGCGCCCGCGGTCGCTCGTATACCTCCAGTCTCTCAAGTGGATGGCCCAGGCCAAGGAACGGGTTCGCTAGTCCCGAAACTGGAGAGAGCGTGCCGGCGACCGACGAGATTTACGAGAAGTACCTCCAGAAAGCCATCGTCGAGATCAACGATCTCGCCCACGAGGTGGCACGGACGGGCGGCGCGCGCGTGCCCGTCGTCGGCTCCGGCCATCCGCTCGCCGACGTGATGCTGCTGAAGTTCAAGCCACAGCCGGCAGAGGTCCAGGAAGGAGTCGCGTTCTACGGGCGCGCCGGCCAGGCGATCCTGAAGTCCCTGCAGCGCCTGCACGTCGACCCCATGTCGGTCTACGGGACGAACTGCGTCAAGTTCGCCGACGGCGACGAGGAGGAGTCGCGCCCATTCCTGACCCGCGAGCTGCATATCGTGCAGCCGAAGCTGATCGTCGCGATGGGAGAGAACACAGTCGAGTACCTGAACTCGATCGAGTTTCCGCTCGCGGATAAGGTGGAGGACAAGCCGGGAGAGCTCCAGCGCTTCACGCCGACAGTGCAGGTACTCGTGGTCCCCGACATCGATACGGCACTCGACGAAGCTCCCGCAAAGACGAAGTTTTGGAACGCCTTCAAGCCACTCGGCCAATGGTGGGCCGAGCTGCCGCCTTACTAGTACTCGGGACGGCGCTCGGGCTCTACTACGCATTCCACGATCGGCTGTGGAATGCATCGACGTGGTGGGACATCGCGTTCGTTTCGTTCGCGCTGATCCCGGCCTGCTTTGCGCTGGTCTGGCTCGTGCTTCCTTTCTGGGACGCCCCTGGGCTCATCTGGGTTGGGCTTGCGTTCGGCCTCGCCGCGCTCCTCCTGCATCTCGTGGGCGCGAGCACCCCGGAGAACTTCTGCAAGCTCTTCGGCGTCACGGCGTTCGGCTTCTGGTTCCTCCGCTACTTCGAGAGTCTGAGCTGGATCGTCCTCGTGGCGCTGATCATCCCGTGGGTCGACGCCTACTCGGTGTGGCGCGGGCCGACGAAGGTGATCGTCACCGAGCACCGCAGCGTCTTCACGAACTTCTCCTTCGCCTTCCCGATTCCGGGCGAGAACGGGGCAGCGAACCTCGGCCTGCCCGACCTGCTGTTCTTCGCCCTGTTCCTGGCGGCGTCCGTACGGTGGAACCTCCGGCCGCGGCTGACGTGGCTGTTGCTGACTCTGTCTTTCGGTGCGACGCTTGCGCTTGCGGTCTGGCGCGACATCGGCGGCCTGCCTGCGCTGCCGTTACTCGCACTTGGGTTCCTGCTCGCGAACGCCGACCTGCTGTGGTCTCGCGTCAGGACGGAGCTGCGGGCTGCACGCTCCGATCGAACCGAAACACGTTCTTCGGGTCGTAGCGAGCCTTGATCCTCCGCAGGCGCGGCAGATTCGACGCGTAGTACGCGACGTTCGGCTGCTGAAGCTCCGGGTCGATGTAGTTCTGGTAGGCCTGACCGGAGACGAACGGCGCCATCGCCCCGCGAAACGCGCGCAGCCAGTCCGCGTCCGCCGGGGACGAGCTCCCGGCGACGTACTGGACGGAGAAGAGCTGGTCACGATGCACGAACGCGGTTGAGTCCTTGGCGACGCGGTTGATCGCGCCGCCGTACGCATCCATGAGGATGCTGCCGCCGCCGAGCGCGGGCTCGTTCTGCCGCTGCTCGATCTTCTGGATCATCGCCTGGATCCCGCCGCTCGGCAGTGGCGTCGCGACGTAGTCGGACTTGGCGAGAAAGTCGGAACGGCCGACCTCCGCATTCGGGACTCCGATGTGACAGCGCGCGACCTCCGAGCAGTTGGCCCAGTCGAGCGCTGCGTTGACGAACGAGCGGAGACGAATCTCCATCGTCTTCGGCGGCGCAGCGTTGACGAGTGGCTGAAGCAGCGTCTGCAGAGCGGCGGTGCCGCCGAAGTACTGGCCGTTCGACGCCACGATCGGACCGCCGGTCCCGTCGGTCGCGATCAGGTCGCACATCGAGAACAGCTCGTCGGGCGCGGTCGGAGCCCATGCCTGCCAGGCTGCGACGATCTTGGCCGCGTCGCTCCAGTTCCACGTTGCCCGATACGTTGCGACGTCGCTCGCGGGATGCGTGTTGAAGACGAAGCTCGTCACGATCCCGAACTGGCCGGCGCCGCCTCCGCGGCAGGCCCAGAAGAGATCGGGGTGCTGCGCCTGGCTTGCGAGCAGCGCCTGACCGCTCGCCGTCACGATTGTCAACGAGCGCAGGTTGTCGCATGTCAGGCCGTGCTTGCGACCTGAGAACCCGTGGCCGCCGCCGAGCGTCAGTCCCGCGATGCCGACGGTCGGGCACGATCCGGCCGGGATCATCACGCCGCTCTGGAACAACTGCTGGTCGACGTCGATCAGCCTCGCGCCCGCGCCGACCGTAGCTGTTCCCGCCGCGGGATTCACGGTGACGTCGCTCAGACGTGTGACGTCGGCGACGACGCCACGACATGTCGAATAGCCCGCGTAGCTATGTCCTCCGGCACGCGCGACGACGCGGATCGAGTGCCGCTTCGCCCACCGCACCGTGCGCCAGACGTCCTGCGTCGTCTCGCAGAAGACGATTGCCCCTGGACGGACGGAGTCGTAGCGAGGACTGTAGAGCCGGCGGGCCGAGTCATAGGCGGAATCGGCCGGCGTGACCACCGTGCCCTGCACCAACCCCGCGAGCTCCCCGACCCGAGGGTCGACCGTCGAACGCCAGCCGGCCGTGACCCAGCCCGGGAGCGCAACGACGGCGGCTCCGCCCAGAGCGAGACGACCGCCGCGAGCGAGGAACTCGCGGCGGTCCAGACTGTCCGTGCCAGAGCCCCTGGTGTCCGACACCGCGTCGTAATTGTGCCCTACGTCAGTTCGAGCAGCGAAACGGATTCCACGTGCGGGGTGTGCGGGAACATGTCCACCGGCTTCACGCGCCGGAGGTCGTAGCCGTACTGCGACCGGAGCCGCTTTACGTCGCCGGCGAGCGTCGTGGGATTGCAGCTCACGTAGACGATCCTCTGCGCGCCGATCTCGCCGAGGCGCTTCAACGCTTTACCCGCGAGGCCCGCGCGCGGCGGGTCCACGACGACGACGTCGGGGTCGCCGCTCCGGGTGTGCAAGTCTTCGAGCGTCTGGCCGACGTTGCCGGCGAAGTAGGCCGCGTTGTGGATCTCGTTCAGGTCTGCGTTCTCGAGCGCGCACGCGATCGACTCCTCCGACACGTCGAGACCCCAGACGGTCAGCGCATCGCGTGCCAACACGAGACCGATCGTCCCGATGCCGCAGTAGAGGTCGTACACCGTCTCGTTGCCTGTCAGCGCGGCGAACTCGCGGGCGATCCCGTACAGCTTCTCTGCCATGCCGGTGTTGGTCTGCAGGAACGCATTCGGCCTCACCCGGAAGCGCAGCCCGCAGAGCTCCTCTTCGATCGCCTCCTCACCCCAGAGCAGTTCACTCGGAAGATTCGTCGTCACCTCCGCGGGCCTGTCATTCACTGCCCAGTGGATCGACCGGACCTGAGGAAACTGGCGCAGCACGTCGACGAAGCCGCCGCGGTCAAACTTCTCACCGGGAGCGGTCACAAGCTGAACGAGCATCTGCCCCGTGTTCCGTCCCTCGCGCACGACGAGATGCCGGAGATAACCCGTGTGCTCGGTCTGGTCGTACGCAACTAGCTTGTCGCCGCGCACCCACTCTCGCACCGCGTTGCGAACGGCGTTGCCGACGTCGGTCGTGAGCCAGCATTCGTCGATCTGAAGGACCTCGTCCCAGCGACCCGCCTTGTGAAAGCCGAGCGTCGGGCCGTCCTCCAGCTGCGTGAACGAGTACTCGAGCTTGTTGCGGTAATGGAAGATCTCGTCCGCGGGCAGGAGCTCCTCGAGCGGCGGCTCTGCGAATCCTCCGATCCGGCGAAGCGCATCGGCGACCTGATCGTGCTTCGACTGTGCCTGCGCCTCGTAGGCGAGATCCTGGAAGCGGCACCCGCCGCAGGCCGGAAAGTGTTTGCACGGCGCCTCGATGCGCAGCGGGCTCGGCTGCAGAACTTCGGTGACGAGCGCCTCGGCGTGCCGCCGCTGCACCTTCGTAACGCGTGCGCGAACCGTGTCGCCGGGCAGGCCGCGTCGCACGAAGACGACGAACCCGTTCAGGCGCGCGACGCCGTTTCCACCATAGGCGAGACGGTCGATCGTGAGCTCGAGCTCTTGGTCTCTGGTAACAGGAGCGGCCACTCGTTGAGCGTAGCCGCTCGTGTCTTCGACTCAGTGAAGGTCGGTCTGAGGGCGCGGATTCAAGAGCATGGGTCGACGTGGCTTCTGCGCGAAGTTGAAGTCGCGAACGAGCGTGCCGAGGATCGGCTCGTTCTCGCGGACATCAGGCCGTGGATCCGGACGACCATCGGTCGCCGGATTCAACCGCTGTCCGCCCAGGAAATCGTCTTCGATGAACTTCGCGTAGGCGTCGAAGCTCAGGGTCTGGTGGTCGACGAAGCCCTTCCGCGCATACGCGCTGATCACAAGCCCCGGGACCCGCAGGCCATAGCCGTTCTCGTCGACGCTCGGTGGCCTGACGTGATCGTAGAAGCCTCCCCAGTCGTCCCAGGCGACGAAGATTGCGGTGGACTTCCAGTCCGGTCCGCTCATCGCGGCATTCACGAGCCTTGTCACGTACGCCTGCCCCGCCGTGATGAGGCCAGGCGGATGCTCGCTGACCGAGCCGGTCGGGTTGATCCACGAAACCGCAGGCAGCTTGCCGTCCTTCGCAGCCTTGAAGTAGTTCGAGAGGCTGGTGACATTCTGCGTCTGCCCGTTCTGCTTGACGGTGTCGAAGTACGGCAAGGGGTTCCAGATGCCCGGCGTCTTCGCGCGTTGCTTGACTGATTCACAGATCATCGCGTCGTCCTCGCAGTCCGGCTCGGTGCCAGTGAAGACGTAGTAGCGCCAACTGACTTCACGCCTGTGCAGCAGATACGTGAGATCGGTCCACGCGTAGTTCGGGGCGACACCTTTGCTCCCAGGCCAATCAGGTGGCGCGGCGGGGCTCTGCAGCGCGTTGACACAGCTCATCGGATCGTTCGCGCGCGAACAACGGGCCGACCACTCGGAGACCAGGAACAGATGAGCAGGAAGACTCCAGGAGGCGTTCGGCTCGTAGAGGTGGTCCTGAAGGACGAAGTTCCGGGCATATGCCCAGTAGTTCGGGATGTCGCGACCATCGTGGTAGCCCATGACATCGGGATTCGCCGAGCGCTGGGAGCAGATCGGGTCGTTGGGGCTCTTCTTGCATCCCCTGCGCTTCGCGACCTCCGCCTGCGCGACGAAGCCGTTCATCTTGCCTCCGTTGACGTCGGCGACCGCATTCGCGGCGCCGTGAGGGCCGCCGGCGTTGAGATCGTTCGTGTCGTGAAACGGCTTCTCGCAAGCACCCTTCAACGGATCGGGAACGCACACTGCGAAGTCGCCGTTCGCGTCGCGTGGCAAACCGTCAGCCCCGGGAAACGTGCCGAAGTACTGATCGAAGGACCGGTTCTCCTGCATGATCACGATGACGTGCTTGATCTTGTGGATCGCAACCGGCGCCTTTGGCGGCATGCGTTGCGTCCCCGCATCGAGCGCAGACGCGGCGAGAACCGCGGCAAGCCCGGCCCCCAGCAGCGCGATCGCGACGAGCGAGCTTCGCATGACCCTCCTTGCCTCGACGGTCGCTTTGTAGCGGCGCGCCTTTAAAGCACGGTTAGGGCCGCGTTAAGAGATCTCCTCGGACGCGATCAGGCGGCCTTGCGGAGGCTCGGCGCCACCGCCCGGACCGGATGATTCGACCGGAAGAGATCCTGCGGATCCACCTGCGCCTTCACCGTCTGCAGACGCCTGTACGTCGAGGCGCCGAACAGCCGCTCGCCGCGCTCCCGCCGCTCCGTGAAGTTGAGGTAGTCGCGCCCAGCATCCCAGGGAGCGAGAGCCGCCTGGACGACCTCGATGTGCGCCCTCACTGCGGCGCCCATCTCGGGGGTCATCGAGATCCCGGCCGCGAACATCGCAAACCCGGCCTCGATCGTCGCGAGAGCGCCGTGGCCCGGTTGCGTACGACCGAGCGCGCCGCCGAGGTGTCGCACCTCGACCGTGAGCAGCGGCGAGCCTGAGTCGGCCCCGGCCGCGGCGACTATGGCCTCGATCGCCTCGTCCGTGAAGTCGCCGAGCAGCATCCCGTCACCGGCGCCCGGCACCGGATGCTCGGGATCCATGTGGAGATGCTTCAACTGCTCGACCGGAATCGTCGCGAAAGTGTCCATGGCAGGCCCGAGCGCGCGCAGCGGACGCAGGAGCTCGTCGGTCGCGCGCTCGCCCAGCAGGGACGTTGCTTCGACGACGACGAACGATCCGCCGCGCAGCGGCTCGGGGATGTCGGGGATCGGCGGGAACTGCAGGAACCGGCCGACCGACGTGACCTCATCTGGCACGTCTTCGATCCAGCGCCTCCACGCTCGCAGCACCTCGGCTCCACGCTCGAGCGGGAAGAACAGCACGCCTGCGTGCACCTCGGGAATCGGATAGAGCGCGAACTCGAGTGCCGTCACCACGCCGAACGAACCACCGCCACCTCGAAGCGCCCAGTAAAGCTCCGACTCGTTCTCTGGGTCTGCGCGCACAAACTCGCCGTCTGCGTTCACGAGCTCGATAGCGGTGACGCTGTTGGCCGCGAGCCCATGCTTGCGCGCGAACCAGCTGATGCCTCCGCCGAGGGAGTAGCCGACGACACCGACATCGGGTGAGGATCCGGCGAGCGCGGCCAGACCGTGCTCGGCGGCAGCCTCGCTGACCTCAGCCCACAGCACTCCGGCCTCGACTCGCGCGCTGCGAGCAACAGGATCGATCGTCACGCCACGCATGCGTTCGGTCTTCACGAGCACGGTGTGCGCGAGCGAGCCCATCGCAGCAGCGTTGTGTCCAGTCCCCTGCGGAGCAACTCTCAGGCCCCGGCTCCGGGCCCAGCGCACGACGGCGGCCACATCCTCGGGTGATTCAGGCAGCGCGACCGCGGCCGGCTGCTGGTCGACGGCAAGGTTCCAGGCGAGGCGGGCTTCGTTCCAACCCGGTTCGTGCGGTAGCACCAGAGCATCAGTCTTCATCGCTGCCTCCTAGGCGATCCGTGTCCATGCCCAAGAGGTTCGCAGCACGACGAGCGCTGGAATATGTGGTGCGCCGGTGTGTTGCGGTGCGGTAAGCCGTACGCCCGCGCTAGCTCAGCGGCGTGACGTAGACCTTCCGCTCGCGGGGCCCGTCGAACTCGCAGAAGAAGATCCCCTGCCACTGCCCGAGGGCAAGCTCGCCGTCGGCAAGCGGCACGAGGATGTGTGGGCTGATCAGAGACGCCCGGATGTGCGAGGGCGCATTCGGCCCGTCCGGATCCTCCACGTGTTTCCAGTCCCAGCCGTCGTCGACCACCTTTTCCAGCGCGGACTCGAGGTCCTGGGCGACAGCGGGATCGGCCCCTTCGTTGATCGTGATCGCCGCTGTGGTGTGCGGTACGTAGACGAGCGCCGCCGCCGCGCCGTTGGCCGAGGCGATCGCTTCTTGCACCTGCCGAGTGATATCCACCAGCTGGGTGCGCCGCTCGGTCTTCACACGGATCTCCTGCACTGCTGCGTATCCTACGAGACAATGCCTCCAGCCCCGCCCTCTGACCGGGAACTGGACGCCTATCGCGAACAGGCGGACCGGTTCATCGCCGAGCTCGACGAGGAGTTCTACCTCCACTACGCCGGCCTGAAGGAGACGTTCGACCTGGCGCCGATCTACGAGCGCCACACGAACCTCACAGAGCTCGACCAGGTCAAAGCAATCGGACTGGCAGTGAACGGCGGCGCACGCGTGCGGGAGCTGTGGCGTTTCGCCTGCGAGGGTTACTTCGGCGATCTCACCCGCGACCACGCCGAGAAGCTCGCGCAGCTCGAATCGGAGCTGTCGGTCAGAGTGAGCGGAGAGGACATCCCCTACCGCATGGTGCGTCCGGCTCTTGCGAACGAGGCCGATCGCAACAAGCGGCGCGAGCTCGACGCCCAGGCGAACGCGGTTCTCGACGAGCACATGAACCCGCTCCACCTCGACGCCGCCCAGGTCGTGCAGCGCGGCGCACGCGACCTCGAGTATGCGAACTACCTCGAGCTCTACCGCCGCGCGCTGCCGTCGTCCGCACTCGATGATCTTGCAAAACAATGCGAGACCTTCCTCAGTTCGACGGAGAAGCTTTACGAGGAGTGGGCCGACAAGCTCTTCCGCACGCGCGTCGGCGTGTCGCTGGGCGAAGCGGAACGCTGGGACGTGCCTCGCCTTTTCCGCGCGCCGGAGTGGGATCCAATTTTCCCCGCGGACCGGATGGTGCCGGCCCTGGAGAGCACGCTCGAAGACCTCGGCATCGACCTGAACGCGCAGGAGAACGTCACCCTCGATCTCGAAGAGCGACCGAACAAGAGCCCGCGGGCATTTTGCGCGCCGATCGAAGTACCCGACCGCGTCGTGCTCGTCATCCAGCCGATCGGCGGCCCGGACGACTGGCGCGCGCTTTTCCACGAGGGCGGACACACCGAGCACTTCGCGCACACGTCACGCAACCTCTCCATGGAGGAGAAGCGGCTTGGCGACAACGCGGTCACCGAAGGCTGGGCGATGCTTCTGCAGCACCTCACCGACGAGCCCGAATGGCTGACGCGGCGCCTCGATTTCCCACGACCGAACGAGTACGCAATCGAAGGCGCGACAGGGCTTCTCTACTTCGTGCGCCGCTACGCGGCGAAGATCCTGTACGAGCTCGAGTTCCACGCGGCAGAAGACGTGACGACGATGCGAGGCCGCTACGAGGAGCTCCTTTCGGACGCGCTGAAGATCGACGTCACGCCGGCGAACTACCTCGCCGACATCGACTCGGGCTTCTACGTCTCTTCCTACCTGCGCTCCTGGGCATTCGAGGCGCAGCTGCGCGCCTTCCTCAAGGAGAAGTTCGGCTCCAAGTGGTTCGCAAGCCGCGAGGCAGGGTCGCTTCTCCGTGAGCTCTGGGGCGAGGGCCAGAAGATGCGCGCAGAAGAAATGCTCAAGGAGGTCACCGGCTACACCCTCGAGATGGAGTCCGTCGCAGAGCGGGTCAGAGAGGTTCTCCGCTGAGCGAAAGCTGCGCTTTCGCCCGGAATCGGGTAGAGCGCTTCGCGCGAAACGTGCGCGGGCGAAGCCCGCGCACTTCTCTGGTGTATCTGCTCGGCGTCTGTTCCGTTCCGTGCGGGCACGGGCGCTGACGCGGCCGCGCCCGCATCAGGTCGCCTCCGTCTAAGCCCGGCTTCGCCTGGTCTTAGCCTCCGGCCTCGTTGGCTCTGCCGCAAGCGCGCTTTCAGGCCCGATCCACGACCCTTTACACGGGATCCGACTCAGTGAATAGGCTTTATGCATGGCCAGGACGCGAGTGCTGATCGCCGGCGCTGCCGGACGCGACTTTCACAACTTCAACCTCGTCTACCGGGACCGGCCCGAGTGCGAGGTGGTCGCATTCACCGCGACTCAGATCCCGAACATCGACGGGCGCAAGTATCCGCCCGAGCTCGCCGGGTCGCTGTATCCGGAGGGAATTCCGATCTTGCCCGAGTCCGCCCTCGAGCAACTCGTCCGCGAGCATGAGATCGACGACGTCGTCTTCGCCTATTCGGACGTGACGCACGAGCACGTGATGCACATCGGCTCGCGCGCGCTCGCGGCCGGCGCTTCGTACCGTCTGATCTCGCCGCGCGAGACGATGCTCGCTTCGAGCAAACCGGCCGTCGCGATCTGTGCGGTCCGCACCGGGTCCGGCAAGAGCCAGACCACCCGGCGGGTCGCCGAGCTGCTCCGCGAGGCCGGCAAGAAGGTCGCCGTGCTCCGGCATCCGATGCCGTACGGAGATCTCGCGAAACAGGCCGTGCAGCGCTTCGAACATTACGAGGACCTCGAAGCCGCCGATGCGACGATCGAGGAGCGCGAGGAGTACGAGCCACATCTTGCCGAGGGAAACCTCGTCTTTGCCGGCGTCGACTACGAGAAGATCCTGCGCGCGGCGGAACAGGAGGCCGACGTGATCCTGTGGGACGGCGGCAACAACGACACGCCGTTCGTCAAGCCCGACCTCCACATCGTCGTCGTCGATCCGCACCGTCCAGGACACGAGCTGCGCTACCACCCGGGCGAGACGAACCTCCGCATGGCGGACGTCTGCGTCGTCAACAAGATGGACAGCGCGACGCAGGAGGGAATCGACGCGGTGCTCGAGTCGATCCGCGCGAATGCGCCACGCGCGCAGGTGGTGCTTGCCGACTCGCCGTTCCAGATCGAGGGCGATACAAGCGAGGTCGCGGGCAAGCGCGTGCTCGCCGTCGAAGACGGTCCGACGTTGACGCACGGCGAGATGACGTACGGAGCAGCTGTCCTCGCCGCCAAGGAATTCGGTGCGGCGGCGCTCGTGGACCCCCGCCCCTTCGCGGTCCGCTCGATCGCGAAGACCTTCGAGGACTATCCGAAGGTCGGGACCCTCCTGCCGGCGATGGGCTATGGGCGCGAGCAGATGGAAGACCTCCGCGAGACGATCGAGCGTTCTGACGCAGACCTCGTGTTGATCGGAACCCCGATCGACCTGCGCAAGCTGATCGACATCGACAAGCCGGCCCTGCGCGTGACCTACAGGCTCCAGGAGCGGGGCGAGCCCACGTTGAAGGACGTCCTCGCCGAGAAAGGACTGCTGGTAACAGCACAGGTGTGACTACGGTCGTAGCTCTCGGCGGGAACGCGCTCATGCGTCCCGGCGAGCGAGGGACTGCGGCCGAGCAGCTGTCGAACCTGCGCCGCGCGGTCTCGGCCTTGCAGCCTTTGCTCGACGAGCGCGCACTGGTGATCACGCACGGCAACGGGCCCCAGGTCGGCAACGAATTGTTGCGGCAGGAGCGCGCGGCAGACGAGGCACCCCCTCTGCCGTTGTGGCTGGCCGTTGCGCAGACGCAAGCGGAAATCGGTGCGCTGATCGTCGCGGAGCTCTACCCCGCGCTCGCCGACCGGCCGATCGCCTGCGTGCTCACGCACGTTCGCGTGGCCGCCGAGGATCCCGCTTTCGATCATCCGACGAAGCCGATCGGGCCGTTCTACTCCGCCAAACAGGGCGAGCAACTCGAACGCGAGCGAGGGTGGGCGATGGTCTCGGACGCGAACAGGGGGCATCGACGGGTCGTGCCCTCGCCCGACCCACTCGAGATCGTGGAGCTCGAAGTCATTCGCACACTTGCCGAGCAGAACACCGTCGTGATCGCCTGCGGTGGTGGCGGGATCCCGGTGGTTCGCCGGGGCAACCGCCTTGCGGGCATCGACGCTGTCATCGACAAGGACAGGGCTTCAGCCCTGCTCGCACGCGGGCTCGAGGCGGAACGGCTCCTGATCCTGACCGAAGTACCCGCGGTGTACCGGCGTTTCGGCGAGCCCGATCCGGAGGAGATCCGCGAACTGTCGGGCGCTGAAGCCGAGGCGCTTCTGCCGGACCTGGCTGAGGGGTCGATGCGCCCCAAAGTCGAGGCGGCGCTCAGCTTCGGCGGCGAAACGCTCATCACCAGCATCGACGCACTCGAGACCGCTCTTGCCGGGAACGCCGGAACGCGGATCCACTTATAGGCTTCGCAGCCGGGAATGGTCGCCGTCGCAGACAGACTCAAGGGGCGCTCGTTCACCCGCGTCGCGGACTGGAGCCGCGAAGAGCTGCTCGAGGTACTCGACCTCGCAGACGAGCTCAAGCGACTTCAACGGGCCGGCGAGGAGCACCACCTGTTGCCCGGTCGCACGCTCGGGATGATCTTCCAGAAGCCGTCGACCCGGACGCGGGTCTCCTTCGAGGTCGGGATCTACCAACTCGGCGGCACAGGGCTCTACCTCTCCGCGGGCGACCTCCAACTCGGTCGCGGCGAGACGATCAAGGACACCGCCGTCGTCCTCTCGCGCTACCTCGACGCGATCATGATCCGCACATTCGCGCAGTCCGACGTCGAAGAGCTCGCCGAGAACGCGACGATCCCGGTGATCAATGGGCTGACCGACAGCTCGCACCCGTGCCAGGCACTTGCCGATGTAATGACGATCCGCGAGCGCTTCGGCCGCCTCGAGGGACTGAAGGTCGTCTATCTCGGCGACGGCAACAACGTGTGCGCCTCACTGATGGTCGCGTCGGCCAAGCTCGGCATGGCGTTCGTCGCGGCAACTCCCCCGGGGTACCGCCCGGACGACGAGGTTGTAAAGATCGCGCGCGCGGCCGGGGGCTCAGTCGAGCTCGTCGACGATCCGGCCGGTGCGGTCGAGGGGGCAGACGTGCTCTACACGGACGTCTGGACCTCGATGGGTCAGGAGGACGAGCGGAACAAGCGGCTGCAAGATCTGGCCGGCTTCGGCATCGATGCTGAACTCGTGACTCGCGCGGGCCCGGATGCAATCGTCCTGCACTGCCTCCCCGCGCACTACGGCGAGGAGATCACGGAAGACGTTCTCTACGGGCCGCAGTCTGCTGTGTGGGACGAGGCCGAGAACCGCCTTCATGCGCAGAAGGCCCTGATGGCTCTCGTCATTCGGTAAGACTCCACGCCCCATGTTCCCGCTGAAAGACAACGTCCCGACGAGGGCGTTTCCGATCGTGACGGTGGGCATCATCACGGTCAACGCAATCGTGTGGGTCTGGGAGTTCACCGGCACATCGGTCGACGCCGACGTCATCCACTACGGCTACTACCCATGCAAGGTCGACGGCCCCTGCGTTGGGCCCGCTCTGCACGCAGCGATCCCCTGGTACGAGGAAGTGTTCACATCGATGTTCATGCACGGCGGCTGGGCGCACATCATCTTCAACATGCTGTTCCTATGGATCTTCGGGAACAACGTCGAGGACGCACTCGGGAGGGTGCGCTTCCTCCTCTGGTACATCGCCGGCGGCCTCGTGGCTACGGCCGTGCAGACCATCGTGACGCTCCATTGGGGCTCGGTGCCGGACGCGAGCATCCCGAACATCGGCGCAAGCGGCGCAATTGCCGCGGTGCTCGGGGCCTACCTCGTGTTGCTGCCGAACGCTCGCGTCCTGACGGCGATCTTCTTCATCCTCATCTTCTTCCAGGAGCTGCCGGCGGTCGTCTTCCTTGGGGTCTGGTTCGTGTTCCAACTCTGGGAGGGCGGCTTTTCAATCGTCCAGCCACAGGCCGGCGGAGGCGTCGCCTTCTTCGCCCACATCGGCGGCTTCCTCTTCGGGGTGCTGACCGTCCGGCTCGTGGCGGTGCGCCAGCCGCTCCAGCCGGCCTACTAGTGATGGACTTCGAGGGGCACGTCCAGGTGGCCCTTGACGCGCTCCCGCCGGACCTCGCCGCCGGGCTGAAGAATGTCGCGGTGGTCGTCGAGGAGAAGAATCTGGACGAGCCCGACCTCTTCGGGCTCTTCGAGGAAGAGCCGTACCTGCCGGCCAAGGTCACGGTCTACCGCCGACCGCTCGAGGAGGACTTCGGAGACGACCCGGAGGAGCTCGAGCGGCAGATCCGGATCACCGTGCTCCACGAGCTGGCCCACTACTTCGGGATCGACGAGGAGCGGCTGGAGGAGCTCGGCTACCGGTGACCTCTCTGCTGAACGCGGTGGCGGTTGGAGCCGCCGTTCTGGGCATCCTCGTGCTCGTGTTCTTCTTCCTCGGCCCCCGGGAATGAGAGCCGGCCGGACCGCGTTTTTAGAGGCATGACGCTGATTGAAATTCACGAAGAGATCCAACAGGCCAGCGAGCGTCGGACCGAGCTGTGGAACATCCTCTCCAGAGGACATGACCCAGCAGCGGCTGCAGAGCTCAAAAGCCTGAGCGAGCGCCTCGAACGCCTCTGGGACGAGGACCGGACGCTGAAAGCGGAACTCCGCTTCGGCGACCGCGACCACATCGTCGCCAGAGCGCGCGTCGAAGAGCGACTCGAACGCGCGGCCTAGCACCTTCCCTCCAACACCCCGCGCGATCCGTCGGCCCCGGACGAGGGATTCTCCCCTCTCCCCCCGGGGCCGACATCCTTGTTCGAGGAACTTGTGGCGGTCACTGCGGCGACCACAACGACAAAGGAGCAGTGATGCCGGGTTCGCACGCCGAGGAGATCGTCGGGGACTACTACGAGTCGGACGACTGGGCCGAATCCTTCGCGGAGGACGCCGAGTCCGAGCCGGATCTCGACCTGCCGGCACTCCCTACGCCTCGTCCCGAAGCGGCCTGAGCCGGCCCACGTTTCCGCGGTCCGTCGCCAGTGAAACCTCCTGGCGGTTACGAGTGGGCGAGCACGGTAACGGGCATTCCGATCTCGGCAAAGTCGTAGGTCGAGTGAGCGACGGAGAAGGCCTGGCGGACGCAACCGTGTGAGGCGGGAAACGCCGGAACGACCGGATATTCGTGAAAGGCGATCCCGCCGACGAACGGCACGGCCCATGGCAGCCACTCGCGGAACGGCGTCGACCACCAACGCTGGATCTTGGCGTAGACGCGGTAACGCCCCGGCGGCGTCGGCGTCGAGGGCTTGCCCGTCGAGACGGAGATCGCCCGCACGACGCGATTGCCGGAGATCAGCAATGCGACCTGGCGGTCGAGCAGGACCTCGGCGCGCTTTGGCGCCGAGACGCGCGTGACCGGGGCGGGACGGAGGGCGCCTGCCAGACGCGCTTCCGTCGGCTTGTCGAGCAACCCCGTCCGGCTCAGTCGCTCCCACTTCTGGAACGCGAGCACCGCGTTCGCCGTCGCAGGCCCGAAGCGACCGTCTGCATCGCCCGTAACCAGGTAGCCCAGCTCGACCAGGCGCAGTTGCACCGTCTTGACGTGTGGATCGACGTGCCCGCGCTTGCGTTCGGGCGGCTTCGGCAGGCCTTTGTTCGGGGTCTGGAGATACGCGAAGGTGACTGGGGTCTCCGTCGGAACACCCGGGAAGACGCCGGTCGTGACCTTGCCGCTGATGAGCAGCTGCACCGCCTTGGTCCCCTGAAGCCCGGTCAGCGTCCGGACGACCTCGGACAGGCGCGCGAGCAGGCTTCCCGGATTGTTGCCCGACACGAAGCGTGAGTCGAAATTAACCGTTGCGATGCCGTTGGCGACGCGCACGCCGAGCAGCTTCGTCTTGGGCGGCACGTAGTTCCGGAATCCCAGCGCGCGCTCGTGTCGCGTGGGACCGGCGATCAGGTGGCGTACCGCAGCCGCCGGCGACGTACCCGCGCGGGGTACCTGCGCGAGCTGTTCGCCTCGGAGAAAGAAGACACGGCCAGGTGGTGACGGCGCGGCGGCGGCAGCGGCCGACGCGAGCACCGCGCCTGCCACGAGCAAGGCAGCGACCACGACGCGCAGCATCGCCTCCTACGCCTTCGAGATCGCTTGCTCTAGGGCGGCCGTCAACGTCTGGGCGTCGTACGAGTCGTCGTACCTTCTGCCGTTGATGTAGAAGGTCGGCGTCCCGTTCACACCGCTCCGGACGCCGCTCATGAAGTCCTCGCGCACACGCGGCCCGTGCACGTGTTCCGCGAGCTCGCTGTCGAACCTGTCGACATCCAGGCCGAGCTCCTCCGCGTACTGATGGAGGTCCTGATCCGTCAGCCCTCGCTGATGCTCATAGAGGTAATCGTGCATTTCCCAGAAACGTCCCTGGGCCGCTGCAGCCTCGGCTGCCTCGGCAGCGTGCTCGGCGTGAGGATGTGAGGTCGTGATCGGAAAGTTGCGAAACACGAAGCGCAATTCGTCTCCCATCCGAGCTTGCACCTCTTTGACGATCGGGTAGGCGGCGCCGCAGTAGGGGCACTCGTAGTCGCCGTACTCGACGAGTGTCACTAGGGCATCTGGGAGGCCGTCAATGTGGTCGCGCTCCTCGCTGATCGGTAGTGCTAGCTCAGGGGACCATTCCGTTCGAGTCATCGGGCACCTCCGTTTTGCAGCTCCTCGAGCGCCCGAAGGATCCCGTCGGCGCCGGGGTTGACCCCGACCGGCGACACGTAGCTCCAGTGGACGATCCCGTCGGAGTCGATGACATACAGCGCCCGCTCGCTCGTCCCGTCGGAGGAGCGGTAAACCTGGTACCTGCGTGAGACTTCGCCCTTCGGCTCGAAATCGGCAAGCAGTGGGAAGTGGAGATTCCGGTCTTTCGCAAAAGCAAGATGCGACCAGATCCCGTCGACCGAGATGCCGACGAGCTCTGCGCCCAGCCGCTGGAATTCCGGCAGCAACTCCTGATAGAGCCCCAACTGATCCGAACAGACCGGGCTCCAGTCCTCGGGGTAGAAGACGAGGACCACGGGCTGCCCCCGGAACTCCGAGAGCGAGACGCTCTGATCCGGGGTCGACCGGAGCGTGAAGTCCGGCGCCACGGTGCCAGGCGCGAGTGTTGTTGCCTCGATTTTCGTCACGTCGACGGCTAGCTTCCCATCGCGGCGGGCGTCCTGTCGAGCGTGGCTGCGGTCCCCGGCGGCTGCTGCACGGCCATGGCTGACCTCTCTCCTTGGAGCGCCTTTCAGCGAAGCGGCTCGAACGCCGCCCGGATCTCTTGCGAGAAGATCTCGGGCTCCTCCCAGGCGGCGAAGTGGCCGCCCTTGGCGGCCTTGTTGAAGTAGGTGACGTTGGGGTAGCTAGCCTCGATCCAGCTGCGCGGGCTCTGCCAGATCTCGCCGGGGAACGTGGTGAAGCCGACCGGAAGGGTGACTGGAGGCGGAGTCTTGCCCGCCGCTTGAGCTCCGAATCGGCCGTTCTCCCAGTACGAGCGAGCCGCGGAGGCCCCGGTGCCCGTCAGCCAGTACGTCGTGATGTTGTCGAGGATGTGGTCCCGAGTGAGATTGCCCGAGGGCTTCCCGTCGACGAACGCGCTCGCGATCTTGTAGTAAGCGTCCGTGTCGTGGTCCAGCATCCAGGCCGCAAGGGCGACAGGTGAATCCAGTTGGGCGTACCCGATCGTCTGCGGGCGCGTAGCCATTTCCAAGAAGTAACCGAAGCCGCTCGCTCGGAACGCGTTGATCGCCTCGCGCGCGGCCCGCTCCTCTTCTGTGTTCTCCGGCACAGGAGCGCCGGACAGAGTCGTGACGAGCAGGTTCATGTGGATGCCGAGCAGCCCTTCGGGCGCCTGGCGGCCCATCTGGTCCGTGACCGAAGCTCCGACGTCGCCGCCCTGGGCGACGTAGCGGGTGTAGCCGAGCCGGTGCATGAGCTCCGCCCAGACCTGAGCGATGCGGCCGACATTCCAGCCGACCTCCCTCGGCTCGCCGGAGAAGCCGTAGCCGGGGAGCGACGGCAGCACGAGGTCGAACGCGTCCTCCGCGGTTCCACCGTGCGAGGTGGGATCCGTGAGCGGGCCGACAGCCTCGAGCAGTTCGATGACCGAGCCGGGCCAACCGTGGGTCATGATCAGCGGCAATGCGTTCTCGTGTTGCGACTTGACGTGGATGAAGTGG